>Ga0214543_1000255_pt1 | contig 82124 bp, 53 predicted proteins | sample CNSS2metaG_FD_160094 | JGI IMG/M metagenome (GOLD analysis project Ga0214543, IMG submission 160094) | Root nodule microbial communities from cowpea collected in UCLA plant growth center, Los Angeles, California, USA - CNSS2 | ecosystem: Host-associated > Plants > Roots > Nodule | place: USA... | reverse complement strand
GCACCTCCTCGTCGAGCTTCTCAATCATCCCAGGGGGACGCACCAGATATCGCCAGAGCCATAGAGGCGATGGTAGCAGCTATGGCGCAGCAGAGTGCTGCGATGATGCAGCAGCATGAGGCATCCATGCAGCGACAGGCGGCATCGCTGGAGCAGCAACAGTTGGTGATGCAGCAGATGAAAGCTGCAAGGGTGGCTGTCGAGGATGCTCATCGGCAGCATATGGAGGCCCTCCGCCAGCTGGAGGAGAACAGGGCGACTGCCCCTGTGTTTGGTCCCGAGCCACGACTTGCAGTCAGAGAGGGGAGTCTAGAAGACTTCCTGAAACACCATCCTGTGAAGTTCAACGGGAAGACCAGCCCAGATGCAGCCGATCAGTGGCTGAAGGACCTGGAGAGGATCTTCGATGCGAAGATGTGCCCGGTAGAGAACCGGTTGGTGTTTGCAGTTTATATGCTAACCGGAGAGGCTGAACATTGGTGGATTAACATGAAGTCCATCATGGAGAAGCGAGGCGAGCCAATGACTTGGGAGGCCTTCAGGGGGAGATTTCTCTCCGAGTACTTTCCAGATAGTGTCAGATATGCTAAGGAGGTGAAGTTCCTCCAGCTCATACAGGAAGGGAAGTCAGTAGCTGACTATGCTGAGAAGTTCAAGCATCTCAGTCGTTTCTACACCTTGCCACTCGATGAGGAGTGGAGACGTCGCAAGTTCGAGAATGGACTCCGCAGCGACATTCGCTTGATGGTGGCACCCTTGTCCATCAAGGATTTTGCCGCTCTGGTGGAGAAGGCCAGGGTAATGGAGAAGATGAAGAATGAGGTAGATGGTCAGCGACCTCAGCAGCCTCAGAGGATTGGTGGACTATCTGGGTCCAAGCCCAGACATGACGAGCGGAGGAGACCGTATGACAGACCTCTTCATCAACCCCAAGGGTCTAGGGGTCTTCCTCCCCAGCAGGGTCGAGTGTAGTGCTACATATGTGGGGGCCCTCATCTGAGGAGTGCCTGCCCGTGTATGGAGGGTTACCGTCGGTGCAACAACTGTGGCAAGGAAGGCCACTTTGGGAAGGATTGTCCCACCCTTGCTAGGGCAGCAACACACCTTCCAGTTCAGACTCCTCACCAGCACCAGCGGAGAGATAGAGGCAACCGGCCTCAGGCGACAGGCAGGGTATATGCCATGACTGGAGCAGAGGCTGCAGGCTCAGGTAATCTTGTTATAGGTCGATGCATGATAGCAGGTGAATCTTTGTGTGTGCTGTATGATTCTGGAGCGACACACTCCTTTGTGTCAATTGCTTGTGTGGAGCGTCTGGGTCTGCCGGTATGCGAGCTGCATTGTGAACTTGCAGTATCTACCCCTGCATCGGGTTTGATCAGGACGTCGTCCTTGTGTGCTAGGCTTTCAGTGGAGGTAGAGGGGCGTAGGTACAGGGTGAACTTAATCTGCCTACCTCTACAGGAGTTGGAGGTGATCTTAAGAATGGATTGACTCTCTGCCAATTGCATTCTGATAGATTGCCGGGAGAAGAAGTTGTTGTTTCCCGACTCAAAGGAGCCTGAGTTGGTGTCTTCCCAGGGTGTTATGAGGGAACTACAGGACGGTGCGTAGTGCTACATGATCTTCACACATATGAAGGTGGAGAGAGGAGAGACGACGTCTGTGATACCCGCCGTCCAGGATTTTGGGGATGTGTTTCCGGAGGAGGTACCAGGATTGCCTCCCAGTAGAGATGTGGAGTTCTCTATTGATCTAGTCCCAGGAACAGGCCCGATCTCGATGGCCCCATATCGCATGGCTTCAGCAGAGTTGATAGAGCTCAAGAAACATATAGAAGATCTAATGGAGAAACAGTTCATCCGACCCAGCACTTCGCCTTGGGGAGCACCAGTGTTGTTGGTGAAGAAGGACGGGAGTTCACGTCTGTGTGTGGACTACAGGCAACTGAACAAGATGACGATCAAGAACAAGTATCTGCTCCCGAGAATCGATGACTTGATGGATCAGTTGCATGGGTCATCGGTGTTCTCGAAGATAGATCTGCGATCGGGTTATCATCAGATTTTAGTGAAGGCTGATGATGTACAGAAGACGACCTTCAGATCCAGATACGGTCACTATGAGTATATGGTTATGCCGTTTGGTGTGACCAACGCCCCGGTAGTGTTCATGGACTATATGAACAGGATCTTCCGGCCCTTCCTAGATAAGTTTGTCGTGGTCTTCATAGACGACATCCTTATCTACTTCAGGACTCATGAGGAACATGCAGAACACCTGAGATTGGTGCTTGGTCTTTTGAGAGAGAAGCAGTTGTATGCCAAGTTATCCAAGTGTGGATTCTAGATGAATGAAATTCAGTTTTTGGGGCACGTGATATCAGCCCAGAGATTGCTGTGGACCCAACAAAGGTCGAGGCAGTGGTAAAGTGGGAAAGTCCTAAGTCAGCCACAGAGATCAGGAGTTTTATGGGCCTAGCAGGCTATTATAGGAGGTTCATAGAGGGATTCTCCAAGATAGTGGCACCTCTGACCTTGCTTACTCGGAAGGATCAACCTTTCACTTGGACAGATAAGTGTGAGGAAAGTTTCCAGGAGTTGAAGAGGAGATTGACTAGTGCTCCGATACTAGTAATTTCGGACGTGGGGAAACCGTTTGAAGTCTACTGTGACACGTCTCATCTCAGACTTGGCTGTGTCTTAATGCAAGAAAAGAAGGCAGTGGCGTATGCTTCACGACAGCTTAAGGTGCATGAGCGTAATTACCCCACTCATGACCTTGAGTTGGCAGCGATAGTTTTTGCTTTGAAAATCTGGAGGCACTATCTTTACGGTGCTCAGTTCTGAGTGTTCAGCGATCATAAAAGCCTCAAGTATTTGTTTGATCAGAAGGAGCTGAACATGAGGCAAAGGAGGTGGATGGAGTTCCTAAAGGACTATGACTTCGAGCTCCTATATCACCCAGGGAAGGCAAATGTGGTGGCAGATGCTCTGAGTAGGAAGACGGTACATACGACACATCTCATGATAAAAGAGGTAGAGCTACTGGAGAAATTCTGAGACATGAGGATATAGGTGGAGTTGGGGTCTGAGTCCATTAGGTGTAGTACCCTTACTATATCTAATGACTTCTTGGACTCGATCAGAGAGAGGCAGTTGTTGGATGCTGGTCTGAACAGAGTTAGAGAACAGCTTGGGTCAGATGAGGCTAGAGATTTTGCTTTGGGTGATGATGGTATACTGCGGTTTCAGGGTAGGGTATGCGTACCTGATGATGCTGAGGTGAGAAAGTTGATCCTTGAGGAAGGACACAAGAGTCGTCTTAGCTTGCATCCTGGCATGACTAAGATGTACCAGGACCTCAAGGAAACCTTTTGGTGGCAGGGGATGAAGAAGGATGTGGCACAGTTCGTATCCGCCTGTCTAACTTGTCAGAAGGCGAAGGTGGAGCACCAGAAACCCAGGGGAAATCTACAGCCTTTGGAGATACCAGTGTGGAAATGAGATAGCATCTCCATGGACTTCGTGACTCATCTTCCGCGAACTTTCAGAAGACATGACACCATCTGGGTGATAATGGATCGGTTGACCAAGAGTGCACACTTTTTGGCGATGAACTTGAGGATGTCCATGGCCAAGTTGGCCCAGCTGTACTTCAAAGAGATTGTGAGGTTGCATGGGGTACCTTCGAGTATAGTCTCCGACAGAGACCCACGGTTTACATCCTGGTTTTGACAAACCTTACAGGAGGCATTGGGAACAAAGTTGACTATGAGCTCAGCTTATCACCCTCAGACCGATGGCCAGTCTGAGAGGACGATCTAGTCGTTAGAAGACTTGTTGAGAACTTGCATATTGGATCATCTAGGTGCTTGGGATGAGGTATTGCCTTTGATAGAGTTCACCTACAACAATAGCTTTCATGCGAGCATCGGCATGGCGCCATACGAGGCTCTTTATGGCAGGAGGTGTAGGACTCCTCTCTGTTGGTATCAGGATGGAGAGACAGTGTTGGTTGGACCCGAGTTGTTAGAGCAGACCACCGAGAAGGTGAGGATGGTGAGAGACAAGATGCAGGCTTCTCAGAGCAGGCAGAAGGCCTATGCTGATCGTAGGAGGAGACCTTTGGAGTTTGCAACGGGAGATCATGTATTCTTGAGGGTGACCCGAACCACGGGCGTGGGAAGGGCTCTCCGCTCAAGGAAGCTTTCACCCAAATTCCTTGGCCCATATCAGATCACGAGGAGGATTGGGCCAATGGCCTATATGATAGCTTTGCCCCCGCAGTTGGCGAACCTTCACCCGGTGTTTCACGTCTCACAGCTGAGAAACTACGTGTTTGAACCAGCTCATGTGTTAGAAGCCGAAGATATACAGATCAGGGAGGATCTCACAGTGGAAGTACCACCCATCGCTCTTGAGGATAGCAAGGTTGAGGAGCGTCGTGGAAAGACCGTTAGTCTTGTTAAAGTCATCTGGGACCGGAGGACGGGTGACTCGACTTGGGAATTGGAGGAGGACATGAGAAAATCACACCCACATTTGTTTATCTGGTGAGTCTTTATTTTCGAGGTCGAAAATTTTGTTGTTGGGGAGAATGTAAGGCCCCCATTTTATTTCTGCCCTAAAGTTAGTGGGTTGCCCTTGTAAGTGGGCCTAAGGCCGGCCCAACGTATAAAGTCCTTATGTCTGCCCTAATTCCACACTCACTCTCACTTTGCTGAAACAGATCTCCCAAACCCTTTGAGCAGCCGCAATCACCTCCGCTAGGGTTCAATCTTTGGTCTTCGCTGCGCTTGTTCAAGCCAGTTCCGCCCCGCGTAAGTTGTTTCCGCCCCATACCTCTTTGTTAGCACTGTTATTTCGGATTTCCTATTGGGACCGCACTAGGTAGCTTCGTTTCATAATATTCTTTTATTTCCAGCTCGTTAAACTACTCTAGGAGCTGCTGTGGTCTTTGTTCGTGCCCAAAAACCCAACTGTTAGCCTTTTTCCAGGTACGGGAAGTTAGGGTTTGAGCTAGGTTGTTTGTTTCCTGTCGTTCCTTGAGTTTGCGAACTGTTTGCATGGATTAAATCGTTGTTCTGGATGTGTGGGCTGTTTTGTGTGTTTGGTTGGGCGAGATGATGAATCTATTGCAAGTGAAACCAGGGCGAGAACTGATAATCTCGCCCAGGTGAGTCGGATTCGCCTAGGCGAGTCTGACGAAGGCTCGTCCAAACCCCATTGCGCGAAAGGTCGTCCAAGCGACCTGCTCGAACTTTTGAAAGATGAAAGGGATAAATTGAACTCTTTTTTTCTTTTGTTGTAGGATATTGGTGAAGATAAAAAGAATGAAGAACGATAAAAAATATAATGTTATATGAACATGAAGAGGAATGAAAGTTAAAAAATCTAAATGTTATATAAAGATGGAGAGAAATGAAAGTATAATCATGATAAATTGTACCTTTTCTTTTTTATTTTGGAGAACATAATACTTTTTAATTAGTTATAAACATTTTTATTTATGGAATTGTAGACAATATTATTACAATATAATTTTCTAATATACGAAAAGTTTCAATTTCATATTATAAGTGTCTTATTTAATCTATTTTATTTTATTTCTACTATTTTAGTAGAATAAATCTATTTTAATTATAACTTTTCAAATAAAATTATTAATATCTCATTTAAAATAGCATTGTCTAAAAGTATAAATAAAATTAAAATTATATTTTAAAATTATTTTTCATCATTCTACTTTTATAAGCCTAATTTAAATAAATGTATTTTGTGCCACACTTTCATAAAGGTGGCATATGAAAAAGCAACACGAAAAAAATCGTTGCATTATATTAGCATGTGAAACTGTTGCATATTGAAACATCTTAGGCAACGTTTTTTATTCGTTGCATAGTAGGCATCAATTTTTGAATTTTCTGACCTAACGGGAAAAAAAAAACTCTAGTATAGATCATGATCACCTATGCAACAACTACAAATTCATTGTCTAATGTTTAGGCCACGATTTTTTTTATTTTAGGTCATGATTTTTTGTGCATTGTCTAAAATCAATTTTGTTGTAGTATGTGATAATTTTTAATATTAGGATATAAATATACCAAAGAAAGTGGACATATATATAGGCAATGAAAATTAAAACTCCTAAATAAACTCTTACACCAATCATTCATTATAACAACAATGCATAGGCTAAACTGATTTTTAGGGTTCGAAATTGATGGTAGAACACACAAGAAGAAGTTGTTTCAACAAGTTTTCAAACCCTTTAACATCCCAATCCAAGACCCTGTGTTTTCCAACCTTCATGACCATCATCTGATGTAATTTTCTAACCCTAAGTTCCTCACCATTCAACCTATACCCTTCAAAGGTAGGGTTGCTTGGGAGTAACAAAACAACACCATGAGCCTCAATTGCCTTTCTTGCGGCCCCATTCTCCAAAGGGTGAATTCAAATAACAATGATGCATGTCTCCCAGCAAAAGAAGAATCAATCAGATCCTACGACAATAACAACAATAACAATAACAACAACAATAACAACAACATCGACAACAACAATAACAATAACAATAACAACAACAATAGTAAGAAAAAAGCGAGACATAACAGAAGCTTGTCTTATGGGAACATGACACCACCCCAATATGCAAATAGTGGACCTTTGGCCAAGGTTAAGGCACAACATCATAGACGTAGCAACAGTGAAAGTGGTGTTGAACCAAGATTGGTAAGGAGCAGTGGAATGAGAAGAGATTGGAGTTTTGAGGATTTGTCTACCCAACAAAAAGACAAGGGAGTTCGATGCCATTGAGGTTTCTGTGTCTGTCATTCATTCATATGTCTCAATTGTTGGTTGGTTTCCCTATTTCCATATATAAATACACCGTGTATTCATAATAATTTGCTGGGTTTGGAAGAAATTATTACATGCATGAATGATCCATTCATTCATGCATCATCATCGCCATGTGGTTTTAAAGGTTTGATCAGTCTCAGCCTTAGTGTGACATGTAATCAAGTTTTTCAAATTTTACCGAAGGGAAAAACGATGAAACTGGTTCATGTTTCACTTAGAAATTGATCAAAATCGTGTAAAAAAAATTATTGTTCTTTTGAATATAAGGAGGGAGAAGAAGTGAGAGATGTGTAATTAAAGAAGGGATTAGTGAAACGTTCTAGTATTTATGTGTTTTCAAACACTTGGGGAATTTTATGGGAGGTTTTTTTTTTTTCACCATGGTAAATTTTAATTTTAATTTTTTTTATTTGTTGTTGTCATTCATTTTCAGTTTCTTGTTTCTCATCTAATTTTCACGTTGGAAAAGTATTCAAATGTAAATGTTAATGGTTCATAATAACAAATAATTGTAACAAGAGATTGTGTAATATGATTCTATATAAATGATCCAAATCTTCATATTCATATGCTCATTTAGGTAGATTTAAAGATTCTTACATATGTTTAACCAATGACAATTGTTAAGAGAGAACATTATTTGTTAAGCATGTAGGTAATAATTCGATTTAAAGTTCATTCCAAATAAGATTTTTGTTGAAAGAAATCAATTTTTTAATATTATATTTTGTATTAGGAGGGAGAATTTTTAAAAGATAATTTGTTTTTAAAGAAAATTTGAAATGTGTTACGATAAAAATGTGATTTAAGTAAATTTTTAAAATAATTAAAATTTGAAGAATTTATAATAACAATAATGTTTTGTCGTTTCAAATTTTATCTAAAAATTAAAAATTTGAAATTCTTTTCTACCTTCTCATCTCATGTGTGTGTATGTTCACTCTTTTTTCATAATTTTTCTCTCATCTTAGTTACAAGTTTAACCTTAAAAAAATGTTGTCTACTCAATTGCGAGGAAGAGAACGTGATCACTTAAGTAGAAAATTGTTAGTGAGGTAAAAGTATATTAGATTCAACATATTTTTTAATTGATTTTACCTATTTAAGATATGAATTAATATTATATCTAGTTTATTGGTTTTAAATTTTGTTTATACAACTTATAAGTTGAAACTAACAATTTAAATATATTTTCATTTTCCAACTTTTTGAAATGCATTTTAAAAATAAAACCCTAAAAACCTTCTATATATCAATGTGAGAAATATTTGCATTGGAAACCACATGAAACATGAATGATATATATGCATATACATATGAAAAGGAAAAGCTAAAGGGTATTCTCTTTTGGATCTATGGAAGGGATATTCTTGAAAGCCATTCTTTTGGTGAGTTTAATGGCAATGAGAGCCAAAATGGTAGCTCCAGGAACAAATGCAACATCAGGGATGGCTTTAATCACACTCAATTGAGGCACAGTTTGTCCAGTTTTCTTGACTACCATGGCAACTGGTGGAGCCACTATCCCTGTGATCATCATAGATTCATCTGCTTTGCTCAGATTCACATTCTCATTGATGAATGTGGTGAAAGCTTCCTTCCTTTTATCTTCATCAGATTCATCGCTCCATCCATCATAACATTTCTGGTTCTTACAAACATACGTTAGTTTACATGCATGCATGGTCGATTATTACTATTAGGGTTAAATATGTTTTTAGTTCTCAAATTTGAACGAGAAATTGATATTTGTCCCTGTTCCAAACTTTGATACAATTTTATTCACAAATTTTAGCAATAGTTGATATAGTTCTTTTAACTCAAAGATGATTTTTTGGCTGACATTTGAGTTGAAACGTTTCAAACTGTGTAAACAACTCAAACATCAACTTGAAACGTTATTGACATGTAAAAATTTATGTCAATTGAGTTAGGAAGACTATATCTATGAATTTTTAAAGCTTGTATAACCAAAAGTTGAAACGTAAAATAATTATAATTTTATGTGTGAAAAGTTAAAGATTAAAAACATATTTAATATTTATTATTATTATTATTATTACTAGCGTACACACAGGCGCGACAATGCCTGTGTGTACACATTTTTTAAATATACGTGATATTATATTAGTAGGTGATAATAATGTAATGTTATTAAGTTAATATATAAAATAAAATTATATTTGTTAAAAATAAAGTGAAATATATCAGAAAAGATGAGAGAATAACTGTTGATAAATAGAGAAAAAGAGAATAACATAGATAAATGATTTTATAAAAAAAATTGTAAAAGTAACGGTCAAATTTCAAAAATTTAATAAATAATTATATTTTAAAGGGTAACATTGGTATTTTAAAATGTGGACAAAAAAGAGAAAATCTCTTTATATATTACTAGCGTATACACATCGCGCCTGTGTGTAGACATTTTTTGAATATACATTATATTATATTAGTAGTTGATGATTTTGTAATGTTATTAAATTAATAAAAAAATAAATTTATATTTATCAAGAATAAAGTTAAATGTATGGAGAAAATATGAAAAAATAATTGTTAATGAATAGGAGAAAAAAGAAAAAGGACATAAGTAAATAGTTTTATAAAAACTTGTAAAAATAATCATTAATTTTAAAAAATTTAACAAATAATTACATTGTAAAAAATAAAGTTGAAATTATAAAATATGAATAAAAAAAAGAAATCTTCTTTATATATAATTATAGATTTGAGACAAAATAGTTAACTAACCTTTATATCATCATGTGGCGGTGCATCATAATGCTTACCGGGCAAAGCCATGTTGATTGCACTGTGAAAAATTAGTTAACAAAACTATCATTAAAACTAATATATGCAATGTTTCCAAAAAGTTAATGTTAAAAAGTTCTATATTTCGGAGTTTGTCGTTGTGGATTTTAAACTTTTGTTTATGCGTGTCATCGACAATTATGGGTTAATCCAAATACGGTTTTTACTTCCTGCACCCCCTACAACTTTTTCATCCTTCCTCACAAATTTTTAAAATCACAATTTTATCCTTTAAAGAAATGACTTTTGAAATAAATATATTCTAGATAAGGTTTTTCAGAATTTTTGAAATATGATTTTCGGAATGAAAAAAAAAAATCTAGAATTAGATTTTCGAAATATATGAAATGCATTTTGGAAAGTATTTTTCAAAATAAACTTTACAGAATATATATAATGTTTTCCAAAACAAGTTTTATGAATACTCTTATATGAAATGTATTTTGAAAAAAAAAAACTTTCCGTAATACATATATGTTTCTATTTTAAATAATTATTATAGAAATCAATAAAACTTGATCTAAAATTTAAATTTTTTTCTACTTTCTTCTATTCCTTTTCTTTAACCAATATATGAAATGAAATGACAAATATACTTACTTGAAGATGTCAAGAATAGCAGTGTGAAAGTCATCAAAATTTTCAATTTTTCTCTTTTCAATAACCCTATCATATAGTGTTCCTGTTATCATAGTCATTCCCTTGTTTGCAACCTCAACCCCTGATAATCAAATCCATTAACTTAAGATCAGATAATTTTTTTTATACTCATAAACATGATTACCAGACAATGATATAAATATATTTTCACCATTTGAGAAAGAATTTTTCATATCGACTACTAGAAAATTTCGTATTACATAAGATTTTTCTTGCAAATTTGTTAAAAAAGTTTACAAAAAAAAAAACGTTTTTCTGCCATTTTTTTCTAAGAATTTTAACCGGCAGTTAATTCCTTCGTGGGTAACCATTTCCTATAAAATTATAAAATTTGTAAGTATTTCCTATAAAATTTATTGCGAAAAGTATTTTATACAAAATATTTTACAAGAAAACTGGTAGCAATTTCTTGCATTTTTTTTCATAACAAAACTTGTAAGTATTTCCGACAAAAAAAAATTCAAAAAAAAATTGGCAAGAAATACAAGTTTTTTTAATATTGAAGGTTTTCTATACCGATTCTAGAACTGGTATAAAAATAGGTTGATATAATTTTCTATATTGATTCTATAACCAGTATAAAAACAGGTCTACAGAGAAAGTATTAACTATATAAAAAAATATGAATTGAAATTTTGATGCAATAAAAAGCAAGAAAAAAGAAATACCTGTGCCTCCCATGTAACTCATAACCAGTCCCATGATGTTTTTGTGTTTGTGTTTTGAGAATGATTATGAGTTTATGAGCACAAAAAGCTTAACATAAGAGCAATATATATGAAAAGATATATACAACGTGGGTAAAGAAAATGAGTATATATGTGAGTCCCAAGTAAGGTATTCTTTCTATTATTTTTCTTTTCCTATTTCTTTGTTAGATTCTTGTCTTCAATTGCCAACTTTCAATTGTTTTACCTTTTGATTTGGAATAATGTAAAGTGAGTGTGTCACAATTCATCACCAAAGTCAAAATCTATTCAAATAGTAACACCTAGTTAAATCAAAGTATTTAATTAAATTGTTGAAAATATATAGTTAGACATTTATACTTGAATAAAGCGAGATGATTTAGGTGATAATTAATAAGATGATTTATATAATAAGAAATTAATGTTCATCTTTCATTGCAAAAGTTAATCATACCAATTGTACAAGAAATGAGATTAATAACAATTATTGTATTATACGAACGTGATTAGTAACTAAGACTATTTATATAATGAAAAGTTCATGTTTGGTTTATATAGTACAAAAGTTTATCGGACTAACTATAATTATTGTAGTAGAAATTATATTATAGTGAGATGATTATTTATATAATAAAAGTTTATATTAGATTTCTATAAAAATTATCCCATAATTATTTGTAGCATGAGATTAGTATGTGATATAATATGCTAAAAGTTTTATAATATATATTTTTTAAAATTCTCTAAAATAAAGTTAACAAAATAAATTTAATAAAAACTAGGAATAATCGAATCGGGTATATACGTAATAAAGAAATCCTCGTTTACCCTTTTACTTTTTGCCTTTCGATTACAAGTACTTCAACTTTAAATTAAAAATTATTATAAGTAAAATAGCTTTTAATTTGATTTCTAAATTAGTTATTATAATAAATTTACATTAAATTGGTCATTAGTATTAAGTACTAAAAAATTTGGTACCAAAAAATTTGGTTTTTAAATTTATTTTCTTAGTGATTAATTATTAAGTTTTTTTTAGCTAAAACTTTAGTAATTAACGTGAATCACCCATTTAGAGATGAATCTACATTTATAAATCATTTTAGTTATAATAATTTTTAGTTTATTAATTGATATCTAAATTAATTACTACAGTAATTATTTTTTATTTTTTAAGATTGATGACTGATAAAATATTTTCAAATAATGTTAGGATTTTGATTTTCCTAAAAATAATACCTTTTCAACCTACGAAAAAGCAACTTAAGATTTCTTTTATCAATAATTAAGTTAATCCAAATATTACGCATAAGTAATTATTTATATGTTCATTTTGAAACTTTTAATACACACTTTTCTCAATCGGAGTTTCATTTTTGTGTTAAAGATTTTTTTTTATAGTATTGATGAACTGCAAATTAATTTTAAATACACTCTTAAAATAACTATTACAGAAATTACCGACTTTAACGTAATTCACAATTTATGAACATTTTGTATAAAATAAAACATAATTTTGAAAGATAAAAACATTTCTTTATAAGTTAAAATGAACTTATGTATAAACTAGTTCATTTAAAATGTTTTGTACAATTTTATTCAACTTATGTAAATACTCATTTTTTTTTCTAAATTACAATATAGATAAATTTACAAAAAAGAAGATCTTGCAATAGAAACTATAGTTATAATACAAGCCACATAAACAATGTGCACCAAAGAGTAAGCAAAACTGCAGAACAGGAATAAGTTGCTAACATGATAGCTGAGCACTCACCCTCACCAACTCCAAACATTTGAGTAATTGTACCTGAAACAATCATAAATTCAACCTTAGACTCTGTCATATTGTAAAATAAACTATTACATGAGGATGAAAGTTAAATATGTTTTTGGTCTCTTAATTTTCGGTAAATTTTGAAATTAGTTCATTTCGAAATTTTGAATCAATTTAGTCTTTCATCTTTCGAAATACGTGGATATCGACACTGTAGTTTTTAGCGGTCAAAACAATAGTTTTTTAAGCTCTGATGCTATTGGCACCTTAGAGTTTGAGATCCATATAAGATATCTAAGTGGATTCATTTTATAAAGGATAACAGAGAAAACTGATACAATTGTTTAAGCATCATAAACAACTTACTCACTACTATTGCAGGTGGAAGAGCATATTGAAGCAGTAAAACAAATTGATACAATGGATCATGGTGGATCAAGTTGAAATGAACTGCACTTTTAACAATGCCTACACCTATTGCTGGCAAGGCAACAAATTTAACCACAATGATGCCAACAATAAGTGGAACTTGTTGTCCTAGTCCTTTTAAACCTGAAAAACACCCAGTTTATGTCCCCAGATTTTCAGATATAAACCTGAGAGACAAGAGAAATAGTTGAAAATTTCACGTTGCTAACTGATAAATGATTATTACCGTTAAGAAGATTTGCCCCAAGCAGTAACACCATTGCTGGAACACTTGCATCTCTGAAAACGATGATTAAGAGTTACATGTAGCTGTGTTTTCAATTTTATGAAAAAAAGGTTGCATCAAACATAAATCTTGATCATACAACAATTTCTTGTGGTAGAGGTCACTCACCCCAACAAGGTTAAAGTGTCTTGAACCACATGAAGAAGAGCCTTTTCACCAACTAGAATTTTTCGAAACTGAGGCACAATACCAATTGTAATACCCATAATCTGCATACACAAGCCAAGTTGGTTCTGATTTATCTAACATTCTTATATCATGAAAACATTGTCTCACTTGATATTTGATGAGTTAAATTTTAACCAATAATGATGATGAGAGCACTTTTTGTAATAATGGCAGAATCATGGACATACCGCTGCCATAGTGGAAGGAGCAATTAGTATCTTCATGTTTTTTATCTTCTCAGCTAATAGTTTCAACTGTTTCATAAACTTTGGCTTTTCTGGTACCTGTAAAAGTCTTGAAAATATAAGGCATCACTTACATATAAAATCTTTTAGGATATGAAATCATGTACTAAACAAAGCATTTTGCAAATACATTATGCCTAAACCACCAATCACTTTTGCTTGTTCCATTCAGTTCAACTCTGATCCAAACAGCATAAGTTTTCCAAATAAAGTCATGTTAGGCATCGCTATAAACTTTGACATCTCAGCTATACTGACATTTCAAAGTCCAATAATGCTTTCACACGGAAAAGGTTTTAATGCATTCCAATATATCAGAGGAGACACAAATTCATGCAACACATAAATGTTGAAGTAATTATATTATATTGGAAAAGAGAACAACCTTTGTTTGTCCATTAGGCACTTTACATTCAAATTCAGGTGGATTCATACCACCATTAGGCTTTGTTATATCAACATCCATGATCAGTGCTCCACAAGAGCTTTTCAAAAGGTTTTCTGGGTCAGTTGCTATTGCAGACTTTGGATTTGCAGAGGATTCTTCAACTTTGGCTGCATTGGAGATCATAGGAGAATATATACGAACAATGTTGAATGTAAAAGACCAAGCATAAGTGTATCCTACCTGAAAAACCAGAAACACATGAAAAAGTTTTAAATCATTCAAAAATGCCAATTCCATTGTGCTATGCACATATTTACTAAGCAGTGAAAATCCAAATCTATTGTCATACAGCCATTGACAGAGAAGCATATGCAAGTCCATTTCTGTGGCAAATAGCTTCTTCTCCAAAAGGGTTGTTTTTCTCTTTACAGATAGCTGGAACTAGAGTTAGAGGCAAACTGGCCAGATTTCCTACACACATCAAACACCAAATGGTCATATATACACATTTATATAGTATCCAAAGCATGAGTTAATTTAATTTATACCATGGTTGGAACTATTTTACTTAAATTCAATCTTAATTACTTTTTTCACAAAATTAGTTTGTAAGAATTTACTTATATATTGTAATTTGTTTATATATTTAGTTGATGTAACATCTCAAACACACATGAATAGAATGGAATTCAAATAGCAGAAGACCCAATAGAACCAATAAATCTCATTGGATAAACTCTGATACTGTAGATTTTAAACTTAATTAAACCTCACAAGACACCAACTTATACACAACCATTTTAACATATATCTGGTGGGCATGAAATCTCTTATGATCACGAGTTTTAAATTATAAATCTATGAAGGTTGAAACATTAACCACCAATTTAAAATTATTACTAATATGATTTTTGAGGTATGGTAGCAATATACCAGAAGAAAGATTTATCCTTCTGGAAAAAAAAAACTTCATGAATATTTTAACTATAACAGGAGATATAAGGTCTAATAACTTTGATTTTTTCATTCTAAATCCATTAGATTTACTCATATCATTTTCATTTAACATTCAAATAAAAACATCCTTGTTACATTACATTTGTTACATTTTTAACATTGAATGTTCAAACAAACAAACATACCTGCAGCACAACATCCCAAAACAAGACCATGCAGATGAGGAGGAACTCTAACTGTTTTGATGAGTAACCATCCAAGAAATGTTCCAACAATGTATGTTCCAAGAATACTTAAAGGCATGAACCACCTGCATAATTCAAGAAAACAAATTAAACATAAACAAATGATACAAAACTTGGAACAATAATGGAGAAAATGGTGAGAAAGTACAAACTTACAACATAACCAAGCTCTTTAAGGTTAAGGAATTAGACATGCTGCTATAAATAAGAGCAGGGGTGAAGACAAAATATACCATCTGTATATTAGAAAAAATAAACAACAATATAAGAGTCAAAACTAATGTATATGATCATTTATTTATAAAAAGTAGTGAAAAAAACACATATGTATGTGTTCAATTTTTTTTTATCATAAAAAAGTAATGAAATTATGATTATAAAAATAAATAAAAATAATTTTATAATTTGATTGTAGATAGTTTTTATTTATTTTGTAGATAATTTTTATTTATTTAATTTATAAAAATGGGCAAATTTTAAAAAAATAATTAAAAAAAAACCATTTAAAGGGAAAAATTGGAAAAAGACGCATATCAAAAAGAGAAATTTTTTTATATAGGTATTGTATGCGTTCACTACTAAAAATTCTCATATTACATGAAAATTTTCTTGAAATTTGTTAAAAAAATTTACAAGAAAATATTTTTTTTCCTTCTACTTTTTCTAAGGATCTAAATTGGCACGTAATTTCTTTGTGGATAATTATTTCCTACAAAATTATAAAATTCGTAAGCATTTCCTATAAAATTTATTGCGAAAAGTGTTTTATACAAAATATTTTACAAAAAAATTAGCAGCAATTTCCTGCAAATTTGTTTGCATTACAAAATTTATAAGTATTTTCTAAAAAAAATTTAAAACAAAATTAGCCGAAAATGAGTTTTTTTTAATATTGGTTCATTTTTTTTATAATAAAAAAACAATGAAATTATAATTGTAAAAAATAGGTAGTTTTTATTTATTCTGTAAATAATTTTATTTATTTAATTTAGAAAAAATGAACAAATTTATAAAAAAAAATAGTTAAATTTAAAAAAAAAATTGATGGGTAAAATCGGAAAAAATATGAAAAACAAACAATTTCTTTATGTATAATTATAGAACATCTAAAAAGTTGTATAATTTGTTATTCATTAATCAATAGTATAACTTTTTTAGTGTTACTACATAAAATTAGAATATATATATATATATATATATATATATATATATATATATATATATATATATATATATCACTTTTGAAATTATGAAACCCAAACAAAGTATACTTACAGCATTGACATGTTTTCTTGCATTCTCTCTGAGTATATCAAATCGATCATGTGCAAGGAATGCCCCAAGAACAGTGATCAACAAAAGTTTCATAATTGATGCAAGTGCAACAGAGAAAAGCTTGAAGAAATGCATTTTGTGGAAAAAAAAATTGTCTTCAACTTATTATGAAAATTCTAACTATTTGTAATACTCATATATGTGAATGAACATCATTTTCATCTTTCTCTAAGCTGAAAAATCATAGTTTTCTTAATACAATGACTGCTGAGTGATAAATTGGGCTATTTGTTGATAATTTATTTACATTTAAAATATCTCCAAAACATTATAAAGAATAATTTTAGTGTTTTTATAATCTAAGAACATTTAACTACTAAAAAAAGGTATTATTTTATTTTCAGAAGATGTTCATTGCCATATATTATTTTGATTACTTCGAATTATAGAGCCATTTAAAGCCAATTTTTTTGACTAAGAAAATATAGTATTGGCTGTTCAATTACATGAAAACTAACTAACAATAAATTAGTATAATAAAAACAAACATAGAAATCTTTGTATAAATTAATTTCTATACTTGTACAAATGGACAACTATGGATTATTGGGTGAATAAAAATATTTCACAGAAATACTATAGGAACATTGTGTGTTTTAATAATAATTTTATTAATTATTGGATAAAATCTATGTCCATTTCATGAAAGTAACATGAATTTCATAAAAAAAAAATTAAAAATGAAAATTGGTCACTAATGATGTGGGGGGTTCAATATTTGAAAAAGATAATTGATAAGAATTTTGTTAAATGTGGTTTAATTAATTATGATATTTTATGATCTTGTTTTTTGTTATTAATTATACATTACAAAGTGATGATTAAATTTAGTGTGTAATTTATTTAATTATACATTTAACATATATAGATGTGTAATAATTTTAGATTAATATGTGTAATAATTATATACATTTATGTAAAATTCAAAATTCACGTCAATCCTATGAATTACATACTTAAAATTACGTCAAAACTCACCTACTTGTAACTTACTCAATAATTAACATAAACACAATCTTGTTGAACTTTAATGAATTATAACTAGAAGATGATAAGAACACAAAAACTAAATCAATTCAAGAATGAAACATTTGACATTCATAAAACACTCATAATATATTATATCAAAATTTTTATTGGTACACATGCATCTGTTATGACAAATGAGGCATGTATGATGATACATGGAAGAAGAAATAGAAAACATAAGTAATTATTAATATGTCTATTACAAATTATTTTGTCTCTAATAACAAATAATGGAACTATAAGACAAGCCATATGAAGAGTGTGCACCACAGAGTAAGGGACACTGCAGCAAAGGAATAAGTTGCAAGCATGATAATTGAGCATTCACCCTTTCCAATTCCAAACAATTGAATAGATGTACCTGAAAAAAAACCAATATAAATTATTATTTGATGAATAATATATAATAATTAAATAATAATTAAATTTGATGAAAAAAAGAACTTACTTATAGCCACTGCTGGTGGAAGAGCAAATTGAAGAAGTAAAACAAACTCATACAATGGATCATGATGGATGATGCCAAAATGAACAGCACCTTTAACAGTGGCTACTCCTAGAACTGGCAAGGCAATGTTTCTAACCACAATGATGCCAAAAAGAACTGAAAACTTCACTCTTTCTCCCTTCAAACCTAACAACAATCATCCAAAATCTATTAATACTTTCTTTTTTCTTACTAATGTAAATCATAAAATGCATTACATTTCTATTCTGTCTGAGGGATATTATTTTATCTGTTTATTAAGAAGTCGATTTTAAGTATAATTCAATTTACAAAGCTGATTTATAAGACGAAGTTTATATTCATTTATATATTAGATTTGTCTTATATCTTATCTATGTTAGATCTCTAACATAATTTGAAAAGAAAATTTAGTATTTACCAAATTTATATATTTGGATACTTTTATTTATATATATTATAGTTATTGCTGATAAAAAGAAAATGATTATATAAATGTATGGATAATGATATTTTAACTACTAAATTTTAACAACTTTTTCTTATAACATGATGTATCATCTTCTAAATGGTTTTAAAATATTGAGAATAAGAAAAAAGAAAAAAATGGAAAATCATTTAAAAGATGACACCTAAAGTTGTAAGAGAAAGTTGTCAATATTTATTAGTAGAAAAATAATTTTCCTAAATGTATATACCTTCAAGAAGATTTGCCCCTACTAACATGGTCATAGCTGGTAGACATGCATTCCTATAAATGAAGGAAAGTAAAAGAGGAAGTAAATTAAATAAGGTATTTTTTTTCTTCATTTTTTTTTTCAATATAGTATATATGTAAAAGTATATGATGATGCTTACCCTATCATAATTATAGAGTCTTGAAGCACAAAGAGAGGAGCACTTACACCTACTATTAAATGTCTAAATTGAGGAACTACTCCAATTATCAAACCAACCAGCTGCATAATTCAAAAGAGAAACTAAAAATTATGAAGAATATATGAAGTAAATTTCATAAATAAGTTAGTGAAAAAAAAAAATGATAGTAAACACACTATCTCATATATATATTTCTTCAAATACTTTGTCTACAATTGATTAAAGGAAAGAACAAAAATCTTGATATAAGTAGAATAGATTATGTTCTTAATTAATTTAGAGTTTCATCTTAATAGGAGAACATTACGTGACTTTTGTATATGTTTTGTCAAAAAAGAGAAATGTTAAGAAATTTTCATATTTTTATTAACTTCATGAATTTATCTTGGTTCTATACCTTTCGGACCGATCCGTTAGCCCGAAAAAAAATGTGGGTTGGACTAAAATTATTAATCCGTTAATCTATTTTTTCCAACCCGTTAACACATTTTTCTTCTTTAATTTAATAATTGAAATAAAATTAATTTAAAAAATCATTTTTTCTATATTACATATTTTTCTAAAGTTGTTAATATATAATAATATCATAATCTAAACCATTAATATTTATGAATTAAATTTAAATATTAGTTATAATATAATAATTTAATATGTAATAATTACTTTAATTTATCAAATTAAAAATATTAATTATTTAATTAATTTTTTTATAAATATTTGTATTGTTAAATTTATTTTTATTTATATATATAAATAATTTATAAAAAAATTATTAAAAAAAAAACTATTTTTCTATTCTTTTTACAGACATCCGACTCATTTTTAACGAATTAAATCGATCTGTTTTGTCACCTCTAACTTATATATTAGAACAACTAAGTAATTATATTTAAACAATTAATCAATGAAAAATAATAAATGTATTGAGAAAGAGAGAATTATTGACATACCGCTCCGATCAATGTTGGAGGAAAAAGTTGCTTCAAGTTGCTCCATTTACATAACATCTTTAGGTATTTTATTACCTTCTCCTTCTCTAATATATTGCATATATTAACCATCTGAAAAATATGTAATACCAATCATTAAGTTTGATTCCATTCAATAAATATATTCTTTCTATTTCATTTAAATACTGATATAAATTAGAAATAAAAATTAATATTTTATTAAAAATTGAGAACATGAATCAATATTTGTGTACAAATAAAAGGGTAAAAAGTAGTTATGTACATACCTTTTTTTTAGCATCTGGTACTACATAGGTTTCAATTTCATGGTGATCCTCAGAATTATTGTTGTGTGATGTTTCATCAGTTTCAATGGCCATTGTTTGTGCAGAACATTTTGGTAGGGTTTTTGCATCACTTTCTGATGCAACTTTCTCATTGGAAATGTTCTTAGTTGTTGAATACATGCGTACAATGTTGTATGCAAAAGACCACACTAAGATCGATGCTAGCTGAAAAGGTTAAAATATTTTAAAAAATCTAATTAATTTATTATTTCATAAAATATATTAAGAATTAGAAACAAGCATTTTTTTTTTACTTAATTTTAATTATTAAATGAAACTCGTAGATGTAACTCACTTGTTTAAAGAGTCTCAACATCATTAAATAATAACTAATAATATATACTCCCCCGACATAATTATAAACGATAAAAAAAATTGAAAATTTTCACTATAAACAAATTTTGACTATTTGAATTCCAAAATTATATTTGAACTGTTTTATTTTGCAATCAAGGTCATTTTAGATGAAAAAAATTATTCTTTTACATGAATTTGGTAACTAAATGAATTTTTATATAGGCAACCAATATTGATTATTTTTGCTTATAATTAATTAAGTTGGAGGAACATGGAAAAGATAATTAATTAGTTAAATTATATAGCATTTAAGAAACTAAATTAATTTTGAAATATCATACTGCTAATGAGAGTGATGCATATGCCATTCCATTTTTGTAACAAAGATTTTTATCTCCAAATGGATTGCTTTTCTCCTCACAAATGGCTGGAACCACCATTAGAGGCAAATTTCCAAGATTTCCTGCACAAATCAAACAAAACATTTTCAAAGTATGAAAATTAATATTTTTATTTATTTTCAATTAATGATTAAGTTTTTAATTTGAGTGTTGAAAGTGAGCAATATTTCCTATTAACTTTCTCATCAATAATTAATATCTTTTATTTAACCTTTTGATATTGTCACTTTGCTCACTCAGAAAAATAAAAATCTAAAACATTTTTTGCATAACAAGTATAAATGTGTTCATATCATAGACCTTATCTATCATTCTAGTTATCTTTGTTCATTTAGGTAAGACTATTCAGAATTTGTTTCTTTGTAATGGTCAATTTTAATAGTTACTTATATATATATATATATATATATTATCAAATATGTGTATAGTCTATGACTTTATCTTACAGGGTCTATTTCTTGAAAAGATTTTTTTTCCAGCTAATAAAAATATTACCTTTTAGTCTTCAAATAAATTCAGTTAAACTTGAAAAAATGGGTCTGTTTATTTAATAAAATTATATCTTTTTATGTAAATATATTATATAAATTTTAAAACTATTAGATACATGGATTCAACTATAATATGTAATAAAAAAAATCAGTATTGTATTCAATATAAATATCATAGTTATATAAAAGAATAAAATTGCAATAATTAAAAAAAAACATATATACTATGTTTAATGATTTTTAAACGTATAGCTTCTCAATTTACAAAACTTAAATTTAGTGATATATTTTATAAATTCAAATTTAGCTTTATTTGAAGTGATTTTTTTAATTAAATAATTAAGATATTTTTAAAGATGAAATTGTTAATTTTGAAACAAATCATCCTATTTTTATTTCTTTTATGGATTACTTTTTCTCATCACTTAATTATTTTACTTCATAAAACATTTTCTCATTTACTTTATTATATGACATGATGCAGACCTATTTATGTTTTGTATATGCATATATATATATATATATATATATATATATATATATATATATATATATATTTTTTTTTATAAAAAAAAAAAAAAAAAAATAAAAAATATTTTTTTTTTTTATATATATATAAATATATAAATATATATATATATATATATATATATATATATATATATCCTTTTTAATAAAAAAAAAATAGAAAAAATTTAAAATAGATTTTTTTTATTCATACCTACAGCACAACATCCCAACACAAGGCCTCTGAGATGATAAGGAACTCTTGTTATCTTAACAAGTAACCATCCAAGTGCTGTTCCAACAACAACTGTAAGAACAATGCAGAATGGCATGAACCACCTGCATAATTATTCATCAAAAAATAAACATGTTTATTTATTAAATCCCAAAAAAAAAATTACATAAATTTTATTAATCTTCAAAATTATTAATCTCAAAACAGAAAAGAAATTACTCACAGTGCAATCAAACTCCTTAGAGTTATAGTACTTGCCAGACTGCTACAAGCAAGAGCAGGAGAAAACACAAAATACACCATCTGTGAAGAAACTCAACCATAATTATATGTCATTTTCAAGAAGATTTATTTATTTTTAACTTTATTGTGATCTAAATTCAAAAAATATATCAAAATCAAATTTTTAAGGTTTAAAGACAGAAAAAATGACATTGATGACAGTGTTTGAGTTAGAAGAATCTTACAGTGTTCATGTTGTTGATAGCAGATTCACTGAGAATGTTGAAACGATTCATAGCAAGGAAAGAACCAAGAACAGTGAGCAACAGTACTTTCAGATTCGGCATTAATGCTATCACAAAAAGCTTCAATATCTCCATGTTGATCCTCTGCACTTTCTTTTCTCTTCCACAACTACAAATCAAGCTATCAGAAAAAAAAACAATAAAAGTAAACATTAATCTTAATGCAACAAAAAGTTCTGTTTTTTTTACTGATATATGAACTTTCCCTCCAAAAAAAAGTATTAATTTAATCTTTTAATGTTGTTCACAAGGATGGAACAGTTGAAAAATGAGCAACAATATTCAAATAATCCATCTTTAATGTAATCAGAATCTGCGTTAGGGTTAGGTTGCATCAGAAACATATAGTTTTTGCTGATAAAAAAAATAATAATAATCAGAATCTGCATTTTTTTACAGTACTGTGTAGAGACTTGTGTAATAAGAAAAAGTTACATAAGAATGAAAACAATAAATATATTGGAAATAAACATAAATTTGATGAGCAAATATTCATGAAAAGAATGAACTCACCTTCCTTCACAATCCTTCTTCTTCTTCTTCTTCCTTTGTTCTGTGTTTCACTTTCTTCATGGTGTCTGGTATTTATATACTTCTTTCAATGTTGTTTTCATCTATGTTGTTGTGTGAATCAATCACGGTTTTCCATGTTCTCAGTGTTGAACCTGTTTCTCATATTCACATGTGATTTTCCTTCATTGGATGCATGTTACCATTACCTTGGATGCTTCCAAGTGTCGTGGATTTCATTATATCAGAAAATTCAGAAATAATTAAACAGCATGCAGTGGTTGGTGATCTTCTTGCATAGGGAAGTGAGTTTTGAAGAAAGAAGAACTGATTTTTCTTCATAGTTCAATGATTATGTGAGTTCTCACATTATTTCTTCTTATAATTCTAAGCTTAAACCTTATTAATTAGCTCAAATAAAGACATCATTTGAGAGTTGTTATTAGCTTTTTCTCTTTTTCATGAAATGTTTTAAGGTTAATGAGTATTCTATATACTTCAAATAAACACATGCATAATTGATTTTTCCTATGTAGTGAATATATTTTTATTTAAGAAATGTAAACAAATCTTTTGTTTTATTGAAGCTTTTTCTTTTCTTTTGATACATTGATGATCAAAATGATGTTAACATTATATATAATGCACAAGAAGATTTTAAACAAGTGTTCCAATTTTTTTCTTCCAACCCAAATTAATCACTTCACAAAGTTGACTTAGTTTTATCCAAAACTAAAAGACAAACACAACTTTTGTATCTTGGGAAACAACTAAAAAAAATAAAAGTACAATACGTATGACATGACCAAGATTTTGGTGTTATTATTAAAAACAAAAAAAGGAAAATTAGGATCCTTTTTTCCACCATTTACCTAACATGGAATCTTCTTAATCTTTTGAAAACCCTACTCAGATATCTAAACAGGAGAAACAATGGTAGTCAAAGAGACATGAGTCAGACAAAAACACTTTTAGGTCCACTGGGAACAGTGGTAATCAATTAGATATTTTAACATCATTTTGAAACATAATAAAAGGATTATAATAACTATTTCGCAATTGTGTTCAATAATATTTCATAAAAAAAATGTTAAAAGAGATTGTCATGAATTAGTTTACTAAAATGTAGTAAAAAAAACTGATGAAATCTGTATAATTTATACTAATATAAAACTGTATATTTGTAATTACAAACATGGATATCTAAGAGTAGTAAAAGAAGTTTCTTAACATTTTGTTTATTTTACCAAACTCAATAATTACACAGTTCAACCAACATGATTTATTAGCACGGGCTTTCACAGATTTTTGAGCAAATCTAGGTAGTGAAGAAAAAGGTAGGTTTGAGAACCCAATAAATGTTTGTGAATATGTGTGCCCCTTATGATTCCGCATCTTTACAAGAATATTCTTGGCATCGACCAATATTAGAAAAAGGGATGAAAAAAAAAATTCACATTGGGGGGTAGAAGTGGCCCTGATTCCCCTCTTTAAAAAATATATATAAATTATATAATATTAAAATAAAAAAGTCAAAACTTATCTGAGAAGTTAAATACAACTTTTTTGTCAAAAAGTTATTGTGTCTGTCAGACTTTCAATTTCAAGTGATTTACAAGTTATAACTTTCATCTTTCTGTTCAGTGTCTGTACTTTTCAAACAGTAACTTCTGCAAAGAAAAAGCTAATGGAGCTGGTACACACCAAAATCTTTTACCAACTTTTCTTAGTTAATATACTATGACTTACACATATAAAAAAATTATTGTCTTATTAATATGTTAATATTCTTATCTTAACCTTTAACTTATTCTTTCAATTTATTTTTATAAAGAGCGAAGACATATTCATTATTATGGAAAAATAATTTATAACTAATATTTTAAAAGAAAAGTTATTAAAACTCTTAAAGCTAGTAACTTCTAATATTGCAAATCATTGTCAACACTTACAACCTTCATGGTTTAAAAAGTTTCTTAGTTGGTTAAAATATTCACCCCACAAGGATGTTGCATTTTGTTTACATTGCTACTTGTTCAATAATAATCATGATGATCAATATGATGGAAGAAATTATTTTGCTGTGGTGAAATTTAGAAATTGGAGAAAGAAAAAATCAATGATGGAAAGAATTGTGCATTTTTATGTCATGAAGGGGTTGACCCTAATTCACTTCATAAAATTTTAAAATTTTGTCATGATTTAATGGCTCAATCTTAACATATTGAGATGGTATGAGCCAGAGTGCTTAAATGATTGCAAACAATTGCTTACACCTAAAGGCCTCCATTGATACGGTTTAATGGTTCACATTTCAAGCATGTGCTTTTAGAGGTAATGATAAAAGTTTTCACTCGTTAAATAGAGGAAATTTTATTGAACTTATAAAGCTTTTAGCTTCTCACAATCCTAATGTTGTTCTTGAAAATTCTCAATATATCTCAGCAAATATTCGAAAAGAAATATTATATAGTTTTGGTAGAAGGGTACATGTTGCAATAGGTGAAGAGATCAATGATTCTAAATTTTGTTTTATTATTGATGAAGCTAGGAATGAATAAAAAAAGAACAAATGTCTATTGTTTGGAGATTTGTGGATAGAGGTGGGCATGTTGGAGAGATTTTTTTATCTCATCCATGTTAATGACACTACTTCTTTAACATTGAAAAGAGAAATTCCAGCTGTCTTTTTTTTTCATCATTGCCTTGATATTCAAAATCTTTGTGGTCAAGGGTACAATGGGGCTAGCAGCATGCATGGTGAATGGAATGGTTTACAAGCTTTGTTCTTTAAAATTGTCACAATGCATATTATAGGTGTGTTAGGATTTTAAGGAGGGGGTATCACTGGGGAGACACAACACCAATGAGACCTAAGCCCAACCACATAAGATACTGACACCACTCTCAACCCAAAACCTTAAGGCAATGGATTTATGGGCCTTGATCCTTATATGGTGCTCTACTTTCTCATTTCTGGTCAATGTGGGACTTAGACTCACACTTGGATTCCTAACAATCTCCCCCTCAAGGGTGAGTCCCTTCAACCACATTGGTACACTCCCCCTCCAGCGGAAGCATTCACAATCACGAGTACCCTTTCTCGTACCGCCGTTCATCTTAACGGGACACGCTTACCTGCAACCCTTTGCCAGGAAGACTTTCGATACAGGGACCTTACTGCACTCGTCTGAACCGATTTTAACCATCGGCTTTGATACCACTTGTTAGGATTTTAAGGAGGGGGTATCACTGGGGAGACACAACACCAATGAGACCTGAGCCCAACCACATAAGATATTGACACCACTCTCAACCCAAAACCTTAAGGCAATGGGTTTATGGGCCTTGATCCTTATATGGTGCTCTACTTTCTCATTTCTGGTCAATGTGGGACTTAGACTCACACTTGGATTCCTAACAAGGTGTTGTCTTGCTCATTGTTTACAACTAGCACTTGTTGTAGCTGCTACAGAAGTGGGTGATGTTCATCATTTTTTCTCAAATTCAACATTGATTGTAAATGTTGTGACAGTTTCTCCTAAGAGACATGATCCATTATAAACTACTCAAGCAACAATCATTTCAAATTCGATTGCTAGTGATGATATTGAAACTAGTAGTGGACTCAATCAAATAGGCACTTGACAAAGAGTTATAGATACTCGATGGAGATCTCATTTGAATTCAGGTCATAGCTTGTTATGCATGTATAAGACTACTTGTGAAGTTCTTCAAAAGTTATATAAGAAGGTAATTTGTTCCCTCCATGGTGATGCTAATAGTGCCTATGATATTCTCACATCTTTTGAATTCGTTTTCTTTTTTTTTTTTGCTTCATCTAATGAGAGATATCTTGGCAATTACCCATGAGCTTTATCATGCTTTGCAATGTAAGAATCAAGGTATATTGAATGCAATATCCTTGGTTTCCATAACAAAAACTTTGATTCAAAGAATGAGAGAATCAAGTTAGGAAATTTTTTTCAAGGAAGTCATATCATTTTGTGAGAAGCATGAAATTAATGTTCTGAGATGACTACCTTGTATATTCCTATAAAAGGTCGAGCTCGGAAAGATGTGATAACATTACAGTTGAACATTATTATCGTATTAATTTGTTCATTGCTACACTTGATACCTAGTTATTGAAGCTTAATAGTAGATTTTTTGATAATATGGTGGAGTTACTTCTTTGAGTACAACTCTAGATCCAAGAGGACTTTACAAATCATTCAATGCGGAGAAAATTTATGAATTGGCAATAAAGTTTGATCCTAATGATTTTACATAAAGTTGTACCTAAGAATACAAGCTCAACATTATGAACTTGATATTCCATTTCATTCTAAAATGAGAAATCTATTAACAATTTTTGACTATGTCAAGGAATGGTGAAAACAGGAAAATATCTGACGTATCCCTTGATTGATCGTTTAATTCAATTAGTATTAACTCTACCTGTTTCAACTGCTACAACTAAGAGATATCTTTTAGCTATGAATATTGTGAAAAATAGACTCAGAAACAAGATGAAAGATGAATTTCTAGTTGATTGTTTGATTACCTACACTGAGAGAAGGATTGCTGAGAAGTGTGATACATATTCTATCATTGATAAATTTTATGACATGAAAGGACGATGTGCATGACTTAAACAAGATGTGTCATGTATATATTTAGTTTGATTTAATTTTATTTCCTTTCGACCTACCTTTCTTGAATTTATGGATTTGCCCTTGTTAAAGAACTTTTCTAAATTTTGAAAATCCAAATACATGTGAATTTAGGTTTGCTTAAGTTGTGAAAGGTTAGGTCATGTCAATCCAGGTAAAGAAAGATTATATTGGATTGAATTAGACCTGACTCATACAAGGTCGAGCAGAATTAGGCTCAAGTCATGAAAAGTTAGGTCAGATTAGGCCCAATATAAGCCAAACTAGGTTACGAATGATAAATAAATTTGTCCTCATACACATTGTTTAAATTCATCTTGATTATGAAGGAGAATCTATACATTGACCATATATAAGTACGGGTATGAATAATATCTAATTTTTTAAATAGAGTGTGAGTACGAAGATAAATATATACATATTTGTCTTATTGTCATTCATATTTTTGTTTAAATGATTAAAATAATAATTTATTAGATAATTTAAGAAACTTATATTCATTACACTGGTTGGACATTGGTTTGCTTCATTTGGCAAAACCCTTCTTTCTTTTCCTACACAATATTTTATTCTCTATCTCAATGGTTTGACTTGTCAAATATTCACAAAATTCATTCACAAGCTTAATGTACTTTTGTCCTTATCACAACTTTAATTACATATTTTTTATTTGAGTAATTTTGTTCAAATGATAGAATTGTATTTTAAGAAACACAAACCTCAATTCTATTAAATAAAATAATGTCTAGGACACAAATTTTACTATTTTTACTCAACTTTAATATTTTATTTATTATTTATTTTTTTACATAATAATATTTAACTTTCTATTTTAAAGTGTTTAATCGCATAAACATTTAGAGTTTAGTTTCTTTTTTCAATGGTTCAATTCATTTGATATCTATCAAATTGACTATATTTCTAAAATACTTTTTCTTTTATCATAATCTATACAACTTTTTTATTCTTTTTTAATATTTTAACTCGTTCAATATCTATCAAATTTGCTTGTATTTTTAAGAGATTTTTTTTCTTCTAACAACCATTAATTATACATTATTTTCCTTTATATATTTTTTTCAGTATATTACATTTCGGAAAATGAAATCCTTAATATCATCAAATCAATTCATTTTTAAGATATATAATTTATTTTTAAATTTTTATTTATTGTTTTATTCTTTATCATATAAAGTAATATTATACGACTTAAATACATTTTTAAATTATGCTAAAAAATCTATTTTTAATCTGAAAATATATTTTAAATTATGTAATCTAAAATATAATTTCGAATAGTGCAATCTAAAAATATGAACATCTTAGACTTTTCCAATAATTATGGAGGATAATTGTAGACGTGCAAGAAGAAAACATATAATATATAATGCAAAAAGCAATTGCCCAAAAAGGACAGGGCTATATAGTGCTAGATTGGCCCAATAGTAATATGGATTTTTCTTCCTACACTCCCAATTTTTCTTCCTACATCTTCAAGTTTGACTGTGAAGACCATTATATCCTTCAGAAAAATTTAAAAAAAAATTATAAACTAAATATCTTTGTAGCCCACATCCTAAGAATGAAATCCGGTAACACCGAATTTTGAAAGCTGGTAACACCGAATTCTGAAAGTCGGTAACACCGGATTCTGAAAGCCGGTAACACCGGATTTTGAAAGCTGATAAATTTATGATTTATGTATCTTAAATTTATGATTCTCCTATGATGTTTATTCCAAATTAAGTTTTACCCAAATTATTAGGAACCCTAATTATGATTTTAGGAATTCTTTTATCAAATTAACATTAACCTTAATTATATTTTTACCCAAATTAGTACAACCTTAAATTATGAAATTTAAATGTTGTTGTGTTTTCTGCTGAAATAGTAAAATTTATGGATATATCTGGGGTTGCATTACAAATTCTGCTACACATAATGAATTACTTGGATAACCTTACTTTTAAATAGAAATTAGAATACCTCTGTTACGTGAATTCAATGATTTAGAAATATTAGAAATTGAAAAGTGAATACGTGAATCACTTTATGAAAATGGTTTAAGTAAAGAAAATGAAGAATTTTTTATTTAACTAGAAAATTAATTTATATATAAAAAAATTAAATTTAACACCCCTAAAATTTTTATTCATGTTTCACCACTGTTCGTTTCTTGAAAATCGATAAAACCGAATTCCGAAAGTTGGTAACACCGGATTCTGAAAGTCGATAACACCGGGTTCTGAAAGCCGGTAACTCCAGTTTCTAAAAGCCGGTAACTACAAACCAAAAAACCAAAAGGGTAGCAGTGGAATTATAAAACATTTGGGGTTGTAGGAAGAAAAATTGGGGGTGCAAGAAAAAAAAACCCTAGTAATATTTGCCACTATTTCTTTTTCATTTTCCATTTTGTTATTTGATACAAATTAATATTATAGCCTAAACTTCAAGGGAGTGTTTGAAGAAAACCTTTCCATGAAATTTTTTAGGAATGAAAATAAAAATAAAAATACTTATATGAATTAAACAAGTATGCTCGATTTACCTTAAACAACTTCTAATTTAGTTAACTTTGCATAGATTTAGATATTACTTGCAGTTTTGTGTAAATTTTAGCTATTTTCCGAGAGATCGAAATATATATATAGAAAAGATACATTTTTCTATATTTTAATGCATTTTCATATAATTTTGAATATTTTTTAAGCAATAATCTCAGGACACTTATCAGTAAGAGATTTTTTTTTTTTTATAATGGGGGCCATTTATGAAGCTTGAAAGCAGATCTTATGTGACAGTAAAAAATAACTATAGTACAAGCCACATATAAAATGTACACCAAAGTGTTACTGAAACTGCAGCACAAGAATAAGTTGCAAACATGATTACTGAGCATTCACCCTCACCAGCTCCAAATAATTGAGTGATTGTACCTGTCACATTCATAAAATTATTTTAGACTAAGGTCTAAACCAATAATTGTTCACATTTTTCTAAGTTGAAGATTGCATGAATGTATTTGAACTTAAATGTGCAGTTAAAAATAACACTAATCAAAATAATTTTTAAGAAATTTAATTCAATATTTTCAAATTAACTTAAGATATGGTTTGCACAAGTCCATATATTCTATTGGATGTTATGGTGTTGTCCTCTGAGCATTAAAGATACACTATATTAATACTTTAAAAGTCTTTATAAAATTTTAAAATCATTGACAATCAATATATTTTGAAGACACAACAGATAAACAATACAGAAAAATCCAACAGAGACTCCAGATTCAATTTGCATTCATTTAAATTCTATAAATTAGTCTTATTTTTAGTTGATGTGAGATCATCGATACACACTCTTCACGTCAAGATATTTACATATCAAGCGTAAAACTAAGTATTTTAGAGTAGTTTAATAATAGTTCAATAACATGTGACAAAATAAACTCTAAAACTAGTGAGGGATCTACGTATAGACGAACGTGGATAAACAACCTGTTTTTGTTAAAATTATTATTAAATATATAAAAAAAATTATTTTACTCCTTAATCTTATATAACTGTCTCCTTCAACATATTATCTCTACTGACTTAAAATCTTAGATCTGTCACAGTTATACAGGGAAGCTTAGGTTAGATAAAGAACTTACTGAGTGATACTGCAGGAGGAAGTGCAAACTGAAGCAGGAGAATAAATTGATACAATGGATCATTGTGGATGAACCCTAAACGAACAACACCTTTAACTATGCCTACACCAATTCCTGGCAACACAATGCATCTAATCACAGTGATTCCAACAATCAGTGGAAGTTGCTTTCCAACTCCATTCAAACCTGAACAACAACAACAACATCGAATTTTTTGCATCACATATTATGAATCCGAGTTTTACATGAATAGAAAATGAAAATCAGATTATTCTATTTTAGTGATCGACTCAATCAGAAAACAATCCCAATTTTCCCACACAACTTCTAAATTCAACTATTACACCTTGAAAATTTCCAAACACATGTTCTAGATTCAACTCACTCTTTGAGATAAAAAAAAAAAAAAATTACCTTTGATAAGATTTGCTCCGACCAACAAAGTCATTACTGGAATGCATGCATACCTAGGAAACAGAGAAAACAAAAGTATCGATTCATATAAGGTTGTTCCTCTTCACTCTGAGTTTCAGTTTATAGCCAAAGATGGGTGAAAGAAACACTTACCCCACCATCACTATAGAGTCCTCAACCACATGGAGAGGAGCTTTATCACCAATTAAAAGTTTTCGAAATTGAGGAACTACACCAATTATTAAACCAACTATCTGCATGCAAAGAACAGAAAATAAAAAATAACAACTAATAAGGTTTCAATATTGTTACCTAATTTCTCAACTAGCAAGTTTTAACTTCACTCTTAGATTTTTTTTTTCATATTTTATACGAATTTTTATGTTAATTATTGAAATATTTATAGAAAAAACTAAGACATATACATTTTCTTAAGTATTTTCAGTGTTATTCTTTAACCAAGAAGGTTGGAGTTTTATTTTGGTAATTTATATAATAGAAGTTTACATAAAAAGTAAGTATAACTTGATGTTACTTATAAAACACTAAAATTACCTAAAACTTGTAAGCTTTATTATAGTAAGTCTCATTCTAAATATATATGTTACTTTTATATATATGCAATGAATTGAATGAAAATAACAGAAAGATTATCAAATAATCAAACACAATTAAAAACACATTACTTACAGCCCCAATTGTGGAGGGTGTGAATAGTATCTTCAGGTTGATTTTTTTGACCAATGTTTTCAGCTGTTTCATGATCATTTCCCCTCTTTCTGCCTGTAAAACTCTTCAAATTTGTAATCATATATAACTATTGTTAAACATTTAAAACCGTATTATACGAAATTAAAATTTGTCTATATTTTAAATGTTGATACAGTGTAATCCTCAAATTTAAAATATGAATAGATATAGTCTCTCAAATCCAATGTATTAAACAACTTTTTAGGTTAACATTTAAACTAATTACACCGTTTAATATATTTAAACTCAAATATTAAACTTAAAATGTCACTTAACATGTAAAGACAAATTAATATTATTGTCTTAAAAAGATTATATCCATTAATTTCTAAAATTTGTATCAAAATTTGAAAGATTATATCCATTAATTTCTAAAATTTGTATCAAAATTTGAAATATAGACAAATTTCGTATCCAAGTTTAAGAATTATAAATAAATTTAATTATATATAATGTACTACACATACCTCCTCTTTTTTTCCATCATCACAATTTGTACACTGGATTTCAAAGTTCTTGACATGATCTTGAGATTGTGATTTATCACCAACAACACTGAGAAATGGTAATCCTCTGGAACATGTTGAAGGGTTCTCAGGATCAGTTTTTGTTATGGACATTGGATTCACCATGGAATTTTCTGCAATTTTGGCTTCGTTGCAAATTTTTGGTGCATATAATCGAACAAGGTTGTATGCATAAGACCATATGTAAATTGATCCTAACTGAAAAAGAAAAAAAAAAACTTAAAAAGTTTAAATAGTTATAAAGCTTAATCATGATATTACTTCTTTAAATTTGAGATCAGTTTAGTTTTTTAAAAATTGATATATATTTTCAGTTTTTGAAAAATGTTTTAGCCTTTTTACCTCAAATGTTGTTAAAATTTTCTCTTATGTAACTAATTATTACAAACTATTTGTATGACAACATATTTTAATTTTACATTCTTAATACTAAATGTCTAATCACATGTTTATATTTGTTTTCTTTAAGAAATATAAGGTCTAAAATAAGTTTTTTTCTGAAACAACTAGAAGGATCAACTTAAAAGTGAAAGAAAAAAAATTGAGTCAAACTTAAATTCAATCAACTAAAAACAAATTTAAATTTAGCTATGAAATCTCATGACATGCTTACATTTTTCATTTGTTTTTATATTAAAAACAACATGCCCTTTATGATTTCACATTTATTTGGAAATTTAAGTTGAAAAAGTCAATAATTTTGTGATAAACTAATGCAAGAAGGAAAATGCAGAAAATATTTGTTTCAGGTTCCTAAATTTTAAAATTTGTCTGAAGTTAGTATATCATACCGCCATTGATAGAGAAGCATATGCTAATGCATTTTTGTAGCAAACATTCACATCTCCAAAAGGATTGCCACTTTGTTTACACACAGCAGGAACTATAATTATTGGCAAATTTCCAAGATTTCCTGCAATATCAAACATTCAAATCCAAAATCATTAGACTAAATATAAAATTTGGACTGTTTTATGAATTTTATGTGTATTATTCCTCGTGCTTTCAAAATACACTAATGAACACTAATTAAGAAGTTTGAAAATATATCAAAAAGATTTCTAAAGTATCAACATCGGTGTATTTTGAATGTCCAACAGATGACGATATCAAAAAATTTAGCAGAGAATTTGAACTTCTAAGTATATACAATCTCACACATACATATACATATACATATACATATACATATACATATACATATATTATATTAATGTGAAGTGGACTTTATATCTAATTCAATTCTACAAAATTGATTTGTAAGATAAGATTTGTATCCTTTTTTATAGGTTTATTTGTCTTTTTATACCAAAAAATCCTTTTTTATAAAATTTGTATTCCTCTGTTGTGCTTTCAAAATACACTAATGAACACTAATTGTGAAGTTTGAAAATATATCAAAAAGATTTCTAAAGTAACAACATTAGTGTATTTTTAATGTTCAATAGAGGACGATACCAAAAAATCCAGCAGAGAATTTGAACTCTTAGGTATATACATTCTCACACATACATATACATATACATATATGATGTTAATGTGAAGTAGATTTTATGTCTAATTCAATCCTACAAAATTGACTTGTAAGATAAGATTTGTATCCTCTTTTATAGGTTTATTTGTCTTATTTCAATATATCTCAAATCTTTAACACATTTCTTTTTTTCATATTAAAATATATACATGTTGAGCGTGAGACTATATATACTATAGATGGTCTGATAGTGACCAGATAATAAGTGACATAATAGGTCTAACAGACAATAAATCTTACCAGGATAGACTTTTATTGGCTGAGAGATATCATATTAAGAGATGAAATTTAAGTCTAACTCAACTCTATAAAATATATTTGTAATGTGAGATTTACACTCAATTATATATTGTATACTTGTATTATCGCTAACTGGGATCTCCATATATATAGTATAATATAATAAAATATAGTGCAATAGAGAGTTAAAAATACCTACCTGCTGCACAACACCCTAAAACAAGTCCTTGAAGATGATGAGGAACTCTAGTTAGTTTAACAACTAACAATCCAAGAACTGATCCAATAACAAATGTGAGAAGAATGTTGATTGGCATGAACCACCTATAAAATTTTTTTGAAACCATCTTTGATAATTCATCTATGGAGAATTATATTGCTTGATAAGAAGATGCAGAAGAAACAAGAAATAAAAACTTACAGCATAACCACACTTCTTAGAGTTATTGTTTCAGCTAGGCTGCTATAAACTAGGGTTGGAGAAAAGACAAAATATACCATCTGTTATAAGAAAAAGAAAATTAGTATCAGTTATTCATCAATAAAATTGCAGCTTTGAATGAATATAAAATATTGGAAACAAAAAAAAAATACAAAGAAAATGATTAAACTTACAGTGTTGAGATTTTTCCTGGCAGTTTCTCCGAGTATGTCAAAGCGATTAATTGCAAGGATTGTTCCCAATGCAGTAATTAGCAACACTTTCAAAACTGGCATTAATGCAACAAAGAAAAGCTTCCAAAACTCCATTTTTGTGTCTTTTTTTCTTTCTTCTTGTTTAGCTATTAGAAATCAAGTGGTGGTAACCCTGAAATGTGAAACAAGTTTCAAATAATTAACATCAAATTCATTCATCGCAAATAATAGCTTCATCTTCTTTCTAATGCAATGCATGTATAAATACAGTATATTGTTTTATATTATAATTTCTTAACTGATTTATAAATCAGTTATAAAATATTGAAAATTTAAGTGTAAGTTTAAGTCTGATATTGAAAAAAAAAAGATGAATAATTGATTTGTGTATCAGTTATAAAATACAAGAAATCTAATGAGTTTAAGTTTCATATTAAATAAAAATGAAAGAAAATTTATACAACACATATAAGAAAAAAGACTAATAAATTCATTATCTTGAAGTATTGGTTAAAATCTATATCGATCTCTTATATTTTGTTAACTCATATCACATTCATACCGTGTCTTTCGAATAAATCTTCTGAAACAATTGCATGACATGTGCATAAGAAAACAAGAAAGAACAATGTGGAGTGAAAAAATCTTCATTACCTTGGACTTAGAATTTGGCACATTAGAATGTGGTGGTGAGGGTTTTTAAAGGGACTTTTTTGTGGCTTTTAGTGGGAGATTAAGTGCTTATATAGTGTAAGTATGAACATTGCGCACTATCCCAAAAGTAGAAGGCAAAACTAGTATTGATTACCAAGTATTGCACTCAACTCATTTTTTGTAAGTCTTGTCACCTTCAACACTTCATGCAAGATTCGGAAATTTAACTAAAAAAATCTCATATACCAAGAATTTGTCTTTGTTGACATGATATTTATTTTATAAAAATGAAAGTTTAATTAAATGTTTAGGTGTTTATAAATTTAGATATTTAATTGAATATTTATTAACAATTTTTGTTCTTAAGTATTTTATATTTTTATTGAGTGTTATGTTGTTTGATTTTGTCGACAATACCATATAGATTTTATTTTTTTTTCATTTCCAACTTGCTAATCAATTCGGTTTTTTTTCTTCAATTCTTTTTTAATTCAGTAGACAATTCGTTCTTAAAAAAGAGAAGAGGGAGTTGACTAATGAATTAAAGGAAATTGAGAAAGAAAAGAGTAAATTTAAATTAACTAAAGAATCGAAAATCAAAAGATAAAACTAATTATTATGTCGTTAACAACAAAAATCAAAAGGCATAATATTTAATATATATATATATATATATATATATATATTAAATTGTCATATTTATGAGATGGTTAAAGACTTAATTAATTCAAAATTAAATGAATAATGTAATGGTAAAATTTCACCCTCCCTTTCATTGGAAATCTTTTGAAAGAATATTTAAACTTTAAAATGATATTAATTAATTTTTTCATGTAATGTTGTATACATTCATTGTGAAATGGAGATAAAAGTAAAATAGAAATTAACTTTTTGATTTGGTTGATTAATGAGATTGCAAAAGGAAGAATGTTAGAAAATGACAGAAAGTGTAGAGTAGGATCGCACACAATATAAAAATGGAAAACTCATAGTAGGCTTAGGTGAAAGTTTTTTGCTTGTTAATGGAATTCCAAATATGGGAATCAGTGCTCCATTACTTCAAACTTTATACTTATTCCATAATAATATTTAATTAACTATAATATTAATATGTTTGGAGGAGTTTTTTCATAAATTATAACTAAATTACATGTAAGTTAACAAAAATTAGAGAACTACTATAATTTTTTACGATTAAATATGTTTTTGTCCCTTAATTTTCAGTGAATTTTGAAATTAGTCTATTTTAAAACTTTAGATCAATTTAGTCTTTCATCTTTCGAAATACGTGAATTTAGTCATTTTAATAAAACTTTATTAGGTTTATTTTATGTTTTATACGCATTTCAGGATTGTATTTAAACTATTTATATTGTTTGATACATTTTTGCTTTAATGTTAAGTCAAATACTATTATAAAACGTGCTTGAAACGTCAAATAAACTTAACAAAATTTGATTAAAAGAACAAAATTCACGTATTTCGAAAGATGAATGACTAAATTGGTCCAAAGTTTTGAAATGGATTAATTTCAAAATTCACTGAGAGTTAAGGGAATAAACTATAAGTTTTTTATATATATTTTTTTTTCACCTTAAAAAAACAACATTCAAACATGTCCTTGATGATACAAGAAAAAAAAAGTTAACTTTCGCTCTCTCTTTTTGAGTTTTCCTAATTTAACTTTTATCAAACACACAAACTTTTTAGTAACATTGAATGGTATTCATTGAATTAGCTCTTTTAACAAAGGTTAATCATCAATTTTGTGTCGATAAAGATCAATAAAAATAAATATAGTTTTTTTTCTCTTTTATCACCACTCAAATATATTTTTCTTGTTGTAAGGGTAGTTGTACCTACCCACAATAACACAGTCATAAAAGAAGTGGTAGTAGTCATAAAATGATAATAATAAATTAAACAACAATGATGATAATTAATTATAATAATTATAGTGAAACTAATAGTGATGATGACAACAAGAAAAAAATTATGATGATTGAAAAGGGAATAGTAACGTGGGTAATAATTATAGGAGAGATTATATTAGAAAAAAAGTCAAAATATAGGTATGTTGTTAAAACATTCATCTTGAAAGAAATTGTTCCAAAAATTTCCTAGTGTCTTTAAAACTCATTAATTATATATACTTATTTTAAAAATTAAAAAAGAATCTTACTTCTTCCAAAATTAACTCTCTTTTTTTTTTCTAACCACTTGATTTTATTCAAAACACCTTGCCAGACCATTTAATAATAATAATAATAATAATTTGATGATAATGTACAGTAAATATTTTTAGACAGCATTTCATTTATTAGGCCAAACTTATTTGATATATATTTTTAGTCATAAAAAATTGGCATTGTTTTTGTCAGAAATTATTTTTAAATGTGTAAAAAATTACAAGAAATAAAAAAAAAATCTAGAAATTTCTAATTCATTTGATAATTTTACTAATAAAAGATACAAGACTTTATAGTACTATAAGTTTATAGGGTTATTTAATACGAGATTATCCTACACCATCACACCGTTTTTTTTTTTCACAACAAAATAACAGTTTTTTATTATTTACTGAATTTTTTAAAATTTCATGAATTTCTCTCTATAAGGAGTGAGATTTACCAAATTTTATTATTTCAATAAAATAAAACTCTATCAGTGTCAAAAACAAATTTTTTGATCAAATATCAAATTTTAAATTAATAATAAAGAAAACTAAAGAGTAATTAATCCTAATAAATATGTTAATCTTCCTCTTTCAAGAAAGCAAGCACGTGCTATTATTAGGTAATTAACATCTATACACGTGACCTCTTCGTGCACAAGTGGTTGCACACTTACATTGGACTAAAGAGGCCGATCTCATTTGAGAGTTAAGCTTCGGGCTTTTACTTCCTACACCCCCACGATTTCTTCGATGGTCCCTCAAAATTTCAAAATGATATTTTATCCTAGAAAAGTAACTTTTGGAATATTCTGATTTTTTTTTGAAAAAATATATTTTTAGCAAAATTTTCAAAAAAAAAAATTCGGATTAAAATTTTCATAATATAATTTTTGGAACAGAATTTTTTAATTTTCGGAACATATGAAATGTATTTTGAAATATGTTTTGAGGAATAAGATTTATGAAATAAACTTTTCAAAATCCATATAATGCTTTCTAAAATGAGTTTTTGGCTATGATACACGGATACGATACGTGTATCTAATACGACACGTATACGATACGTTGATACGTTTATTTTTAAAATAATAGGATACGATACATGATAGATACGTAATATATGAATATTGAAAAATGTATAAAAACATAATAAATATATGATTGTTATTGTGTAAATCCAAATTAAAATTATATGTACTAAAGTTGTCAATATAAAAAATATAATATAAGTTATTGTCATCATAAAAGTACTATTATAAAAAAATTCTTAAATAAAAACTAATTTTAGTAACCAAAAATATGTTAGAGACCGGTTTTCTAATTAGAGACCAATTATTTTGGTAGCCAAAATCTTAGGAACTAATTCATAATAAAAACTATTTTAATTATCAATTTAGAGACCAATTATAATTTTTTTTAACTATTTTAGTTGTCAATAATTTTTAATTTTTAAATTGACACCTAAACTGGTCATTATTCACAAAGTTTCTTGTAGTGCACCCTTCATTGATAAGTATAATAAAGTATCGGACACGAATACATGTCAAACACGGATACGTGACTCAAGTTGAAGTATCGATACATCGTAGTTTTTTGGAAATTCACATGAATTGTGTTCTGAAACGAGATTTCCAAAATAAATAAAATATGTTTGAAAAACATTTCTTAAAGTGAGTTTTTTTTTTTCATATTCTTTCTTTGCAACTAGGGATGGCAACGGGGCGGGGTGGGGACGGGTTTCGCTATCCCATACCCATTCCCGTAAAAAAAAATTCATCCCCATATCCAAACCCAACGAGTATCAAAGTTTTATCTCATCTCCATCCCCGCCGGGTAACGGGTATAATCTTGTACCCATACACGTACCCATTTCCTTAATACTTTAATATAAATTTTAATTAATTTTTATAAAATAATAAAAAATTAGGATAAAAGAAACATAATATTATCAAATATTCAATATTAGGATGATGATTGTTTCTTCGATATCAAATACTTTGAAATAAATTATAATTTTTTATATTTTAGATTAAAATACCAAATGAAATTTCATGAGAACTAAAACATTTATTAAATTTGCAAAGTGCAAACATTAATGAAACCTAGTTGATAAAATTTAAAAATATTTTAAAAAAAATTAAAGGAAAACAATATTCAAATTAAAATATATTTTAAATGTTTGTTTACTTCAATTTTTTAAATTCTAATGAATCTCTTTTTACATCACTTAATCAAAATGACGCAAAAAATAAATAATAAACATAATAATAAAATTTTAACATGGATATTGTATCTTTTGAACTCCAATATATGTTTGATGGTGATAAAAAAATATTTATGACAATTACATCAAATTTTGATATTGTAGTAAATAAAAGTTATTTATACAATTATAGTGAAAAATTACAGTATAATTGATATAATGAGTTAGAAAATAAAAAATAATTGGATAAAATATATTGAAATAGTATTCTACATGATGAAAATAAACAACAAATAAAAATATTAAAAAATTAACAAATGTATGTCTTAGAAACAATTTGAGAAACTATTCAAAGAAATCACATAAAGGAAAACGAAAATACCTTAGACATCTAAGAACACTTTTCAAACATCAACATATATACTCAATGGTTGAGAAATAATAGTTTAAGCGAAACAAAAAGGTTCTTCAAATGAAACAAAAATTAATAAAAATAAGTAAAATTTTTTTTATATTACCTAGTAAATGAAAGGTTTATGCTATGAAACATTTAAATTGAGAGTACTAAACATATTCATGTGAAAAGAAAATATTAAAAAAAATAGATATATTCAAATATGAGACATAAAAAAATTTAATTGACATACATCATTTTAACAGAATTACATAAATGTTATGATAAGATGAAAAATATATTGGAGATGTGAATAAGTTTCATGACAAACCAAATAACTAGAAGAAATAAAAAATTGAATATATATATATATATATATGGTTACTTAATTAATTGTGAATATTTTAATAATTTAAATGATGATGAAGATATGGCGGGGACGGGTATTATGGCGGGGATATGTACATCCCCATAACCATCCTCATACCCAATTGAAAAAAGTGAAGGATTCTCCATACCCATACTCATACATAATCAATGCGGGGATTCTCCGTCAAAACGGGGACGGGTTCGGACAATACCCACAGATACAGATTTATTTGTCATCTCTATTTGTAACACTGTTCCACTGTAATAAAATACGCATTTAAACATATAAAGTTGTCTCTTTAATGTTATTAAAATCATGTTAGCGACAATAAATCCTTTCAACAACTTCAAACTACCATTTTCTTTATTTTTTTATTTATATATTTGATATATTTAATCACTTATTTTCATCTATCATTTCATCGCCTAAATTAAATATGAATATTTTTCTTAAACGAAGTTTCAAAGAGTCAACTTTATACACCGATTTAAATTTTAGTTATGCAACGATTTAAATTCTAGTTATAAATTTAAAATATCTTTTATACATTAAAAAGCAAATACTTTATAAATTAAAAAGCACAATGCCGTTTATACATTCAAAATAGTTATTTACGTAAGACCTTTAATCACTTAAAAGTGAGCATTTATATTGGTAAATCACCAACTAAAATACTAATCAAATTATAATATAGAAATTATATGATTATAAAAGTTAATCATATTAAATTCGTGAATACTTATTGCATTCCTCAATGAAACAATTTTTGTATAATGTATTTTAATACACACAAAAATGTCTATTCATTATTGATGAAGCATGACCCAATTAAATTATATTGTCTTTAAATCATATCAAAGGGGTTCAATTATGTTGGGTTCATTACTTCAATTTTAAAAGAGGTCCAAAATTAGTTCTTTGAAAATAAAAAGAATAAAAAGAAAAGGTGGTTGTTATTATACTCCTAAAGTTCATAGTCACCCACCCAATTCATCATAGAAAAATAAAAGAAAACAATAACATAAAAAGTTTTTATAACGTCACCCGTTAACGTCTGTTAAAGAAAACACAAACGTTAAAAATGATCGGTGACATTTTCTATAAATAAAATATCAATTTTAACATTTGTCCACGTAAGATATATAAAAAGTGTATTCAATTAACACTAAGATAATTATTAAATGTTAATGTATATTACCTAAGTGAAACTATCTAAGTGAAGACCGTATAAAGAATAAGATATATACTAATAAAATGTTGGTTGAGTGTTCTAAATTAAATTTTCTTTAATAAGGTTTTTAACATTTAACTTTTTTTTGAGATGGATACATCATGATTAAAAGAAAAGAAAACTCAATTAAAAACGATCAATTACAATGTTAATAATAGTTTATTTTCTAATTTTTTTAAAGATTTTGTTAAATCTTCATTTTCTATTTCACACCAAGTTCAAAAGCATTTTTATGAACCATATAAATATGAAAAAAAAGAAGATAAAATCTTACTTATTTTGAGTTCTTCTCTTCTATAGATTTCTTCTCTTCATCTTTCTTTTAGAACTCTCAATAATACTTTCCTTCACATTCTAAAATTGTTCCTCACTTTGCTATTTATAGATTCATCACTCATTTGCATTCATTGCATCTAAAGATTATTTGTATAATTTTTTTTTTCTTAATAATTTATTAGGGCAACTTGAACTTGTCTCTTTCAACTTATAATTGTTTTTATTTTATAAGTATAAAGTACATATGTAGCAAAAGTAAAACGTACTATTGATGGAGAATGGATTTGAGTTTTTTATTCACAAGAACTCGCCTTTTAATATAACTAATTGGATAAAAAAATATATGTAGTATTTATTCTCAATGACTAATTTATGAAAGAAAAAAAAATAATAAAAAGAGATGTTGGTTTGTATTTTTGTAAGTATTTGTAATTAACCTTATATATCCCTAGTGTTAGTGGAGGGAATTAAATTCACAACCTTTCTCATCTTCCTTCTAACTTTACTACTAAATCAATCTTATATTTTGTAAATGAGATTTTTATATGCTGATGATAGATAAATAAATAAAAAATTATATATTGATGCATTAATGCATTTCTGTCATTTTACCTCGGCTATTATGCCTCGATTTCAGGGTAACCGCAACATATCAACACACGGTGACATTTTTGAAATTTTGCCGAAATTTTATGCTGAGCTCTTGTAATAATCGTTGCATAAAAGTTTATATGCAGCAGTTCATATCCACCTGAGACATAAAGCTTGAAAAATAATTTCAAAACTTCTGCTCTTTTCATGTTTTTAAACTGAACATGTAGATTATGCCTCGGTTTTCAAATACCTGAGGCATAAAGGGCTTATGGCTTCGGTTGTCTACCACCCAAGGCATATAAATTAATGAATTTCAAAAAAAATAAAAAAATATTTTAATTAAATTGCAACACTTTTATGCCTCTGTTTGGAATATACTTGAGGCAGAGAGCTAATAGACCTCGGGTGTGTTGGACCCGAGGTAGAAGGTGATATATGTCTTGATTGCCAATTGAACCGAGGCAGAAAGGTTTATTTAGGGCTTCAAATTTGGACAGGTCTTCTTATTCCTCGCGTGGTCATCTTCTCCCTCGCATGGATTGTTTCTTCGTTGCCTCCCTGTGCACCATTCTAGCCTTCTTCCTCCATACCTGTCGTCGTTCCAATCGTCGTTCTCGTCGCTGGATCAAGCTTTCGTCGTGTCGTTTGTTGGTAATCAAAGCTCGGTTGGTTGTTCTTTCAAAAATCTATTTGTAAAATGATATTTGCACTCACTTATATATATATATATATATATATATATATATATATATATATATATTCTAAATTAGCCTTATCACTAATCAATGTGCACTACAAAAAAACTCTTAAATAATAACTAATTTTAGTGACCAAATTTGTTAGTCACCATAGTGACCAATTTAGATACCTTAAAAAATAATAAAAAATCACTGATTACTAAAATAGTCACTACTATGAATAAAAAATTATAATTGGTCACTAAATTGGTTATTAATTAATTATAGACTAATTTTAATTCTTTTGATAGTCAAAGCCTTGATAGCTAATATTTAGTGACCAATTTATAAAATAATTCCTTTGCTAGTAACTAATATTTTTTTTTTGACACTAAAATTTGTTGTTAATAAGATATTTTCTTGTAGTGGTAGGACTTCCACCATAACTTGTAATACAAACTTCATATGAAACACATACACACACATTTCAAGCTAAACATTCAAAGTTTTAAATCTATAACAATGCAAACAAGTCTCAGTTTCAATCTACCTTAATAGAAAATCATACCATTGTACAAAACGTATATTTCAAAATATTTCACCTTAACCTAAAGTCATATACTTTCTAAGAAGATATATTAAAAATAAAATTTTATCTGCTTCAACTTTACAAAATTAATTTGTAATGTCAAGTTTACACCCACTTTATACTATAAATTAATTTTATCTTTAGTCCATGTGAGATATTTAAGACATCCTCACAATGAGACATATGCATATCGAATATGAAATTAAACATTAATGTGTGATCCAACAGTAACATAGTGACACGATAGACCCCATAAACAATAAATCTTGTTATAATATATTTCAAATAACTCTCATATATTCGTAAAAAGAAAATTTTAAACTTAATTCAACTTATTTGTAAATTTTATTTGTAAGGTGAAATTTATCCTCATTTATATAATCTAATTTTGCCTAATTTTTGGTTCACATTAATCTCTAACAAACAATTATAAAAACTTGGGATTCAAAATATAAAAGAAGAGAAATACTTATTTTAATTAAATATTTTATATATTACAATGCTTTTTACTTAATCTTGACTTCATCAGTGATTTTTATCGAGAATATAATAAGATTAGTTTTGAAAGAAAAAAAAAAGATAAATAATTAAAATTCTAATTTATATGTCTAACTTTGGATATTATGTAATCTTGTGGGTGGGTGTTGAGATTGAAAAATGACAAAAATGAATTAAGAGTTGAAAGTGAAGAGACAACGAGTTGGTAGCCGTTGATGTTGCTATGTGCTTCCCTTCCACTAACTACCACATTCTATTAACTAGCTTTTTTTATCCTATTTCATATTGTGGTTGAAAAAATTCTACATTTATTTGTTTATTTATGTAACTATGTATTTTTTTTTTCATATGAACACCATGGTTGGAGTTTGAGTGTCTAAAGACATTATTGCTCACTTATTTGATAACACAGATCAAAATTATTTTTTATAAATAAATTAAATTAATATAAAATAGCATTTCTCTTAATTTAATAAAGATAATGGAATAGTTATACTAATTTTTTAAATATGAAATTTTTTGTTAGATGTTAAAATAAAATATGAAATTATTGAAAATATAAAAACGATAGTAATTTTCACGATTTAAAATGATATAAAATATTCACATAATCGTAATAATAATAATTATTATTATTATTCTTATTATTATATGGTAATAAATTTGAAAACAATAATCTAAAAAATACATAAAATGTGTAAAGAGATAAAAGAAAGATACTTCTGTAAAGAGATAAAAGAAAGAATAATATAAAAGAGTTACAAAAAATTAGAATATCACTTTTTCGGAATAAATAATCATATTTGTAATAGAAATAAAGAAGTATGTTGATGATTGATATATATAGTTCAACCTCCACAAAAAATGGAAAGAGTTATAGCAAGCAATACGAAAGAACATGTTCTCTCATAATTTCATTTTAGAAGATATTAATTGTCGATAGAAAAAAAAAGTGTGCATGGACATTTATTTGTAATTTATGCACGAATGAATGAATAGTTGGATGTACTCAAAATAGTATAATGAAAATGAAATTGAAAAACATTATAATACTAAAATTAAAAAGCCTATTTAAAAAAAATGGAAAAAAAAAACTAAAGAACGAGTCGTCATCATCATTGGAATGTGTAGGGAAACCTACAAACAAACTATTGAAATATTATAGAAAATGACTAATGTCTATTTGTGGTGGTTTAAGTGTAGGGTGCTAGACTAAGAATGCAAACATAATTTCCTATAATTAATTAAAAACTATGAAAATAAGTTTAATTACATGGATGGATTAAAATAAGTCATCAAATAAATTAGAACAATAATTTAAACCTTAAGCTAGAACATTTTTTTCTCAAGCAAAAATAATGCCAACTCAATCTTGTTTTAAATTACATTTTTACTCAATGGAATAAATTTTCATTTAATTACGAAATTTTCGCCCCAACTTAATTTTTTCCCCTTTTCCTGTGTTGTCTCTTTAGTGGATTTAATGTGAATGTTAAATATAAATTAAATATTATTTTGTATATTTGTTGGTTATGACGTATGACGATGGTCCTTTGGAATAATAAGAATTATATGAATTTTGGATAAATTTGAGACAACATGTGAATTATTGTTTGATTTGTCTATGAAGTAAAGACATGTAACAAAAATTCACATGCTTTATTGATGGTTTAAGTCATATAAATTTCAATATGAAGTGGTGAAAAATTAGAAAATGAGGGTTAGGATGACGAATGCAGGTCGATCCGACACATTTAGATTTGACCCGCATTAGGCTCGCATATTGCGATTGGGTTGGACCGTCCCGCAGAGAAGTTGCAGGCTTGAAAATGTGACATGCCCTGTTTACTTTTGGACCTGTAGGCTAGCTTGCATATTTGGGCATCTTGACTTAAAAGAAAAAAGTCATAGACATCATACTTTTAATGTTTGAAGCATCAAAACAGTACAATAAAATAAATTTGGAGCATGAAAATAGTTCAATATATCAAATCAAAAGAGTCCATAACATTTGGAACATCATAATTTTAATATTTGGAGCATCAAAAACATTCAAACAAAACAAGTTCTAGAGCATCAAAACAAATCCAATAAACAACATCATAACAGTCCAATAAAAAGTTTAGGACTATCAAAACAAGTATAATAAATAACATCAAAACATGAACTTGTATTAAATTAGGATGAGAGGTGTTAGGTTATGTGGATCATATTTCATTTATATATAACATTCTGCGAGCCGGCTCACCGGGCCAAACTCACATCGTTATCCCTAAAGAAAGTTATTATATACATATGTGAGTGAATGTATAGTTCCAATTGTAACCTTTATCTATATTTTTGATTTTGTTAATTTAAGTGCTGAACTGGATTAAATTTTAGTTTCTAATAGAATATATTTAATATCTTTTAAAGTATAAATTTATGTCCAGTCTATATGATTTTTATGTTCTTTTATTTGATTGAACTTGAATTTATTAATTAAAATATCATCTTTTACGTACATTTTCTAAAATTTATTTATTTAATCTTTGTATATGTATTTTTATATGATGTATTACAATTTTTTGCATTGAATATATATAGTATGATTATTTTATTTTGATTTTTTATGACATAGATTATTAATAACTATGTTGTCTTTTTTTTTCAAATTTACTTTTTTAATTATTACTTTATAAATTTAAATAATTATTCATAATAATATTTTATTTTTATTTTTATGATTTTAGTAACTATTTTTTTAATTCAAATAATTACTCATTATTAAAAAATTATTTACTCTTTTATCATTTTATTAACTACTTCTACAAATTTAAATAATAAAAAAAATCATTTACACATTATTATTTATAATACCTTTTATCTATTTTACTTTATTTTAAATATCGTATGTCTATATAAAAATAAGTTATTTATTTTATGTTAATTTTGAATAAAAATATTATAGAAATGTAGTATAAGATTAATAGTAAATACAGAATGTTATATATAAATGAAATATTATAAGAATTTAAAATTTGTATCTGTATAAAAGTATTGTATAAAAGCATTGTATAAATGTATTTAATTTCGTCTTTTATTTTTATTAGTTTCTTTAGTTGATAATCTTACAAAAATTTTGTTAGTTGAATAACTTTCAGCTAGTTTTCTCACATTGTTATTTTTTTTTATCAATTATGGATTATATTTAAAATATTTCTTAATAAATTGATACACTTACCAAATATTAAAGTTAAACTCCTCTATTTAAAAATAAATTATTAGATAATTATTATTAGATTAATTCAGCTATGGTGAGTTCGTAAGACTTTTGGCCAAGCTGTTGAGGAACAGCAATCAGTGTGGGAAAGGTAATTTTTTCAAACTGAACTTTGATTCATTTCTTATCTTTCTCCCTTTACAATTGCTTCGCTGCTTTTCAATTTGCTTTGTTTGTCTTCTATTTGGTCTGCGTAGTTTGAATGATAATGGTAACCCTTTTATTCCCAAAGGAACCTGCAAGTTTGTGAAACCCAGAAGAAAAATGACTCCTTCTTTTTGTTTTTGAAACCAAAACAACTTCACGTGCTCATAATCTCATCTGGGTCTTGCTCAAACAAGTCTGAATTGGTAGTGCCCGTGACCTGCTTGTGAAAATTCCCGTAAGACCTTGCTGCAGTAGTGTGTGAAATGGATTTCGTGTATGAGAAATAGAGGGATGTGCAAGTCTTGTGAGCTTTAGTTGCCTTGTTTTTGGTTTTGTAAATAGTTTCTGCGAGTTTGAGGTTATTTGTAACTGATACTTTAGTTAAATGAAATGTATTATCGATAGTCAACGAGTTTCATTCTTTCGTGTGAAGACTTATTTTTTCTGATGTAATGACTTTGTTCCTCATTTAGTATTTAATAAGATTGATTTGACAATTGATTACATCCTTTTTTGTTTTTGCTTGAAGTCAGCACCTTTGGCTTGATACAGGTCAACAGATATGAGTGAAGAGTCTGATTCTAAAGTCGACGCTATGGATCTCTTACGCCAGTTGGAAGATATCCTTGAATCTGATGCTCTAATGTAAGGTTTAGTGATTTCATGCGCACAAACTCGAATAAATCTTGCCCTGATGATTGCTTGAGAAACTTGTAAATTTTCTGGCATTCCCATCAATAAATATGCTGTTTTCTATTCTAGTTTTAACGTTTTCATAACGGATGCTGAATAGTAAGATTTTTAATTTGTATAAAAGCTAATACTAATTTATTTTAGTAAATTTTGTGAGCTTCATTCATATGAAGTCTCTGGATGATATAAAATATTGTAAAATATAACCTTGATGATGGAATAACACCCTCTAAGCAATGTCTCTTAGCTATGGTCAATCTTGTTTCTTTGTTGCTTGATTTAACTATATTATGTTTCCTTCTTTAAATATGTTTTCCCTTATGTTTTTGGATCTAGTGACGAGCTGGGCTTTATTCATCCCTCACAATTCCCCTTGCTAAAGGAAGAATCAGACATTTCGTCTAATTTATCTTATGAAGCTATCCATCAATCAGAAGATGGAGCAGTAAGCCCCGTGGAATCTTCCAAACAAGACAACATATATTTCTGGAACCGAGATCATAAACTGGGAATCTCAACTCATGTTCTTCTACCGTTATATAAAACTGCTAAACATGCATTTATGATTACATTTAAACAATACAGAATGTGTGACAACCAATCTGACAAAGTTGGAATTTGCTTACCTGCCACTTCTAGTGATCATCTTGAAAGTACCCTTCTGAGACATAGCAAGTCTCTTCTGCTGCTAAGCTGTGATTTTATGACAGCTTGGAATTGCAGGTTCTCCTCTTATCTATTAATGAATTTTTTATACTTTTTTGTTGTTGAGATCTGTAAGACTATATTGTAAGTTGACAGAGTCCAGTAAATTGTTTTAACTTATGATAACAGGTTTATTTGACAGCATTTCCCTTTGTTCAAATGTCTAAATGATGACATATTCTTTTTATGATAGAAACATGCCTCGTGAGATGAAAGTAAAATTTTACTGCACAGTCACCAGACCTGTGGTACTATATGGTACTAAATGTTTGGTGCTCAAGAGTCAACAACAGCATAAGCTTAGTGTTGCACAAAATGTTGTGATGTATGAGGGAACGTACAAGATAGGATTCATATTGAATGTACTAAGAAAAAGAATTGATAACCTCTATTGAGGAAACATGCTGGGAATTTGATTTTTGTTACCAACTTATTAAGTTTTTCTGTGCAATTGCAGAAAGTTAATAGTGTCCAAGAAGCAGCAGCTCTCAATGTTTGTAGATGAACTTCTCCTGTCAGAACTTGTACTCTCATATTCACCCAAAAGTGAACAAGCTTGGAATCATAGGTATTCATCTTCTGGCTTTGTCCTCATCACTAAAAGAATGAATATATTTTCTAGATTAGTTTTATATAGGTCTGAATTTTGAATATTAATTGATCCTCCTGAGGCTTTGGAACGCAAATATCAATCTAATGTATAGAAGTATTTTATTTAGGCGATGGGTGATCAAGTCAATCTCTGCAAACTGTTCAAATTTCAAAGAGATATTGGGAAAAGAATCTGAGCTGGTGGAAAAAATAGCTGAGGTCTAATTTCAGTATGGGAACATCATACTGTTTAAATTGGAAATGTTTTATTCTATGTTTGTATGATTGATGGGCATTCGAACATGAGAGAAGGATAATTGTTACATTACTTTCACCTTTGTTCTGACCTTTTCTCAATACAAGGGAGTATTATACAATATCATATTGTAACATTTGACACATAATTTACATTATCTTGTTAACACTTTTGGAATTTCAATCCATTATACATTGTTAATGTAAAATTCAAAACATCATCCTAAAGCAGGAAAATGATGGGGTGGGGGAGATCTGATGATGGTTTTAATTGTGGATTTATATAATGCTTCACCATTTTGCCATCATTGTGACATCATATTTTCATTTTTTTAATTAAATATTGATTTTTTCCTTTTTGTTACCTCATCATTTGCAGAGATCAAAAATGAATTATCGTGCATGGAATCACCGTTGCTGGTTAGTCTCATACATGACCATTGACCAGGTTTTGATTCTGTGATGTTTTCTTTTTGTTGTAAGTGTTATGAGCTAAAAGCATATTTGACTGAAAAAAAATCTTGTTATTTTTTGTTGCATTTTTTATTTTAATTATAGTATATCAAATATAAAAATGAAGTTGAATCAACAACTGAGCATTCAATTCCATTCCTATTTCCTCTCCCATTGCTGATCCATTAAAAATCTTTTCATTAAATTACATATGACCTTGCTTGTCAATGACATAATAAATGGTTCTCATGAAGCTGTACCTATTTAGGTTCTGTGTGAGTTAAGGAAATCAAGAAGTTGGGCTGCACTGCATATCGCTGATAATTGTTGTTTTCATTATCGCAGAGTAAGTTTTGCTTACCTTCTTTAACCTGACTAGTTATTGTTTCCATGCTATAAAAACATTTTGAGTAAAAATACAGCATGTTGTGTGTCCTTAGACAAGCTTATGATTTTCCTCTTTTACCAATCATGGTTTCTATTATATTGTAGCGACTATTACTGAGAATTATGGAGGGTCCAAGTTGTCTGGAAGATACTGTATCTTGTGGTCGTAATGTTAATATAGTCCAAGCCTTGAAGGTAATATTTATGCTTATTTATTTCATATATTGTGCATGATCTGGTATCTTTGTTGAGTATGTCATATTATGTTTGAATTGAAAGAAAGGGAAGGTATGCTTTGCAATGAAATAGAATGACAATGTACAGTGGTTGAGGTTGTTGCAGTGTTCTTGCTGCAGCTGAGATCTTGTGGTGGCATCATGTGATGCGCTCATCTTTCACTTCTGTTCTTTAGGTCATTCAAAATAGGAAGGAAAAATACCTGGTGGATTTTATTCACTTACATTCCATTTAATTAGACTATCAATCGGATATCCAAATATAGCCTTAATCTCATCTGTGGCAGAAATGGTAGTAGAATGTGCAAAGACATTAAAAAGTTTCCTTTCAGTTTAATAAGAGCCGCAGGTTCCAGTTGTTCAAGAAATATGACATAAAGCATTAGAATTTTCTTTTAGAACAACTCAAGCAACAATATGTGAGATATGGCATTTTACTAAATGACTGGTTTCGGTATGCTCTATTGTAAAATTCATTAGTGCTTATACAACAATATAAGTCTTATCCCACTAGATGAGATTGGCCACATGGATTGTACATCATTGGGTTGGTTACAGATCAAGTTCTTAGGAATATTATTCACACGATATGTCTCTTAACAATTAATTACATTGCTTTCTTGGTCTTCCTCGACACTTTTTCAGGGCCAAACATCGATTTATGAATAAAAAGTTAATTGAAAACCGAAAGGCAAGTAAGTTGGAAGACAATAATGCGAGTAAAATTTCCAAACTAGTGTGCTGCTCCAAACATCATAGCTCAATTTATTAGGTGCATATATGCTTCAGTTACTATAACATCATGATCATACTGGTCATGGTTCTGAATTTGCATAATTCTTTGTTGTTTCATACTTGCTTTTGTACTTCAGTTCATGGTCTTGATGGTAGTAATCTTTGTCCGGGGCTTGGTTTTGATAACTCTGTATCATTGGAATGAATATTCAATGTACTACTTACTGCACAATAGGTTATGCAGCATGTACCTCTTTTATAATACAAGAACTGCATATTGACTGATGTAATTGACATTACTGTATCACCTAAACTTTATATGCATGCACATAAATTTAGTTTTTAATTATGTTGCAACTATGGTTTGACAGGACGAGCTTGATTGGAATGAAACACTGATAAAACGTTATGTTGGAAGAGAGGTAGGTGACTTTTGTCTGTAATTAATTTCATAATTGGTCATCATATTACTCACTAGAGTAATACACTGATTAGCTGGAGTTTTCTAAATAATCTCTATCCATTACAGGATTTTTGGATTCTTGAAATTTGAGAAAATTGTTTTCTTGCTTATGAAATCCCATCAGATTATCACCTTTTTGTGATTTTGGGTTCCTTGAGTGCAAGTGGTTTTCTATCTCAGTAATTTTCTTAAAGGTTTAGAATTAGATGTTCAATGGTGCTGACTTTTAACAGGCTCTATGGCTTCATCGGCGCTTCCTTTCCACATGCTGGATAAATAATTTTGTGCCTGATTCTGGTGATGAGTCCTACCATTCCAAGGAGGCAATAGGCCTGTATCATGACTTTGGCACCTTTCTGCAGAATGAACTGTGTCTTCTCCACTCCTGCTCAACTTTTGTTGATGATGATTTTGTGGATGTCCAAGCACAAGCTGCACATTCTGCTTGTTACATTCTGTGGTTGAAAGTGGTATGTATGTAGATTATATGTCCATTAAGCTTTCCATTTCAAGATTGCTTAATAGAATTTCTTTCTCTGGTGTCTTCAATTTACTATGTGCATCAGCAAGTCCCTGAGTCTCTGGTGAATCAGCTCCAAGAGAAGCTAAGAGATGATGATCTGAAGACCCTGCTGAATAAGTCATGCCCAGAGAGATCCTCACTGTTCAATTACTTCATGAACTAGAAGAAAGCGTATGAGCTACATAGGATGTAGTAGATCTTATTACTCATTCTAACAGTTAGTTTATCTTATTTTATGTCTGGTACATTTGTGTATGAATTTGGCTCCCCTGACATGAACCTTGCACTTTGCAGGTTAAAAGCAGAGTTTAAATAACTCCGTACATGTATTTGTAAAAACATCCATAGGAAGTTGCTTCATAACAAGTGTTCTTGATGTGTTTCATATGAAACTATTTACAGTAACAATGTTAGTTTGAGGTCATATTTCATTCATTACTTGTGATTAAACACATCCGATAGTGACTCAACTGCACCTCAGACACTTAATTTAAAATTTTACGCACTCCTATATATGTACTTGTAAAGAAGGGAACTATGCAGCCTATAACAAATTTGCCTACCTGGCAACAAGTGTGGGAAGCATGTGATAAGGTTGGAGTCTGCATGGGATCAAGGGAAAAGGGTTTGATGATCATTTGGGTAGTTGTGGGTAGCTGTTGCCACAAAGAGAAGTTTTCCTTCTCTGATTTGTTGTTTCATTCTCAATTTCTTATTTTCTGAACATTACCTTTGTTATTATCAGAGCACTGCCTTCCGAATGTTTTCTCTATTAAACCACAGTAATATTAGTTCCTATCACAAACAATTGTATATAACATATATTAACCACATGCCAAGAAATTCTGGGTTAGTTGTAAAATCTCTTAATTTGAGTTGATATCATGCGATGAAACAGAATTTTTTACCATTTTACAGCTCTGGTAGAAGAAAATGACACCCATTTATTTGTACATTACTTTAATATATTGTTTAGAACTATTGCCATTCATGTTTTCTTGCAAAACTAAGAAAAGTTTACAAATGAAATATTTTACTTTCCAAAGAGTGATATGTGTGAATAACATTATTATAACAATAGATACAATTATCCCAAAGAAGAAAGACAAAAGAAAAGAGCAAACAACAACCAATGGTTTGAATGAAAAGTACATGAAAATTCAGCAGATACATTGTTGAAGTAAAACCTGTAGTCTGACACGAGACAAAGCCATAATACAAGAGCCACATGATATGTGAGAATCATGACAGATAGCAGTCATAAAGTCTTAGACAGTGTAGTGTCCGTTCATGGCATCTATGTCTAAACCCCTTAGCTTGGCAAATGATTCCACTCTACCTTTCAGAGTGTGAAGCTCTCTCAGCCTGCATCACAAGGAAGAAAATATTAGTAAGGGGGGAAAGAAAAACCATTTAAAGGTAAAATTAAGATTGAAAAACAGTTTGAAGATGAACAAAGACTGTGACCTTGCTATCTCTGCTCTCCTCCTTGCCTCTTCTGCCAGTGTATTAATTTCTCTGAAGGTGTGCTTATCTGTAAACCCTTTTGACTCAGCAGAGTGGAGGCCATGTAAGGTTCTCTGCTCAGTAGCCCATGCAGCCTCACGAGCTTCTCTACCAAAGTCGTTTTTGTTGATGAATGCGGTCTGTTAATTTAATTTGCATCAGCAAGATGTCACATAACTATGTAAGTGCTCTAGTCATTCTGAGTTTTAGAGACTATAAATATATGATAAATCATCTGGCCTACTTTATGTTCTCAACCTATTTCTTGTTATTCATTCTCCACAATTTTTTGCTCAATTTATGAGGTTCAGTCATAGTACTAACCCTTTGGTTTACCACCAGATTCCATGCCCTTCCACTTAATGCATAACGAACTGCAAACTTCAAAGGATCTAGAAGTAAATAAGTGACAGTATTGTATAGCCAAATGGCTCCTGTCCAGCCCCAACCGATACTTCTGATCCCAGCAACACTCCAAGTGAGAGTGGCAGATATAACAGTAGCAATCTGTCAAAATTATAGCAAAATCATATAAGCAAGTTCAAATTGTGTTAGAGGTTTGAATAATTCAGGAAGGTTGAGAAAACCATGTACCGCTTGAGCAATGATGAAGGCAGTGACAAGCAAAAGACCAGGTCTTTCTGTGTAGGACCAACCCCTTGACCTTGTCACGAAAATTAAGGCTTGACTAATGGTACTAACTTGAAGATAGACAGCAGATCCCAACATTCTTTTGGTTGGATCACTGTCCTCAGCATTTGGATTATAATGAAAGTGTTTCACGCCAAAATGGTTCTGGGGAAAAATACTTCATGTCATGGCATTGAGTGAAATCAAAACGAAGTAGTGAACAACTGGTAAGAAGATACTTACAGGAAAGAAGTCTGTTTCAACAACTATATAGAAGAAGATCACAGTCATTAGAGCCAGATAGCTGCCAAGAACAATCCCAGTTGCAAAAATTTCACTAAGCTTCCAACTATCAGGAATTGGAGAGGGCTTAACCCTATCTTTAGATATTGTCATGATGGTACCTACAAGGATGCTAACAAGTAAGTGGACAAGAAAGAAAATATTTCATGTAATAACCACCAAACTATAATGAAACTTTAGATTAAGATACTAGAAAGAAGTTAATATTACCATCATTGAGAATGGCAATGACAAGAACCATAAAGGGAGGAAAGTCAAATTTCCAAAAGCTGTTCAGTAACATGAAACCAAGCTGAAATGAAAAAAAAAAAAAAAAAAAGAAAAAAAAAAAAAAGAAGGAGATAAGGATAAATATGAAAATATTCTTCATGTACAAAAAGCTTACCACAATACGAATAGTGATAGATATAGCATATATCTGCAAAGGAAAAGGAATAGAAGTAATCATGATTTGTTGTCAAACAGAAAAGTTAGAATTATTTTCTTTTACATATATGTAGATAGTTGTGGGATTACTGTGTAATTTTTCATTCTCTGGAAAATTGCACGGCTAGTTAAAACTGCACTTATGATCACACTCAACCCAGGTTCTGTTAGGACTATGTCAGATGCGCTTCTGGCAGCATCTGTAGCATCTGCTACAGCAATACCTATGTCTGCTATCTTTAAGGCAGGTGCATCGTTCACCCCATCACCAGTCATTCCACAAATGTGTTTTCTAGCTTGTAACCTCTTCACAATCTCATACTTGTGCTCTGAGGCAAACACACATTATCAAAAATTGAACATAACATTAAAATGCAGCTTCCTTTTGATCACTGCTTTCTTGGCTTACCAGGAAAGACTCCAGCAAAACCATCAGCATTCTCAATGAGATCATCAACAGCGACAGCACCCAATCCATCTTTGTTTTCACCAAGTAGCGATGAAGAAGGATACATGTTAGTCCCCATCCCGAGACGTCTTCCTGTTTCCTTACCTATTGCAAGTTGATCACCTGAAAGGTTTTTTTGTAGCATAACATGAGTATACTTTGGTGTAAAAAGATGATTTAACTTTGCCTAATATACTTTGGTTTTAAGAAAAACAACATTTTTGAAAATATTTGCATAACTATAGAATTAAAACAGTGAAAGAAAGAATCTCTCACTAGTAGACCGAAACTATCGCAGAAATTTTTCAATGTTCACTATGGTACCCAATGAGATAGGCTTTACTGTAGACTTTGAAAAGTTCAGGGTGTTGGAAATGTAGCTAGATGTCATGTTAAGCCATGCAATTTTAATTTGATTTGTTTTAATGCACTTTCTTCACTTCTCCACTGTCTAGGACACATTGTTCAGTAAGAGCAGTCTAAACAATAGCAATTAAAGCATAGAAGAAATCAAGGTAACAATTAAGACTGTTTAGTCGTTCTATGCATGAAGACAATTTCTTTAAAGACAAGCTAACAGTAAGAAGAATACTAAACAGTGATAACACCTTAATTAGTTTTCCAAATAGAAGATTTCATTTATGATCATAAATAGTTTTATGTCTAGAATTTGTTTGTTCACATACCTTAAACGTTCATATTGTAAGCGCAATCAAGATATTTGCACTCTTAAATGAACATAAAGTAATAGTTATACATACCAGTGATCATTTTGACACTCACGCCAAGATCAAGAGCTCTTCTAATTGTTTCTGCACTATCATGGCGAGGTGGATCGAAAAGAGGAAGAAGGCCAACAAACTCCCATGGTCCTCCTGAACTGTCTTTAGTTCCCTCAGGCACTTCCTAAATTGGAGAAAAGTTCAATTTTTATAAACAATGCACACACAGTATACCAACGAGATGATGGAGAATTCTTAGGGCCTAAACCTGGCGGGCAACTGCAAGAGAACGAAGTCCACGTTCTGCAAACTTGTCAATAATTGCATGAACCTTTTGTTGTATTTCTGATTTGTTATGTGCAAGATTGAGAATCTACAAAGTATAGTTAAATAATGATCAAACCATGTTACTCTTGTTGGTACTATGATTCTTTAGACTTGGATTATGTACTACCTGCTCTGGTGCTCCTTTGCTAACCCTGTGCATCTTACCAGCAGCATCAAGGTATGTTAATGCAGTTCTTTTATCAGTTGGATTGAATGGAAGGAAGTGAACTTCTTTTATTCCAGCTCTTGCCTTGTAAAGTAAAGGACCATTAGTAAACTAACAAAATTTCAACTACAGAAGATGGTGGAAACTTGCTTTTCTGAATGCTACAATTAGAATAGTGAAAATTTGTCTGTTAATAATGGATATTAATTAAGCAAACATCTGCAAATTTATAGAATTTTGGAATGCGCAGCAAAATGCAATGGTAAAAAGGCTTTAGTGTTGTTAATCTAGTAAAGTATCTTTGAACTTGTACCTCCTTTGGGTCTGCTAACATTGAAACTATAGCACCATCAATTGCATCCTGGTTCTCTAGCCTTGATGCTCTTGCAGCCATAAGTACAACCATATCACTGTCAACGTCTTTAACAAAAACCTACCAGATATTGATAGTTGTTTGGAAAAAGAAAGTTAGCATAACACCATCACTCAGATTCATTAATTTCTATTCATGCAAACTTTAAAGGTTCAATATATGAAAAGGATTCTTTCAGTGCTTTGTCATAAATTGTAAGTTGATGTCGATTATTAGCATTGCTAATTACTTTCCCATAAAATGTTTCTCTAGGAAGTTGTGTAGTCTAACTATTAGCACTGCCTGAAGGAATCTCCAATGTCTTGTTTAACATTCTGATATATTAACATGACCTTGGACATTCTGATCTACATGTTTCCAGACATTTGATCCATATGAAATTATATCAAAACGTTTTCTATGTTCAGTTTTATGGTAGGAACTAAGAAGAAAAAATTAAGACCTCAATGATATTCTTGTCTACTGAAAGCTTGTTAAGAGTTAATGTGCCTGTCTTGTCACTGCATAACACATCCATTCCAGCCATCTCTTCAATGGCAGTCATTCTCTTTGTTATGGCACCCTGCAAAGGATAAACCCATGATAGTTATTATTAGCTCAACAACAAACAGACTAATGGTCTTATAAAAGCCATTGAAATGTTTGGATCACAAACCTGCTGAGACAACCTGTGTGAACCAATAGCCATTGTAACAGAAAGCACTGTTGGCATTGCAATAGGAATCCCACCAATTAATAGCACCAGAAGGTTATCAATACCATTTCTGTATCCCTTTTGATGGATTGCATATATCACAATGATTTCAATGACCATACCAACAGCAATTGAACAGATGCAGAAGTTCCCAATAGATGTTAGAACCTGTAACAATTATGTGATGTCACTGAGCATTATCTTGACAAATATTTGTCACGGATATGACTTTACTTGAGACTACATTAACATTAAGAGCACTACAAATTCTATATGTGAGAACCTTCTGGAAATGTCCAACATGTGTTGTGTTCTCCACAAGATGAGCTGCCTTCCCAAAAAAGGTGTGAACTCCAGTTGCAATAACTACTGCCTCAATTTCTCCTTGCTTGCAGGTTGAACCAGAATATACTCCTTCTCCAGGGTGTTTGCTGACAGGAAGTGACTCCCCAGTAAGAGCAGACTGAAAAACACATGAACATATTATAATTGAATGCAAGAGGGGAATGCATGGAATGCAATGGAATGATGATGAAGTTAATGTCACATTTCATCTTTGCATGCATCAGCAACAAGAGCCTTTTCCCATTAGCTTAAGATCAGTTATACAGACGAATTTGGATTTTCTATGTTTTTTTTTTGTTCTTCTATTGAGCTGTCAAAATATATTAATAGACACTGATTTTGATATTTTAAAATATATTAAAAAAATTTTAATATATCAACATCAGTATATTTTTAACGCTCAGCAGCAGATGACAGTACTAAAAAACTCGATAAAAAATCTAAACTCTACATGGATCACACATGAAGCTATTTGGTTCAGACCAGTTCTTCATAGATACAATTTAGCATGAGATCCCTCTTACTAACTTTCTCCTTCTATCTGTGTGAAATGATTAATTTCATACTAATATAGAAACATATTCCCCTTCTCTTGAGAAAATATTGGAACCATTTCAGAAGTTTCCTATTTAGTTCACATCTTATTTTAGTTTAAGATGGCTGATATGCATCAACCTCAGCCATTAACAGCCAATTTTACCTGATCAATCTTCAAAGGATCACCTTCAAGGAGACGTGCATCAGCAGGAATGATGTCACCAAGCTTGATGCTTATTATGTCTCCAGGAACCAACACTGAAGCTTCTTCTTCACTCCATTTTCCATCACGAAGTACCTGTAAATGTAATTGGATGTCAAAGGAAATGTAAACAAACCAGTATAACAAAGACATTGGTAGAGCAACCTGAAAAGGAAAACAAAAGAACATGCAAATATGATGTAGAATTTGGATTTTCTACTAGATTTTTATGTGTTGTTCTTTTGCTGCACTTTAAAATATCTTGACAGATATTGATTTTAATGTTTTAAAATATATTCAAAAGAATTTTAATATATCAAACATCAGTGTAATTTTAATATTCAGTGGAGACAACACAGTAAAACTCAGCGGAAAATTTGAACACTTATAATGTAGGAAGCTACAGTTAAATCAGTTGAAGAGGGAAATTACCTTTGCTTTTGGGGCTAATCTGGCCATAAGAGCAGCAGCTGCATTGCCAGCATTGTTTTCTTCTATGAAACTAATGGTGGAGTTTATAAGTAGCAATAGAACTATGCCAATAAAATCTTGATAATCTGCTCTTTCATGCTACAGAATTAAGGAGTTGTTGTTATATCAAATGTAGTGGATAATGTAGTAAACACTGACTAATTGATAATGATATATGACTTATACATTCAAACCTATGACAGTAACAAGTTACCACCAAAAATTTAATCTTGCATGAATTATTAGTATCTATAACTTTCAAATTAAAAGTAGCAAAAGGAATGGAATAAAATTCACCATGAAAGTTGTAAAACATCAAATCTCTTCTTAAAATTTTAATAATTGATATTTTAGTCTGAAATAAAAAAAAAATCATGAAATTGGGAACTATTAATCATTTTAGCCTTTAACATTAGGGTTTGCCTATTCAATTCCTAATTTTTGTAACCATTAGTCAAACTGCTCCCAACTTCATAGCCAAATTTGTCCCTCATGTCAGAGATTGAATTGACTAATGATTTCAATATGAGGATTGTGTTGATTGATTTAGTAATGTTAAGAATCAAATGGAATAGTGATGTCAATGCTATGAATCAAACTCATTGTGTCAAATAATCATGAACTTTATTTATTTATTGTAACATGAAAGACCAAATTGATCATAGCTGTCAGATTGTAGTTTTTTTTTTTTTTATTTATTAATTTAATTAAACTTAGCAAAATCATGGAGAATAGCTTAAACTCAAAAGCAAAGATGAAGACTTACCCCTCCATGTGCCATGCCTATGGCCATGATAGCAGCAGCTTCCATAACCCATGACAGAGGATTCCACATAAACCCTAAAAACTTCAGTATCTTACTTTCCTGTTCAATCATTAAAAGGTATATTCAGAAAATATTCATGAGAAACCTGATAAACAATTTGAAAAGGAAATAAGAAACTAAAAAGGCATTGAAGTTTGGTTTTTTCACCTTCTTTTCTTCAAGCTTATTGTATCCAAACAAGTCTAGCCTCTCTTGCACTTGCTGAGAGCTTAAACCTTCTCTTGTGCATTTGAGATTATCAAAAACCTCTTCAAGAGGAATGTTCTCCTACATAACCCAAATTTCAAGTTCATCAAATTAACTCATAATTTGCATTTAAGAAACTAAGATATGTTTTCACATACCAGATCAACAGCTTCCTTTATGATAGCCTCAAGTTCAACGGACCCTTCTCCCATTTTGAAGCTGCTTTATCTTCTACTCTCTTCCAACAACACAATATATGCACTTTTGAGCTCTGAGTCACAGTTAGAACCCTTTAAAATGTAGATATTGATGAACCATATCAGCAAAACATAATAAAAAATATTGCCAATGCTCCAAAACATATTGCAGTTGAGACAATAACATAAATCTGAAACTGTGAGGTTTTTCGAGGGAAGACACTAGAAGATTTGATACCAATGAGATATTTATATAAGAGACCAGAATACTACTTTCAACCTAAAACCTTAAAGCTTTTGGTTGAAAGTGGTATTGTAGTCTTTAATATAAGCTTATACTAGAAAATTTGGTATTGTAAATATATCTATATAAAAGATCAAGACACCATATTCAACCTAGAACCTCTTAAAGTTTTTGGTTGAAACTGTTATCTTAGTCTTTTGTATAAGCTTACATCAGAATATCTAGTACCAATGAGTTGTAAACATACTCGTATAAGAGATCAGGACACCATTTTCAACCTAAAACCTTAAATTTTTTGGTTAGAAGTGGTATCTTGGTCTTTTATATAAACTTCTTCACACCTCATTAATACCGAATCTCCTCGTGTGTTTCTTTAGAAAAACCTACCAGAAATAATTGCAGAACTACAACTTTCCTAGTTCACATGGTGAGTTCTATATCATTCTACCCCCAAGAAAACTAAAATTTTGATTCTCTTAGCCCCACTAAAGTTGTGAGCATTACCAGAAATCCACCTCTCAAAGAGGTTTGATAATCTCTCCAAATCCTCAGAACACTCTTTCAAGCTCAAATGAAAGATGACCTTAGGAATGACATGTATATATATGTAAACATATAAATAGAGAGAGAGAGAGGAATGTGAAAGAATGAAGAAGATGTGCTTAGAATAACAAGAATGACAAAAACTAGAAAAGGTGTAGAAAACAACAAAAAGTGGCATATGCATGTGTAACTCCGCCGGCCAGCTTCTTCTACAATGGAAAATGGATGTATTAAACAAAGCTATGGAGTTATTACACTCAAACATCTGCCATTTTTGCCGCTATCTTCATTTCTTTACTTTTTCAATACAAAAGTTCATATTATTGCCATTTGGCCATGCAAATCAAATGCAATATAAAATAATAACGAATATTCGACCGTACATTTTCTTCTCCCTTCTGTACTTTGTCACTCACATCTTTCTATATTAAGAAAAATACCATTGCAACACATTCACAGCTTTTAATCATGTTTTCTTGCATCATCTTCTTCTATTATGTTGTGTCAGAATGTCACAAGAGAGATCAAAATATATAAATATATCTTTGATGAGTATGGCAGAGTCAACAATTTTATATAAGAAATGAATTTTACAGTTAAGTTATAATTTTATACTATCAAACACTACTGTAATTTTTTATATTATATGTGATTTTTCTTACAAATTTATTAAAATAATTTATAAACAAATATTTATTATTATTATTTTTGAAAAATTTTAATTACCAGTAATTCCTTCTTAAACAGTTGTTTTTTAAAAAATGATAAAATTTATAAATATTTTTTATGAAAAGTATTTTATACAAAATATTTTGTCAAAAAAGTTGATAGAAATTTCTTGCAAAAACAAAATTTGTAAATATTTTTTTAAAAAAAATTCAAAAGAAAATCAACAAAAACATATGAATTTTTTAATAGTTATAATTATCCATGTCAACTATTTAAGAGATTAGAGAATGATTAGGGAACGATGAAATAATTCATATTTTAGCTTATTTTTGAAAATATATATTATGTCAACTTTATTTTTAACTTATATAAATGAGATGTCAAATAATTACATACTCGCGGACAATTAGTTAGTAATGTCAAGAATTTAAAACAATAAATATTTTTACAGGACTAAAAATATATGAACCATCCTACGTACTAAAAGCTTATTTAAGTTTACTTTTTTATGATTAATAAAATATTACATTTTTGTAATTTTGTCAGTGTATAAAGTAATGAGAATGTGAAAAGAATATGCTTACTGCAGAATTCTGTAAGTGGGTGAGGTTAAGTCTGTAATGAACCCAGATTTGTTCGAACTTATCTAAAATAACAGATAGATAACGTTGATTCTACGTAAATGTAAATAATAGTATTAAAAAAATTAAGACTAAGATAGGCAATTTTTATATATATATATATATATATATATATATATATATATATATATATATATATATATAGTTTATTTTTATTTATTTGTGAGAATTTTGATGCAGAGTGCATAGCAAATGAAGTGGTAGACGATACCATGTCATGAAAAAGAGAAAAGGGTGCATGATTTTTAAAGGTAAATGATAAAATAACAGATGATGATATGAATATAAATTTCTTTAAAGTTAAATATGTTTTTAGTCTCTAAATTTTGATTTAAAATTAGAATTTATCTATGTTTGAAAATTCAATATATTTTAATCTCTAAATTTTAAAAATGAATGAATATAATTCTTTTAACTCAATTACGTTAACTTTTGTTTAGATGTCAAACCCATGTCCAGGCAGATATTAAATCGAAAATGTGTCATACAGTGTAAACAACTCCAATACTAACATGAAACGCGTTCGAAATTTTTAAAGATAAAAATGTATCGAAATTTTGAACATAGAAGAATTTTAATTTGGGATCAAAGTTCACGGACTAAAAATATATTTAACTTTTTTTTTTTACTATATGCTGAAAAAGATGCTAGTAAAAAAATGATGAAAAAATGGTATCATGAATTAGGGAATTTCAATAGTTGTTAATGAAAATCCAACCAAAGAGTTTAAATTGAAAGGAGTTTTGACTCTTCACACCTTTCCTATTCACAATAGCATAAGAGGGATTCAGAGAATTTTGAGATATTATATCATATATCATTTTGGAAGATTTTAATTTAACTTTCAGTTCCTAAAATTTGGAATGAATGTGGTTCTTCAACTTTTTTTTTCAAATATCTGTCTCTCAAATTTAGGAAAAAAGAAGAAGACAATTTCAACCCCTAAACACTAAATTAGGAAACTATTTGAAACTACTTTTATTCTCTAGACAATAAATTTATAAATTTAAAAACTGAAATATAATTTTTATTTGAATGGTCAAAATCAAATTTATTTCAAATTTCTATAGTTAAAAATATATAAGCATTTTACTTTCTAACAATGCTCTTGTTCCATAAAAGTAGAATGTGACAATGTTGAGTTCTCATGCCATTTGAGAATAATATTACTAATTAATTAACATTTTTATTTTATTATTCTGAAATAAATAAGATACAAGTATATTCATCATGGTATCTATCATTGAATGTGACAAAATCCAAGTGCTTAGGTCTCCAAATTGGGAAGATGAAGTTTCAAACATTGTTTCGACCATCCCAAGATGTTCCATTGTTAATGTGTTCAAGCTCAGAAAAAGAGTAAAATAAATTGAAGAAAATTCTAAGTAGTGTCTGGTTTTGGTTGTTGTTGAATTCAATAAAGAAACTCACGAATGATACCATCAACATAACCCGAATTAATAATGCAATCATATCTTTTTTGTCCCACCTAATAATTTATCCATTATTCTTTGTTGCTCTAATATATTAATGTTTGTTTTCAACAAGAAACTTGCAAAAAAATTGACAACACTATAACAAGAATTTCTTTGTCATCTTGATCTTTTGTCCAACCACAAACTCACAAAAAAAGAAAAAAAAAACATGACAAAAAAAGAACTTTTGAACTAAAAAAAATGGTGTAGTGTGAATAGTTGTGCTATTTTAAACATTATATATATTAATATAATAGTCTCATTATAAGAACACTTTAAGAGATGGTTCCAAAATAAACCTAGAACTCATCAAAGACCATTGTTATGCTTATAACTTCATAATTCCATCCTCAAAAGTATCTTATGTTCATCTAATCTTGATATTTTACAAGTTTATAATTTAGAGTGTTTTTGACCAAATTTGTAAGCTAAATTAGTCAAGAAAATGACAAATCCATGATTAAATTGTCATTAAATTTACAAATTTGATTTTTTTTGAGAGATAATATTCTTGAATCATCTTCTTTTTTTTTTTTTAATTGGATTTGGTGATGCAAGTAAAAAACAAGAAATAGTATATTTTGATAAGTACATCACAATAAACTATGAAACTATCCATAACATTAATTTTATTCTCACCTCATTCTATTAAAATGGGGAAAGTGATTTCTCTAAAATTGTTGCATTAAAAATAGTTTTTCAAGTATTAGTGTAATAGTTTAAGCTTTAATAAGAACTAATCATTTATTAAAAAAGTTTAAGAACCTCCTTAGCAAAGTAGTTGCATCCCCATCCTCTATTAAACTAAAGTTATCATAAGGACAAAATGGTAAGATGTTATATTTTTCATGTTGGATGGGTTAAAATGAAAATATCTATTATTGGTGTAAACATTTAATTTTAAGTTGATTTTTGTTTAATTTAAATACTTATTTCAATTTTTTTTTCTTTTGTTTAATTCTTAACCTCAATTAAAATTTTAGTCCTTTCCTTGTTCTTTTAGTAAAACAATTTTTGATCTCTTAAAAAAAGTAAAATACTATTACATTAACATTTAAAATTAAAATATTCAAAATAAATTCCTAAAATGTGAATAGACTACTTTAGTTTTATATTAATATTGTCACTTAGTCTAACGATCTTTGACTAAAATATTATATTGTAATTTTGTAAAAAAAAACTTATAGATCATCAAATTAGAGTGTCTTTCAAATTACACAATTCAAAAATCAATTTTCACATAAACTAAGCACATTTTTGTCTTTTACACACTCCCGTGGAGGTGGGAAAAAACCATGGGGTGGGGTGTAGGAAGAAATACCCCCAGTGGCTATAAATCCAATTGAACTATGTAAAATGAGCTGGCCCATAAATTTTCAAAATGATTACTTTATCCTTTGAGAAGAGACTTCCAAAATATGTATTTTGAAAACTTTTCGAAGCAATAACCTCATTAAATAGGATCATCTACTAATTAAAGTATTACAAATTAAATGTCAAGCATAATTAGACTTATAAGTATGTAATATGTATTAATACTCCTTTTTGAGAATATATATATATATATATATATATATATATATATATATATATATATTTTTATAAATCAGGAGGATTTATACAATACAAAATTTAAATACTTAAACTCCAACTATTTATTATTTAACCCTTAACTCGTCTCTCTCACTTGTAATATTCTATGCTCATGTATATATATACAATTATTGCATATAGATACCACAACACTATAGAAACAAAGTGTAAGGTAGTGAAATTTTAACAAGCTCAAACCACACACTAACTCAACCATCCAGCACAGCACATAAAACCATTCAATCATAATTTACCATTAATTAAGACATTAACTCGATCAAAACTCAATTCCAAAATAATATGTATTGAGCCAAATACACGTGAAGTCTTACACATGTCATGTAACCTTATAATGTAATGTCATGACTAGCACAAATTTACTCTAGTATAAAATTTCACCTCAAGACAAGGTTAGTTCACTATAACCTAACGAGAAAAGTGCTCATTCACACCAAATTATGCCATAAGAACCTTCTTTCAACCATCGTTACCTAAACTCCCTTTTTAAAATGAGTTTATGAGTTTAGTAGAGTTAGGATAACTTCACAATCAAAACTCTTATTCAATATATACTCTAACATCAAACAATGTGATAATTCTCTTTAGAATTTACCACATTCATACAATTCACAAATTAACAATATTTTTCAATCATAGTCTCAAACGAAACTTAGGAAATCATCACCATTACCATTGATGCTTTATTCTTCCTTCTCATTCATTAGTACCTTATTATTCACAATCCATTTTCATTCGCCTACATATTGTTTTCCTTTTCTCTCTTCTTCCTAACAAAGATATTTGCAATTTAAAGTTTCTCATATTTTAGTGCAATTCTATCTCTTGTTTTGACTCATATCCCAAACTTGAATAAATTCAAATTCTTGTCAAGATTTAGCTGATACAAAATTTACAAGAGAATTGTGGTCATTTATTTTCTATTTCTGAAAAATAATTTCCATTTGATGACATTATCACGAGTCATGTCCCTTATTTCCAAAACCTAGATTTATACTTTTCTTCTTTCACCCAAAATCCACTACATAAATTGAAGAAACCACTAAATTCACGAGCTATATAATTGAACAAATCCTTATAATGATATCATAGATATGTAGATCTATATGTTTTGCTTTAGGGGCAATGATTTGATGACCACCAAACAATGTAAGCATGGTAAGACACAATAATGCAATTTATTGTGAAAAATAATGTGGAGGAAGAGCGTATTAGAAAAGAAAAAAATAAACAATTAAAGAAAGAGAGAAAGAAAGAAAGAAAACGTGTAAAAAAAGGAATGAGGTAATTATGAAAAAATGAAAAGAAAAAGAAAAAGAAGAGATATATTTAAATAGGTAAAAGAAAAATGAAAAGGAAAAAATTATTTAAATATATATAGGTAATAACGTGGCGTTACACTTTTATGTATTAAACTAACCATGGTCCATACGATATAATCATAGGCATAATAACAAAAAATAAATTATTAAAATAAAATGAAACCGAGCAAAAACTTATATTTTTGTCCACAAAATTTATATCAAGACACTTTTAGAATCCAAAACCCTTATAGAAGAAAAGGTTATGAATTCATTATGTATTTTATCTAATATTTTGGATTTACATTATGCTAAGTTAATTTTAATTTTAATTTATAAAAAATAATAAATTTTTAATTGTTTAAGACAGAAGAACTTATATTCATAATTCTTATTCTGATCTGTTTGATAATTCTTTCACCGTCTTCATTAAAAAAAAATTGAGATTATTTTCAAAAAACAATCACATAATTCATGAATTTGTCGTAATCAACACACATATTCACTGTTAAAATTTAATTCAAAAAATAAATCCAGACAAATCACATAATCATATGCCAAATTACTTCGCCTAAAAAGATATTCAAATTATAAAATAAATGAAAAACTTATACTAAGAAAAATAGAAAGTCTTATTATGAACAAATTATACATTGAATAACCTAGAAAATTACGAAGGAAAATAATAAAATATTCTCTTCATATATATCATTAAATTTTATAATAAATTTTCTTTAAAATCAATCATAAATATGACTCATTTTTCAATTTAACTCATCTGAGCTCATTTTAAATTTTGGCGCAACACTTCACTAAATCCAGCTTAGCCGTTACTCTTTCTGGCTTGGCTCATGACTTCCAATTAAATGAGGAAAATTAAGCTTAGCTTTGGAGCCACGCATTTCGAACGCGGCTCGATCATAAGCCAAAGCCGCACTCTCAGCCGAGTCGTAAGTCCCAAGCCAAACTCTCGCGCCGTTCCTCTTCGGATCTCTTATCTCAGCCGCAAACTTCCCCCACGGCCTTCGTCTCACTCCCTTGAACCTCTGGTACGACGCGTTTCCACCACGCTCCTCCGTGTATTCCCCACGCGCCGCCGTAGATTCATCACGCGCCTCTGCAGAAGTAGTTGTTGGCTGTCCCAAATCGACGGCGGTGGTGAAAAGGGTGGACGTGGATCCTCCGCCGCCGCTCTCCCGAGGTGAAACACCGCTGGGTGCGGCCAAAACCGCCGTGAGTGCATTTAAGTCTTGGTTATCGTCGAGGAGGAACCGTTGAATGGATTGAAGAAGAGCATAATCTTGGGATTCAAGAGTGGTGTTGAAATTCATTTGATTTTGGTCTTTTGGAACATGAAAATGAAGTGTAAGTGTGTGTGTGTTTTAGGAGTAGAATGTGTTATATTTATATGACTAAGGTTGTTTTTTCTGCCATTTTTGTTGGGACAATTTCTTAGAACCATCCTTTACTTCTTAAGCACGTGGGAAATGGGTTTTTGGGGCATTTTTTACTCACCAAAAACATTCAATCACGTGGTAGAATCATACATAAATAAACGATGATAATAATGCTTGATAATTATTTTTATTTAATTTTAAAATATTTTTTGTAATTTTGTTTCACTAATTTAGTATCTTAGTTTATTTTATAAAATGGAGTGCAATTAAAGCAAAATCACTCAAAATGAAACGAAATTAAAAACGAGGAAGATCGTGATAAATACTACTACAAATAATAATAAAAAAAAACAAGGAGAAATTAATAAGACTTTTTTTTTTCTTCTTTGATTTGATATGTCACGCGCTTACGTAAACAAATTTCAACTGAAATTTTTTTCATTCACACATAATAAATAACTATAAAGCAAAGAAAATTCACTTAATATTTGAATAAAAGGAATCTAATTGTTCTAGAATCAATGTACATGTTTTTGCAGAAAATCATTTTAGCTGAGTGAGATAATGAACAGTAAGTGAACAATTTTCTTTTTAGTCAACTATTAACACCTCCTATGGTGAAGACACAAAAATAATTTCAGTGAAATATTTTCTACATTTCTCACTAAGAAAAATATAAATATCGAGTAGGAGATCAAACAAAATATAAATAATCCAAATTATTGTTCAACCAAATTATATTATGACGTAATTCTAATTATAGTTTCAATATTTTACAAAAAATGTAATTTGTTCTTTAATTTTTTTTGGTGACCCTAACACTAATATTGATTTTAATTATACACATGTTTAGTGGCACTCTTTAATCTACAAGTATTTGTAAGAAGAAGAAAAAAATAGAGGTTATGTTTACACATGTTTCATTTCATTATAACTAATAATCAAAGTTAGGTATATTCATTGAATAAGTAATGATTGATGTATGAAAAGCTTATCTATGCAGATAATAATGATATATGAAGACAAAGAAGACCCTTGGTCAAACATTGACTACTATGTTATGGTTCAAAAATGGTGGGCAAGATTTTAATCACTAAGGTGACAAAGAATGTCCCTTGTACTCTTTATATGTAATTAATTATTTTATTATGCAACAAAAAATTTCATTCAAGGGTCGACAATTTTTGAGTCATATCAAATGGGGAAGTTTTCACATTGTGTTAAACCCTAAGTTGCTTCCTACTTCCATTATTAGGAAAGAAGGTTTTGATTTTCTTATTGCACATCCATTGGGGAAGTTTTCACATTGTGTTACCTTTTGCTTGAATGATGAAAAATGATAAATTACTTGCCTTCAACTACAACTAATGCCCATTAAAATATTATTACTTTCTTTTTGTTATTTTAAGCATAAGAGTGTTTTTTAAGCTAAGAAGGAATATTTTATGCTCACAAAACAACTTTTTTTTATGGACAAAAGAAATTACTACCATTCACCCAAAAAAACAAGTTAATCTATAAAAAATGAAAGATAAAAATTTAATAACAAATTCAATATAATTAATTTAAGGGTTAAATATATTTTTTGTCTCTTAACCTTCAGGAAAAATTGGAATTAGTTCATCTTCGAAACTTTGGCTTAATTTAGTCCTCCAAAATTGGAACGGTGTAAATTTAATCATTTTAACCAAATTTTGTGAAGTTTATTTGACGTTTTAAACACGTTTCATGATAATATTTGAGTTGTTTACTCCGTTTGACATATTTTTTTCTTCGATTTTAGATAAGAAACTATCATGACATACATTTCAAATCTAACAAAATTTGGTTAAAAGAATTAAATTCACATTGTTTTAAAGTTGAGAGATTAAATTGGATTAAAATTTTGAAGCGAGACTTATTACAGTTTTCACAAAAAAGTTAAAAAGATAAAAAAAAAATATTTAACCCTTAATTTAATATTTATTTCTCTCATTTTATGCGGTAATTATAAATGTTATATTTGTTGGAAATAAGTTTAAGCTTCACCTATAAATAAAAAAGTTAAACATCTTATAGGAGAAAAAAAATCTATAAACCTATTGTATTAGGTTAAAATAGTGCTATATTTCTTATATAAATTGAATTTATGTCTATCTGATTAGTATTTATGTGATATATTAATTATTTATTTATGTGATATATTTATTGTAGGCATCATTAAGGTAATAAATCCTGACTAAAAATGAGTAACTTTTGATCTAACCGGAGAAAATTCTCTTAAAATATCAATTTGTACTTATAATCGGTACTTAATTAGTGTATGTCCGAAAACAAGATTTGTTTTCACCAATTTGATATAATATTAGTGACACTATCTAAATATTCGCGTCAAAGTCATAAAGTTTTTTCAGATTTTCCATTAGTAAAAGAAGATAACATGATATGAACAAACCACACGTGGGGATCATTCTGACACTTCAAGTTTCAAACCTATATTTCAAACACTCCTTGTAGCTTCAAAGAAACATCTCACACATCAAAACATCATTAAAGAAAAAAAAAATTAATTATCACCACGTTGTTCAAACTTTCAACAAACACCAAAAAAAACAACTCCAAAACCTAGTGGTATAAATACACACCACACTATTCTCAGTAACCACAAAGTTCTTCAACACCAACATAAAAAAAAAAACACCACATTTGAAAACATGGCCACCACAACATCATCATCAACATCATCATGTGATTTCTCATCCTTGGAATCTATTCAACACTATCTTCTCGAACCAGATTATTCCGACACTCTCATGAGCGTTTACAGTCACAAAGTTTTGTGTTCTCCGATGTACAAACCACTCCAAAACCCTACTACCTCGGAGGGTGTCCATGATGCAGAGAACATGTTGAAAAAGGAGCGTGAGGGTCACGCGCCGCCGGTGTGGAAGCGTTTCCGAGGTGTGAGGCGGCGGCCATGGGGGAAGTTCGCCGCAGAGATAAGGGATCCAGAGAGGAACGGTGCGAGAATTTGGCTTGGGACTTATGAAACTGAAGAAGAAGCTGGTTTGGCTTATGATAAAGCTGCGTTTAAGATGCGTGGTAACAAAGCTAAGTTAAATTTTCCTCATCTTATTGATTCTCATGTGTCTCTGAAACCAGTTAGAACAATGAAAGGTTCGAAACAAAACGCTTTCAAATCTTATTCATCGTTTTCTCTAACTTCAGAGACAGAAGAAGGTTCTAAGAAGAGGAAAAACATGGTTGAGTTGTTGAATAAGTTGGCTAAGAATAGAAGCCAAATGCAAGTGTTTGAAACCAGTTTATATGATTAATGTTCATCTATGATTTAATTAGTGTAATTAAGTATGATAATTAGTAGGAATAAGACGAATTTGAATTCTCTATTCAATTTTGTTCTGTTGTTTATCTATTGTGTCTCTATAATACATAAATTACCATTAATTTTGATGTTTTAAAATGTATTAAAAATTATTTAAAATATTAACATAATATAATTTTAATGTTTAATAGAAGATAATACCAAAAATATTAGTATAGAATTTGGACTCGAATAAAATTAGGTCATGTGTGAGCTTTAATAATCATCTCATTTTTATTGGATTTTATTGTGTTTGAATTAATAAATTTATGGATAATCCATCATCTCTTTTCATTGTTTGGAATTTTAATTTGCATATAATTGTTTTTTATTAAGCTATTAATTCTGTTTTAGCTTGAATATAACAATAATCTTATAAAAAATTAGTCACTAAATCAAGCGTATAATTTGTTACACGATAACATGTTGTAGGAATTGAAAACATAATTTTAGGAACATAGTAGTCTAACACTTTAATTCGACTTACACTAATTTGATTTTATAATTTTTTTTTATCACAAAACGATTGATATAATAAGACTGGTGGCATATACTGTACTTTTTTTAATCTTGAACCTAAATTATTATTTTTTTCATTGAAAAGGCTCAAATTTAAACTCATATTCAATTAACTTAATTTTTTCCTATTAAATTTAAGATGGATTAACTTGGATCACTGAAGAATGTTTATACCTTGATTATCATAATTAACGTCATATACATATATATATATATATATATATATATATAAAAAAAAAAGAGAGAAAATATATAAATAAAATAAAATAACAAGTTGTTTGTAATGTATATATCTTTATATTTATCATATATTTTATATCTCTCGCATCTTTACAAGTCCTACAAATTTTCAACACTCATAATATTTGATACTGTAATTATATAACTTCTAATATAACTCTTAAAATTTCATAAGTACGTATCCCAATTAAGTCTGCATTAAATTTCTAAAATCAAAATACAGAATTAAGTGAATGTTTATCGTACATGACAATGTATTTATAATTTAATTTAAAAATGAAATTTTTTAATAACAATTCGAAAAAAATATATTAATCCTCTGTACAAATTATTCAGAAGTTAATGTCAATGATAATAAATACATAAATGGAACAATTAAATATTAATTAGTTTCTCTATAAATATTAGAATTGGTATATTTTTGGACATTATCTGTAGTGGGCTCCTATTAATGGGCCTTGGCCGGTAGCCCTGACTATCAAGCTTTGGGTAGTTTTAAAAGAAACATTTTTTACCCGTCTCAAAATTGATAAAGTTTTAACCTTTAAGAGAAATTTTAAACTCATGCTTTTGAATTTCCATGAAACATTAAATATTTTTTAAATTTACCATGAAATAAATTATAACAATGTTTACATTTACAACAAGTAAAAGTAATATATTATTAAAACAAATAAAATATTTTATTGAGACAGGAATTATTTTAGTTAGATATTTTTAAATGGCAATACAAAATTTGCAAGGATATCAATGTTTTTTTATCAGTTTTAAAAAATTAAATGAAATAATATTTGGTGTCCTAACAATTACATCCTATTAGGCATTACCTATAACAACAACCTATTCTATTAGATAGTACCTACAAACAAAACCAATTAAACTTAGTTCACAACTCCTTGTATAGAAAATGTATAAAAGTTTTACATGAATAACATAGCATAGATGTTAATTTATATGAAATAGAAGAGTGTGAATAAAGAAAATACATATAAATGAAAGAGATGAAAAGAATAATACAGATGAAGGAGATGTGAAAAAAATATGGATAAAAAAATGTGTATAAATAAATGAAAAAAATGAATATGGATAAAAATAATGAATATGTAAAAAGGAAATGTGCCTGAAAATGTGAAAAGATTTATGAACGTAGCGTGATTATATTTATATAAAATGAGAGAAAAATATTATGAATAATGAGATTTGTTATCTTTAAATTACTAAGCTAAAAATAATCTATTGTTCATATTGGTTCTCAAAGACACATAGATTCACTATCTATGACTCAGTGTAACTTTAATCAATTTAAATAAATATAGATACTGAAAATTAACAAGATTAGCATTAACTTATCCAACACTAACCTTATTTAATTTTAACATTTATTTTAGTTAATGTATCAAATACTAATTTCACACTAACATACATATTTATTTATTAAAAAGAATTTATGCTTTTTAACATTTTTTTAAAATAAATTTTTTATATCGTGTTAGAGTCAATAACATCACAATTTAACCAAAACTAATATTTTAAACTACATTTATATTTTAAAACAGTGATTATATCCTTAACTTTTAACACTATCATTATGTTTGAGACAACACACCTAATAATCCCAACCCACTCAATAAATATTCCTTTGTTTTTCATTGCAACCCCATAAACAGTTATTTTTTATCTTGTCCCCACAAATTTTAGAATATTGAAAAAGAAAATAAAAAAGAAAGATAAAGACACTATCATTGTATTAACAAAGCTAATCTTCTAACAAAGGATAATAGTTTGTGTTTCCACTTCGCATATTTCTTCTAATTAAGATTTTTAATGATAGATTATCATATTTCTTATATAGGTATCTGAACATATAATTTTAGGATCCTACCAACTTTTATAAAAACTCATTTTAGTTTTGACTCATGTTCGAATGATATCATAATGTTTTTTTTTTTAATAACCACTAGTACATCGAAAGATATCACAACAAAGCTAAATTGAATTTTAGAATCTCCAAAGTATCTCATTGGGATTTCAATTGGAACACCTAAAACAATTTTCAATTTCCATCGAACACTGTACCAACATGTGAAGTCATCGTAAACTTTTTAGTGTTTGTTCAAATTTTAGTGAGAAAATTAGGTTAATTAAACTCGTTTGTTGAGAAAAAAAAGAGATCCCGATATTTGTAGTTTCTATACCTAGACATAAAATGAAATTGAAAGTTGTTCCTATTTTAAACTTTAATATATTTTAGTCGTTAAATATTAGAAATTAATAGATATAATCTTTTTAATCCAACAACGTTAATTTTGTACGTTTTAAATGATGTTTTAGACTGACATTTGAGTTATTTATACAATTTATTACGCTCTAACTCAAATGAAAACTTAGAACACCTTTTAGCACTCCTAAATAAATACATATTTTCTGCCAATTTTGTTTTAATTTCTTTTTAAAAAATACTTACAAATTAATTTGTAAGAGAAATTACTACCATTTTCTTTTGCAAAATATTTTTCATAGAAGAAATTATAGGAAATACTTACAAATTTTATAATATTATAAAAAATAATTATCCACGAAAAAATTATCTGCGAATTAAAATTCTTAGAGAAAATGAAAAAAAAATTCTTACAAATTTTATAATAAATTTACAAAAGAAAATCTCATGAAATACTAAAAATTATAGTAATATAACACAGAAAAAAAATTTAATATGGTTGAACTAAAAAAATTATATCTATTATTTTTAAAATTTATGATGAAATTATATCAAAAGTTTGAAATACTAATAAATTTCAATTTCACACATAAATTTAGATCATATATTTAAAAAAAAAAGAAATTATTTTAAGTTTTAAGCCATACTAGCTTAATTCATGATTGTGAAGAACTTGAGAGATAGAGAAGTCAATGAAAGAAGTGGAAAATTTTGGGTGAGATATTGAATATGTCGGGTAATGATAGAAACATGTACACGTGTTTGAAATGATTTAGGGTATGTTCATTCATGCCCATCAGATTCCTTCACTTTTCTAGGACTGCGTGTACTTGTTTGTTTTCATAATTTTGAATTTTTCTAATGTTTCTTTCATTTTTAACCTAAATTTTTATTAATATCCCCTTTCTTCCACAAACACAAATCGATTGCTATATTAATATTTAAGACTAATTAATTGTTATAAAATTGGTGAGCAATACCACCACATTATATATCAACATCATCCAAACAAGGAAAGAATATTATGTCATTTTCTTTGGTGCCATATCACATCTTTTATTCTATCGATTTCTCTTTGTTGGATTCGATGAATTATTAAATATATGAACATGATTTTATTAATTGGAATATATGAGATGTCATTCTTAGCTTTATTTGATTTTAAAAATTAGAAAACCCTACTAAATTTGAACATGATTTTACACAGTCTTGAAATAAAAAATCAAAGATTCTAATACATCCAAACCTAGGTTGGTTATCCCAAAACAGTTGTTTAACTTTGATAAGGAAAGAGAATTATGGATTTGATTATAATTTTGTTATATTAATAATAATAATAATTAAATATATTATTTTTTTTAAAATTTTTTTTATTAAGATTGCCACTGCATTTAACTGTTAGAAATTTAAGTAACAATTAAAAGTTTTATATTTGATAGAAATAGAAAATTAATAACATTATAAAAAAGATTAAATATTTTTTGTCCCTTAAGTTTTAGTGAATTTGGAAATTAGTTCATTTCAAAATTTTGGACTAATTTAGTCTTTCATCTTTTGAAATACGTGAATTTAATTTTTTTAATCAAATTTTATTAGATTTATTTGATGTTTCGTACACATTTCATGATTGTATTTTGTTTATACTGTTTGATGCATTTTTGCTTTAATGTTAAAGTCAAATATTATTATGAAACACACTTGAAATGTCAAATAAACTGAACAAAATTTAATTAAAATAACTAAATTCACGTATTTTAAAAGATGAAGGATTAAATTGATCTAAAGTTTCAAAATGGACTAATTCCAAAATTTACTAAAACCAAAAACAAATTTAATCCTATAAAAAAATATACATGAACATTCTTTATATAAAAAATCATTAATGGAGATTTCAAGCAAACGTATTATGTTATGACGATCTTTTTCACCTTTTCCTTGTCTAATATAAAATAAGTTTACATTGATATTATTAGAAAATTCAATTGTAAATTTACTAGAAATGAAAAGTTGAACGATGTAAAAAGGAAGAAGCTTACAATTCGAAAAGATGTTGAACACCACCCTAAAATACAAAATTTTAGAACTACACCAAAGAAAAATTGATTAAAGATAATATAAAAGTCTAACTATACTAGTTATTTTTATCACCAACATAGAAGATATAATTTACATTAGTGCAATTTTGCTATTTTAACTCGTGTGACACTTTTGCAATTCTTTTCAACTATGTCTCGGTTCAGTATATACCCAAGGCAGAAAATGTCTTTCTGCTTCGGTTCTCAGAAAACTGGTGCCAAAAACTGGTTAATATTTCAAAAATACCACTACTGCAGTGATATTTGGCCTCAGTTGAAATTGAACCGGTGCCAAAAATTGTTTTCTACCTCGGTTAAAATTGAACCGAGGCCAAATATTGTTTTCTGCCTCAAGTGGAATTGTACCGATGTCAAAAACTGCTTTATGCCTCTGTTAAAAATTGAACCGAGGCCAAAAGGTTCGTTAAGGTTCAAAAATCGCGAATCACTTTTTTTCTTCTTCTTCCTCGCATGTGCATTCTCTCTCTTAGCCACCCACCTCCATTGTTGCTGTTGTGCTCTGACCACTTGCAACTACTTGAAGTTTGGCTCATTCATGTTCTAGCTTGGCGAGATGTGTAGGTGGCGGCAACTTGAAGAAACTTTTCGTTGCGATGGAGGTGGTTTCACAATTTGGGGAAGGAGACACAATTTAGGATTTGTGATTTGCTGCAGATGGTTGATTTTTGTTTGCATTTATGCAAGTGTGGTGTTCACATTTTCGTGTATGAAAAACATGGAGGTTCCATGGTGGTGGCACGATTCACAAATTGTTCTTACGATGAAGGAGAAGATTACAATGGTAGCAGATCTTTGGTTGTGAGTTTCAGATGTAGCAGTGGCTGACAGAGCTATGGTGGAATCATGGTGGCTGCCTAGGATTTCTGGTGGAGAAGATGAGATGTTGAAAATGCAGAGAGACACATATGGCCTCGGTTCTACTGAGAACCGAGACAGAATATAGAGCTTCTGCTTCGATTGAGACCCGAAACAAAAAATTAACATTTTTTGCCTCATCCTAATATATCTTGGTTTCAAAACCAGAACAACATAATAAAAATAACCGCTATCAAAAATTCTTTCTACACTAATGTTTCTGCACTAGTGTTAATATGTTATTTTTGAACCGACATATTAAGATCTTCTATATTATTTTGCATCTACTTAAAAACCCGTCTTTCATTTCATAAACATACAAATCCAAGCAACCAAAAAGAAAAAGGAAAACACGTTTCTCTTCTCTCGGCGGCTGCGACACAAGAAACATCATTGAGGTTTTACGTGCTTCACATGTTCTTCTAAATGTTCATGTCTCTCTTCTTCAAACACGTATACACTTTCTTTCGATTTTCCAATAAATGCATATTAAAACTATTTCTCAGAACGCCACGTGTAATAATCTCACAGGAAATTGTGAGTTGGTAGAAGAAGTAGAATGATCTAGATCTCAAATTTCTCATCACTTTAATAAAAATACGAATTAAACATCGATGTCTCTTAACATTTTTTAAATTATACTATTTTTTTTATATTTATTGTTTATAAATGTACCAAAGTTTCCTTTTAAACACTAAGAAAAGTGTGTCAAGGAGTGAATCGATTAACAGTTTCTTCACAGGGAAGAATGCTTCCTCATTATCACGACGGAATCTAATGGAAATTTCAAATTTGAATCACAAAATTTTCATATAGCTAGCCCATTCAAGATTTGTCTTATAATATATATATAGATATTATAATTTAGTCTTTGTTTTTATTGTGTTTTTTAATATAGTCTTTTTTTTTATATTTAATCAAGTCTTAATTTTCATCAATTTAATTTACTTCTTTTGTTAATATTATCTAAATAATTAACTAACGTGATAATTTATCTCTTTATTTTTCTCATTACACATTCATTTTCCTTTCTTGTATTATCTTCATCTTCACCTCCATCATCTATAGGTATCATGGCTTCAAATGTGTATATATAATTAAATATATCTAAAAGACCAAATTAGTAGTAAAAGTGTTAAAATATAATTAAAATCATTTCTTATCATCACGAATATATAATAATCCACGTAATTAATATTACGCTAATTAATACCTCGGTTTATATTTCAATTCTACTTTCTTCTAAACTTCAAAGAACCAACCCTCATGCAATAGTAAAATAATTGAAATGACGTATTTCTAAATTCAATTTCAAAATGCAAACATAAAATAGAATAAATAAATCTCTATAAATATGCGAGGCATGAACATGTTAAAGTTATTACAAATTCAAAAGAAGAAACGAACATCATCATACATCACTCACCACCACCATCATCATACATGGATGCTACAACATATTGTGATTTTTCTTCATTGCAATATCTTCAATATGTTCTTGAGCTTGAACATGGTTCCTCACACTCGGACTCTAATGGCATGGAAAGTATCATTGATGAGAAGAAAGTGTCTGAAATAGAACAGTCTAGGGCAGCGCGTGAAGTACACGCCCCTCCCAATTAGAAGCGATATAGGGGTGTGAGACGGCGGTTGTGGGGGAAGTTCGCGGCGGAGATAAGAGATCCAAAGAAAAATGGAGCTAGGGTTTGGCTTGGGACTTATGTAACTGAAGAAGAAGCAGGTTTGGCTTATGATAGAGCTGCTTTCAAAATACATGGAAGTAAAGCTAAGTTAAATTTTCCTAATATTTTTGCTTCTGATGTATTATCATCATCAGAGCCACTGAAAAAAATAGCAACAAACAAGAAAAAGAAAACCCTAGTTGATTTGTTGAATAAGATGGCGAAGAATAGAAAAAGGGTTGGGTTATGAGATTTTAGATAAAATTTGTTCTTGAGAGTTAATCTAAATGTTCTATCTTTGTATGAACTTTTCAGCTTCCAGAATACAAATCACAAACATGTATGGTTTTTTTTTTTTTTTCTGAATTCAAAGGAAGTGATTCAGCATTCCAACAATATGGATTGAGTTAAATCGAATATAGGTAAACATGTTTTTGTCCCTTAACTTTCCGTGAATTTTGAATTAGTCTATTTTAAAATTTTGGACCAATTTAGTCTTTCATCTTTTGAAATACGTGGATTTAATCATTTTAATCAAATTTTGTTAAATTCATTTGACATTTCAAGCGCATTTCACGATAGTATTTGATTTAACATTAACGCAAAAATGTGTCAAAAAGTATAAACAACTCAAATACAGTCCTAAAATACGTACGAAACATTAAATAAATCTAACAAAATTTGATTAAAATGACTAAATCTACGTATTTCAAAAAATAAAAAACTAAATTGGTCCAAAATTTTGAAATGGACTAATTCTAAAATTCACTAAAAGTTAAGGGATCAAAAACATATTTAACCCTTGAATATATATATATATATATATATATATATATATATATATATACACACACACACTCTAATATTATTATATATA
>Ga0214543_1000254_pt1 | contig 82250 bp, 58 predicted proteins | sample CNSS2metaG_FD_160094 | JGI IMG/M metagenome (GOLD analysis project Ga0214543, IMG submission 160094) | Root nodule microbial communities from cowpea collected in UCLA plant growth center, Los Angeles, California, USA - CNSS2 | ecosystem: Host-associated > Plants > Roots > Nodule | place: USA... | reverse complement strand
CATCCTAACTTGGTGATCTATTTGATTCAATTAAAGGAGGTTTTTAGCTTGCAAAAATAGCCTAAAGTTTTAACTAGCCAATTCAACCCCCCCTTCTTGGCTTTTCAACCATTTCAAAACTAACATACTCCACACGTCCCAAGTATCCAAATACGCAATCAAATCATGCAATTGCTCTAACATTCAATCAATCATGTGTCCCACATTCATACACATTCTATTTGAATAAATTCATACAATTTTAATTATAATATTGGGACCAAACATCATACTCATATCCAAATTCATTTCTCAAAAGCCGTCCTAGAACCCTTATGAACGTACATTGTTCAATCACCACATTAACATCAACTTTAGCAATTTATTATTAATTGATCATGAAAATCATCCAATACCATCGCGCATAATAATTCCAAGACATCATCATTGCCCCTAAACTCCATAAAACTCAAAAAGACGAACTACGAGGCTTGCATCGCTTGCCAATTTCTGGGTAAAACCCAAAAACTATGTTTAACTTGCATGTGTCGCCTAGTAGCTTTAAACGTCTGCTAGACGGTTTCTGGAATTTTCCAGAAACTCAATGAACTCCAGAAAAAGAGTGAACAATCATTCATACAATTCACAATTATATATTTCAAACATAAAATGCAATCACAACTCCCCCTAACCTAGATTTCCCGTGCACCTTCTTCTCTCCAAGAAATTTACCCAATTATCAAGAATATCCACAACCATTAAGCCTATATATGTTTCTTGACATATCATGCACACATATACTCATAACATCATGCCACGTGTTCATATATGCGCCCACAATAAACTAAATAATTAAAACATCACATTAATGGCATACGCAGGACTCGAACCCAAGTCCCCTAAAACACAACAAGCGTGTCTAACCACTTAAGCTACCATTGCTCCTTTGTCATAATTTTCTTCATTAATTACTTTATAGACTCCTTCCCTCGCATTTATTAAATAAATATTTATTTATTTACTTACTTTCCAGGGTCTTACACTTTACATAGAAGTCTAATGGTCTCATTCCCAACTTGGTGAGTGTTTATTGTGCGCTATCGTGGAATTATGGGATTCCTCTTTCTTCTTGCATTGGTGGGATGGACAATAGTCCCCTTTGGAGTTGCATCGGAGATCTTCTCGGCGACTTTCCCGTCGTTCAATTGAGTGGCTCCTATTCCATCATTTGGGTTGTCAAGTTCTTTTAGTGATCCCTCTCTCTGTCTCTAGGTTATCCAATTTCTTGTTTAGCGATCGTAAGTCCTCGTGATGTTGCTGGCGAAATTGTTGCGTCAGGGTTTTGTTTTGAATCTACATGGCTTACAAATCCCCGTGATGTTATTAGCAAAGTTGTTTGTTCTTTTGGAGCAGCAATTGGATCTAGTTTTAGATGGTTGTCATCGAGTTGGACTCCATCTTGTTCCATGGGATGGAAGATTCAGACACTTATGCTTGCCTTCTAATGTTGACCACGAAAGAGTGTGGTATGGGAGTAGTTTTACCGGGCCCCACGATGGGCTTTAAATGTTCTTACAAGGATCTAGAGCGTGGCCTATTGAACATGATGTGACCCCAACAAGCCCAACCTCAAATGCATCAACAAGCCCAAGCCCACATCAAGGCCCAATCACTAGAAGCATGATGAGAAAGATTCACATGGGCCTCTCACAAGAAGATCAAGTCAATCATGGGCTTTTTACATTATTTACATGGGCTAAATAAATCTCTAAAATATGAGATGATGCATGGAGGAAGTAGTCTAGATTTAAATTGGGCCATTGTTTAGGCTTTGCTTTCAATAAAAGCTAGAACACTTATTGGGATCATTTGGGCCGAGCCCAATGTGCTACCTTTGGCCGAGAGTTACTAGAGTGGCTCTCCTTTTGGATGCAAGCAAAGCATGAACTAAGCAAGGAGCATGTGATAGAAGCATGGTGCGTGTGACTTGGGCCAGGAGAGTGTGATACGCCACTTGGCACCATCTAGACTTATCTACTACATCACATGGTCTACAATCGAGCTTCTTCTCCAAGCTACATTTGCATTTCATCTTTGTTGCATTTTCTCTTTATTTGGCCGGCCATGTGCCTATAAATAGAGCCACTCAAATATTGTAATGGTAACTCTTGAATTGCTAATAGATGCTAGTGTTTGAGATCACTCCACACTTCTATTAATTTGAGAGCACACATGGCTAACCTTCTCCTCCATCTCCTCTAGCCACCTTCCATACCATAGCTCCACTTCTACTCTTCATCTTCACCAAATTCTCCATTTCTGAGAGCAACCTTTCTCTAATTCTCCAAATGCCGCTGCACTTCATCTTCTCCTCATCATTCTCCATGGATTTCCTTCCTCTCCTACTCCAAGGACGTCCATCAGAACAGGTGGGAAGATCTAAGTGATGACTTGAATGTTCCTGATGGTTGGAATAGAGAGGGAAGATCCACCTGCAAAAGACTTGGATACTTCTTATCATGGTATTAGAGTCACGAATTAGAGTCTATCATAGCAGAATTTCTTGTTTGTTGGGTCTATTGTTCCACCCGCTATTGACCAGTTATCAAACAATTCATTAATGTTTAGTCTCACGTACGAGATGTATATGTCTTGGCGTGAAGATGTGTGTTGAAAGTCTTACATCGACTAGATATAATGTCAATTCATAATATATATGAGTATAAATCTTACCTTACAAATTAATTTTATAAAGTTAAGTTAGATTTATAATTCATCTCTTAACATTAAGGTTGTAAGCATAGTCGTCGGCAAATGTTAATGTCCTTATTGGTAACTATAATATTTTGAGTTCTTGAGTTGCTGCAAATAATGGTATTTGTTAAATTTTTAATTATATGATAATATCGGTGCATTAAGATAAGTGTGATATGATATGTGTAGTTTCTGACGCTTCTAGAATCAGGTTGATGTGAAGGCATACGAAGGACAAAACTATATAAAAGTTACTTTGTGTATGAGCCAAAACTAAAAATACTAATATTTATAATCAATCAATGTTGATTAGCAGAATAGTTAACTATTTGCAAAGAAAAACAAGATGTACTCCTAATTTAGTGTAAATTAGTACAAACTAGTTAATTATTATTTTTTATTTTATGAGCCTATCTATTGGTGAATCAATTAAATAATCGTTTTTTTTTAAATTATTACAAATTAGTTTTCAAAACTATCATGTAACCTACAACAAGAGATAATCCCTTAAGAACAAATAGTGTTTTTAAAAATTTTAAAAAATTTATTCAAATTGTCATCGAATTAATATTTCTTTTATGTTTAAGATTAATTTTTGAAAAACTATTCAAATGGTAGAAGAAGTTCTTTATAAAGGCCATTACTTATCAATGTCATTGCTCAAGAGTTTGTATTATTAGAAGTTGGAATTTCTAAGGTAAAGAATTGGTTGAAGTTGTGAAACTTTAAAATTTCCCAAATACAAACATTTAGATATATTTTACCTAGACAAAATCCACAAACATAAAAAATAATACATATAAAATATTAAGGGTGGGCAAAAAATTTAATTTTTCTAATCCGCTCTCTTTTTTAATTTGTTTTGCTTTGTTAACAATCCAATATGGATTTTTCTTTTATTTGTATTTTATAATTTTTTCAGATCGGATTTTTGTTTTAGTTATATAAATTTAAAAATTTAAAAATCCAAATTTTAAATAAGATTATATTCAGATAAAAGAAATAATCCGAACCTAATTTCAAAGCACATGTCTCAGATTAAAAATTTCGAGAACCCTAAATTCTCTCGTCCACTGCTTCTTCTGTGCTTCACCCCCAAAATTTCGAGAACACTACGGTTGATTGATTCAAGGTATCTGAATCTTTTCTCTTCTCCATTCCAACAATGTTGCTCGTTTCTCCTCTGTTTTATCTAGTTTTAAGTTTGATTCATTCATTTGTTTGATTTGGTTTTAGAGAATGAACCATACTGCTGCGTTTTGATCGACATTGCGTTTTGATTGAGATCGATACCAACACTGACTGCATTGTTGCTATCCCAAGTCTGTTTTCTCTTTTTTTTTTCTTTCTGCACTTTCACGGCTCAAGTTTGGTAGGACAACTTGGTCTAGACTGAATATTTTTTAATACTCTTTGCTTTATAATAAAAAAAAGATTGAATATTTTTTAAATGGTTATGTTGTGAGTTTGCAAGTATACATGATAAAAAAATATTAAAAACCTATTAATGACATAAAGCCTTTACAAAATACTATTAGCACAATATTTTAGCACTTCAATTTGATAATAAAGCAAAATAATAAATCTCAATAATAAAGTGTAATATGTCATTATAACTAAATAAGATCAAACTGTACGAGTGGCTAAATTATATATAAGTTCATAAAAATGCAAGTTATTCAAGATAAAACATTTTAAAAAAGCAGTTAATTTCTTCAAATATCAGTTAAGTAATGGTAAAATGCTTCATTGTAGCTATAGAGTCAATGATGAGCAAAATCTACAGCTGATTCCACATTTGTCGAGTTGCTTTTGATTTGGGAGTTTATGTGAGTTGATATGTATTTACTGAGTTTATCAGATTCTATCCAAAATGGATTTGATAGGGTTAACTCAGTTTCATAAAATTGATAGAGTTAACTTGAGAGTTTAACACATACACTTCTATACAGTTCGCTTCAATAATTTTTGTCATAATGTTTTGGTTAAACAATGAAACATTTATTTGTTTTTGTTTATGTTATTAGTGTTATTCTCTAAATATGATTTTACTCTAAATTTTTGGATAGTGCCAAACTCATTGACATCTATCGTACTCGCCATAATATTAGTGCATCCATTGGTTTGAGTGATCCAACTATTGCCACTGGTATATCTAACCTTGTTTATGAATCCCAACCACCACCTGCTGAGCCTGATACACTTGATGATGACCTAGTAAATGCTTGGGCAGCAAACCTTGGTGATGATGGCTTATGGGGAAATAATGCACCAGCAATGACTAGGGTGTGCTTTTTTATCTATTTTGTTTTGCTTCTCTTTAATTTGATAATATGATATTTACTATTGGTTGCAAAGTATATTCCCTTTTCACTCTATGCACACACACAAACATAATAGGTTCTCAAATTGTGAATCATCAGGCTAATTTTTCAACTGTGAGTATTTGTCATATGGATGAGGATATATAGTGCACAATGTAATAATTGTTTAACAAGAAATAGATAGAACAACAAAACTAGATGTCTTTTAAAACAAATTTATCCGCTATATATGAGTTTTTGAAGCTTGTATTATTTAGAAGAATAGAAACAAAGCAATGAAAAATAGATTGCATTCATTAGGTGAGAGGATGGAATATAAAATAGTGAAATAGTCCATTAGGATAAGTACAAAAGTGCCCCTTCAATTCCTAAATTGTGACTTGTGATGGTGACATGAAATTGCTCATATTGTTCTTTCGTTAAATTTTAAAACACAAATTTTGGTATATTCTTTCGTTATTGTTATTGTTTTCCGTTATGTAAGAGTAACACAAAAAGAGATAGAGAAGAACCCTACACTAAGAAAAGCAGAGAAAACTTAGAAAACCAAAACTGAGTTCAAAAGAAAAAGAAAAGGTAATAGCAAGTAACCAAAGTAACTTAAATCACAAATTCTTGTAGTTTCTTTTAACTCAATTAAAGCCTCTTATTATTTATATTTTATGCTTTTATTATTTTTAGGACAGGAGACTTTCAAATTGTTGATAGTAACTTGATTATCTTTTCTTATCAGAAATAGTGGTAGCTATTGCTATTCAAAGTATTGCAAATATGGATGAAGATGATTGTTTCGTCTCAAAACCAATTGAGCATGCACTCTCTACTCCATCAATTGTTAGTGGCTCTGCAAATATAGGACCCCCTTCTCATGAGGGACGGAAAAATCGATCAGAAGCTTGGAATCATTTCATTCAACTAGAACCAAAATCAGATAAAAGGGGTCAATGCAAGTATTGTGATATCCTTATTCGATATGAGAAAGAAACAACTACAATGCGTAATCATGTGTTGAGATGTCCAAATAACCCCAATAAAGAAGTAAACACGAGACAAAAAGTAGGTTCATCTTCAACAATTGATGGAAATATTAGCTCTCATTCTTATAATAGATTTGACCAAGAACTTTGTCAAGAAGAACTGGTAAAAATGTTTGTGGAAGTTGAACTCCCCTTTCGATTTATAGAGCATGTTGCTTTTAGGAGGTATTCAAATGCTTTGCAACCAAGGCTTAAGATCCCATCACATTATACCATATCACAAAATATTGTGACATTATGGAATGCAAAAAAGACATATTTCAAGGATTTTCTTTCTCAACATTGTCAAAGAGTTTGGCTCACTACTGATGCATGGACTTCACCTCAAACTCAAAGTTATATGTGTTTAATTGCCCACTTTATCGACAATGATTGGAATTTGCATAAAAGGATTTTGATTTTTCGTCGAGTAATAAGTCATATCGGAGAGGCCATGGCTAAATTTGTTGAGTCATGCTTGCATGAATGGGGGTTGAGTCATGTTTTGACCTTGATAGTAGATAATGTTACATCAAATGACACGGGAGCTCAACACTTGAAGAAAAGACTATTGTCTTGGAATAACTCGGTTTTGAAAGGTGATTATACTCATATGCGTTGTTGTGCACATATTTTGAACTTAATTGTGAGTAGTGGTCTAAAAGAGATTGATAACTCTGTTTTAAGAATTTGTGCTGTAGTGAAATATATTAGATCATCTCCTTCTAGATTTATGAAATTCAAAGAGTGTGTTGAAAGACAAAAGATTGAATATAAAGGTCATATTTGCTTGGATGTTGAAACAAGGTGGAACTCAACATATTTGATGTTAGATGCTGCTTTCAAGCATAAAATGGCATTTGTTGAGCTTGATTTTTATGATACAAAATATGCTAATGAGTTAGGAAAGGGGATTGGATTTCCTTCTTAAGAAGATTGGGAGTTTGTTGAGTTTATTTTACCTTTCTTGAACATTTTTTATGAAGCTACTTTGCGCATATTAGGTAACTCTTATGTTACTAGTAATATCTACATGGTAGAAGTGGTAGGAATTTGGAATGGGATCAATCATCTCCTCAAGTCTAATGCTACAAGTAGTGCTACATATAAGATGGCTGAAAAAATGAGAAAAAAAAGGAGAAATATTGGGGTGAACCTAACAAGTTCAATATATTGTTGTTAATTGTTGTTGTCTTAGATCCTAGATACAAGATGAGTTATATGAATTGGGCAATTGATCAACGTTTTGATCCTGAAAAGACAAATGATGGATGGGTGTTAAAGTCATGGCTCGATACTTCCTTAAAGTTGTTGTTTGATGAATATAAAAGTCGAAACGGGGGAGCTGAAAATGACACACAACAAACACATGTTGAAGTACCCAATTATAAGCATGATCCATATGGTCGAAATAAGTTTTTGCAAACAACAGGATTAACCTCTTTAAACAAATATGAACTTCAAAAGTATTTAGAGGAAGAGCTTGGTGAAACAACTTTGAACATTCTTCATTGGTGGAAAATGAATTCATGTAGATTTCCAATCTTGTCAAACATAGCACGAGAGCTATTAGCTATGCTTATTTCTACGGTAGCATCTAATTCTGCATTTAGCACGGGAGGAAGAGTGCTTGATCCATATCGAAGTTCTTTATCACAACAAAAGGTGGAGGCACTTATTTGTACACAAGATTGGTTGAAAGACACACATTCACCATCATTATTATACTATATTTTGAAGAGCTTCAATTTGTTGACCAAGGTATGTTGATGTTTAAATTATGTAATAATAATATAATTAAATATGTATTAACTAATGATAATTTTTTTTTTTCATTTCTTAAAGAGTTGGTTTCTCAACAAGATGATGACCACAATATAATTTCTTTGAGTTAAAGCTCACGCCACATGCCTCTTGCAATTAGTAAGTAATGAATGGACTTCCCTTTTCATGTGAATAACTTCTCTTGTATTTTATTGTTTAATGATTTTCTTAAAATCTTAAGTTGTATTCTGACATGAAATTTTGATGGAACAACATTTATAAGTCACAAAAGATGTGTTAGTTTTATTAGAATTGGTGGGTAGAGATAAAATGATTGAGTGATGCATTAACTTTTGTTATTATTGCCTTGACATATGAATTTGTTATTATATCTATCATTGGAATAGATTATTTAAATTTCTTTAATAATTTGTTCATGTTTCAGATAAATCACAAGTCAAGTGGATTGATGCCAACTCTAGTTGCTTCATATATAGATGGTTGTGAAGATAATTCTAATGAGTTTGAGTTAATGAGCCATGGAAGAGATTTTGAACTTTGTAATCGAATGGGTGCTGGTGCATTCTATTTGAAGAGACGGTTAAAATTGCCATGAACTTTAGAGTGTTTTGGATTTGTTATTTTATAATGTTAATGATATTGTATGAGGATGTAATGACTTTATAATCATTTTCATTACCAAAAGATTAAATGACTTTATATTGGACAATTATCTGATTCTAATTTTTTTTAATGTTAAGAATTTAAATAATATATTATGTTTAATCTTTAATACTATTAAATTTATAATATTTTTATATTTTTATTATTTTATATATTATTTAACTTTTAAAAAAAATTTATGTATTGGATGAAATAATTATTTTATTTTTAAAATATAAATTTAAAATTAAAATTAAATTTTTAAAAAGTTAAGTTTCATTAAAAATGGATTTAGAAATGGATCTAAATTCTTAATTGATCCAAATATTTAGTTAAAGATATTTAACTTGATCATAATATTTGAATATAGATTTTAAAATATCCAAATTATTTTTTCAAAAAAAAGTGGATGTGGATCAAAATCTGAACCATATATTTAGATTTAAATTGGATCTGGAGCGAATATCTAAATATCCAATCCATGCCCACCCCTATAAAATATTTGTACTTATTTTATTAACAAGTATTGGCAAATTGTTATAAAGACGTTTCTATTACTTCTTATATATTTCATTGAGGAAAATTATTATTTTGTACATAAATAATATTTAAATTTTATTGAAAATTGAATGAACAAAAAGTAACTTGTTAAAAAATAATTATACCTTGTCTCAACCAGTAAAATTTGGTGTTTATCAAGAATAAGAATACTTGTTGTATTGTTTAAGTCGAGTTAAAATGTTTTTTTTTCAAACATTGTTTTATAAAACTAGTAATTTAGTACGTGAAAAATATTTATTTTAAATAATTAAATTTAAATTTTATAATAAATGAGAACTTTGAATATAAATATTATAATATAATTAGAAAGTAAAATAAATAAATATTTTGAACATATACATCGTAATTAATTTAGGTTTAATTATTGTATTTATTCAAAAATGTCAAGTTGGTTCTCTAATCCTTTTAGTCTTAATTTGGTTTGATTTTTTGAAAACTTGACGTAGTTTTGTCCTTTTAGTTAAATTTCTTGAAGCGGAATAAGAATTTTTCATCAAAATTAACATTAGGATTATGTTAATTACACCAACAAAATAAATCATCTTTGTTAACCACATTAATTCAGATGAAAAATCATTGATCCGTTTCAAGAAATTTAACCAAATTACACTAATTTTTCAAAACTCAATAAAGTCCCTAATTTATATATTAGTTACTTCCTTTTCGTTTTTTTAAAATTTTTAGATGTTTAACGTTTTATTATTTTATAGTTGATATATTAAGTTGCTTATTTTTTTTTTATTTTGGTTTGTCACACTATAAGAAAATTTTTAAATAGTGACCAATAATAATTAGTAACTATAGTAACTAATTTACATACTTATTTATAAAACTAAAAATTATTAGTTACTAAAATAGTTATTCTTGAAAAAAAAAAAATTGGTCACTAAATTGATCTTTAAAATTAACTACCATGGTTTTGGCTACCAAAAGAAATTGGTCACTAAAAATTTAGTTACCTAAGTTTTAACTACTAAAATGACTTTATTTATAATAATGACTATTTTAGTAATAATAATTTTTAATTTTGTAAATTGATATATAAATTGATAATGACTTGGTTTTCTAATTGAGGATATTTTTTGTACTGTTACTTTATTTGTTTATTTGATTTTTTTTTTACATTTAATAATACTTTAATATTTAACAACATTAAAATGAAGAAAACCGTTTAAACAACAACGGTAAAATTATTTTATTATTTATTTATTTTTTAACTTTATTTTTGCATACATAAAATAAATTTAACATTTATGGGATTTTTATCTTCTAAATAAAGTGAAAACATTAATAATTATTATAGTCCTAATTTATTTAATATCACATTTCACTATAAAACTTTTGTAAAATGTGTAAGGCCCAGTTATTCTTTGTTTGGTTTATTTTATGAATTGTCAAATCCTTGGGCCTAAGAAGAGCTAGCCCAATTCATTTTCTGACCTAAAACGCCCAAAACCCTAATTTGAGCTCATTTTCGTAAAAACAGATTCACTTCTCTTAGAGCTGTTGCCGCCTCTGCTAGGGTTCCAGAGTGCACCTTCCGTTCACATTCCGCTTGACTCCGTTCATGACCCACGTAAGTGTTTCCAATCCATGCTCCTAAAATTCTCCGGTCCTATTTGTTGTGTGTGGTCTTAGAGCTTCCAGCTTTGTGATCTCCTCCTAGAGTTGTCGTACTCCGCTATTCGGTGTCGGGACACTTTAAACTAGCTCGTTCCAGGTAGGGAAGCTAGAACCCACTCGTGTATTTCATTTTTACTGCTGTTTCACTGTTGTACTGAGGATCTTTGACTGATTTGAGGCTTTGTGTGCTTAAAATGCGTTTGGTATGTTGTTTTGGTGTGGTGAGTACAACTGTTGCAGGAGAACAGTGGCAAAGCCCGTTACTCTCGCCCAACCGAGCCAGTCTCGCCTAGGCGAGATGATCAGGGACTCGCCTGGAACATTTTTGCGCAAAAGGTCGCCCAGGCGACCAGCTCGACTTTTGAGCGGGTGAGTACCTCGCCCAGGCGAGAAGGGTCTCGCCTAAGCGAGATCCCGCGTGTGCTCCTGCCCCTTTCTTGAGCGCTCGCCTAGGCGAAGAGGGACTCGCCTGAGCGATCACGTCTCGCCTGAGCGAGACCTTTCAGCCCTGAGCGAGGGGCTGGGCGAGACAATGTGTTGTTTGGATGCTTGGTTGTTCTTGGATGGTTAGTATTGGTTTGGAAATGAATGGTATGATGAGAAACATGTATATAATGGAATGTTATGTATGCTTGGCATTATTCATGAATTGCGTATGACGGGTTTGGTATGAACTTGGCATGTGAGATGAATGAGTGGTTTGGAACTAAAGAAACATGGTATTGATATGAGATGAGTCCCTAGACTCATGGGGTGATGATGATCCGAGGTATGGATCCGAAATGTGATGCGTATGAGGAATTAATCTCAGGGGTTGGTATGGAATTTTAAATATGATTTAATGCCCTCTTTTGCTGATTTATGAATGTTGGTCTGCGTCAACGTGTAAATTCCTTGGGGTCTCTAGGTGAGACCTCCGGGGTCGCGCTTCAGTGGTCGGGACGTAATTCCATGGCCTCTGTTAGTGGGTGTCCATGGTGGTGCTCCATCTGTATAACTAGGTAAGGATTTAAGTTAAGGTTGCATCCTGACACTCTAAGGAGTCCGTTAGTCTCACTTAGAGTAGACTGACTTCTGTGGTGAGAGTAGCAGGAGGCCTGAAATTCATTAAGGGCTAACCTTGTGGTAAGGAAAAATTGATTCATCGTAACACTTGTAACACATAGCTCGGGGGTGAGCAGCTCAGGGTTGAGGAGAGGTATCCACCACAAGTGCAAGCATCCGCTGAATCCGACTAAGTTATACGTATCCGGATGAGTCAAGTCGAGTCGTAGTGTATTGAATGAAGAGTCATGACATGCTTGGTTGTTGTATGAGTATGGGATGGTGAAAATATAATTGACTGTATGATGAATATGTTATTGGCTCTAGCTTACCCTTTTTGTTGTTTGTTGTATGTTTTGTGGTGTGGCTTTTTCTTTTGCGATGATCATCAATTTGATTGATGGGAGCAGATGGACGAGATTCTCGTGGCCAACAAGGGAATGGTGATTCCGTTGCTTAGCCATCTAGGCTGGAGTTACTTTGTTCATGTTTCCTTTAGGGCTACGACCCATGTATCGCCTTATGTATTTCTACCCTACACTCATTGTTAGACTTGTATTTGGTTTTTCTTTGGCATCGTGGTGTGCCCGGTTTGCAGGGGTTGTGTCAAGGACCTCGAGACTACGCTACATTGTTATCTCTGTGTGACGTTTCCTTTAATTTTCCGCTTTAAATTAAATGGGGCGTTACATTTATGGTATCAAAGCGGTCATTCCTTAGGTCTATGGACTTGGGTTGTCCGCTTAGCTTTCTGTGTGTGTCTCTGAGTGCTTAGTTAAGTTCTTGTCTTTATCGAGCCTAACCAAGTGATTTTCTATGTGCCAGTGGACTATGGCACCTCCTCGTAGGACTTCACAATCATCCCAGGGAGACTTACCTGACATCGCCAGAGCGATAGAGGTGATGGTAGCGGCTATGGCGCAGTAGAGTGCTGCGATGATGCAGCAGCATGAGGCATCCATGCAGCGACATGTGGCGTCGCTTGAGCAGCAGCAGGCAGTGATGCAACAGATGGAGGCTGCGAGGGTAGCTGTTGAGGCCCTCCGCCAGTTGGAGGAGAACAGGGCGGCTGCCCCTTTGTTTGGTCCGGAACCACGACCTGCAGTCAGGGAGTGGAGCTTGGAGGACTTTCTGAAGCACCACCCGGCGAAGTTTGACGGGACGACTAGTCCTGACACCGCAGACCAATGGCTGAAGGACCTGGAGCGCATCTATGACGCCAAGATGTGCCCTACGGAGAATAGGTTGGCGTTCTCAGTGTATATGCTTACGGGAGAGGCGGAGCATATGTGGACCAGCACAAAATCCCTCTTGGAGGAGAGGGATGAGCCAGTAACGTGGGAGACATTTAGGGAGAGATTCCTCTCTGAGTATTTTCCAGACAGCATCCGGTATGCCAAGGAGGTGGAGTTCCTCCATTTAACCCAGGGAGGGAAGACCGTGACGGAGTATGCTGAGAGGTTCAAACACCTCAGCCGCTTTTATACCCTACCGCTTGATGAGGAGTGGAGATGCCGTAAGTTTGAGAACGGTCTTCACAGTGATATCCACTTGATGGTGGCCCCCTTGTCCATCAAGGATTTTGCCGCTCTGGTAGAGAAGGCCAGTGTGATGGAGAAGATGAAGCGTGAGGTGAAAGGTCAGCACCCACAGCAGCCACAACTGCCTCAGAGGATCGATGGACCATCTGGGTGCAGGCCCAGACATGAGGAGCGGAGGAGACCATATGATAGACCCCACCATCAGCCTCAGGGGTCTAGGAGCTTTTCTCCTCAACAGGACCGAGTTTGGTGTTACACATGTGGAGGACCACACTCGAAGAGCGCTTATCCACATATGGAGGGTTACCGTATGTGCAACAATTGTGGCAAGAAAGGCCACTTTGGGAAAGACTGTCCCAACCTTGCCAGGGCAACGACACGCCCTCCAGTTCAGACTCCCCATCAGCATCAATGGAGGGACAAAGGCAACAGGCCTCAGGCAACGGGCAGAGTCTATGCCATGACCGGAGCTGAGGCTTCAGGTTCAGGTAACCTTGTTATGGGTTATTGTGTGATTTCTGGGATGAGATGTTGTGTGTTATATGATTCTGGAGCGACAAACTCTTTTGTGTCAAATGCATGTGTGGAACGATTGGGTCTGTCGGTGCGCGAGCTGTAGTGTAAGCTTGCGGTGTCTACTCCGGCGTCGGGTTTGGTCAGGACATCGTCCTTATGTGCTAGGTGCCCAATGGAGGTAGAGGGACGTAGGTGCAAGGTGAACTTAATCTGTCTACCCCTGCGAGAGTTGAAGGTGATCTTAGGGATGGATTGCCTCTCTGCCAATCACATTCTGATAGATTGTCGGGAGAAGAAGTTGTTGTTTCCCGACTCAGAGGAGCCTGAGTTGGTGTCTTCTCAGGGTGTTATGAAGGAACTCCATGACGGCGTGCAGAGTTACATGATCTTCACACATCTAGAGGTGGAGAGAGGAGAGGCGACGTCAGTGATACCGGTTGTGCAGGATTTTAGAGATGTATTCCCGGAGGAGGTTCTAGGATTGCCTCCCAGTAGAGAGGTAGAGTTCTTTATAGATCTAGTACCAGGGACAGGCCCGGTGTCGATGGCCCCGTATCGTATGGCTCCGGCAGAGTTGGTAAAACTCAAGAAACAGATAGAAGAGCTGATGGAGAAACAGTTCATCCGACCCAGCACTTCGCCTTAGGGAGCACTAGTGTTGTTGGTGAAGAAGAAGGATGGGAGTTCGCGCCTGTGTGTGGACTATAGGCAACTGAACAAGATGACGATCAAGAATAAGTATCCGCTCCCGAGAATCGATGACTTGATGGATCAGCTACATGGATCATCGGTATTCTCGAAGATAGATCTGAGATCGGGTTACCACCAGATTTTGGTGAAGGCTGATGACGTGTAGAAGACAGCCTTCAGATCCAGATATGGCCACTATGAGTATGTGGTTATGCCGTTTGGTGTGACCAACACTCTGACAGTGTTCATGGACTACATGAACAGGATCTTCCGGCCCTTCCTAGATAAGTATGTCGTGGTCTTCATAGACGACATACTTATCTACTCCAGGACTCAGGAGGAACATGCAGAACACCTGAAGTTGGTGCTTGGTGTTTTGAGAGAGAAGCAGATGTATGCCAAGTTGTCTAAGTGTGAGTTTTGGATGGATGAGGTTCAGTGTTTGGGGCATGTGATATTAGCCCGGGGGATTGCAGTGGACCCAGCAAAGGTTGAGGCAGTGGTAAAGTGGGAAAGTCCTAAGTCAGCCACAAAGATTAGGAGCTTTGTGGGGTTACCAGGCTACTATAGGAGGTTCATAGAGGGATTCTCCAAGATAGTGGCACCTTTGACCTTGCTTACTCGGAAGGACCAACCCTTCACCTGGACAGATAAGTGTGAGGAGAGTTTCCAGGAACTGAAGATGAGACTGACCAGTGCATCGATACTAGTGATCCCGGATGTCGGGAAGCCGTTTAAGGTCTACTGTGATGCCTCCCACCTCAGACTTGGATGTGTTTTGATGCAGGAGAAGAAAGCTGTGGCATATGCTTCGAGACAGCTTAAGGTACATGAGCGTAACTATCCCACTCATGACCTGGAGTTGACGGCTATAGTTTTTGCCTTGAAAATCTGGAGGCACTATCTTTATGGTGCTCAGTTCCGAGTGTTCAGCGATCATAAGAGCCTCAAGTATTTGTTTGACCGGAAGGAGCTGAACATGAGGCAGAGGAGGTGGATGGAATTCCTGAAGGATTATGACTTTGAGCTTCTATATCATCCAGGGAAGGCAAATGTGGTGGCAGATGCTCTAAGTAGGAAGACGGTACACACGGCACATCTCATGATAAAAGAGGTAGAACTACTAGAGAAGTTCAGAGACATGAGGATACAGGTGGAGTTGGGGTCCGAGATCATTAGGTGTAGTACCCTTACTATATCTAGTGACTTCTTGGACTCGATCAGGGAGAGGCAGTTGTTGGATGCCGGTCTGAACAGAGTTAGAGAACAACTTGGATCAGAGGAAGCCAGAGACTTTGCCTTGAGTGATGATGGCATACTGAGGTTTCGGGGCAGGGTATGTATACCCGACGATGCGAAGGTAAAATGGTTAATTCTTGACGAAGGATATAAGAGTCGTCTTAGTCTGCACCCGGACATGACTAAGATGTACCAGGATCTCAAGGAAACCTTCTGGTGGCAGGGGATGAAGAAATATGTGGCTCAGTTTGTATCGGCTTGTTTAACGTGTCAGAAGGTGAAGGTGGAGCATCAGAGACCCGGTGGCATTCTACAGTCATTGGAGGTACCGGTGTGGAAATGGGACAGCATCTCGATGGACTTTGTGACCTACCTGCCACAAACTTTTAGAGGACATGACGCCATCTGGGTGATAGTAGATCGACTGACCAAGAGTGCACACTTCTTGGCGATGAACTTGAGAATGTCTATGGCCAAGCTGGCCTAGTTGTACATTAAGGAGATAGTAAAACTTCATGGGGTGCCCTCGAGCATAGTTTCCGACAGAGACCCGCGGTTCACATCCCGGTTTTGGCAAACGTTACAGAGTGCTATGGGTAGCAAGCTCACCAATAGTTCAGCTTATCACCCTCAGACCGATGGCCAGTCTAAAAGGACGATCCAGTCATTAGAGGATTTGTTGAGGACATGCATACTGGACCACCTGGGAGCTTGGGATGAAGTATTGCCCTTGATCGAGTTTACCTACAACAACAGCTTTCATGCGAGCATTGGCATGGCGCCATACGAGGCTCTTTATGGCAGGAGGTGTAGGACTCCTCTCTGTTGGTATCAGGATGGGGAGGCAGTGTTGGTTGGACCCGAATTGCTAGAGCAGACTACCGAGAAGGTGAGGATTGTGAGGAATAGGATGCAGGCTTCTCATAGTAGGCAGAAGGCCTATGCAGATCGTAGGAGGAGGCCTTTAGAGTTTGCATCGGGGGATCATGTATTCTTGAGGGTGACCCGAACCACGGGCGTGGGGAGGGCTCTTCGCTCAAGGAAGCTTTCGCCCAAATTCCTTGGCCCATATCAGATCACGAGGAGGATTGGGCTAGTGGCTTATGAGATAGCCTTACCCCCACAGTTGGCAAACCTTCATCCAATGTTTCATGTCTCATAGTTGAGGAAGTATGTGTTCGACCTGACCCATGTGTTGGAAACCGAGGATATACAGATTAGGGAAGATCTCACAGTGGAAGTACCACCCATAGCTCTTGAGGATAGCAAGGTTGAGGAACGTCGAGGAATCACTGTCAGTCTTGTTAAAGTCAATTGTGATCAGAGGACGGGTGACTCAACTTGGGAGTTAGAGCAGGACATGAGAAAATCGCATCCACATCTATTTACCTGGTGAGTCTTTATTTTCGAGGTTAAAAAATTTTGTTGATGGGGAGAATGTAAGGCCTAGTTATTCTCCGTTTGGTTTATTTTATGAATTGTCAAATCCTTGGGCCTAAGGAGAGCTAGCCCAATTCATTTTCTGACCTAAAACGCCCAAAACCCTAATTTCAGCTCACTTTCGTAAAAACAGATTCATTTCTCTTAGAGCTGTTGCCGCCTCTACTAGAGTTCCAGAGCGCACCTTCCGTTCACATTCCGCTTGACTCCGTTCTTGACCCACGTAAGTGTTTCCAATCCATGCTCCTAAAATTCTCTGGTCTTATTTGTCGTGTGTGGTGTTAGAGCTTCAGTAGTAAACACTTCCTGTTCGTTTTTCCAGCTCTGTGATCTCCTCCTAGAGCTGTGGTACTCCGCTATTCGGTGTCGGGACACTTTAAACCAGCTTGTTCCAGGTAGGGAAGCTAGAACCCACTCGTGTATTTCATTTTTACTGTTGTTTCACTGTTGTACTGAGGATCTTTGATTGATTTGAGGCTCTGTGTGCTTAAAATGCGTTAGGTATGTTGTTTTGGTGTGGTGAGTACGACTATTGCAGGAGAACAGTGGCGAAGCCCGTTACTCTCGTCCAACCGAGCCAGTCTCGCCTAGGCAAGATGAACAGGGACTCGCCTGGAACATTTTTGCACGAAAGGTTGCCCAGGCGACCAGCTCGACTTTTGAGCGAGTGAGTTCCTCGCCCAGGCGAGAGGGGTCTCGCCTAAGCGAGATCCCGCATGTGCTCCTGCCCCTTTCTTGAGCGCTCACCTAGGCGAAGAGGGACTCGCCTGAGCGAGCACGTCTCACCTGAGCGAGACCCTTCAGCCCTGAGCGAGGGGCTGGGCAAGACAATGTGCTGTTTGGATGCTTGGTTGTTCTTGGATGGTTAGTATTGGTTTGGAAATGAATGGTATGATGAGAAACATGTATATAATGGAATGTTATGTATGCTTGGCATGATTCATGAATTGCATATGACGGGTTTGGTATGAACTTGGCATGTGAGATGAATGAGTGGTTTGGAACTAAAGGAACATGGTATTGATATGAGATGAGGCCTTAGACTCATGGGGTGATGATGATCTGAGGTATGGATCCGGAATGTGATGCGTATGAGGAATTAATCTCAGGGGTTGGTATGGAATTTTAAATATGATTTAATGCCCTCTTTTGTTGATTTATGAATGTTGGTCTGCGTTAGCGTGTAAATTCCTTGGGGTCTCTAGGTGAGACCTCCGGGGTCGCGCTTCAGTGGTCTGGATGTAATTCCATGGCCTCTGTTAGTGGGTGTCCATGGTGGTGCCCCATCTGTATAACTAGGTAAGGATTTAAGTTAAGGTTGCATCCTGACACTCTAAGGAGTCCGTCAGTCTCACTTAGAGTAGACTGACTTCTGTGGTGAGAGTAGCAGGAGGCCTGAAATTCATTAAGGGCTAACCTTGTGGTGAAGGAAATTTGATTCATCGTAACACTTGTAACACATAGCTCGGGGGTGAGCAGCTCGGGGTTGAGGAGAGGTATCCACCACAAGTGCAAGCATCCGCTGAATCTGACTAAGTTATACGTATCCGGATGAGTCGAGTCGAGTCGTAGTGTATTGAATGAAGAGTCATGACATGCTTGGTTGTTGTATGAGTATGGGATGGTGAAAATATAATTGACTGTATGATGAATATGTTATTGGCTCTAACTTACCCTTTTTGTTGTTTGTTGTATGTTTTGTGGTGTGGCTTTTTATTTTGCGATGATCATCAATTTGATTGATGGGAGCAGATGGACGAGATTCTCGTGGCCAACAAGAGAATGGTGATTTCGCTGCTTAGCCATCTGGGCTGGAGTTACTTTCTTCATGTTTCCTTTAGGGCTACGACCCATGTATCGCCTTATGTATTTCTACCCTACACTCATTGTTAGACTTGTATTTGGTTTTTCTTTGGCACCGTGGTGTGCCCGGTTTGCAGGGGTTGTGTCAAGGACCCCAAGACTACGTTACATTGTTATCTCTGTGTGACGTTTCCTTTAATTTTGCGCTTTAAATTAAATGGGGTGTTACATAATGTTTATTTATTATTCTTGACATAACCAATAATTTAAAATAGGTTTAATTAAAGTAGGTTTAATTAATCGTCTCAACTTTTGAAAAGATACCTCAATTATGTCGCTTTCACACAAAAATTGTTAACGCTATTAACAATATTGATATTTAGAATGACTTTAAGTACTGATATTTATATTAAAACTTTAGTTGTAAAAGTCATGAATAAAGTTAACTATGTTAATAATTTTTGTTTTTGAAACGGACCAAATTAAAATATTTTTTTTAAAAATTGGGACTCGATTAACACCTATTTAAGAGCGGATACCAAACTCATACATTTATATGTGAACAAAAGTGGATATCATCATACTAATTCGACCTTTAAAATAATGTCACATAGATTAAAAAAAATTCTAAAAGTTTTAAAGATTTCTACTGTTCGACAACATTAAAGGTGTAATTATTTTTTTTTAAAGGAATTAGAAACATTATCTACCCAACAATAAATTATATTTTAATTTTGTAACAATTATAACGGGGAGAAAAAATAATTAAGATTTTAGATTTTATTAAATGCATATTTAATTTTAATTTTAAATAGTTTATTAACATATTGTCTAATTATATTTTATTGCAGTACATTTTATATAAAACCCAAATTCAAATATCATTCTAAAATCTCAACAATAAGTTATTTATATCCTAACTAATAATTAAATTTTTAACATATTTTAACTCAATTAAAAAAGAAATATTATTCTATTAAATAAATATGTTTACCTAAATTTTTATTTATATTTAAATGTTTTATTATTAAGATAATAAGCCATCATTATTATTTTAAAATATTATAATACAATTTTTTAGGTTCTCACATGAACACTTACATTAATTTAATTAAATTTTATGTTATATTAGTATTAAAAAAATTTTGAGACTTTTTTAAATATTTTGATAATTAATTTAACATTGTATATTAGTACTAAAAACTTTTTTAGATTTTTTTTAAATATAATTTTATAATTAATTTAATAGAAAGAATATTAATATTTAAAAAAATTAGGACATTTTCTTAAATATAAAACGAATGTATTATTTGTTTTACCTCTACATCAAGAAATAACTTTTTATCATTGTTTGCTATTCCTATTAGAGTGATTTCTAATTAGTTTTGCCATGTCACCGATTTAGAGGTATTTATTGATGGTATAAGGGTTTATTTACGGATGTGAGTTGAAAATAAAATTTGAGAAAGATTCTTCAATTGAACCAGTCTTAGTTCAGGCAATAAACACCTCACAAGGATTCTTCAACATGTTGGGCTGGAAGCAATGCACCTCTGACAATTTGAATGATTCCCGATTTGGATTGGAATTGCAAGATTCCCACCATTGGAACCAATTCAAGGCCTTCCCCTCCAAAGCTATCATCACAACCTGGATTCTTTCCATTTTAGATACTTCTTGGAGACGAAAGTATCTTTCCAACAAGTTTGTCCAACCAAATGCATCATCTCTCGCAAAGAGAGGAATATCGAATTTGAGCCATCATGAACTTGTATTATGTAGCCGGTCTTGTTCTTGTTTCGCGGACTTGAAAGGAGTGCCTATATTCTGATTTGAACCACACGTCTTGTTAGGAATAGTTCAAGTGTGAGTTAAAAAGTCCCACATTGGATAAAATAGACAAAGTTAAACACTATATAAAAATAAACGTCCATAACACCATTGTCTTAAGGTTTTAAGGTAAAAGTCGTGTCAAATGTCTTATATGTGTAAGACTTATGCCATACACACACACATGTATATATATATATATATATATATATATATATATATATATATATATATATATTAAATTCGTAAATAAAACATGTCAAATAATACTCAACATCACATTCAAGTGACACTCAAGCATTATGGTCACAATCAATCTTTGTTTTGAACACACAACCCCAAAATCCAAACAATCATACCAAACCAAACAGACTATCACATTCCTCTAAAATCCTTAAACATAGTGATCATAATCAAGCTTTGGTTTTTCGTAGCCTTTTACCCCACAACAACATCTAGTTTCCTAGAAATAGATGGTTCGATGTGTCCCACTATCGCAGCGAGACTGTCTCCCTTATTCCTCAAGAAATTATGAGTAAAAACGTTGATGCATCGCACATTGGGCATACTCGCAACGAGCCGAAATAAGGTGAAACATCTTTCCCCTCTCCACTGCTTAACACAGGCGAGAGAGTACAACACTTAAACTAATCCTCTACCACTGCTTCACACAAGCGAAAAGGACCTTTTTCCACTGCTTCACAGAGGCAAAAGAGTCTTCACTAGGTCTCTAGGTATGGAAAACATCATACAACACTTAATTCCACCCACATCACAAACCAAATGAAAATAACCCTTGCCACATGCAAAAGTAAACATCTCCAACAAATTACAAAATCCAACATATTAATAAAACACATGAAATATTTATCATCACAACCATACACTATCTTAAACAACACCAAAACAACATATATTTGTTGTACTAGAAATCATGCACAAAAAAAGAATGAAGAAGTGAAAATTAAAATCTTAATATATGAAACAAAAGAAAAGACCAATAGCGGCCCACAACAATTCCACCCATCTCATTAAAACTACTAGGTTTTAAACATCATTAGAAAAAGAAAAGAATTGATTATACATTGATGCACCAAACCCACGACGTGAAAAAAAGGAAAAAAAAAGAAGAAAGTGAATGCAATTTATATGTAGGGTCCACATTTAAGCATGAAAGTGGGAAACAAAGAACATGTGGTCCATGGTCATTTATTGCCTTACTACACCAGAAGAAAGAAAACGAATTGCATATAAAAGAAGGAAAATGATTAGTTAACTACTTTTTCTTACCACTTCTCTTACCACCTTACGTGGATTCATCTTGTGCATTTTAATTTTAACTTTTAATACACTTTTAAGCTATTGAAGTGTCAGAGGAAATAAAAAAGTGCATTTGGCGCGTGGGTGATCTTTTGGACAGAAAATCCCCATTTTCTTAGAACCCATTTTTCCATTCTTCGTTGAACATTGCTATTCTACAAGTTGCCATTTTTGGGACCTCATTTTTTTGCACCCACCAAGTCTCATAGAACCCATTTTTTCATTCTTCGCTGAACATTGCCAACCATAAGGTAAGAAAACGAAACCCCTTCCCTACTCTGCACACTGCAACCCATAAAGCTAGTGAATGAAGTCCCTCCCATTTTTGAACGAAGGAGATTTTGCACATAATAAAGTTGACAAATTTTGGAAGTCATGAGAACACACAATTCTCTCCCTTACAAAAGGGGTGAACCCTAGTTGTGCACACCAATACCAAACCTAATCCCACCTCTTCTAAACCAGGTGTAAGTTCATTTGGAAAAAAACTAACCTGCAACATTTTTAAACTTATCTTACAACCCAAGCACAATTATGATGTAACCCATGAAGGAGTTTTTGCATAAAAAAAGTTGACAAATATTGGAAGTGCATAAGAACACACAAATCTCTCCCCTACTAAAAGGGTGGACTTCAACTGTGCACACAAATACCAGACCCCATCCCACTTATTATAAACCAAGTGTAAGTTCCTTTGGGAAAAAAATAGTCTGCAACATTCTTAAATTTATCTATAACCCAAAAGAATTAAGGTGTAACCCACGAAAGAGTTTTTGCACAAAGTAAAATTGACAGATTTTGGAAGTGCATGAGAACACACAATTTTCTCCCTTACTAAAATGGCGGACACCAGTTGTGCACACCAATACCAAACTCCATCCCACTTCTTCTAAACCATGTGTAAGTTCATTTAGGGAAAAACTAGCCTACAACATTTTTAAACTTATGTTGCAATCCAAGAATAATTAAGGTGTAACCTACGAATGAGTTTTTGCACAAAATAAAATTGACAGATTTTGAAAGTGCATGAGAGCACATAATTTTTTCCCTTACTAAAAGGGTGGACCCCAATTGTGCATACCAATACTAGACCCCATTCCACTTCTTTTAAACCATATGTAAGTTCATTTAAGGAAAAACTAGTCTGTAACATTTTTAAACTTATTTGCAACCCAAGAGCAATTAAGGTGTAACACACAAAGGAGTTTTTGCACAAAGTAAAATTGACAGATTTTGGAAGTGCATAAGAACACACAATTTTCTCCTTTACTAAAAGGGTGGACACCAATTGTGCACACCAATACTAGACTCTATCCCACTTCTTCTAAACTAGGTGTAAGTTCATTTAGGGAAAAAACTAGTTTACAACATTTTAAAACTTATGCTGCAACCTAAGCGCAACTAAGGTGTAACATACAAAGGAGTTTTTGCACAAAATAAAATTGAAAAATTCTGGAAGTGCATGAGAACACACAATTCTCTCCCTTACTAAAAGGGTGGACCCGATCTGTGCACACAAATGCCAGACCCCATCCCATTTCTTCAAAACTAGGTGTAAGTTCATTTGGGTAAAAACTAGCCTGCAACATTTTTAAATTTATCCTACAACCTAAGAGCAATTAAGGTGTAACCCACGAAAGAGTTTTTGCACAAATTAAAATTGACAGATTTTGGAATTACATAAGAACACACAATTCTCCCTCTTACTAAAAGGTTGGACCCCAACTATGCACACCAATACCAGACCCCATCCCATCTGTTCTAAACCAAGTGTAAGTTCATTTGGGGAAAAATTAGCTTGTAACATTTTAAAACTTATCTTACAACCTAAGCTTAGGTGACGAAGTAAATCAATAACAACATTCATCTCCGCAAAAACCCCAATGTCATGTGCATTGGACGGACAAAAGTTACGACCAAAACCCTTCATTTAGGCTTGCAAAATTCAGTCCAAAGAAAAGAAGGGGAGAAAGGGCTAGAAAGGGTTATGGTTTGCAATGTAACGAGTACAACAAAAGGGGTTTCGTTCGTTAGCTTTATGGGTTGCAATGTGCAGATTAGAAGGGAAGGGGCTTTATTTTCTTACCTTATGGGTGACAATGTTCAAAGAAGAAGGGAAAAATGGGTTCTGTGTGAAGCTTCTAGGAAACTTGGTGGGTGCAAAGAAATAGGTTCCGAAAATGGCAGCTTCTAGAAAGCCTAATAGAATGGGGATTTTCTGTCCAAAAGATCACCCACGCGCCGAATGCACTTTTTTATTTCCCCTGACACTTCAATAGCTTAAAAGTATATTAAAAGTTAAAATTAAAATGCACAAGATGAATCCACGTAAGGTGGTAAGAGAAGTTGTAAGAAAAAGTAGTTAACTAATCATTTTCCATAAAAGAAACCCACTCTTACGTGCTCAATATAAAAGTAAACAGATGCATATTTGTGTATGGCCCCACCTATTCAATATTGGATCTCATGCAGTTATGTGAAAGAGATAAGCAAAGAGAAGAAAGAGAAAATTTAATCCCATGAAAGAAATTGTTGTAGTGTGAATGAAAAGAAGAAAAAAAAGAAGACTATGCCCACAAATGAAACCTCCCCCGAAAAGCTTTTACTGCACTATACATCTGCACATCTCCATGTATCTATGAAAACTAAAAGCTTTGTACTATCAAGACCAAATTACTCTCAAGACTACAATTTCATGCATGGATCAAACATGGTTACACCACAACAAAGAAGGAGATAAAATAGCTAAATAAATGCAGAGAGATAAAGTGCTAACAGACACAGAGAAAACTGCATTACTTACTCACTTTCAATACTGCAACATTAACATATTACATGGCTGCCAATCCCGCATAATAAGACACATGACCCATGCACGAACTAACCAATTCTACAAAACCTTGAAAACGCAAACCCCATGAGCAAGCATTCATTATTGCAGCACTATAAACTTTCTCTCACTCCCCATGAAACTGCCACGAACCACGACTCTGGACTCAAACACGCAGCTACCACCATGCTTCGTGTTCATGCCAAAGTTCCACTCTAGAAGATGCAACCACGCGAGAAAACCATCAGCCACACAAACCTTCATCTGATCCACTATCGCAGCACCTAAGAAACCGCAATCTCCATCCAAAACTACAATGCCTTAATATATACAATAAACTGGTTTCTCATCCTTCTATGACCACACCCTAACAACACGTATTGTATTGATCAGGTTAAAGAATAAACATGCACCTCATGCTCATAGGTTCACGTACTCAAAGGCCAAAGAAAACATAGCAATTACAAAAAAAAAACAAGAAGCTTTCAAGCATTGTGAACTTACGTCATGCAAGAGCAACCAAAAACCATACATCAAACCACAACAAAGAAAGTAAAGTCAGCTTCCCCTACCTAGATTGCTTCTTTCACTTTGCCTTTCTCCCGTAGCCTTCAACTCTCAATTTCTCTACTCTTGTTTCTCCCTCTCTCCTTTTTTCTAAAACCCTAACTTTCAACCTATAAACCCCCTCTCACTCACAATCTTTCTGTTAATATTCTCCAATTTAAAATTTATTTTTCCTTAAACATTGTATTATTTATTTATAACAATTTAAAAAGATAGAAACAAAATAAAAGATAACAATCTCAACAACCAGATATATGTATATAGTTATACACATGCTATAATGGCAAAGAAAATAACCATTGCACGTGACCAACTTAATATAAAGGAAGAGAGAGAAAAATAAAAATGCAAATGGAAAACAACCTATATTTTCCACCAACCAGGTTTGAACCAGCGACCTTACACATGTAGCACATACCACAACCATTAAGCTATATGTTTATCCATTTTCATGCGCACTTATAATCTATAAACACTCGTGTTCAAAAAATCATAATTAGATTAAATACTTAAATTAAATAAACAACACCCTAACTCAAAATTGAAGTTACTTCTTCCATTTTAAGCATCATCCACTTTATAATCTTACCTAAAATATCATAAGTCTTTCTCGGGTCTCACAATTCAGAGTGACTGACCGCATAGCCATAACCATAACAAAAAGGGGTCACGAAAGTGACTAACCGCATAACCATAACAAAAAAAAAGGTCACCATACACCTGAGATCGTAAGTTTGATAATCAAGTTTTCTAGCCATTGGAACCTCTCATGATGTTCCTTTTCTACTCAATCATTATATTGAACCAATTTTGCACTCGCTTTTCCAGCTTATCCAATCTTGACCATTCTTGTATTCACCATGCCCCCACACAACTACCACATGACTAAGAAAGAAGCTTTGGATACTATTTGATTGAACACCCAAAATTACCAAAATACCAAACAATTCTTGTATAATTTATTATGAACAAATTGTTATAACAAAGTAGTAAGAATAGGTAACAACAATGTATACAAACCTAAGGTCTTTCGAGAGGACCTATGTCACATTAGATTTAAGAACCTTCTTTTAGAAATAATGCATATAATTTTCAGTATCAAGGAGGGAGTAGGGTGGTATCATGAGCTAAAACAATCAAGACCAACGATAGTGCAAAAGTTTCTAATGACATGGGGAGCATTGCAAGGATGATGGCACCAACCAACACCCAATGATTAAGAACTCATGAATCAAGAACGAGAAGTAATGGTAATATTGGTTTTAGAAATAAGGAAACTCAAAAATTGCCATATCCTAAATATCTTAGAAGAAAAAAAAAGGGCCAGAATTACAAAAAATACCAAACAATTCTTGTATGATTTATTATGAACAAATTGTTATACCATTGTAGTAAGAATAGGTAATAACAATGTACACAAACCCAAGGTCTTTCGAGAGGACCTATGTCACATTATATTGAAGGACCTTCTTCTATAAATAATGCATATACTTTTCAATATCAAGGAGGGAGTGGGGTGGTATCACGAGCTGAAACAATCAAGAACAACAATAGTGCAAAAGTCTCTAATGGCATGGGGAGCATTGCAAGGATGAGGGCACCAACCAACACCCAAGGATTGAGAACCCATGAATCAAGGACGGGAAGTAATGGTAATACTGGTTTTAGAAAGAAGGAAACTCAAAATTTGCCATATCCTGAATATTTTAGAAGAAAGGAAGAGGGAAGGTGCTTTCATTGCAGAAGGACTTATAATCCCGACCTCCTGATGTCTAGAAAAGAATTTAAAATTGTTCATTCCAGGTTAGGGGAGTTCCACATTGTTAGGGGAGCAATTGTTGTGGAAATTCCAAGTTAGGGGAGTTCCACATTGTTATTTAACTTTATTTATATGATTGCGTATTGTGATGGATGATTGAGGTGCCTTTCCCATCATTTTTGTTCTAAACTTCTTCGTGTTTCTGAAATTTTCCAAAAACTGTTTGACGACGTTGAAGACCCTCTAAGCAACACATGTGTTTTGTCCGTAATTTCTGGGTTTTTCCCGAGAACCGCCTGGCGGTGATGAAGGCCTACCAGGCGATGTTGTTTCATTTCGCTATTTTCTACGTTTTAGTGAAATATGTGATTTGTATGGTTTTTGCCATGGTTCTTATGTATTTTAGAATAGGTGATGGTGTAAAATTGTTGAGGAATGTTATTGTATTTATAAATTTTACAATTAAGTATGTGTATCAAAATGAGTGGTTCATGATATGGTTGGAAAGGGGTGCAAGCATGAGGTGCGGATTTTATCATGTGCTTTAGCCATTGTATGCATCAATTGTTTGGGTATGTTTGCTGGAATTGTAATTTGATGTGCTATTATGTGTAATTGTAACGTGGATATTGAATTGGAAAAGAAATTAGGTTCGCATGTGTAGAAAAACTTTGAGTACTGCTCAGGTTTTATGCACCACTTGGCGGTATGCATCCTACTACCAAGCGACCTACCAATGAAATGGTGTCGTGTGCATTTTGAATGTGTAGGGTGGACTTTGGCTGTTCTAGGGATGCTATCTGGATATTTTTCAAGGAGATTAACCTATTTGGTAGTGGGCCTTGGGAAAGGACAAATGCTAGACATGGGATTTTATATTGGGGCTAAACTTGGTTTAACATGTGCTAAATGGAGTAAAATAGGATAAAATGGGTTGTGTTATTTTGAGAGTGGTGTGGTAATATTGTCTGTTTGGAGCACTTTATGTTATGTGCAAATTGTGTGTTGGTTAGAAATCTAAATGGCATGCTTTACTTGGTAAAAGATATTGTGTCACGAATTCCTAATGTATATGATTGTGTTAGACTGTGATTCAATTATGTTATTATGATTGAATAAGCATTTTTGGTGATGTTGATTGCATGTGGACTACTTGGGTTCCTTAGAACCTATCTCAAAGTGCCAAAAAAACTAGTAGTAGTGATATGGGAAAACCAAGGATGCCCTGAAATGCATGGCACCTGGCAGAAAGGGTGGCAGAAACAATCTGACAAAGGCTCTAAAAAGCGTGTGGCGCTTGGCGGCATGAGGTGCCCACCAAGCGGTCTAGAGCATGATTTCACCTAGCGACGCAGGTGTTGCGCCAGGCGGTTTCAGGTGTAGAGTTAGGTTAGGAGGGAGGATTCTACATAGCTTTGGATGAAAGCCTTCAGTAGATGACTTGCTAAGGGCACTTTACAAGTTGTAGCTTGTAATGGGGGTTAAACACATGACCATTTTAGGTTGGAGCTTGATGGTATTGGAATTTCGATGTGAGTGTCCTAATGGTGGCTAGTACAAAGAGTTCACTTGATTGCGCTTCATTATCGAAGTTGGTGAGGATGGATGTCTTGTGATAAATACAGATTGTGGTCCGTATTAGGGAGCTCCACTTGGTGTTACCTATTGTAGTCCGTAATTAGATAATTCTCACGTATGATCTATGGGTGGTGGCTAGTAGATGGAGGGGCCATGAGTTGGGGCTTGTGGCGACAAGAGTTGTCTTAAGGATATCATCAAAGGGTGTAGAATCAGGAGTTGTACAGAGGAAGACGTGAACACTTCGGTCTAAGTATTGTAGTTCTTAGAAGGATTATAGGCTTAATTTCATTTTTCATTTTATTATAAGCTTACCCTATCTGCTTGTGTGTGGCTATGATCATGTAACTTGTTACACATGAGCATATAATGTTTCAGGTGACGTTGGTGATGCTTAGTGCAAGAGCGTGGCTAGAGTGGGAAAAAGATCTATTTATAAATTGTTGATTTATGTCTTTTATAATTTAATTTTTATTTAAATAAGTATCCAACTAGGATGTTACAATGAATAAGTACAAGAGTCACCTCAACAAAAAGTGTTGGTGTGATAGCTAAAGGGCAGTTCCAAAGCAATCATGTGGGAAAACACTTATGCCATTAAAGTTCAATTTTTTAGAATTTAACCTTGGGAATAAGGTTGTTCTGACAATGATGAGTTTTTTTAGGAAGGTAAAATACTGTGTGAGAGAGAGGAATCTTCTTAGAAATAGCCTCTCTATGCTCCTAAGGAGTCGTGAGCTCATCAATTAGACTCACATATAATGCGAATCATTCATTCTAAACATTGATCTTGCAAAAGAGAAAAACACAATCTTTAATAAAAGAAATAACATAGGTAAGAGAACAAGTGAGATGATTAAGGGATAATAAATTAAAAGGAAATTCAAATAAATAAGAACATGTCAATGGAGAGAAAAGGGAAAAGGTGGACAATATCAACACCATGAGAGGGTCTCAAGCCACTAGCCATGATGGTGATTGAGGGTAAATAATGGGAAGAGCAAAGGAAAGAGAAAAATGACTTATTCTCATAGATATGATTAGTTGCAAGTGATTATGTGCTAAACATAAGCAATAAAACTAATGGTATAAAGTTCGTCCACCATTGGTGTCACCAAAAGTAGGCAAAGTCGTGGAACCACTAGGAGTGACAAGTGAAATTATGGTAGTGGGTAACCCGCACAACATCCACAATAGAATGGATTGAGTAGACTTCAAACTGGGCAAATTGAAGAACCCAAAATTTGATCAAGGATGGATGAATACTAGTGACGAAGCCCATACAGGCCATCAATATAAATAAGGTTTGTAGTTGCTCAAGTTCCTAGATAGCAATGGCTTCAGAAGGCAATAGTTCATTAAAGTCATGGAAAAGGCCATAAACCTTACCCCACTACTCACCAATGAGCCACCAAGATATCTAGGAGGTATGATACTCAAGAGATGTTGGCAAAGACTATGAAGGTACTAAGTATCATCATTGGTATACAATAATTAAATATTATTTTGTTCCTAAACTCCAACATATAACACATGGACTCAGAACATCTCCTTTGAGTACTTCAAAACGGCACAAACTTGGACATCATCTTTGTACCAAACCAACAAAGTACCTTATCGTTAATGAAGGCGGTAAGATGCTTAACATAAGTGTTTACCTTAAGATAAAACTTGATATCAAACACCCAAGTATCATATAATTAATGTAATCTAACTTGTCAATGGGGGAGGTGCATTGACATAGTAAAGATAATACATTCAGATCTAGTAGCACCTGAAGTTGCAATGGTCAAGTGGGGGAGAGAGAAAACTAGACTTGGAGAGCGAAAACATGTCCACAATAGTGATAGGAGGTGTAAAATGATTTTTAATCCTAAAGTTGGAATCAGATCTAGAAAAAGGTTGCCATTAAAAGTCAACTATTGACGATCGCTATCGAAAAAGTGGTTAGACATGTCATTGCTACATTTTCACATGGTCGATGGCGTTTTATTAATCTTGGTGGCGATGTAAGACCCGTGAAATTAATTAATTAAATAAATAATTAATTAATAAATGCGAGTGGTGAGAACTTTGATGTCATTAAATGTAAATGGTGTGACGTGGAAAAGTACTAGTTCAAGTGGTTGAGAGTACTTTATTGTGTGAGAGGACTTAGGTTCAAGTCCTATGTATGCCAATTGTGTGTTATTTAATTCATTAATATTTTGATAATATATATTGATCTTGCTAAGTGATGGTATAATCCTAGGATTTTGATGGTTATCACGAAACATGATTGGTTGAGTTGGTTGTGCACTTGAATTGTGAATGAGTGGTCATGGGTTCAATGTGAAGGGGCAAAGGAAACCCTAGTAGAAAGGGTAGCCAAAAGGGGCTGAAAATCATTATGTAACACTATGCAGATTATTGTTTTTAACTTTCCTTATATGCCTCGGTTAACCAAAAACCAAAGCATATAATGGCGTGGTGACATTTTTTAAATTCCACTAAACCTTTATGCCTTAGTTCACAGAACACCAGAAGCAAAAAACGGTTTTATGCTTCGGTTGATAAAAAACCGGTGCCAAAAGCTAGCATATGCCTCAGTTGCGGAGACCCAAAGCCAAAAACTTGCATATTTGGCCTCGGGTGACAGATGACCGGTGCCAAAACCAATCATATGCCTCAGTTATTAATTGAACTGAGGCCATATAGCTTATTTAGGGTTGAAAACGTGAATCCCTTTTTTTCTTTCTCTTCTTCCTCGTGCTCTCCATTTCTCTCTTCCACTCCATTTCTCTCCCTGCCACCTGCACCTCCATTAGACCAGCCACCATTCACGAAGCCATTGCAGCACCTCATCCACGAAAAATGCAGCAGGTCCACCGTGCCTCAAAGGAGAAGAATGAAACCTCTATAGTAGCGCCTGGAGTCGAACGAACCTCCATTACAACGCCTAGAGTCGAACAAAACGCAACCCACCACTGTGCCTGGAGTCAAACACCTTTGACGGAGCACTCGTCCATGTTCACACAAAGCTAAATCGTCGGAGAGCCTATCTCCTGCAACTACATCATCAACACAGATCTGCATAAACAAGATTTATGCAACCAACAGAAATGTGCATCTGGTAGATCTAAAACGCTGGGAAGCAGATTTGGAACGTCGGGAAGCAGATCTGGAAAGCAAATCTATGGCTTCGGTTCAGATGTGACCGAAGTAGAAAAACGCCTTTATGGCTTCGGTTGACACCCGAGGCCAAAAATCACCCCCTTTTAGCCTCGCCCTAATATGCCTCGATTCTAAAACCGGGGCAAAATATCAAAACCAACTGGGTCTAAAAGCCTTTACTACACTGGTGTAAGGACCATTGAATAGGAATTAAAACCACCATGAAGTCTATTTTTCGTTTTAGCCTTTAAACCCTTAATATTAAAACACATATAAAAGGGCCAATTTGGGGAAAAAGAAGGGTTTTGGCAGTGTTGTGAATTGCCTTTTAAGAGGAGAACGAAATTAGAGAGTGAAAGGTGAGTTTTGGGTGTGCAAGGGGTTGAATTGGGAGAAAGGCCGAAGCAAAACATTGGATAACCAAGGAACCTTCATTTTTCCTAATTGTAATCAAGAATTCCAGGTTAGGGGAGTTGTCCTTGTGCATGTAAATTAACTAATGTGTGTTATAATTCTGGATCATTGCTCTTCTCAAATGAATTTTGTATGATAAGGATTTCCTATTATATGTGTTGTGATTGAAAATTTGTTGGTTTGATGTTGTGTGCAAAGCCCTTTTATGCTTTACATGAGTAGGATGAGGGTTTTTGGAATTGAATGGGCATTGATGATTAAATCTCGAGTTTTGGTAGTTCCAATGGATATAAAACATGTTTCTGAGTTTTGTTGCCATTATTTTATTCGTTGGTAACGATTGAGTTGTGTTCTAGTATGGTTTTGGTGGTTTGTGTGCGTGAATAGAGACGAGACTCTGCTATTTTGGCCCAAGAGAGTTACTCTCGCCTAAGCGAAAGTTGCAGAAACTCGTTCCTGCTTGGGTTCGAGCATCTCACTCAGGCGACCAATTATGGGTTAAGCGACAGGTTCTCTCGCTCAGGCGAGGATGGCTCGCCCAAGCGAGGTCGCGATGAGACCTGTGCGTGTTGAGCGCGAATCCTCGTTCAGGCGAGGAGTTGTGTGTGTTTGAGCGAGCTAAGGTCTAACTCAGGCGAGAAGAACTCGTCTAAGCGAGATGATGTGGTGAAGCCAATGTTTTGCATTCGCTCAAGCGAGGTGGTTTAGCTTAAGCAAGGTCGAGGGACTAGCTTGGGCGAAGACCCTTGGCTTAGGCGAGAATGCAGAGAATCCATGCGTGTGGGTGCTATTTGAATTATTTTCCTTGATGTTTCCTAAATTATGGGAAGGACTAAGTCCATAGGATTTGAGATGTGCTTGGATTGAGTCACAAGCGAGGAGTTCGTGATGGATGGACCGCATGCGGAACGTGAACAATTTAGTTCACTGGAGGTAATCTCGTTGGGATGAGTGAGTGAGAAAGTTCATCTCATGCTCAACTTGAGAATGCTATGAGCGGGGGAGTTCATAGTAGGAAAGGCGAGTATGCGTGTCTGGGTCCAAGTTAGGAGTTCGGATGACGGGCTTGAGAGTCTGTGAAGCAGGACTACGAGCGAGATAGGCTCGTAGGTTGGAGCACAAGCGAGAAGGGTCGTGGAAGCACATGAAATCCCAAGTTTTAGAGTGCATGCATGGACTCATAATGTTTATGAGTGGGGAATGGATATTTTATTATAAATGATTGAATAATTATGACATGTCGGGTGGGATTATTTCATATTTATTTTTATCTTTGTGCATAGCTCACTCTATTTGTTTGTGTGTGGTGATGATCGGGTAACTTTTTATCCGGGAGCAGATGATGTTTCAGGTGAGCCAGGAGATGCTTAGTGACAGAGAGTGGGAGTAGAGTACATGGGATTTTATGAACACTTTTGATTAATTTTCATGTAATTTAATTACGGTTTTGGACATCAAAATTGTAATAGAAGGATGTTGAGTATTTTGTTATTTCATGTTGGATATTAAAATTAAAGGTTTTAAATTTTCCCGCGTTTTAGGGAAATGGTTTAATAATAAATGAGGTATTTATTTTTTGTCTGGTTTATTTTATTTATTTTTAAGTAATATCCTACCGGGGTGTTACAATGTGATGTCGATGGTGGGGTTGTTGGTAGAAAAGGGCTATAGGAAATGGTGGTAGTGGCTGCAGAAGAAGGGAGAGAGTGAAAACTAGTTAGAAAGAATGCATGGTGAAAAGGCGTAGCTGAAAATTGGAATGAGACACAATTTTTTCGAAAAGAACAAGTCAATGAGAGGTTTTATAGATGAATCAACTCTTATCATTTTAGCCACAGGTTCAGTTAGCCATAATTTTTTTTAAGAATCTAATAAGATGGTCATCACCAAAATGCCAATTTATATTAGCTTTTACTTGAGGCAAGGTATTCGTTATATTAGACAAGATAAAGGAAACTGAAGCAATTATAAACTCGTTCTTCGTATGGACCCACCCTAGCAGAAAGAATTTTGGTCCAATCCTTCTTCTTATTGAAATCCCAGCATAATTTGATCATGCTAGCTTCACTATTCTCAACAATGGACCTAATACCAATACCTCCCTATTGTGCATCAAACACCAAATGGTCCAAGAAATAGTAGTTTTCTTTGTTTGATTGATATATATATCTCCATTCCAAATGAAATTCCAAAACCAAGATGGGAAAATGCTAATGAGAACTTCAGGTCAAAGATAAATTTGATTGGAAAGCAAAGAGAATACTTTGACCCACATATATGACAGAAGAAAGCCTTTCCATTTAGCAAGGTTAACTTTGATATTATCTACAATGGATATCAGGAATGTGTTCCTATGTTACTCTTGAACAATAACACAACTAAATCAGAATACGGAAGAGATTGTTGTTGAAACTTATGCACATTCCTTAATTCATCTATCTTGCTTCTTAGGAACTTGTTTTTAGTGTAAAACTATGACTTACACAGTCAATCATCTGATTAGAAACTGAACCATAATCTTGTAACACTTTCTTAATATTTGTTATATTTTTCATACTAGAACTGAAAAATATCATGATCTAGATATTGTCATTCAATAAGGTTACAATCTTCTGCAAGCTTAGCAATGCTTCTGTTAGACACCTCCTCAACCAAGCAGAAGAATAGAGGGCTAGAGCAAGAAGAACACCACTTAGATTGCAAGTGTTAGTTAACAAGGTGAAGAGAATCAAGAGATCTATTACAAACGACAATGGGTTTGAAAGTCAACAAAGTGCTATTTCTGAATTTTCAAATTGCTTTGGACCCCTAGTAACATCCTCATGGTAGAAGGGTAACAATAAACATGTAGTGATGTGCTACAAGAAGGATCCAAATAATGCACATTATTTAGATGTTTTTACAAGAGACATTTGATGTGATCCCAATAAGCCTAAGCCCAAATGCATCAACAAGCCCAAGCTCAAGTGCATCAACAAGCCCAAGCCCACATCAAGGCCCAATCACTAGAAGCATGATGAGAAAATTTCACATGGACCTTTCACAAGATGATCAAGTCAATCATGGGCATTTTACATTATTCACATGGGCTAAAGAAATCTACAAAATATCAATTGATGCATGAAGGAAGTAGTCTAGATTTAAATTGCGCCATTGTTTAGGCTTTGCTTTCAATAAAAAGCTAGAATATTTTTGTATCAATTGGGACGAGCCCAATTTGCTTTTTTTTTGGCCGAGAATTCCTTGGTTGTCTCTCCACTTGGATGCAAGCAAAGCATGAGCTAAGCAAGGAGAATGTGATGGTAGCATGGAGCGTGTGACTTGGACAGGGAGAGTGTGACATGCCACTTGGCATCATCAAGGCTCATCTCCTACATCACATGGTCTCCAATTAAGCTTCTCCTCCAAGCTACATTTACATTTCATCTTTTTTGCATTTGCTTCTCATTTGGTCGGCCATGTGCCTATAAATAGAGCCATTCAACTATTGTAATGGTTACTCTTGAATTTGCTAATAGATGCTAGTGTTGAGATCACTCCACACTTCCATTAATTTGAGAGCATACATGGATATCCTTCTCCTTCATCTCCTCTAGCCACATTCCACACCCTAGAACCACTTATACCCTTCATCTCCACCAAAAACCTCCATTGTCGAGAGCTCTTCTTGCTCTTATCTTCATTTTCGCTGCATTTCTTCTACTTCTTGGTGTCTTCCATGGATTTCCTTCCAATTCTCCACCAAGGACGTCCATCAACATTCCCTTGAAAGCAACAATGAATATCTCTTTAAGTTTCAAATGAATCAAACCTATCCAAGTACATCATTTTCCAAGGCAGTTACTTTTGTTTTGGAAAAAGAAACTGCTTATGATACACGCTTAAATGAAATGCATAAATCATTTTATGCATCCTATTTCACTGGATCAGTATTCGTTCCTGAGATAGCAATTCAAAGTGGAATAAAACCAATGACTAGACCAATATCTAGTTTAGTAGAAGTTTTTTCTCTTCATAATGAACTGACACCGATAATTTTCAATTTTTGTCAATCCTCAGACAAATTGCCACTAAATTTTGATCCATTTGCAAATATTGAAATTCTAGAATCTTCTTTTACAAAAGCTGTTGTGCAAAATTTCAGAGATGGGAATACGAAAACCACAATTGTGAGTAATGTCATAGATGTGTGCAGTCATGCTAATTCTACATCAAACTCAAAGTTTTTTTTACTCTATGGATATGGTACAAGAATTGTGGAGAGAACTTCGTACACGTCGAAAGGATTTAGGACAAGATGTCGACCAAGAACAAAATAATGTTATTCAAGTTCTTAAACTTACTAGTGGGCTGACCGATCTAATTTCTGAAGATGACTTATTGTTTCTTGATTTCCAACTAAAACAAATTATGATGGAGCCTCCGTTCACACTTTTTGAAGAAGCCATAAAGAGTTGGTATGATGAGCAAAGGATTATGTCTACAATTGATGTACATGGTTTTTCATTTTATGCCAAACATATATTAGATATAGGTTCTAAGTTTGGTTATGAGAACGAGATAGATCTAATCTCATAGATGTTGGCTAGGACTACTAATGTTATGGTACTTGGAAAATTATCTAGACATGACCAAATAAAAAGCACTAGTATCTATGACAATAAGCTATTCAAGATGAATGATCTAACAAATGATAGTAAGTAGGTATTCCATGACTTTAATTTTATAGTAGTGATGCATTTTACCCTCACAACATCCACAATCATTTTTTTATTACTTTTCTTACTTTTTTTCACTTATAAAAGGGTGTTCAATGAATCTTCTTAATCACTGCATCCAAGATATTATTTGTTTTGAAGTCTGAAAATTTTTTTCCCGATTTTATCTTTAAAAAGCACTTTGGAAGATTGAAGAAAAAAATGTATTTAAATTATGTTTAGTCTAAACTCTTAAGTGATGTAGGATTATTGGAGTACCGGAATACTATATATCTCAAGGGGTGTTGGATGAATGTTGCGACTATATTAGATGTCTATTTATCTTTTTCCATAATTTGAATTGTTAGTGCAAACAATTCCACAGTTATCTGGCTCTTATTATCTTAGAAATTTGCTAATGTGGGAATATGATGAAAACATAACATCTTTTTCCAACGTGATCCGGTATGATGCTAGCATCATCATCCTTGTCAATGAGAGGTCTTGCATTAAGTGAATATATATCTTCACTACGCCAAATCTCAATTTTTGAAGGTTTCTGCATTTCACATGATTCAAAAAATATAAGAAAATAAAGCTACGTGTTTTGAAGCAAATTCAAATTTCAACGTGCTTTATAATTGTAAAAGTTAACGAAGAGTCCTTGAATTGTTTAAATGCAGAAATGTTGATCCGCATTATTTGAGTACAAGTAAGTTGATGCTGACTCCTGAAGATACATTAGATTTGTCAAAATAGGTTGGAACCACGGGTTTGGACCAGGTTGGGTTGAGAATTTTTTACAAATTTTAATACAGTTAATTTTTGACCCGGCTCACCAACCCGCAAATAAAAAGTCACACAAGTGTTTTTTATTATGTTGGGCTATGCATTTGGGTCGGGTTAGGTTGTTTTTTTTAGCCAACACATTAATATTTTTGTGATTTTGGTTTGTACTTGCAGTTTATTTAGATTTTAATCAGAATTTGAGTTCTATTTAGGTTTATTTAGATTCTAATTAGAATTAGAATTTAGTTTTTTTTTAGATTGAAGAAAAAAAAATTGTATTTTTGTAATTCAGTGAGTTAGTGAGCCAACCCATTTAGCCCACCAACCCGTGGTGAGCTGGGTTGGGTTCGATTATTTTTGGGTCACTAATAAGTGAGTCGGATTGGGTTGGCTCATTAAGTGACCAACCAGTGGTGGGTCGAGCCGTGTAACGTCTCATTTAATTATAAGCAAAATTAAAAGAACGTCACACAAAGATAGTACTGTAGTGTAGTCATGGGGTCCTTAACACAACCCCTAAAAACTGGGCACACCACGATGCCAACGGGAAACCAGATAAAAAGTCTAACAAATGAGAGTAGAGTAGTAAGGCATAAAGCAATACATGGGCCATAGCCCTAAAGAAAACCCATGAAGAAAATAAAGTCCAGCCCAGATGGCTTAGCAGCGGAATCGCCATTTCCTTGCTGACCACGAGAACCTCGCCCATCTACTCCCATCAATTAAATTGATGATCATCGCAAGAAAGAAGAGCCACATACAAGACAATCATACAACAAACAGGGTAAGCTAGAGTAAAACAGTTCATCAAGTAGATACATATCATCACACGATCCAAGCATTTCACAAATCATCCAAACATGTTCTGACTTCTCAAACAATACACTAGACCCCGACTCGACTCATCCGGATACATATAGTCTAGTCGGATTCAGCGGATGCTTGCACTTGTGGTGGATACCTCTACATACCCTCGAGCTGCTCACCCCCGAGCTATGTGTTACAAGTGTTAAAATGAATCCATTTCCCACACCACAAGGTTGGCCCTTAATGAATTTCGGGCCTCTTGCTACTCTCACCACAGGAGACAGTTCGCTCTAAGTGAGACTAACTGACTCCTTAGAGTGTCAGGATGCAACCTTACCTTGAATCCTTACTAGACCATACAAATGGGGCACCACCATGAACACCCACTAACAGGGGTCATGGAATTACGTCCCGACCACTGAAGCGCAACCCCGGAGGTCTCACCTAGAGACTCCAAGGAATTACACACTAACACGGACCAAAGATCATATATCAGCAATTAAGAGAACATTAATCATGCTTACAATTTCGTACCAACCTCTGAAAATGAATCCTCATTAGTATCACATGTTAAATCCATACCACTGGTCATTACCACCCCATGAGTCTAAGGCCTCATCTCATATCAATATCATGCCTCTTCGATTCCAACCCACTCATAAATTTCACATGCCAAGATCCCTCAATCACATTTATCCAATTTATAACACAGACCATACCATGCCTTTCATTTCACAGACTTCATACCTCATACAAAACACATCATAACCAACAATCCAATTACCAATTTAAGAAAGTCATCCAACCTGCAGCGTATCTCGCTCAAGCCAAGAGCCCTCGCTCAGGCGAGAGGGGTACTCTTGCTTAGGCGATAGACCCTCGCTTAGGCGAGATCGCGACTAGAGCTGGGAAGTTTACGCAAGCTCGCTTAAGCGAGTCCTAGCTCGCTTTAGCGAGACAACTTCTCGCCCAACAGCGAGGTCCCTCGCTTGGGCTAAACCGCAACAGCATTCCAAAGCCTTAGCTCCTCCTCGCTTAGGTGAGTGGCTCTCGCCTGAGCGAGACTGGGCCTCGCTCAAAACCAGAGTTCTCCGCCTGGGCGAGGGTTCGCGAAACCCTTGGTTGCTCCTGCAAGTCTCGCTTGGGCGAGTTACTCTCGCCCGGGCGAGATTGACAGATCTCGCCACTACCTCTCCTACAACAGTCATATACTCACACCCAAGCAACAATCCAAGATCGTTCACACATTCATCACAAACATACAGTTCACACAATACTCAACAAACTCTAAATCAGCCAGAACATCGTTCAAGACCCAAAAACTCTAACTTCCCCGTACTTGGAAAAAGCTTAGCAAAGACCCTGACAGCACGACCACGAGCACACCAACTCTAAGGATGAACTACAGGGCTGAGATGAGGGTGGGACAGAACCAGAAAATGGAGTTAGCCAAGGCTCTTAACTGCAGATTACGAAAAGGTGATAAAAAGGGAACTAGCATGAACTAGAAGGGCACTTACATGGAGCAACGAAACCTCCTGGCTCAACGTAACAGCTGAAGCAAAAACCCTAGCAGAGGGGTTGACGGTTGTAGCTCAAGGTTCACTGAAAAGAGTGGAAGTGTGAGTTAGGGCAACTAGGAGTGGCTTTATCTGCTAGGCCAACCCTTAGGCCCACTTACGAGGGCAACCCTTTAATTTAGGGTATGAAATAAAGAAAGAAAACTTAACGGGCCTTACAAGCTGGGCCGGGCTGGGTTACCCATTTTGACAACACTAAGATATATCATTGGTGTGCAAAGGTGATTTACATAGAAAGATTTCTTCACAGTACATTGCTAAAATGGATAGCAAAAGTGCATGATCAAACTTTAGAGCATGGATTTTTATTTAATAGTAAAGCCATTTGTGGTGTAAAAATAAAAGCATTGGTGATTGGCATAGGACGAGACCAATAAGGTTTAATTTTTCCTATGATCATGGGTTGAGAAGATAAAATAAATTGCAGCAACGATAGGATTACCAAATGAGAATTGTATGAACCATTAATTATAACATCCTACGCAAATATTACTTAATTCAAAAAATATATAATTGAAATTAAATTCAACATCGAATATTGTTCCCAAAACACGGAAAAATTTTAAATCCTCAACAGTGGTAAATTGAATTAATTTGTAACAATTTATTACAAGCTCAAAATCCAAAGCGAACTAGTGATAAAAAAATTTTACATGTTCCAAAATCAATTCCAAAATAAAATCCCAATAGTTATTCCTCGCTCTGTCTTTGTGCCTCACCATCCTCACCTAGAAACAAGTGTGACAAGTCACACGATCATTGCCAAACACAAACAGAAAGATTGAGTTCAACAGAATAAATTATGCACAATCCACATGAATACCTCACCCAAAAGCAATAACTTCACTTACCAAGACTCACAACTTAGAGACCTTACCACACAAGGTACCTATGTAGCCATAGTCTCATACCCTATATGAGACTAGCACATATAATCATATATCATGCACATACTCGACCACGGTCTTCGGGATTCCATACATTTTCATGAACCTGCCCGCTCGTGGTCCAACTCTACAAACCTCATTGTTTGCAGTCCAACTCAACGAACCTTCCCGCTTGTAGTCCAACATGTGTGATCATATCTTGTTATGAACCTATTTGTTCATAACAACCTCAAGTGTGTGCACGAAACATATGAACCTCCCCGCTCGTATCCTCACACAAGAGTACATCCAAATACGAATCTCCCCATCCGTATTAATCACGTGTTTCCAGCTCCATTAAGAACCTCCCCGCTCGTAATCCACGCAAGCATATCCCAGACCAAAACCCACCACCACGCAGCACACAAAATCCAACACAAACACACACTACCATTGCACCATCGTTAGACGCAGCCTAAGCACGACCAAGTGAAGTCGTAGCGCAGATCGCCTGACGGTTTCAACATACCGTCGAGCGCCACGCAGTCCAAGGATATCCCTAGTTACCCTATCGCCTAGCGATCCATTCCACACCGCTAGACATTACACCCAAAAGGCCTAAAGGGGGGCATGGTCCCCCAAGATTCTTAAAATGTTCAGTTTTTTTTTAATGTTTTAGATTGATTTTTATTTTTTTATAAAACATAATATTTAGTATTAATAAATAATAAAATTAAAAATTAAACATAATAAAGAATAATAAAATTTATTGAGATTTTTTTTGTTCTCTCTCATTTTAAGTTTTTCACATATTGTATTCATTTATTACAATTGCATCTTTTCTTTTGTTTTATGTTTTAAAAAAGAAATAGAAAGTTAAACATAAATTCATTCTCCTTGCTCTCGATTCTCATTTATTTTCTTTTAATATAAAAAGGGTAAATATATTAGTTATATATCTTGTAAGACCCGAGGAAATTAAATAAATAATTATTTAATAAATGCGTGTAGTGGGAGTCTTTATAGTATTTAATATTGATAAGTATGATGTGGAATAGTACTAGTTCAAGTGGTTGAGAGTACTTAGTTGTTATGAGAGGACTTGGGTTTGAGTCTTATGTATGCTAAATTATGTGTCATTTTAATTGTGTATTGTTTTCAAATAACATGTTGGTTGTGGTACGTGATATTATATTCTTAAATGAGTGAGAATTATCATGAAACATGAATTGGTTGAATTGGTTGTGTGCTTGCTATGGAATTGCATGGTTATGTGTTTGAACCTTGACCTATGCAAAATAACTCTCTTTTTGCCAAGTCTCTTTTTGGCATGAATGTGAAAAGGCACATAAACCTTAGTAAGGGGCAGCCAAAAGGGCTGGAAAACCACCTAGTAATGGTTCTTGAATGACCATTAATCCAAGCATTAATCTATTTTTCGTTGTTTTATTAATTTCATGAAATAAATGGCTAAAAACATAAGAGTAGAAGGTTTTTTTGGAAAAATTTGGCATAACAACTAAGAGTGAGTGGTGAGGTTGTCTTGAGTGCATGCAAAGAGAGAGGAGTGAGAGTGGAGGAAGAGTCTTGAAGGAGGAATCACGAGCTAAGGTGAATTGAGATCAAGGACTCAAGGATTGGTGCATATTTGAGCAAGGAATCCAGGTTAGGGGAGTTGTACTACGTGTTTACTTTAATTGTATTGTTTCTGGGATGAATGGAATGCATGTGAACCTTGAGTTATGCCAAAAATATAATAATTTGTTCGTGTTTCTGGAATTTTCTAGAAACTGCTTGGTGGCGTCAAAGACCTGCCAGGCGAAACATGTTGCAGAACCAAGTTTCTATGTTTCCTTTATGAACTGCCTCTCGGCTGCATGTATCCCGCCAAGCGACATGAACTGGCTTGCATAGTTTTCTGATTTCATGTATTTTTGTGATGATGGTGATATAGGGATGGAGTCTCTATATAAAAATTGTGTATTTGTATGTGTGTTACATGTCTGAGTTGTATAATTTGATGATAATTATGAAAGATTAGGGTTCATGTGCGATTGGGGATGAGGATGTATGTTCCTAGCTATGATTGGTGTGCATGTTCATGGAAACTATATTAAAATTCGATAAGCATGAATACATAAGTTTGACAGGACGTTAGAAGTAAGCCAAAATGCAAGTCTGGATTGATAATTGGGATTTTGTTATGTTTCGCGCAAGTGTAGAAAAATCTGGTGTTTCCAGAATTTTCACGCACCGCCTAGCGGTACATAATCTGTCGCCAGGTGACGCATCAGTGTGTCGGTGCACTATTTTTTGTTACACGTGGGGGCTTCTGGGTGGATTGTCTATGAAATAAAATGCTTAAACATTGATTAAAGGGAGCACGGGTGTGGAACTGGTATAATTGCATGAAAGATGGTTAACTAAATGTAGGAATAAGTGGTAGTTGGGATTAAAGGAAAGCAAAAGGAATATTTTACCTTGACTGTGATGATGTCCAAAACTTGGTTGGAGATTGTCTTTTACATGTAGATTTGATCTTGGTATAAGCTGAATGTGATAGGTATTATTTGGTAAAATAATTATTACATAGTGGAGTGCATTAAGATTGATAGATTGTATGATTTAATTGTTAAAACCGAGAATGTCTGACTTGTGATTCAACCATATGATTATGACTGGATGTGTTGTTTGACAATAGGAATTGTGTGACGCATGTTTGAGGTTCATTAGAGTTGGTTCCAAAGTGCCAAAATACAGTAGCATTACGCTACTAGTGTGGCGCTTGGCGACGCGGGGCATGTCGCCAAGCGGTAGGGACAAAAGACAGTAGCAGAGGCCACTGGACTCGCATGGTGCCTAGCGGCAAGGGTGGTCCCGCCAGGTGGAAAATATTGGCAGAAGCACTTTACGGCGCTTGGCACCTGGCGGCGTGGGATGCCCAACAGGCGGTCTGAAGCATGACTGCACCTGGCGACGTGGTGTGTGGCGTCAGGCGGTTTTAGATGCGTAGCTGGATCGTGATGATGATTCCTCCACAATGTTGGATGAAGGTCATGATGCGATGGTTTGTTGGGGGCCAGTTACGAGTGCAACTTGTATTGGGGTAATACGTGACCACTCGAGGTTGTAGTCTGATGGCTTTGGAAGTCAAGTGCAGTGTGCGAGATCGTGGCTCGTACGAATGGGTTCCGAAAGATTGCCCTCTTTAGTGTAACTGATTGAGTTTGGTAGTCTTGGGACAAATACGAACTGTGGTTTGTATATGAGAGCTCCACTTGGTGTCGTGGATCGTGGTTGTGGTAATTTATTATTGCATGTGGACTATTAGGTGGTGGCCTGTAGTCGGAGGGGCGAGTAGACACTCGTGGCAATAAAGATTGATCAGTGTACTCATTAAAGGGTGTAGAATCAAAAAGGCGTCCAACAGAAGGTTTGGAAGTTGAGGATTGAGAATTGGGGTGCTAACACGGGTCATGGTTTGAAATGCTTTATTATTTCATGTTGTAATTGTTTTATTGTATTTGAGTTCACCCTATCTACTTGTGTTTGGAGATGATCATGTAACTTGTTACATGAGAGCAGATATTGATGCAGGTGAGCATGTGGATGCTTAGAGTCAGAGTGGGGCTGTAAGACCCGTAAAATTTAATTAATTAAATAATTAATTAATTAATAAATCTGGTTAGTGGGAGCCTTTATGGCATTTAATTCTGACATGTATGACGTGGAAAGTATTAGCTCAATTTGTTGAGAGTACTTGGTTGTTATGAGAGGACTTGGGTTCAAGTCCTATATGTGCTATTTAATTTATAATTATTTTTAATAACTATGCATGATCATGTTGAGTGAAAATAAAACATTAGAATTATAAGAATTATCACAAAACATGAATTAGTTGAATGGTTGTGCATTGATTTGACATTTGCATGGTTATGAGTTCAAACCTTGGTAGAACCAAAGTAAACTTTCTTTTTGCTAAAATTAGTTTTGGCTTGAATGTGAAAGGGCAGAGGAAATCCTAGCTGAATGGGCAACCAAGTAGGGGCTGGAAAACCATCTCATAATTGTGCTTGAATGACAATTACCACCATCAATGAGATAATTTTTGTTTTGGCCATTAATCACCCTTAATACCTAATTAAAAAGTGAATTAAGGGAGAGAAATAAGGTTTCTGAGGCTACCATTAGAGAGGACCTTGTGAGGAGCAAAATTCCATAGAGAAAATTGTGATTCTGGTGTGAAAAGAAGAGTTGTTTTGGAAGGAATCAAAGGGAGGGCATTGGTGCTCAAGGAAAGACTCATAATTCAAAATCTAAGCAAAGGAAATTCCAAGTTAGGGGAGCTGATTAACGTCGTTTTAATTGCTTAATGATTAAATGTATGTTGTATAGTATGTTATTGCATGATCAATATCTATTCTTGTTAAATTTCGCATTTCTGAGAATTTTTCCAGAAATCGTCTAGCGGATGATGGACTACTGCCAAGCGACACATGTTGGAGATTTTTGGGTTCTTGGAACAGCAGGAACCGCCTAGCGGCACCCAATTGGCCGCCAGGCGCCATACCAGTGATGTGTGGCACTTTGATTCACGAAATACGCTGTTTTTTGTACTTTTCACAGAACAGGAACCGCCCGACGGTAGTATAGTCCCGCCAGGCGCCACCTTCCCCACTTATGGGCGCTAGTCGCCACCATTTTTTCTAGTTTTCGCAGGTTTTGTAAAACTGTATTTCCCAATTTGTTAACCGTCCGATTTGGTTGAAATTTTGACAGGTGGTCCATAACATGTGGTTCTTCACTTTGAACGGTGGTGATTTGATTTGGATGTTAGCAGTTATAGATATTCGTTACTCAAGATTGCTGATTTTGGAGTCTTTAAAATACATCAATAAGCTCTTGATAATTCCAAGTATCTTGTAATGAAGCATGAGTGGTTTATGAGGTAAGTATATATCAATTTGAATGTTCCTTTGGGTTTTTCACATGTGGAGAATTGGTTATTGATGAAGGCATGTGTTTCAATATTAATTGCATTGGTGCATAGGATTATGTGCTTAAATCGTTAGAGTGTTGCTGCTTATATTTGTTTGAGCATGCATTATGCATAAGTTAGAATTGAATGCTAGCATTTTTAAAAGGGGGAATATATATATATATATATATATATATATATATATATATATATATATATATATAAGAAATGTGAATGGTTTGTTCTTACTTGTTTTGGGAGTTGAACAACCAGTACTGCACAAGTACTGGTGTAGCGCCTGGCGGTGGTGTTTGACCGCCAAGCGATGGCTACAAAACCAATAGAGAATTGAAGCATTTTGCGCCTGGCGTAAGGGTTGTTCCGCCAGGCGATACTTGTGGAAACACTAACATTAGAGGCGCTTGGCGCCTAACGGCACGTGTCCCCCGCCAAGCGGTCTGGAAGCCTTATGCGTCTGGCGACTCGTGTGCAATGCCAGGAAATTTTTTATGAAGCAGACGTTGTGTTTTGCTTGCTTTGGATGTGCGTGGTCTACGAGGCTTTGGGCGATATCTCAAAGGTCAGATGCTAGAGTATTCCTGGAGTTGTGGCTCAGGATAGAGGGTAACACGAGCATTCTTTGACTTGTGGTTTGGCATAGTGAGTGTTCCCGCATTGTTCTACAAGTGGTGGCTTGTAGGTTAGACAGTAACGATAGCTTGAGATTATCAACCAAAGAAGTAGAACATGGATTACATAGTGGTGGTCGTGTGATATGAGATCAAGGATGAGGATCCTTGGATTGTGTGTGTTTTGTTATATAAATTGATGCATATGTTTTATTTTGTTAGCTCACCCTATCTGTTTGTGTTTGGCGATGATTGTAGGTGGATCTGGTGAGGCATAGAGTCGGAACGAGGCTAGTTGGGAGAGGACTTTCTCAGAGTTTTATATTTTATGAGTTTTTAAAAAATTTGTAATATTTCATATTACTACTCGTAGACATTATAATTGAGTTTTAAATTTTATAGATTTGAGTTAACTTCGGATGTAATAAAAGTTTTATATTTCCCATGTTTTGGAAAATGGAGCTTAATAAATGAGCATTTAATATTATTATCTTATTTTATTAAGTAAATTCGTAATATCCGAACGGGATGTTACATGGGCCAACTATGGGAGTTTTTGTACTAGTTTTCTTCATGGATTTTTATGGATTATTTTGTAATGGATATTATAAACAATTTATAATTGTAATAATTGAACGGTGTGGATTTTTTAGTTATAATTGGCGTGTTGAAATAGATTTAAAATTTCCTGCGCTTTTGGGAAAGTACTTAACAATAAATGCGATTTATTATTATTTTTCTTATTTTAATTTTCATATAAGTAATTTTCGGCTAGGACATTACATATCTAGTTTTTTTTAACTTATGAGTTTTTTATATATTTATTTTTTTATGAATATAAAAAGAAAAGTTATGTGTTATATGTTTTTTCATAACTATTTCTTAAATGTGACTTGATTATCATTTTTTTAGTAATAAAGTCTCAATTTTTGATTAGATTTTGACAAATTACTTTTTAGTCTTAATTTTTTTAAATTGGTATATTGATGAAAAATATAATAATAGATTCATTTTTTTTAAAGTCATAAAAGGGGAGATACCCTTGAAGATGAAAACAATACAAATTTAGTTCTTCACCTATTTTCAAGCATGATCCTAAGAATTCAATTGTTTAATTAGAGACTCATTTCTTTAAGATTCAAAGAATTATAAGTGGAAAGTTTCATATTAATTCTTTTGAATTATAGGCGGAATGTTTTACATTAATTCTTTCAAACTTATTGTAAGAAAACTAAGGAAAGAGATGAAAATAGAAAAACTTATTTAAAATGAATTTCATATCAAATACAATTTCAAAACTATAATTTTTTTAAGGAAAAACATATAAGGATTTCAATAATAAATTATGTATACTTTTGCTATATTAGTAATAATAATTAAATATATAAAATTTGAGTATATTATTTTTTTCCTTTCAAACTTTTTGATCAAGCTCTACCACAGGCTACACTAATAGCGTGACAACTTTCTGTTTTGTTTTTTTTTTGCACTTCACCACAAATATTAATACCTTGATAACTCAAGCACAAATCCAGAATATCACATCCAAAATACATAAAGATGATAAAATAATCACTGAATAGGAAATCCACCCACCTTACTAAATAAAACAACCTACAACCTTTATTCGCAAAAACAATATACGTAACATATTACTTATACATCACAACTTGATACCACTTTATTAGATTAATATAACCTTTACATTTTATACACTAAATAAGTTATGCTCAATTCCACATAACTAAGGTATGACTTTAAAATATAAAATACATCTTATCAATGCTATGAAATTCATATCGTAATATTGTCTTAACATCAGTTGTAAGGCCCATTTATTTTTTGCCTTTTATTTTAAGGGTTGTCCCAATCGATTGGGCCTAAGGGCTGGCCCAAAAAGAGGATTCAGACCTAATCTGTCGTAGTCTCACCCTTTCCCTTCACTCTACATAAAACGCAGGCGTCACGCTCCCCATCTTTCAAAACGCTCTGCTAGGGTTTAACTCCAATCTTGGTCAAGACTGCTCGAGCTCAGTTTTGTTTTTCTGCTCCATGTAAGTAATTCTTAAGCTCGCACCTGTACTCCCTAAAGCTTATTTTCGTATTCTTCCATTTTAGGGTTCCATAGTAACTTTGTTGTTTTACTGCCCCGCTGTTCTTCCAATTTCTAAGACTGTTCCTCAAACTGTCGCACTCCGTAGTTGGTGTCGAAGTCTCGTATAAGCCCTTTCTAGGTAAGGGAAGCTAGACCTTGCCATATGTTCGGTAGAATCTGCTTATTTGATGAGTATATGATGATTGAATGGCCTGTGTGAGAATATAATCGGTTGAAAATGCTTATTAAATTGTTGGATATGTGTGGGTGGCTGTTACTCGAGAGAACAGTGGTGAGCACTGTTCTTCTCGCTCAAGCGAGCCTACCTTACCTAGGCGAGATTAACAGAGGCTCACCCACGTTACCCCATGCAAACGGTCGCTAAGGCGACTTGGTTTTATTTTTGAGCGAGGTGCAATCTCGCTTAGGCGAGAAGGGGCTCTCTTGAGCGAGACATCGTTGAATCCACTGTTTCCCTATTCGAGCCCTCGCCTAGGCGAGAAGGGACTCGCTTGAGCGAGAGGGCCTCTCTTGCCTGAGCGAGGCCTGTTAGCTTGAGCGAGACTAGGGGCAGGTTTTGGTGCTATTGTCGAATGGTTCACTGATGTGTGGGTTGCTTGCCTGACTTGAATGCTTTACTAAAAAGGTTTGCGGGATGATGTCGTGATTCATATATGAGGTTGAGATGGAAATTGTGTGTTACTTTATTGTGTATGAATTGGAAAACATGAGTTGTATGATTGGTTGTTTATACATGACATTAGTATTATGGAAACTTCCTGATTGTTTGGTGAGACATGTACAAATTGTGAGTAGGGCATAATCCCATGAATCTTGTAGTGAGAGCTCATGGTGGTGCCTCATCTGTTGGACGTAATCCCATGGACCTTCCTAATGAGAGTCTCTAGTGATGCCTCACCTATTGGACTTAATTCCATGGATCTCGTGGTGAGAGTTCATGGTGGTGCCTCAACATAAGGACGTAATTCCACACGAGTATCGTGGTGGTGCCTCAAGGCCAGCACGTAATTCCACGAAGGCCACATTGTGGTGCCTCTTGCAAGGGTGTAATTCCGCGAATGCCTCATGGTGACGCCTCATTGCTAGGAGGTAATTCCACTACTTGGTGGTGGTGCCTCATTTTATGTATCCGGATAGTCAAGTCTTGGAGTCTCAAATGGTTTGGAAATCTATGGGTGAATGTTTGTTATTTGTGTCTGACTGTGAAATTGCATGTTGATTGTTATGATGTAAGATTTCTTTACACTAGCTTACCCTTTCGCTTGCTTGTATGCTGTGTGTGGTTTTTTTCCTTTGCGATGATCACAATTTCATTTATGTGAGCAGATGTGAGAACCTCTGACAGTTGTAATGAGGGTAGAGACGCTACAGCTTGATGAATCTTGGATGGGAATCAGGCTCACTTTGGGGCCCACAACTTTTGGAATTTTAGTAGTTTAAGTTTCTCCTTGATGAGACTCTGTATCTTGCTTTAGGCCACTTGTAGCCTCTTTCTTTTGCTATGAATATGTTTAGGGGAAACTGTGTACTTCGTATCCTAAATCTTTGTACTCTCTCGATATTTATGTATGTGGCATTTTATTAAGTTGGATTTATCTATTTATTTGGGATGTTACATCAGTACAATAAAATTATAATATTTAATATTATATTATCTTTAATATAATATTCCTAAAACACAATAAAATTGTAATATCAACTAACAAAATTGTACCAAAATAATCTAAACACCTCATATTTTACCATAAAAAAATACAAAAAAAAACTTTATAAACTATTTAAAACTACATTTGACATCAAACGTGATCTTATAAATGTTTATCTAAAAAACATATTTAATTATTATAAATCACTACATACAAAATTCATTTATACATTACATGCTATCTCCACATACCAATTTTGACATAAAATAAAAATAAAAGGAACAAATCCAATATCCTTAATTCTAGAAAAACATTTTTGCATATATCTATGCAAAATCACCTGCATTTCGTAAGTATTTGCTATACCTAATGCAACCATCAAAAGTAGAATAATAGAAACAACCAACCACAAAGTAAAACTAACATTAACGTTTATATTCTTTAGGTATTATAACAATACCAAAATATGTATTCATCATTTTAATAAAAGGAATTCTCAATCATAGATTTGTCAAAAAAAAAAATTAAATCTATTATTCTATATATATATCCAACTTTATCATATAATCTAAATATACAGAATATCTATTATAATACATAATATACTATATACTAACTAGTACAAACTTTCTATTCGAATATTATTATATATGTTGTATGTCTCACTTGTTATGCAAGGAACAAAGTCTCAACTTATTTTTGAATCAACAATGCTTATATCACGAAAACATCTTATGTGCCAAAGATATATTGAAAAAAAAGGATCCAAAAAAAAGGGGAGTTCAACACAACTTTTTGTTGCAATTTTATTTGTGATTTATTGATATCTACTTGCATTCAGTCTTTGTCTTAAAGTCTCCGTGTTGTCTCCTTTAACTCTTTTTGGTGGTCCTATTTTTTTATTGTGTTGTGTCTTTAAAATTTCTTGAAGTTTTGTCTAAAGTTTAGTATTTTCTGTGATCTCTTGAGTCAAGATTTAGATTTCGCAACATTTTTCACATTGTTCGGTCACTCTTTGATTAAGCAACTAGAGTTCTTTGCCAAGCAAAGGGAATTTGAGTGGTAAAAGACAAGAGATTACATTCAGGAAAAAGCCTATACACGAGTGGAAAATTGAGTGAAACACTTAGCAGAGTGGTAAGGTCCAAAAAAACAATTATTATTTCTAACATTTTCTTACAAGAACTAGCAATATTGAGTAATGCAACATGTTTTCACAGAGGCATCCTTCTGAAACTGGTTTAACATATGGTTTAAATTATCCTACTCCTAACTAGGATCATTTGGTTAGAGGACTTGAATGTACCAAGAGAGAGACACGTAAAGATACACCTAGTGTTTATGAGGCCTTGATAAAGGACGTCAATTCCTTGGAATCCAAAATTATAAAGTTATATCGCAAGATTGCTAGTATTAAACAGAAGCACAATCCTGATAGAAAATCCTTGCCAAAGACAAGTACACTAAGATGTTCCAAATATGAAGGCTATGGGCATGAAACTCATCAATATCCTAATGGTATGCAAGTCCCATGACTCATGAAAACCTCAATAACTACATTTCATACTTGAGAGAGGAGGAAGAAAGGACAATGCAAAAATTAGATGTATTGAAAAGAATGCAACAACGAAAGCTAAAGAACCCATGAGAAGGAAACACTAATAGAAAAAGAAGCAAAGGAAAAGAGAGAAAGAGATGAGAAAGAAAAGAGAGAAAAATAAGAGAAAGAAAAGAGCGAGAGAGAGGAGAAAGAAGAAGGAGAGAGAAAAGAGAAAGAAGAGCGAAAAAAAGAAAAGAAAGAAGAGAGTAGAAAAAGAGAGAAAAAGATAAAGAAATAAGAAAGCATTATGAATTGTCATTGATAAAAGGTACTAACTTTCCTCTTATTGTTTTATTGCCTATGCACGAATTATTCATCAAAGAGCAATGGCATCAACAATGAAAAGAAGAAAGGATACTTAGGGAAGACTTGTTCATCAAGCAACAAGGAGATAAAAAATGGGAAGACGAAATGATGATAAAAAAAGACACAAGCTTAGAAATATATGCTCATGAATTAGCCTATTTATCCATTCCTAACAAACCTATGGGTGATCAAAGTCATACCTATAATTGGGTTGTTTGTTTGAGAAATATTCCTTTTCTTTTCTTTGAGCATTTTATCTTTAATTTAAAATAGTTTGATGATTTGTGCAGATGGGTATTTGACCCTAGAGACATACCTCCAATATCTTTGATAATAAGAGATTAGCCTCTTTTAGGATCCAAATCACATTTGAGTAGAATTTCTTTTTTTTAATTTTAGATTTGTGTCTTTGATTTATGCTTGTGTTTGTACGTAGGACCTTCTATAATTTGGGTCGAATTCTCTCCAAATAGGGAAGAACGATAAGGAATCTTCAAGTGAGACGAAATCTAAGACAAATTCATTTTAAGAAGGAGGGTATAATAGAGGACTATCTCCTAAACTTCAAGTGGTACAAATTTGAGGACAAATTCTCTTCAAGAAGGAGGGAATGATAGAGGATTATCCCAAGATTCCATAAGAGAAGAACTTGAAGATGAACCTTACCAATTTAAAGGACCTGTGACAAGAGTAAGAAGCAAGAGATTGGAAGATCAAAACTATTCAAGGCTCCTCATTCTACAAGTAATCTAAAATTAAAAAAATATGAAGATCATGGCTTGAAGCACATTTGAAGGATTGTTTTTAGGAAAATTAGTTTATGTTTTTTGACTTTGGGTTTCCTCTTAGAAATTAGTTATGTTCTATGTTTTTGGGCTTTAGGCTTTCTTTTATAAATTAGTTTATGTTTTTATGTTTTGGGCTTGGGCCTTCTTGTAGGGTTCTCAGGTTTTCTTAAACTTATGTGCCTATATATAGAAGTACCAAAAACAATGTAGACACTTTTAATCATATATTGAATTTGATTTCATTAAAGAGAGGATTCTTTTTGCTCTCGGCTTAGGCCTCCCGTTCTTATCAAAGATTAACATATTTGTGGCGAATCTTCACTTGACTTATCAATCTACTAGCTTGTGGCGTCCTCCATCTCTGTCTTATTCTGCATTCTTCTCTGATATATTCGTGTCGTGCCTCTTGGAATTCAAATTCAAAAATGATCATACTCTTTCCTGGATAGGATCATATCATCTAGTATCTAAAGCAAGGTTCTGATTTGAATTTCCTCTTCTATGTTATTTTCTGTCATATAAAAAAAAGAACTACAATTTTTCAATATATGCTTGTTCTGCGTTTTGTTTTAAATTTTGTGTTTCATTTGTAAGGAGGAAAACCCCTAAGGTTGTTTCCAATTTGGTTGAATTTTTTTTTTAATTTTGCATATTTTTTTTTTATTTTCTGTTCTCTGTTTAAATTGTGTGTTTCTACATTTGATTCGTGAAAATTATTTGTTTTTGTGTTTGGGATTTGCGAGTGCACTTACTTTGATTTACATGAGTATGAGGGTTTGAAGGATAAATTGTTTAGTTTGTTTTTTGTGTTGAACTGGAAAAACAAAAACAAAAAAAAATGTGGATCAAAGTCAAAAGGAAACAAATATATATTTAAAAAAAACGGATCCAAAAAAAGGGGAGTTCAACACAACTTTTTGTTGCAATTTTATTTGTGGTTTATTGATATCTACTTGCAATCAGTCTTTCTCTTAGAGTCTCTGTGTTGTCTCCTTTAAATCTCTTTGGTAGTCCTATTATTTTCTAATTTTAATTTTCTTGTTTTGTGTTTTTAAAATTTCTTGAAGTTTTGTCTAGAGTTTTGTATTTTCTTTAACCTCTTGAATCAAAACTTAGATCTCGCAACGCTTTTCACTTTGTTTGTTCACTCTTTGCTTAAGCTACTGGAGTTCTTTGGCAAGCCCTAAAGGGAATTTGAGTGGTAAAATGCAAGAGAGTAGATTCAAGATAAAGCCTATACACGAGTAGAAAATTGAGTGAAACACTTAGTAGAGTGGTGAGGTCCAAAAAAAAATATTAATTCTAACATTTTCTTATAGGAATTATAGCAATATTGAGTAATGCAACATATTTCCACAAAGACATCCTTTTGGAACTGATTTAACATATGGTTTAAATTATCCTACTCCTAACCAGAATCATTTGGTTAAAGGACTTGAATGTATCAAGAGAGTGACACGTAGAGATACACCTAGTGTTTATGAGGCCTTGGTAGAGGACGTCAATGCCTTGGAATCCAAAATTATAAAGCTATATGGCAAGATTACTAGTATTAAACGGAAGCACAATCCTGATAGAAAATCATTGTCAAAGACAAGTATACTAAGATGTTCCAAATGTGATGGCTATGGGCATGAAACTTATCAATGTCCTAATGGGGATGTAAGTCCCATGACTCATGAAGCCCTCAAGAACTACATTTCATACTTGAGAGAGGAGGAAGAAAGGACAATACAAAAATTAGATGTATTGAAAAGAAAACAAGAGCGAAAGATAAAAGTAGCCAATGAAAAGGAAACACTTATAGAAAATGAAGCAAAGGAAAAAAGAGAAAGAGGCGAGAAAGAAAAGAGAGAAAAAGAAGAAAAAAAAAGAAAGAGAGAGAAGAAAAAGAAGAAGGAGAGAGAAATATTTATAGAATAAGATATTTAAAAATAATCTCATTAAAGAATAGTTTTTAGAAACACTTTATTTGACATATTTTGTAATTTATGTAAGGATAATGATACTTTAATCCACTTTTTTTGACCCACTTTTAACCCACCATTCTCATCACCCTTTGATCATCACATCACATCACTACAAAAAATTAAAATAGATGATCTAAGGGTGATGAGAATAATGGGTTAAAAGTGGATCAAAAAAAGTGGGTTAAAATATCATTTTCCTTTATGTAACGTAAATGATTGACCGCTAACAACTTAATATATTTAACTTTAATTCTCAATTACAATTAGTATATAGTTGGAATTAAAGTAAGATGAATTTTAAGAAATAATTAATTTTTGATTTGGGCATGTGCATCTCAGTTGAGAAAAAAGTTAAGATAATTTAAAGGAAATGATAACTAGTGCAGTGCAGCACATAATTAATTCTTGATTTCACATTGTTTATATGTTTGAATTTGGAAAATTGATTTTATTAATTAAAATAATATAAATTATCAATTACAATTATATATAATTAAATATTTTTAGTTTCATTATATTTATGTTAAAATATAAAATAATTAATTTTATTAATTAAAATAAAATAAATTTATATAACAGATTTTCTAAGAATAAAACTATTTTTTTTATCTTTTATGTTTATAATCGTTTTTTAATAAAATTTAATAAAGTCTCAAATTTATATATTAGTTACTTTTTTTATTTTTTTAGATGTTTAATATTTTATTATTTTATAGGTGATATATTAAGTTGCTTATGTTTTTACTTTCATTTGTTACTTTATTTGTTTATTTAAGTTTTTTTATCTTTAATTATATTTTAATTTTTAACAACATTAAAATAAATAAAAAACGGTTAAAAAAAATTAGTACAAAAACATAAAAAATATTTTTTGTTTAATTATTTTTTAACTTTATTTTTATGTGCATCAAATAAATTGTTAATAATTACATTTATATAATATTTATGAGCATTTTTATCTTCTAAACATAAATAAAAACACTAAAAACTATTGAAGTCATAATTTATTTAATGTCTTATTAAGTTTTGTAAAATTTAATATTTATTAATTATTCTTAATTAAACTCATAATTTAAAATAATGTCACAAATTAAAAAAACAAAACTTCAATAATGTCAAAGATTTACACGGTTCTAAAACATTAAAGGTGTCATTAATTTTTTTTTAAAAGAATTAAAAACATTATCTACCCAACAATAAATTATATTTTAATTTTGTAACTATTATAATGGCGAGAAAAAATAGTTAAGGTCTTAGATTTTATTAAATGCATATTTAATTTTTATTTTAAATAGTTTATTAATATATTCTATAATTATATTTTATTGTAGAACATTTAATATACAAATTCAAATGTCAATGTTGCACGCTAGAATCTCAACAATAAATTATTTATATCCTAACTATTAATTAATTTTTGAACATATTTTGAATCAATTAAAAAAGAGTTTCGTTATTGTATTAAATAAATACCTTTACATTTATTCAAGTAGGAGTAATATATATCTGGAAGAAAATTCTAGAAAAGACTTTTTTTTTAAGGAAAATAGAATGTTTCTAAGTAATTTAATTCTTTATAAAATTTTTATTTATATTTAAACATTTTAATATTATTAAAATAATAGGATATCATTCTTGTAAAACACTATCGTTCCTATAATATAATTGTCTAGGTTCTCAAACAAACACTCACAATAATTTAATTAAATTTTATTTTCAAACATAATGTTATAAAAGGTATACTGATATTAAAAAAAAAAAGGCTAAAATACTCCCTTGGTCCATGTTTTCGCTGGAAAATCTCAAATAGGTCCATAGATTTTTTTAATCTCAATTTGGTCCATAATTCTGCAAAATTGATTCAATTAAGCCCATTCTGTTATTTCTTCATAAACGGCGTTTACTGCTGATGACTTGGAGTTTTGTACATGCTTTGTTGTCAGTTAATTGTGAGAAGCAGTGCAAATGACGTGATGTTCTCCTATTTAGTAACATCTAGTAGTTTGTCCTAGCATTTTGGGTGGCAGGAACTGAAAGGAGAGAAGAGAATAGTTTGTTTATGGCTTCTTCTCATTCATGGTCGACGTGCTCCTGCAATGGGTTGGGGGTGCAAAATCGAAGTGATTCTTGTCATGGAGGTGGGTCAAAGAGGTTGGGTTCAATGCCTGTTTGCTATTGTGGGGAGCAAGCTTTCTTGAGAACTGCTAGAACCCTTAAAAATAGGGGGAAACAATTCTGGGGATGTCCTAAGTATAAGGTAAGATCCATGGAACTTTGATTTTTTTCGTTTAAGTTAAGCAGGAGATATTTGACGACTGTATGTATGGTTTTTGGACAGAGGGGTTCTGAACAATTGGTTGGCTACAATTACTTTAGTTGGTTCAGTGGAGATGAAGAAATTGTTGGTTCAGTCATGAAGAATGAAGAAAGGGATGTTAGTGTGCTGAATATGGAAGAAATGTACGGGCAAAGGATGAAAATTCTTAGTTTAGAAAAATCTGTCATGAATTTGGAAAATAGGATAAGGGTGTTATTTTGGGGGGTTTGTTTTGTTTGTGTATTGAATGTAATATTATTTTCGTTGTTGATGAAAAATCCATAATGCATTGTAAAACTTTGATTGTTTATTGAATGAGAAAGTTTGATTTAAGGACATAATTTTGGTGTTGTTATAACAGACCCAAACTTTTGGCCTCATACACCATATCATAATTGAATAAAGAAATTGCTATATCAGACCCAATTTGACAACATAATATCCAAACTGTTATATAGGTGTTAATCACAAATGTACTGCAAACATACATAACAGATCCATGCTCTTAACAGAGCCAAAAAAACCACAAAATATCAATTCGTTTGATCATTACAACACATGCATAAAATCAACAAAAAAACAGCACAGAGTAATGGCATTGGTTTGATCATTACAACAGATGCAGAAAATCAAAATGGGATCAACACTTTCAAAACATGTCTTCTAAAGACGTCCCCTTCAAATTCATGGCTTCCAAACACGTCTCCTTCTAGCTTTTAGCTTGGTCCTCATTGGTTGGACTGCACCTGTTGGGCGCGTATTTGGTGGCCCTGTTGTTTGTTGGCTTGGTGGAGCAGAATGTGGAGGAGCAGAATGTGATGAAGCAGATTTTGGTGGAGCAATTGTTGCTGGCCCAGATTTTGATGGAGCAGAATTTGATGAAGCAGATTGTGGTGGAGCATCTTTTGCTGGCCCAGATTGTGATGCAGCAGATTGTGATGAAGCAGATTGTGGTGGTGCAGATTGTGATGAAGCACCAGTTGGGCCAGGTTGTGATGGACTAGGTGTTGGGCCAGATTGTGGTGCAGGTTGTGATTTAGTCTGCTGTGGTCGAATAGGACAATAGTTCCTGTTGTGTCCAAGTTCCCTGCATACACTACACCTCTTACGAAACCCCCCATTAGACATTTGAGTATCATCTTTCTTTAACTCCCATGGCTCCAATCTTCTCTTCTTCTTAGGTCTTCCAGGCAAGATACGTTTTTTTGGAGGCATGACATCTAGATAAGAAGTTACTTCCAACACTTGTTCACAATTGATAGGGTAAACAATCGATGCATATGTTTGTTCATAAGTACACTTTTTAAAGCAATCTGGAATGAAATCTTCTGCATTAATGTTCAAAAATTTGATTGCACATAGGGCGTGACAGCATGGAATTCCACTGACACTCCATTTCCTGCACGTGCACTCCCTTTTATCAATGTTTACCACAAATTGCTCTCAAAGTGCTGAGGTGTGGCGAACTTCAAACAACTTATCTCCTGCCCACCTAATTACAATCAAAAAATACAAATATTTTGTAATGACAGGGGACCAACTGAAAAGGAGAAAAAAAAAGGATCAAAGTGTCAGTGTACCTTGGTAACCAATGCCTCACTAATTTTGATTCGTGTTTCAGTCTATCCAAAATTTTTGGCATGATTGACCCCTTATAAGCTGCAACTTTTTTTTTGTTGCTGGCCTATTTCTCCATGATGTACCCTCGGATATCCTCTAACATGCTTATGATGGGCTTGGTCCGAGTTTGAAGTAGCACACTATTGAATGACTCACACATGTTGTTGACCATAGTGTCACATTGAGGTCTTATAGTGAACCGTGATCTTGACCAGAACCTAACATACCAGTACACAAAAAATGAAGTCATTAAATACTAAAATCAATTAACTAACAATGAATATTTGACTTACCTTAGGGGAATCGCTATTAAGTATTTGAATGCGTCCTCATTCAACTCCTTAATTTTCAGCATTTCTTTCTCCCAACCTTGTGGATATGTGGAATATGCAGCCAGCCACATGAGACGCTTGAGGTTTTTTCCTGGAAATTGCTTTCGAAAATTGGCATAGAGATGTCGGACACAATATCCCTGATCCACTCCAGGAAGCAGTTCTTGGATAGCTTGAAACAGACCCTGTGAAGTACATAAACTTTAGTTATCAACATACATTGACATAAAGTAGCATTTTTTATAATATTACCTTCTGCTGATCTGATATAAAGGTGCATGATGCACCGACTGTATCCCCACCCAAATCATTTATTAGAAGCTCCATGAACCATCTCCATGAGTCCTTGTTCTCCACTTCTACAACCGCATATGCTATTGGCAAAATTTGGTCATTGCCATCTCTTCCAACTGCTGTCAATAACTCTCCACCATACTTGCCCTTCAAAAAGCAGTCATCCACTCCAATAATGGGCCTACATGCGGCAAAACTATCTTTGCATGCCTTTAGGCATGCATAAAACCTACTAAATATGACTTCACCATCAATGTTTTCCACTTTAACCTTCACTGTAGAACCTGGATTTCCTCTCAAAAGCTCATGTGCATAATCATATATTCTTCTATATTGCTCCGAGAATGAACCATCAACAGCATCTCTTGCAATTGCTTTTGCTCTGAAAGCCATATTTCTAGATATACAGACATTCCACTTCCTAGATACCTTGTCACGGATATCCATGACCTCCGTATGCGGGTTTTCTCAAACAGTCTTTTCCATCTTCTTACTCAACCATTTTGCATTCATTAACTTCACATTAAAGTCTCTATTGCAGCTATGCTCATCAATTATTTTCCTAAGTTGCCAAGACTTCACTGCAGACATATATGCACAGTAAGCATACCAATTGCACTTTCCCTCCGCACCAAAACATTTTACAGTAACTCTACTCCTGTCATTTTGATCAAATCTTAAATTCTTTCCATTTGCCAATGCATATGTTCGAATAGATTCTGTAAATTCCTTTTTCTCTATGAAATAGGTACCAACTTCCCATTTGTATTGGTCCATACTTTTTGGCATTGAGAAGGTTGGAAACCTTCCATAACTCTCTTTATCATTGTCTTCCTCATCAGTGTCGGTTGCAGTAAGGAATTCATCTGAGTGCCACTCAATATCTGAAAATTCATCACTAGGTCCTACTCCTACAACCTCATCCTCACTTGAATTACTACACTGTGGTTGACTGCAAGAACTTGCTCCTCCAATATCTTCTAGAGTACAACCAACTTCACATTCCACGTGACCATCCCATGGCTCAACTTCCTCGTCATCTTCAACACTGACATCAACAAGCCCTTCATCACAAAACTTCTCTGCAGCAACATCACTCCTTGTATCCTCACCATCTGCATCTGACTTATCTTCGGTTTCGTCATAAACCTCAACCACCTCCACCTCATCTGCCTCATGTAAGTTCTCTTCAACTTCAGCATGAACCTCCTGCACATCCTCCTTATCAGTCTCTTTTTCTCCATCATCATCCAACTTCTTTTCAACTTCAGCATCAAAAACCTCCACATCCTCCTTATCTGTCTCTTTTTGTCCATTAACTTCATCATCCAACTCCTTTTCAACTTCACCATCACCCTCCACTTCTTTATCCCCTTCATTATCAACCACACCCCGTTCAATCATGTTAATAACCTCAGGTTGAGTTATCCTGTGCACCACATAAAGATGAACAACACCATTTATCATAGATATGGTGGTCATATGCATAGCGCCTTTGTCATCAACTAGTTGCACCAACCTATCTTCTAGCATTGACTCTCCTCCAACAGAGTACCACAACTCTTTGGGATTAAGATGTCCCAATTCTCGTACTTCATGCAGAATCTCGAAATAGTTCCATGTATCAGGATCACAGAACCACGACACCCTTTCCCCACCGTCATACCATAGCTTCCCATCACTGACAAAATGCCCACAGTGGTGGACCACCACTTCGAAACGATCTTCAGACATCCAACCTGAAATTAAAATGCCCACAAAAGGATACACATATTACCGTCCATACCACCGTCAAACCGACAAATTAATATGGGGGACCACAAATAATATAAACTACACTGCTCAAAGCAAATGGGGGACCACAGACCCATGCAGAAAATGGAAAATGAAACTCCTTAAACCCCAATCACACAACACTCCCACACTTCCATCCATGAAAACAAAGCAAACAAAAAACCGAAGTCGAAATAACCCTAAACCCCAATCAACGAAAATAACAAACAAAATTCCCAAATCCAACTTCCAACCTTCAATGTAGATGACCTTCACTCAACAATGTCGTCACGATAAAGCCTGGAGATTGCAATCAACGTTGAAAAATGGCAGCGCCTTCCTCCGCCTTGTACTCCTCCGCCTTGCAATCCCAATCCCTCGTCGCAATCCCAAACCCTACTCGCAATCCTTATTTCTCTTAATCCCTAATTTTAAAATCATCCCAAAACGACGTTATACTTACGAAATTAATAAACAAAACGACGACCTTGAAAAACATTTATGTTTAATTCAAAAATTATTTTCCACCTTGTACTGTTCACATTAAAAAATAAATCCACATCAGCCATCCATTGAAACGTGTACAGTGTTATACAAAAAATTGTTACTCAACTTAACGCTATTGACGAATTGGGCTTAATTGAATCAATTTTGCAGAATTATGGACCAAATTGAGATTAAAAAAAATCTATGGACCTATTTGAGATTTTCCAGCGAAAACATGGACCAAGGGAGTATTTTAGCCTAAAAAAAATTAAGACTTTTTTTAAATAATTTTATTATTAATTTAATAGTGTATATTAGTACTAAAAAAATTTAGACTTTTCTTATTAAACATAATTTTATAATTAATTTAATAAAAAATATTAATATTTAAAAAATTGAGATATTTCTTTTAACATGATGTTTCATTTGTTTTACCTTTGAATTCATCTTATGTAACACCCCATTTAATTTATAATCATAATTAAAGGTAGTGTTACACAGGATAATACATAAGCACAGTCCTGGGATTTAAGCACCACTCCTTACAACAACCAAGGCACACCATGCCAAAAAGAAACAATATATAAAGTTTAATAGTATCAGATAGGAATTCAAAGGACAGACTAGTACATGGGCCATAGCCCTAAAGAAAAGCCTAAATAAAACATGAAGTCCAGCCCAAGTAGACTATGCAGCGGAATCATCTCTTCTTGTTGACCTTGAGTACCACTCGCATCTACTCCCATCAATAAACCGATGATCATCGCAAAAGTAGAAGAACAACATACAAAGAAATCAAACAAACAAAGATTAAGCTAGAGTAGAAAACAATTTATCATGCAATCACATGCTATTTCACAATCCAAGTAGTATATGTCATCCAAACATGTTATGACTCCTCAAGCAATACACTAGACTCGACATGACTCATCTGGATACATATAATTTGGTCGGATTCAGCGGATGCTTGCACTTGTGGTGGATATCTCTGCTCACCCCCGAGCTAAGTATTACAAGTATTACAATGTCTCAATCCCCCACACACAAGGTTAGTCCTTAATGAGTTTCAGGCCTCCTACTACTCTCACCACAAGAGTCGATCTGCTCTAAGTGAGACTAACTGACTCCTTAGAGTGTCATGATGCAACCTTACCTTGAATCCTTACCAAATTATATAGATGGGGCACCACCATGAACTTCTACTAACAGGGGTCATGGAATTACGTCCCGACCACTAAAGCACCACCATGAGGTCTCATCCAAAGGCTCATGGAATTACGCACTGACACAAACTAAACATACTCAATCAATCAGGTAATATTTATCATGCACATAACTCTAATGCCAACCTTTATAACCCAATCCTCATTCATATTCCATGTTGAATCCATTCCAAATCATCCTTCCCAATCCATGAATATAGAATTTCACCTCATACCAATACCATGCGATTTTGATACCTACTATTTCATTGAAATCACATGCCAAGATCATACCCAAAATTCATCATTTGCCCACCCATGAACCATTCCATATCTCATATCAAAGTCATACCCAACTCATCATATTCAATTCATGTCAAACTCATAAGCCATAAACCATAATTCATCATATCCACACAAAGTCACTTAATTCATACTTTAAACGGCATAATTAGTCCAAACATATGATTAATATCCAAAAACAAAGAAAACAAGGAGCAAACCTACCCCTCGCGCAGCCCCTCGCTCAAGCATAAGGATCTCGCTAAGGCGAGAGGGACTCTCGGTCAAGCGAGCTCCCTTCGCCTTGGCGAGAGCTCAACAATCTGGAACAGTGGCCATTCACACTAGCTCGCTTAGGCGAGACCTCCTCGCCTGAGCGAGGCATTCACTCGCTCAAAACAAGGATGGCCCGCCTGAGCAACAGCTCGCGCAGAAGGCCTAAGCGAGCCTCTGCCAGTCTCGCTTAGGCGAGACTAACTCGTTTGGGCGAGACTATCAGTTCTTGCCCCTGTTTTCACCTACAACAGTCACGTTTTCCACCAAACAACAACCACAAGCACTTCGCATGTTCATAGTAACATATAGCCCATACAACACCAAACAGAACCAAGAATAGGCCAAAAATCATTTAAAACACAAAGCCTTAACTTCCCTTACTTGGAAAGAGCTATCCAAATGACTCGTATACATAAATAGTGAGCACAACAGCTCCGGGAATGACTTAGTGAGCTGGAAACATAGTAGAATGGAACAGAATAAGGGCATTGAGATGAGCCTTAGAGTAAACACGAAAATAAGAGTAGGAGAGATCTAGTATGAGCTAAGGAGCAACTTACGTGGAGTCGAAGGAGCTTGAAAAAACTTTACGAAGGCTATGGATCAAACCCTAGCAGAGCTTCTGTTGAGAACGAAGGGGTTTGAGGACTGATGTTTTCTGAAAGTGAGATGGGAGTGGGAATGTTAGGCTGGTTTAGGGTCTTTGGCTCCTCATGGGCCAGCCCTTAGGCCCAATTAGATTTAGGGAAGCCCTTAAACATAAGGGCAAAAAATATTGGGTCTTACATTCTCCCCAACAACAAAAATTTTCGACCTCGAAAATTCATCGACGAGATGGGAAGAAAAATACGTTTTTCGCATTTCATCTGACAACCACCAATTAGACACGACTAATAAAACGACTCCAACACCTATAGTCATTGGAAACTTTGCCTCTGTCCTAAACGATATGTGTTCAACTGTGTAGATTGGTTTAGTCACTACTCTCGAAGTAACTTCCAACCTGCAACCTTAAAATTGGGATGCTCCCCCTTACCTACCCAACCAACTTGTCTTTGATATACCGACTCGTCTACCATATGCTCTCCACTACCTCTTGTAGGTTTTATCAAAGTCCCAAATGACTTGATCATTATTGAGTTCTGGCCTACTGCCTCACCATCAACACTCTTGACCCCTTTTACGCATAACGATACTCATAACATCTTACTTCCTTTGTTGGCTTCAACCAAGGCAACAAAGTTCCCTACCGAGTTATTCCATTTCCAATTTAAAACTCTCAACTGATTCCATCGCCATATCATTTTGGCCTCCTATCCTATTTTTGATCCCTTGACTCGTAACCATCATTCCACCAAACCAAAGAACCATAAGTCCCATTGACTCCAAATCTCTAGTTTGTTTTGCACCAAGCAACTCTACGATACACCTCAAACTAAGATTGCTCGATTTGACTTTTTCCCAACCTCTTTGAGAAACTTACTTGTCCTAGTCGAATAACTAGACCAAGGAAATCTCTTCACATCTCTTCCTCCCGACTTAGACACTTACTTCTCCACCAACCCTTACCATGTCAAGCCAGATCTTGAATTCTCTTTTTACTTCCTTACTTCAAGGTTGGTACCCTAACTTGAAAACATAATTCAACCACCTCTCATTTCCTTGGTCCAACTTCCTCAGTGCAACCCTACACTTCCAACTCTGAATGATCATTGCACACTTTTACACGATACTCACAAGGATGAAACCTTTGATGTTTTTAAAGAATTGGTCTTCGTAGTGATCTCTAGGTCTTGAATAAGATAGTTCTTCTCGCGCACCTCTTACCATTTCTAAGCATCATCTGCCACCATCCCGTTGCGCTACTTTGATCAATACCCAAGCTCACTTGTTTGTTTACTTAAAATAATGATCCTTTCATGTCCGCCATGACAAGGAAGAATTGTCATTGAGAAATTTTCCTCGAGACCCCTATAAGACTTGTAGAACCCTTTAAACTCCTCTTTTGATAGCCTTAACATTCCATTTTCTCAACAATGTATCTGTCCTTTTCAAACCATATTCCTTATTAGTCACTCCAACCTTAGTCAATACTCTTCTTGAATGGCTTGACACACCACAACTTCATTTTAAAGATTCACCAAACTCATAGTCATCCTAGTGATTATACTGAGTTTATACCATTATGTCTCCAACAACTCTTTCACTTGTTTCTCTTACTTCACAATCCTAGCATAAAGCCTCCAATTAGAAACTGTCAGCACAAGTTCGACTTCAGACCCAAATGGAAAAGGGAACTTCACCACTCCAAAGCGAAAATCTTAATGTTTACTTTAGAACAAATCTATAACTGTTCTACCACTAAGATTCCTTGCGTCTATTTTTCGCTTGCCTTTGTCGTATAACTTTGATTCACATGACACCCTGCCCTCACCTTTCAGCTTGTCTTTGAATTTAAATGCTTTGATCACTACGAAGGCACCACACACCCGAGTGAGTCTCCACTTGGTCGTAATTTTAGCAAAACCATCATCTCAACCTCAGCCCCTTCCTAAAGGCAACCATGATTCCTTTACCATACTGACGACATCAAGAAGTACATGATCCCAAGAAAACTGACTCTTAGTCCAAGCATCACTTCGTAAGGTGCATCTCTAGATGAGATTTATTCGTGCTAACTACTTTAGCATCAACCATCGTAGACACCATGTCAACTACTCAAAACTTTTTTTTTTCATTCCCTCTATCATTGTGCTCCGACATCAGTTGGGTTGTCCTTCCATACGAGAATAACCTTTAAAGGTGTGCCCTTCCTTCTGGTGCGTGAAACCTTCCACTTTATACCCAAGGTCAAATGTCTTGCTCATGGGAACTACTTTTCCTTGAAACTTCCCGCTAACAAAGTTGAAAAGACCCTTCTCCACCTGCTGACTGTTAATTCTAGTATGAACCTCTTATCCATCTCAGCCTCTCACTAGAGGTTTGCCATCTTTTCGCACTTCACAGTCTCTTCCTTTCTTAGCTTGCTCGTTGCTAAGCAATCTCTCCACTTTCTGCAGCCTAGAATTTGCCAATTGGTCCTCTTCCACTACTCCAAGAAGCAGTAGGTGTGACCATATGACTATATTCAATGTCACTTCTCCTAACACTGTATGCATTTGCATGACTCTAAACTTCAACATTGTCAAGATGTAGAATCAGGTTGATTTTCCTCAAACGATGTGGCACTTGCATGCACTGATACCTTTCAGTGTTCTTAATCTTTTGATTCAACTCCTTTTAGAAAAATTGTAGTATCGGTTTCCGAGAATCTATCCTTAAAGCTCCCTCTGACCAAACGTTATTTTGTGAACTCTAGCATCTTTTCTGGTTTATTAGCCCAAAACTTGGCTTTCCTTGCTCAATTATATACGTCATACATCGACTCCCTATCTCTGAGGCAAGACGTCGTCTTAGAGACCCCATTCAACGCTTATAAAGGTGAGCAGACCAAGTTGACATTGAATCTGCATTCTCTTATCTCTGTAGACACTATACATAAGGCACAGAGGCGCAGCAAGACAAACTAGATCATACAAAGTAACACTCTATCACTTATGGACAACCAACCCTCTTGTTTGTCACTCTTCTCTCCCAAACTATTAGAATTGGGAAAGGAAAACAACCTTTAATTTAGTCATGAGTGTGCATCCTCATCATTTAATCAAGGTGTTTTCTGTTCTAAAAATTTTTGGTTTCATTGATAAACTTGACTAGACATGACCACTTATGCCCGCGGGGCATGACAAACCCACAACCGTAGGTCATCCTAAGGATGAACTGCTCTGATACCATTAATGTAACACCCCATTTAATTTATAATCATAATTAGAGGTAGTGTTACACAGGATAATACATAAGCGCAGTCCTGGGATTTAAGCACCACTCCTTACAACACCAAACAGAACCAAGAATAGGCCAAAAATCATTTAAAACAAATGCCCTAACTTCCCTTACTTAGAAAGAGCTATCCAAATGACTCGTATACACAAACAGTGAGCACTACAGTTGCGGGAACGACTTAGTGAGCTGGAAACATAGAAGAATGGAACAGAACAAGGGCATTGAGATGAGCCTCAGAGTAAACACGAAAATAAGACTAGGAGAGATCTAGTATGAGCTAAGGGGCAACTTACGTGGAGTCGAAAGAGCTTGAGCAAACTTGACGAAGGCTAAAGATCAAACCCCAACAGAGCTTGTGTTGAGAACGAAGGGGTTTGAGGACTGATGTTTTCTGAAAGTGAGATGGGAGTGAGAGTGTTAGGTTGGTTTAGGATCTTTGGCTCCTCATGGGCCAGCCCTTAGGCCCAATTAGATTTAGGGCAGCCCTTAAATATAAGGACAGAAAATTTTGGGTCTTACATCCTACATCAAAGAACTTTTTTATCATTCTTAGTTATTGTTGTAACTGAATTAGAGTGATTTCAATTAGTTTTGTGATGACACTTAAAGGTATTTGTTGATGGTACAAAGATTTGTTCACGCAAGTTGAAAATAAAATTTGAAAAAACTTGAGAAAATAAAAAATAGTAATACTTGTAATCGATCTTTGTTGATTAGTAGAACTATTAACTATTTACAAAGAGAAACAATATGTAATCCAAATTTGGTTTACATTAATACAAACTAGTTATATGTAACCTTCAACAATATGAACAAATATTTTTTTTTTAATTTTATAAGTTTTATTCAGATTTTCACTTTGTTATAATTAATATTTCTTTATATTTAAAATTAATGTTAAATAAAGACTTCAAATGGTAGAAAAAGTTCTTCATGATCTCATTACTTTGCATGAATTATTAATGTCATTGAGCTAAGGATTTTATATTGGAAGCTGAAATTGCTAAGCTAAAGAGTGGTTGAAGTCGTGAAAGTTTGAAAATGAAAATATTTAGATATTTTTCACCTCAATAATATATATATATATATATATATATATCTATATCTATATATATATATATATATATATATATATATATATATATATATATATATATATATATATATATATTTATTATTTCTAAAATATATATATATATATATATATATATATATATATATATATATATATATATATATATATATATATATATATATATATATATATATATATATATATATAATAGACAAACTTTAAAGAACTTATAACATGTTTGTACTTATTTATTATACTTCCAATCTTATTAACTCATAATGACAAAATGGTTCATATATGTTCAACATAGGAAAATTATAGATATGTAAATATTATCAAAATTCTTTTATGGACCTATCTATTGCTTCTTATACATTTTATTGAGGGAAATTGTTATTTAGTACATAATTACTATTTAAAAATATTAGTTATAGGTAACTTGTTAAGAAATAATTATAAAAAAATAAGAATATTTGTCTAGTTTTAGTTTAGTGACTCTTAAAAATTATTTTTTGGCACACTATTTTATAAAACTAGTAATTTAGTATGTGAAAATTATTTGAGATAAATATTTATTTTAAATAATTAAATCTACATTTTATAATAAATAAATACTCTGAATATAAAATTATAATATAATTAGAAATTATAATAAATAAATATTTTGAACACGTATAAGATTTAAGGAACAATGTTATTTTAATAATTGATATCTTTTTGAAAATATTGGAACTGATCTAGAATGAAGATGAAATAATAAGTCTACAAGTTAAAGGAGTTGTCTTGGAAGAGATAATCATGGAATAAGATATTTAAGAATAATCTCATTAAAGAATGATTTTTGGAAACACTTTTATTTGATATAGTTATTTAATTTATTTATAATAAATGATTGATAGTAGATAATATTTGCCATAGCATATTTAAATTTAATCCTCAATTACAACTATCAGATAGCTAGAATCAAAGTAAGATGAATTTTAACCAACTATCATCTTGTGACTTGTGAATCTCCTTAAGCAAAAAAGTTGAAATAATTTAAAATAATATTTTAATTGAGAGATTAAGAAGATAACTTGAAATAAAAGTACTAAAAATTTATAATTTTTTAAAACTTTAAAAGTGTATAATTTTTTAAAAAAATTAGAAACGTTATCTCCCGACAATAAATTATATTTAAATTTTTTAAATATTATAATTACCAGAAAAATAGTTAAGATTGTAAAACATGTTTAATTTTAGTTTTAAAAGTTTATTAATATATTATTTGTAATTACCAGAAAAAATATTTATGATTGTAATACATATTTAATTTTAATTTTAAAATTTATCAATATATTATTTGGATTTTAAAATCTCAACAGTAAATATATCATTTTATGAAACACAATTGGATTAATATATTATGAAATACAAATTCAATTGCATTTTAGAATCTCAAAAGTAAATTCTTTGGATCCTAGCTATTATTAATTAATATTTCAACATTATTTGACTTAAATAAAAAAGTTTTTGTTTTCTGTTACATTCCATTAAATAAATACCATTACTTTTCTTGAAAACCCTCATTCATTCAATCACCAACTACCTAATAATTAAGCAGACGCATGCAAAAAGTAGAAACCCGGTCTCCTTCGTGTCAAAGCTCCAATCCAAGATGGATTCTTCGGCGAAACTCATCCCAAGAAAAAGAGCATCCAAGGTAGAACTAGCTACTGTAATCAACTATGGCTTTGCATGTAGCTGAATTAGAGTGATTTGATATTGCATGTCACTGATCTAGAGCTATTTGTTGATGGGTGCAAGTGTTTATTCAACATTGAAAATTGAATTTGAGATTTGAGAAGAGAATGTGAAAAGTGAGAGAATTTTTTGTTTTATGTTTTTTCTGGAGCAGAATACTACACCGGTGAAGAATAACAGACCGAAGAAGAATAGCACGCCGAAGAAGAAGAGCACGCCGAAGAAGAAGAAGAGCACGCCGCCGAATAAAACACCTAACAAAACTGAATCAGAAGTTGCTTCAGCAGGATCTGCTTACAAGTTTGATCTGAGGTTGGAGGCAAAGCTGTCTGCGGAGGTTAAAGTCCTTCTTTGTAACTGTGAATCTTGAGTTCTTTTTATTGTTTTGTTCTTGAGTTGCATGCAATAGTGATATCTGTTAAAATATTAATTATGTGAGATGTGGGTGCATTGAAATAAGTGTGATCTGATATGTAGTTTATTTTCTGGAATGGAATCAGATTGATAAGAAGGTGTACGCTGGAAGGAGAATACATCCCTTTTTTACCTTGTGGAAAGAGGATAACGAACGACAGCGGCGACAAGCTTTATTGGCTAGAAGGAAAGGAAAAGGAATTAGTAGTTCCTGTCATGTATTTGAAGATGTTCAGGTTCCACAATCCAACTTTAACTGAATTTGTTCAAAGTTTTAACTGGTATCAAACTCAATCAAATCGAACAAATTTAACTAATTTCAATGAAATCTTAACTCAATATGTTAGCTTCAAAATTAGTCTAAATCCAACTGAATTGTAATTGAAGTTAAAAATTATGAAAAATATCTTTCAAATGTATACTGAACATTTTAAAATTTGTTCACCAAAACTGTCAATTGGTTCAACTATGTTTCTTTGTTCAGTCTATCATTCTTTTTTTCCATTCAATCGCACCTCTTAATGATAACAAATTTCTTTTAATGATAAAATTATCAAAGATTTGTATATTTTTGTTCTCTGAATTTTAGATGTTGCAATTTTCTCTTGTCAATGCAGGATAATGCCTCACCCATCGACTGGGGTGACTGGACATTTTTGGACAAGACCACAGTTGCATCTTTTGGTACACAGGGTTCAAATTTATCTTTTATGGATGGTTCGGTTGAATCCTTAAATTTTGATAACATAAGTAGCATTTCGAAATTCTCAAGTGCTTCTATGCCTGAGAATGTAATGTGTTGTCCAAGCCAACTTTCTACACAGCCAGATAGTAATAGTAAGCTGGAAATATCATCCCCAAATTCAGTAGTCTTAGAGAAAGCTAAGTGTCTTTTGAAGTCAGAAGATGTCGATGTGGTACATAACTCTTCTTCTTCCGTCTATAGTTTTATGTAATCACTTAGTTTAGATGGAAACAGTCTTATACCTCTGGGAAAATTATTTATAACCATTGCCAACACTATTTTTCAGGATCTGGGGTTGGAGGTGAATGAAAATACTTTCTCAGGACACAAGGACATTTTCAGAAAACAGGATATTGAACCGCAGAGTGAATTTCTTCAAGCAAGGTTAAGACGAGCATGAGCAAAATCAAATATTTTTGTGCTGATAATATATGCACATTTTACCAGTGATATTTTTGTGTTGTTCTTAAGTTGATGCATATGTGTACATTTTACTTTGATTTTTTTTATTTATTTTATGTTTATGTCATGCACATCTCCTTTATGATCTTTATGACATGGGTGCTATTAATTACTTCTTTTCTTAATAAATTGCATTCTTTTCTTAGGTTAGTTTTTTATTTTGGCTGCTGCCAAACTATATTTATTGAATTTTGACCCTTTGATTCTGTAAACCGTGTAAACCCTAATCAATTGGTTTATTTGTGACTACTAAAATTAAAACAAGGTGGATGTGAAATTATTTTGGGTGTTTACATCTTGATAGATATTGTGTACTAATTTGAGAAATTTATTTCTGTTGTCTTCTTCTCATATCTAATCTTTTAAACTAATAAACTAAGTTTGATCTAATGTACTCCGATTTTTCTCATATCCATTTTTATTCATATGTGACTTAGCATTTGAGAATTGTGCAACTTCATTTTTTCTGTCACTTATGCCACATGTCCCATTAGCAAACTTTTTTCATGATCCATTTCTTGCCTTGCAGTATGGGGTCTTACTACCATAGTTGTGAAGGTAACATCAGCTTATGGACAGACAAGTACAAGCCAAAAACCGTCTCTGAGGTCAACATTTCTTCTGGTTCATAATGATATTCTTCTTAACATAATACAAAGCATGCACAAAGTCATAATAGTTGCATGTTTGTAGTTCCTGAATAGAGTGGTTTATGTTGCATGACTTTGTCTTAGGTGTGTGGAAATGAAGAGGCTATGAATTTCTTGCGTTACTGGTTACATCTTTGGCATAAAAGACCTTCTCAATGCACAAAAAGTTCCTCTAAGGAATGTCAAAGAAAACCTTCTCAGTGCAGAAAAAGGTCCTCTAAGAAGGGTCAACAAGACGATACACTTGACCATGCTCCAGAAAATATAGATGAGGGTCACGTGCAGAGTGTTCTCTTGATTACAGGACCAAGTGGGGTAAGTGAAACTATATTTTGTCAAATCTATAACTTAGATAATTCTTTGCATGGTTGAAAACATAATTTAATAGGTGATCAGTAGGAATCTATTTTGTTTTAATAGGTATATTGAATATATTTTTTTATTCTTTATCTATTTACTTATTTTAATAATAAGTTTAAAAGTAAAAAATAATTTATTAAAATCTAATTAAAGATGGAAAGATGTAATTATTAAGATAAAAATTTGTGATAATCAAAATTATGAAAAAATACATAATATATAACGTATTACTAGTAACTATATAGAAAAATCTTTTAAAATTAAAAAATACTATTTATTAAATTAACATTTCATATCAAGTCAGATAAAAGAGTTCTTTTTTATCTTCATTAATAAAATAATAGAACAATAGAATATACGAAAAGAATGAATTTGTATTTAACTTCTTAATTTTCTTCCAAACAAAAGAAAATATGTGATATGAATAAAATATACGAGAAATATAGAAAAAATGAGTTTGTGTCTTATTTTCTATATGTGAGAGTAAGAATATAAAATAAAATATATGAGAAATATAGAAAAAATTAGTTTATGTCTTTTCTATATATCTTTTTCGAAAAAAAAAACATGTGAATGTGAGAATATTTGAAAAATTTAAAAGATACGAGAAAACATAAAAATATCTTAATAAATTTATTTATTTTTATTGTATTTAATGTTATATTTTATTATTTATTAACATTAAATATTATATTTTATTAAAAAAATAAAAATTATTTAATTTAATTTTTACTAATATAATATACTACATTATAATTGTAAAATTTTTAAAAATATTTAAGGGTTATGACCCCTCGATCATAACACTAAGAACCGCCTCACCATGTGACGGTCAGGTGAAATAGAGAATGAAAATGACTTAGTCTAGTCATAAGTATCAGAAGACCTTGTTTCTATTTATTTTTATATTGTTACTTATTATTAAACTTCAGAAATTTAAGAATTTATATATTAGTTCCAATTGTTGATTATATTACACAAGGATTTATTTAATTGTAACCCTTCGTAGTATAAAAGGGTAACTGTGGGTTAGAAGTGATCTTTCTCTTAGTTCTTCCTAACCGTGAGTTATAACTGACTTTACTATTCTTCCCATAATGTTGTTTTTGTTCTTCAAAGTTGTAGTTCTAATATATCTATACATGAGTTTCTGTATCAGGAAATTGCAACCACACTTTTTCTGTGTGTTTGCATTCATTTTTAGTATCAGTCATATTTGAGAAACTTAATGACAAATTTCTTGCCAAGGTGTTAACAAAAATGACACAGGTTGCATCATTCTGCTGTCACCAAAAAACTCCCTGGAGTTTTCTTTCTGATCATGGATGCATGCATGCACCATTTTGATCCTGTAATAAATATTTTAAGATAGAAGGAGATTTTGTATGAATTTAAATGTAGCATGCATAGTTATAAATTGGTTGACGTTTTCCGTAGGATTATGAAATTAGGAGAGGTTTGTGTATGATGCAACAAAAAAGCAGCAGTTACTGACTCCTTTACTCTTTACTTGTTTGTGTTATTTCTCTTAACATCAGTATTTAGGTTATCAACAACTCTTCATTCTCTCTGCTCTTTGGATTTTGATTGAGTGAATGTATATAAAATCCAAACTTTTTCATTGTTTCTTCCACCACAATTTTCTTGACTTGGTAAGAATAATATTGTTGTCCTTTGTTCAATTATGCACAGTAATGATCATGAAAAGTTGTCATTTATTTTTCTTCTGGTTATCATGGCAGTTTTAAGAAGTGGTTTTTATTTTTTTTATTCTTGATATATTTTGATTGAAGGTACATGAATTAAATCTATTTCCCTTTTGTAACTAAGAGAATGCTGACATAAATGCATTCAACTTGGTTGTAGATAATTATCATCATCTATATGTTCTTGGATATAATGTAAACTTTGTTTTGTGACCTTGCAGAGTGGCAAGTCTGCAGCTGTCTATGTTTGTGCCCAAGAGCTAGGGTTTAAAGTTGTAGAGGTATATCACTGTTTAGAAGTATACCTTTGAATATTTATGTTTTACATTGATAACTTGCTTGTATCCTCACTTACAAGAGAGGATAGGTAATCCTCTAATGTAAACCAAGGAAAACAAAGTAGAAACCTTAACTGGTAACCACAAAACAAACACAAAATTAAGAAATTAGAGATGATTAATTTGGAAATCTAAACAAGCTTCAAATCATGATGACCTTGTTAACAACATCATTTAATTTCACTCTGTCTATCCTGTCCTTGTGCATAGTAGAGAAACACTAGACAATCCACAACTGTGAATGTTTCAGCAAGTTTCCAATAATAAGACGTTTTTGAGAAACAGATGTGGGATGTACCTCCTCACTCCTACATGAGAAGCTTTTTGTAATATCTTCTAGTTGTCACTTCTTAAAACTTTCTTTGCTTTTACAAATATGTAATTCTGTTAATGTATCTGGAAAAAAAAGGGAAATATTACTTTGACACCCGTTTAAAAAAATCCATCTTACAACTGTGAATTTACTAATTTAATAATACAATAATATGTATGTATTAGAATTTCAAATTAAAAAATAAAATAAATATTATTAAAATATTATTATCTTAAATATTCAAGTGGGTGTTTTTCATTCAGCATATGTAAAAATATAATCACTACAAAAAAAAAAATCAAAGTTTGTCTCTCATGTCACAACAGATCAATGCATCAAGTTGTCGAGATGGAACTGCTATCACTGATATCAAGAATAAACTAGAAGAACCTGATGCAGGAAAAATCACAAGGTTTATTAATCTGTCCTTACAAATTATTGTTACTGAACTTCTGTTGTTGTGTTATTTTATCTGACCATACTTTATCTTATAGTGCTGTTACTTTCTTTCAATATTTTGTTGACTTATTTGAGTGTTATTTTGTTTGAGAATCTTTTTTCTTTCACAGGTAATGAGCACATCATTTAATTTTTTCAAAGGAATATATATATTGTAGACAAGACAAAACTATATTCTGTACATATAAAAGCATTTTGTCATAGGTGGTTCTTCCAAAATCAAGTAATTATCTGTCTTTATATTGGCAGGTGGTTGCTTCCTCGTTCTGTTGAAGCTCGCCCAACTTTAATTCTAGTTGAGGATGTGGACATTATATTTCCTGAAGATCGTGGTTGTATCACTGCCATACGACAACACTTCTCGGCCACAGAAAAATGGCCTATTATATTCACCAGCAACAGTGAGATGACTTGTTAAATAATGTATCTTTGCCCAATCTATAGCTTTTATGTGTTCATATTTATGACAATGCAATTTTTTAAAATTAGGAAATTGTGGTGGCCTACCAAAAAGTTTTGAAAGACTACATGTTTCTTTCTCATATCCATTGCCAGATGAGTTACTTCGCCATATAGAAAAGGTATGTGCTCTAGGATTTCTATATTTCAACCCTCAAAGCTGGGAAAACTGAACCTGAAATTATACATCTATGGATAACCTGCAGGTTTGCGTCACAGAAGAAGTCAATATCAATCCTCTCCTACTGAAAAAAATTATCCAGTCTTGTGATGGAGATATTCGGAAAACTATTATGCAACTTCACTTCTGGTGCCAAAGTAAAAAGTATAGCGAAGGTGCATTACAAAGCCCTTTTGTTGCATGTCTGTATGCTTTTGACTTGTAAGAAAATAATAGTTGTTCAAATTTGGACTTAATGTGTGCATTGATGCTCTCATATTAAGACCTACTATTTTTTCATCTGTGTTAGCAATAGCTTGTAGAACGTACGAAGAAATCTTGTTATTATATTATTTATTGATTATTTTAGGAAAGATATAAAAGGTTAGAGAAGATAGATCATCTTAAAAATATACTCCTCTCTAGAGATAGGGATGAGCTGTTTTGAAATTGATTCATCAGGGCAAACCAACATCAGTTGCACTGTTATTTATTTATTTATTCACTCTCAAAATATTCCTTCTTCGTTAATATTGGCTAATAATGCAACCTAACCTAACATTTTCATATTAATTATTTACTGTTCAGACAGGAAAGTGGGAAAGGTGTATGGTATGCTTCCTTTTGATGTTGAGGCTTGTCACCACATTATACCAAAGATACTACCCTGGAATTTTCCCTCAGAGTTGTCCCAACTCATTGAGAAGGAAGTTGCTAAGTCAATAGCCACAATGGATGAAAACTCGTATTTGCAGGTGTTAGTTAACCAAGAGCTAGACATAAATGAAAAGAAAGATAAGGTGAAGAGAATCAAGAGATCTCTTGCAGACTGCAATGGGTTTGAAAGTCAACAAAGTGCTATTTCTGAATTTTCAAACTGCTCTGGATCCCCGGTAACATCCTCTTCAGACGTTCATGAGGAAGTTTACAAGAGACATTCCCTTGAAAGCAACAGTGACTATCTCTTTAAGTTTCAAATGAATCAAGCCTATCTAAGTTCATCATTTTCCAAACCGGTTAGTTCAATTTTGGAAAGAGAAACTACTTATGATGCATGCTTAAATGAAACGTATAAATCATTTTATGCATCGAGTTTACATGGATCAATATCCGTTCCTGAGGCAGCAATTCAAAGTGGAATAAAGCCAATGACTGGACCAGTGTCTGGTTCAGTAGAAGGATCTTCTCTTGATAATGAGCTGACACCGACCACTTTCACTTTTTGTCAATCCTCAGACAAATTGCCACCAAATTCTTATCCATTTGCAAATCCTGAAATTCTAGAATCTTCTTTTACAAAAGCAGTTGTGCAAAATTTCAGAGATGGGAATACAAAAACCACAACTGTGAGTAATGCCATAGATGCGTGCAGTCATATTGATTCTACATCAAACACAAAGTCTTTTGACTCTAGTCCATCGATACCAATGGATATGGTACAAGAATTGTGGAGGGAACTTCGTACATGTCGAAAGGATTTAGGACAGGATGACGACCAAGAACAACAAAATGTTATTCAAGTTCTTAAACTTACTAGTGGGCTGACCGATCTAATTTCTGAAGCTGACTTATTGTTTCGTGATCACCAACCAAAACAATGTGTAAGTGTTTTAAAATGTGCTTTTCTTCGTTTATATTGTACCGACACCTTAATTATGACAATAATGTGTAGGGTATGATGGAGCCTTCGATGACACTTTTTGAAGAAGCCACAAAGAGTTGGTATGATGAGCAAATGATGATGTCTACAGTTGCTGTACATGGTTTTTCTTTTTATGCCAAACATATATCAGATGTAGGATCCAAGTTTGGTTATGAGAACGAGGTAGATCTAATCTCAGAGATGTTGGCTAGCACTACTAATGTTATGGCACTGGGAAAATTGTCTAGACAAGACCAAATAAAAAGTACCAACATATATGACAATAAGCTATTGAAGATGAATGACCTGACAAATGATACCAAGTAGGTATTCCATGACTTAATTTTAGAGTAGTGATGAACATACCACCATTTTACCCTCACAACATCCATAGTATTTTTTTATAACTTTTTATACTTTTTTTTTTCATTTATAAGTGTTCAATGAATCTTCTTAATCATTAATCACTGCATCTAATATATTATCCTTTTTGAGTGTGAAACTTTTTTACAAATTTATCTTTAAAAAATACTTTAAAGATTGAAGAAAGAAATGTATTTACCTTTGGTATGAACTCTTAAGTGATACAAGGGTATTGGAGTATCGGAATACAATACTATGCATGCATCTTAAGGGGTATTGGATGAATGTTGGGACTATACTAGATGTTTATCTTTTTCCATAATTTGAATTGTTAGTGCAAACAATTCCACAACTATCTGGAACTTATTATCTTAGCGATTTGCTAATGTGGAAATATGATGAAAACAGAACATCTTTTTCCAGCGTGATCCGGTCCATGATGCCAGCATTATCATCCTTGTCAGTGAGAGGTCTTGCATTAAGTGAATATATATCTGCACTACGCCAAATCTCAATTTCTGAAGGTTTTCGCATTTCACATGATTCAGAAAATACGAGAAAACGAAGGTACATGTTATGAAGCAAATTTAGTTTTCAGCGTTCTAATTAATTGGAATAGTTAACCAAGAATATTTGAATTGTTTAAATGCAGAAAAGTTGATCGACATTATTTGAGCAGAGGTAAATTGAAGTTGACTCCTGAAGATATATCATTGGTGTGCAAAGGTGATTTATACAGAAAGATTTCTTCACAGTACATTGCTAAAATGGAAAGCAAAAGTGCATGATCGAACCTTAGAGTATGGATTTAATTTAATAGTAAATCCATTTGTGGTGTAAAAATAAAATCGCTGGTGATTGGCATAGGACGAGACCAATAAAGTTTATTTTTGCCTATGATAATGATCATGGACTGAGACGAAAATAAACTGCAACAGCGATAGAATTACCAAATGAGACTTGTATGAACCTTTAATTGTAGGCATTTTATTGTTACTGAAATAATCTTGTTTTAAACAAGAATTATGTAGTTATGACATTGCATCAAAATTTTCAGTTTTACTGGATGTTGATTCATCTACATGATAATTTTCTTGATATTGGAATGGCGGATCTCCCTTAGGGACTAAGGGGGTCGTGGGCCCCCTCCTTTTTTTTCACATTATTTATTAAATTATATAATATATTCATATAATATACTTTTATTGTTTTAAAGTATAACTAAAAACATTGGTTTTGTTATATATCAAACTTAAATAACTATTACATTTAAAAATTTGAAGAAAAATGATAATATTTATGATATTTTTTGTTTCAAACATTGTTTTAAATATGTAGTTGTGACATGTTGCATCAAAATTTCCAGTTACCGAATGTTGATTCATCTATATGATAATTTTCTTTGGACAAACCTTTGCAAAAAATTTATATATAGGAACCAATGGCAGACCTTGGTTACGGATTAAGTGGGTCGGCTCCTTATGTAACATCTCATTTAATATATAACCTTAATTAAATGAAATATCATATACAATATAATATAAAGAGTAATGCCATTTAGTTTAAGTGTCAAGCATTACAGTTATCCATGAATAAACTGGAATAAAGACTGGGCACACCAAGATATCATGAACAAAATTAAAAGATTCAACGGATGACCAAAAGTTTGCTCATAGAGCAAAAGATTACAATATAATAAAGGACTTTCACAACATGAGTCTAACATCAACCCATGACCATCAAGTTGCAGCATTCCCGTTGTCACTGTGATCACAAGGAGTTCCCATATCTGCTCACACCAAAAGGATTGGTGATCATTGCAAAAAGGAAAACACACACAAGAAGACAACACAAACAAGAAAGGTAAGCTAGAGTAAAAAGGTTTTATCATACGACTAATTATACAATTTAAAGTTCAAGCACAGATAAATCAACCAAGCATGTGATAGCAAACAACAAGACTCTAAGACTCAATTATCCGGATACATATATATAATCAGTCGGATTCACTAGATGCTTGCACTTGTGATGGCGTAGCCATTGGCAATGGGTTTCACCCTACCACGTACAAGATTAGCCTTCAAACATCTAAGGCCATTATTCTGCCAAAGACTAGGGCCTCTTACTACTCTTACCACTTGAGTTAGTATGCTCTACATGAGACTAACTGACTCTTTATAGCTTTAGGATGCAATCCTTACTTGAATCCTTACTTAATTATATATGCTGAGGCACCACCACAAAATCTTACTAAGAGGTTCGTGGAATTATGTCCATTACATGAGACACAACCATGAGCTCTCACCAAGAGGGTCATGGAATTACGTCTATTACATAATGCACCACCATGAGATCTCACCAAGAGGTCCATGGAATTATGTCTAACTCATACCATAGCCATGCTTCACCAACCAACCATAGATTTATCATGCATACCGATCTCATGCCCATATTCAACCAACCATCCAATCATGTTTAATACGCATAATCATACCAAACTCATGAATTCCAGCCCATTAACCATTTAATACATGTATATTCACCCAATTAATGCTTTAACACCCCAAATTTAGGATGTCACGAGAAGCTATCATTGCTCTTTTTGTTTAAAATAAAACGATTATATCACAAAAAGGCACAAAAATACTCATAGTTTAAATGTAAATAAGTAATCCAAACTCCCATTGAAAATAGTAATAATAAAAAAACAAAGCTCCAATCAAATACTAGAAATCAAAAGCAATTTTCATAGTCTTCATTGTTTGATTGAAATAAACTAAATAAATAATAATCCCCTCGAGTACATTCCATCCTCTCCGCAATCTACTTTGAGTCAGAAACATCTGCATTACCATCTACTCACGTATAACACACACGTTATACGATCATCGCATGGGAAACAAACACACAAACAAAAAAATAGGGGTAAGCTAACCATAAACAATGATATATAAAAGAATTTCGTAAGAAAAACATGTCTAATAATACTCAATGTCGCATTCAAGTAACACGGAAACATTATCATCACAATTCATCCTTAGTTTGAACATACAAACCCCAAATCCAAACAATCATACGAAACTAAACATAGCATCACATTCATCTAAAATCTTCAAATATAGTGATCATAATCAAGCTTTGGTTTTCCGCGGCCTCTCACCCCACAACATCAACATCTAGTGTCCTAGAATAGATGGTTCGATGTGTCCCATTAACGTAGCCAGATTGTTTCCCTTATTCCTCAAGGAATTATGAGTAAAAATGTCGATGCATCGCACATCGGGCACTATACTCACAACGAGCCGAAATAAGGTGAAACATTTTTCCCCTCCCCACTGCTTCACACTGGTAAGAGGGTACAACACTCGAACCAATCCTTTACCATTGCTTCACACAGGCGAAGATAATCTGTAAGACCCGTAGAATTTAATTAATTAAATAATTAGTTAATTAATAAATAGGGAGGGGTAATAATTATGACATTAAATGATGATTGGTATGACGTGGAAAAGTACTAGCTCAAGTGGTTGAGAGTACTTGGTTTGTGTGAGAGGACTTGGGTTTGAGTCCTATGTATGATACTTTTTGTATTATTATTATTATTTCAATCTATGAAAGCATGTTCTGTTATGATATGATGCTTGAATTGTGATTTCTAGCATGAAATATGAATTGGCATGATGGTTTGATATTGATTTGGCAATTGCATGGTTATGG
>Ga0214543_1000252_pt1 | contig 83131 bp, 45 predicted proteins | sample CNSS2metaG_FD_160094 | JGI IMG/M metagenome (GOLD analysis project Ga0214543, IMG submission 160094) | Root nodule microbial communities from cowpea collected in UCLA plant growth center, Los Angeles, California, USA - CNSS2 | ecosystem: Host-associated > Plants > Roots > Nodule | place: USA... | reverse complement strand
TATATATATATATATATATATATATATTTGACCGATTTAAAATCTTCTTAGCACTTCAATTACTTAAATGTATGATTAATTTTTGAAATGATGAGATTTGAGAAAAAAATTAAGAGAAATAAAAGAATTAAATATGATTGTTAAATGCGATGAGGATAAAATTAAAGTTTTTTTTTTAACTTTCTCTTCCTTCTTTCCTATTATTATTTAAACACGTCACAATTTTAATTAATTTTAAAGCTCTTTCTCTTGAAACTCAATCATTGATGGAAGATATTTTGCAATCCAGCAACATAATCTCACCAACCTAACCATTTTGATGTCACTTGTTTGGGAATAGGTATTATTCAAAAAATTTGACATATATTTGCTATCATTCACAGATATTTTGAAATCTTTTTGAAAAATAATTAAATATAATAACTATTTATTTATTTAAATAATTGCAGTTATTATATTTGTTATAGTAAAAAAGCACGGAAATTATTCTAAGATTTAATGTGTTCTAAGTTATTATATTCTCTCGTATGCGGTGTTTTGGTTCTGCAGATAGAAAGTTAGAACGAGCAGAAATGCAATCAAAGTTAGCTATTCGAAATAAAATTTTACAAAAATCAAGATAAATTTTTTAATTCAATTTTCTTTGCTCATATATTAAGATTCAGGAAGAAAGTGTGTTTGTTTTAATCTTTATATTAAAAATCAAGTTCACAATTGTTAAATAAATAAATTATTTCATTAAAATCAAATAGAATATAATAAATCTAATAATAATAATAAAATTAATAACAATATTATTAATGAAATAAATAAAAATAAATCAATAAAAAAATAATTATAATGATAATAATTTTTCATTTTTATCATATTTTAATTTATTATATTTATATGATCAATCACTAATTTTTATAAATTTTTTTCTCAAATTCTTAATCCAAACAACTTCAATCTCATTTATTTTTTTCTTAAATCCATTCATTCTCACACACCCTCAAGTCTATTCGTACATCCAAACACAACTTTAAAGTCAAAATCTAAGATTTAATGTGTTATACTTTTTTTGTTCTTTTTATTTAACATAATATTTAGAAATTATTTTCATGTAACTTTTTATTGTCTAAATTTATTACATTTATTTGTATAAATAATTTTTAATATTATTATTAATAATAATTTAAATATTTTAATTACAACATCATAATATACTCATTAAATATTTATTAATACTATTTATGTGATATAGATTGAAAGATAGAATAAAACTTAAATGTCTTTCTAGTCTAGGATTTGTTTTTATTTTTTTATTTAGCGTATGTCACACTATGTACTATCCTTAACCACCCACGCCCCATAATCAATAACACCGTATACACACTCCACAAACACTATAATGAGTCGTCACCAATTTAGAATTTAGAATTTAGAACTTAGAATTTAGAAAAAAAAAAATTAACTAAAAGAACTAGGTATAATATTTTTGAAATTTAGTGAATTATCCGTAATACTAAAGAATTAATCATAATAAGTTAAGTGAGATACCGTATAATCATTTTGTTAGGCATAATAATAGGATAATAATATTTTGATGTATTTTTTAACTCATTTTTAACATACTAATCTAATTATTTTTTAATTATTTATTTTAATTTTGCTAATAGTACAATGATCTAAGAGTGATTAGAATAATAAATTAAAAATGAGTCAAAGTGAATTAAAATATCATCAAGGATAATGTAATATTTTGCGTCAATTCAGGATAAAACTAAGACATCTAACCGTTGAATGCTATGGAAACACTATCTAAGCCACAAAACCAAAAATAAAATCACAATTTGCATAGATGTCTCTTCCTTACAATAACAGCGTTAAGAATTCTACAAAACTTTAGCTGTGCATGTCCAATACACTGACAAGTCAACGAAACTGGAACTTCAGTTTCTAACCATGATGTCTCCAAATGCATGATTTCGTCAACAAATAAAATTATATGAAAACTGAACCAGAACACAGTACCACATGGAATAGCTGCCCCAGAAAACAGTCCCACGTAACAATTACATGCACTCGAGTCTATTCATATAAAACATTAATATTACTCTTAATCTAAAATTTATGGGTCTTTATTCTTATATAGTGCTCTATTTTTTTATTTCTAACTAATGTGGAATTTAGATTCACACTTAAATTCCTTACCAGATTAACCCAACAAAATAAAAAGGTTCCAACTTCCAATACAATACCCTACTCTCTCTTTACCAATCCAACACCATGTGCTTTTTTATATTCTAAAGATGTTTTCCTCACTCCTCACTTTGCTCATTTACACTCTTTGGCGTGTCACTTTGAGTTTCCTGGCTCCAATCATAACACAAACTTTTGCTCCAAGTGACTCCATGGATATCAAAGGTTGTCGAAATTCCGGCAAGAGAGCAATCCACCTGGGAAGGTGTCACCATGAGATTGAGCACGTGCACTCGCTACCACCCAAGTTGAGGTGGAAGTTATTGTGGATGAAGATCAAGAAAGAAAAAAATAGGCTTTTTCGGTCTGCATCATTTCAGGTCCCTTATGATCAACACACTTACTCTCAGAATTTCGATCAAGGCACTGCGATTGACGAACCAGATAATCTCTCTAGATCTTTCTCTGTTCGCTTTGCTGATCCTTCTATAGTTTTTGTAACAAGAAAATAACTATTCAGACATTATGTCTCTAATCTGTCTATTAGCTTTTGTTTTTTGAGTGCTTCATTTCTCATTGTAATTACATTATAGTTATATGTGTAATGAAATTTCTCCGTCTACAAGTAAAGAATATATCTGCCATTCTCGTGTTCTTTGCTTTATTCCTCTGTAAATGTAACACTATTCTCAGAATTTAGGTCTTAAAGACTTGTTTTTGTGTTTCGGATCTAATATATTTTGATGTTCAAGTTCTAGAAGGAATGAATTCAATTCGAAAAACTATGCTTATTCGATTTTTTCAACTAGTGAGACCCAAATGAGGTGTTGTAGGTAAACCTTACTTTGGGTGTTCATGTTTTGATCAAAATCAGTGTTCAATTAACCAGAAAGTCATACTAATCAATTTTGCTTCTAACCAAAAAGTCAATTGTGTTAGAAAACCCACCAAACAGTTTATCTCTTTTTGTTTTTTTTTTTTTTCCTTTTTCTAAATAAATGTTAAGAAAAAGAAAACCTAGCCTCTGAGAAAATACCACCTTATAGCTATCATCTGATGACGACGAAGAAAAAAAAATGTATTTGATGAGGAAATCGCCCAAACTTCTCTCAAACTTCTCTCAAGAAATTCAGTCTGTGGATCCATAGTCATATTCAAATTGAATTAAAAATTAACTCTGGGAGCCACTTGCTATATCTGAAGTTGCTATGAACTAAAACAAGTGTAATAAAGGCCACATAGGACACAAAATCTAGTCTTAGCAACAATATTAATTATATGTTTCTTGTGTCAAACACTATGTCACATGAGCCTATAGTCAATAGTCTTAGCTAAACTTATCTATGAAAGTTACATTTCTCAGTTCTTGCAAATACTTGCACATGGTTGAGTGATTAAAAACCAATAGGTGGCTGTTTTATTAATTGGTGCAATATACTGATATATTTAAATTTTATGTCTGAAAAAAAATCACTGAAAGATTAATCTCATTAATTATAATGCTATTGAAACTAATTCTCTAGATTTTAAGCACCAAAAATTAGTTATTTAATATTTGAAATGAATAAGAATTTAGTCCCTGATTTGCTAAAAAAAAAGATTTTATTGCTTAAAAGAATCTAGTCATTAATGTGCTCATTATTTTACATTATGGAAGCTTAAACGGATGTATAGAAAGAAAAAAAAAATGCATATACTTTGTGCTTGAAATATTTCTCAATTGAAATTGAAAACATCAACAAAAAAGATTTGGCCTTTGATAAACAATATCCATCGTGAACCCTCTTAAAGCTTGTTAAGATGTGGACCCAAAGAAAACAAAACAAAAGAAGCATTTTTGTGTCCTTTGATCTTGAAAAAATGGTTACTTCTTGTGTAAAATAGTATAGTAGGTGTGAATTGATAAAGATATATAATACCCTTAATCAATTGTAAAAAATCGTTTTAAGTTATAAAGAAGCATCTCCTCAAGTTATTCTTTCATCCTTAACTAAACAATTTATATTTCTATTCCTTTTTTCACTTTTCTTCATTTCTCTCTTACACTCTCCTATTTCTTTTCTTCGTATTCAACAAAAACAAAATATTATTGATAATGATATAATTTGGGTTCTTATACCTATTTTAAGTTTATAATAGACATTATTTATAAAAACAATTATATATTTTCCTTTTACGAGAAAAAAAAAACACGACACCTTATGATCAACACGTGAAAAAATATAAAAGATAAAAAAGAATTTAATCACTTAGTAATGGGTAAAACTATTATTCTATATTGATAGTGTATAAGTTTTTTTTTAAACAAAATTTTAAAAGGGAAAAATAGAATATTTTATTTGATTAAGAAAAAAAACTACATATCTATTCTTCCAAAAAAAAAAACTATTTGATTTAAAAGAAAAATTATATTCTTTTTTTCACATATACATTTTCTTTCCAATTTTATAAACGTTATAAACTAAAATATCGACATTTCTATCTTTATTCCTTAAATAATCACTAATTTAAATTTAATAAATTTTTAAATTAAAATTGTTATTTTATTATTTTATCATTTAAATTCATTATTTATTTGAATTCAGATATTTCTTTTTTAATTAAATTAATTATTTGCAGTAAAAGAAAAATATTTTCTACTAATAATAATAACTATTTAGTCTACCACTTTTTGTGTGTTATTTTCTTTTTTTTTTCTTAGAAAAAAAAAATACTTGGTTGAAAATCATGTGTAGTAATATTTTTATTTTTAATAAAACTTTAGTATAATTTTTTTATATTTTATTTACTCTATTAATAATAAACAATTAAATATATATTTATCCTTTTAAGACATGTGTGTTTATTAGAAAACAGTATATTTTTGTTTTTTTAATAAATACATTAACAATTAATTATAAATTTTACAATGTGATTTGTTATAGCTTTTTTAAAGAAATATGTCATTTCTTGATATTTGTTGTTTTTTTCTATACAAAATCATAGTAAAGTTTTAATGTTTGTGTTGTCTCTCTCATTTTCAGACCCCAACTCATGAACACGAAGCAACTCAAATTGTTCTGCTGCTCAACGGTAAATTAGGGTTTTTGATTTGGGTTTCAGAAGAGAGTGACAACACTCTCCAATGGCGACCCAATTGTCGACGACACCATCCGGGAAGGTTCAGCAATTCTTCGAGGAGCTGGAAGCGAAGAAGACTATCCTGGCCAAATGCACAAACCTCTTCACCACCCTCTCCACTCACTTCTCTTCCCTCCAACACTCCGTCACCGATAAATCCCAATTCCTCGATTCAAAGCTCCAATCCCTCGAATCCCTCTCCCGCGAAACCCTCCAATCCCTCCACCGCCGCCAGACTTCCATCCCGGAGCGCGAGTCCGCCTCAGCCGCCCGCATCAGTGATCAGAAGGAGGCCGCTATCGCCGAGCTTCGCGCCCCTCCTCTTCCGGACCCCGACCTCTCCACCGCGCTCAAATCCCTCTCGCGGAAGATGGACGCAGCGGCGCTGCTGCGGTTCGTTGTGTCGAAGCGAAAGGAGTCGGCATCGCTGAGGGCTGAAATCGCAGAGGCAATGGCAGAGGCGGTGGACCCGCCGCGGCTGGTGCTGGAGGCGGTGGAGGAGTTTCTGAGGAGTAAGGCGGCGAAGTCCGGGGTGACGGATAAGAGGTGGGCTTGCGGGCTTCTGATTCAGGCGCTGATGGTTTCGGAGTCGAGAGAATACTCTAGGAAGATAATGGAGAGAGCGGTTGCGGTTGTGGAAATGTGGAAGGAGCATTTGGATGGGGAATCAGATAGTGGTGCAGCAGAAGTGGTTATGTTTCTGCAGATGGTGGTGTGTTTTGGGTTAAGGTCCAGGTTTGATGACGAGTATTTGAGGAAGTTCGTTATGGAGTTTGCTTCTAGACGGGACATGGCAAAGCTTGCTGCTTCCTTACAGTTTGGGGACAAGATCATAGGTTTGTGTTTCTTTTGGCTAAATAAACTACCTTGGAACATACTCTGTTTCTGTTAAGTTCTATACAGATATTCCCTTTAGTGTTTGGAACTTGGAACTTTACCTCTAATTTTTTTATAAGGGCCCTGTGTTGTTCAGACATTGTACATTAGTTTTTCACGAACAATTGAGGGAAAAGACGTATGGTTGAGGACTACTATTAAGTAGGGCAGTTGTATTCATAAATTCGAAGAGGCTGAAAGTATTATTCATACTCTTCTAATAGGTCTTTGCCTTGGTCACTTCTATGTTATGCCACTGCCTCCTTGTGCCTTTAAATTCCCTAACACCATGCCTCACCCTCCGAGAAACATGCCCTGACATTGAACCATATTAGGGTAGCTCATTATCCAAGAAACCTCATTACAACAAACTATCCACACTGGTCTTCCAAAATTTGTATTAGAATCTATGAAGCATCGAGTCTTACATAGACACTGGATATGAAACGGACATTTACACTTTGTACACAACTAATGTCCAATTATAAATAACAAACAAGAGCATCACTTACAGAAATCTTAATTGAGAATTAAGATGTTTACATAATTAATTGCATTGTAAAAACAACATTGCTAAGTTATACAGTTTTCATAGATCACAATAAAATTCTAAGAAATATATCTTTTAATAGTTTATAATGTAAATGAGTCTCACAATATAATGCAAATGAGTCTCGCAATGTAATGTTATAAGCCTTGCAATATTTATTATATAAATTGATCCCTTTTTATTTCTTCCTAGTTTTTTTTATGGTAGCAGTGTCTAGTAAGTGTTTAGTCAAGAATAAGTGTCAGTTCATTTTCCTTACTCCTATTCAAAATGTGTTGGACAGGTGTCCAAGATGTATCGAAGAGATGTTTGAGTTGATTTTTTTTTTTAGTTGTGACACAGTTGAGGATAATTGGATATCTGTAAAATAGGTGTCTGGCATGTTTTGAGTCCAAAAGGTGTTGAATACACAGATATTTTTTTCCATTGGGGTGCTGGTGCTTCCTTGAAGTGGAAAGATATAAAAATTGGAGTTTAGAAGGACTACTGGAACTTGATTGGAAGTTGTGACTTCTTCAAGAATCATAATCTTCAGATTGCCAACAGCAGGACAACCTTTCATCAGCAATGCCTGAAATGCTTCTGGCACTCAGGGTCCCTTGAGGGTTACATCCTGCGCCTTTCAGTGCCTGTTTGAATTAAGCTTCTTTTGGGAAAATATCATTTTCTGTTTTCTTTGTAAATTTCTCGCTGAGCTTTTGAAATAAAAGGAAATTATTTCTCCAAAATTAAGCTGCAATAAACAGGTCATGTGGCAGTGCACCCTTCTGCATTCTATTGTTATCTTGCTTTTGTCAGAGTCTGTGGTATGTATAGACTATGATAACAACTTGACTTTTCAAATTAGGCAGTGGAATTTGGAGCTGGGGTCCATTCCATCTCTGGCCTCTAGTGGTGGTAAAGATGCGAAGCTGTTGTGGAAATGAAGGAAGTTGAGATTTGGTGGTGGTTCAATGGTGGCGGTGGGCTGAGAAAAAGGGAAGTATTGCAGTAAGAAAGGCTGACAGTGGTGATGGAGACTATTGAGTCGTGTTAGGAAGTTTAGAATATAAATGGGTTTCTGCACATAATCACTTGAAGAGGTTTTCTTGTGTATTATCTAATTTTTATATCCTTTAGTGTGTTGCTGATGTTGTATTCTTTTCTCTATATTCATCAGTGTTAAGGGGAAGGGAATCCTCCTGATACATCGCATTGAGTAGCAGCCGGTGCATAATTTAGAACAGGGCTATGGGATTTTGGGTCATCAAAAATTTAAATATTGTGTAACTTGTTCACGTTTAATTTTATTTTTCAAATAAGTTTGCTTGTATCTTTTCCTTTTGAAATTGATATTGACTTAAAACATTTCTGTGCTACTCCTGTGATTTTCTCTTTCAATGTTGCATCTGCTCATTAGTAACACAGCCTCCTACTTGTCATGTATTGCCTGTCTACAACCTTCCATAAAATGTCTTGTTTACCATTCCAAACTTCCACCTCAATTTCCTGTTATTCCTATCCTTGTAGACATGTTGGCCCAGCTTAACCCCTTTATGTTCCTCTGTGATAAAGCAGAAGAAAAATGGCAGCCCAAATAAGCTGGTTAGAGAACTCAGACTATGTTATCATATATAACTCTTACCTTGAATCCGATTTATTCGTACGCTCCCATACTTTTTCACTTTACCATGCAATAGAGATAAAGTAATATTTTTTGTGTAATTATTTTTTGCCCAATGTATAAATACCTGCAAATAATAATTAAGCAAATGATTTATGCAGATATTATAGATGAACTCATTAGCAGTGGCAAAGAGATAGAAGCTGTTTATTTTGCTTCAGAATCAGGTTTAACTGAACGATTTCCTCCGATCAACCTACTCAAGTCCTATCACCGGAACTACAAAAAGAATGTTACTACCACGTCGAAAAAGGGAAACAGCAATCATGCTACAACGGTGTGTTTATGTTACAGATGAAACGGTGTATGCCTTAGATGGATTGGATTCTTAATTCTGTCTTTTCATTGTTCAGGATGATTCAAGCACTTCAGAGTTGAATTCCATTAAGGCTATAATAAAATGTGTAGAAGATCACAAGCTTGAATCAGAATTTAACCTTGATCACCTGAGGAAGCGAGCTACCCTTCTGGAGAAAGCCAAGGCCGAAAGGAAAAAAAGTTCAACATCAGGAACTAAACCTCAGAACAAACGAGGCAATCGAGGCAATGGATCCAGTTCTTCCCGTCCAGCCAAATCAGCCAAATTTAGTAATGCACACTCGTCATCTTTCGGCCGCAGGAACCTAGCACCTTCTCTACAACCCAGTCCCGGTGCAAGATTTTCTGGTCCATTCAACTACCCCAACCAGACCATATTCGATGGTGCAACAGCTAATCCTTACGCAGCAACCTATGGAACTACCCACACGCAAAGTCCAGCTGGAATAACACAACAACACTACTCTATTCCCGTTGACAATTTGGGTCCATCTGGTTACCGGTCCAGTGGTTCTTATTCTGGACAGGCTACCTATGGCATATACGATTACAGAAACGGTGCTCCCCTGACTTATCCACCTCCATACACAGTAGATCAACCTACTTATAGAGGCTAGGTTTTCGATTTCTCCCTTTCTAATCTTTTTCTGCCCGTGTCTCAAATTTATGCTACTTTCATGTTTTTTATTTCTGGTTTTGTGCATGTCAAAATTGGAAATGAAACAAGATCCTGGGAAGGTATTACATAGTATATGGTGCCAAGACATAGTTCCTTTTGCTTCCGAGTTTTTTACCTTTCCTTTTTGAAAGTAATTATATTTGCTATTACATTTTGTAAAATGTCGAGAGCCTGTAGTCTGCTGTTTGTTTAGTCTTGTTCCATTTCTCTTATTCGTTATTTTCTATTAGCGTTTCTCCCTAGTCTGCTGTTTGTTTAGTCTTGTTACATTGTAAGGTAAGGTTATAATGGTAAGAAACACTGACATTTGGGATACCGAAGAAGGCAATGGAGGTGCAGTGAGAGAAGCCCCTTTCTAGGATGCTTCGCCCTCAGCCTTTACCACTAAAGAGAGACAAGCAGGTCAGCTAATTTTTTTTAATTTGTTTACATTTAAATATATAAATATTAAAAGTATATTTAATATATAAATGTTTTCTTAATTGTTTAATGAATATCTTTATTTAAATAATTATTTTATTTTAATTAATAATCGAAACTTCTTTAGAATTATTAATGAGCAAAAGTCATCATACTAATTCATATTTACAATTTGTAAAGTAATAATATTAAAACATTATCTTTTAGTATTTTATTTTAATTTTTAAACAAAAAGAAAAAGAAAAGAATAACTAATGTATCAATATCTATTATTCATGGATACTATTCATGGATACGGAACATGATATATGTATATTAAAAAGTGTATATTAATTTTTAAAAATATGATAAATATATAAATGTTATTGAGTGATTTGAAATTAAAATTATATATATTAAAATTGTTGAGATAAAAATAATAAATATATAAATGTTATTGAATGAATTCAAATTTAAATTATACATATATTAAAATTGTAAACATAAAAACTTATAAATTATTATCTCATACAATAAATTATAAAATATTATTTTCATAAAAGTATTACTATTTTACATATCAAATATTTTATTTTAGTGATAAGTATCAGTAAAATTTATTATTAAAATATTTTATCAGAAATACATGATCTTAACTAAGAAATAAATACATCATAAATTAAAATAGGCCGAAAGGTTAAAACCCTTAATCTAGCACACACATCTCCGTCTTAATGTTTGGTGAACTAAGGGATTAACTGACTAGTCATGACTCACTTTATGATTCATGCCTACAATTTTTCGATCTTTTCTTGTTCGTGGATTTCGCCTAAACCACCTATCTTTAATGTAAGATTCTACAATTCGACGGAAAGTATTACAAAATTCAAGGTTTGATCGTTTGTTATTTATATTTTCAAATTTCAAATTTAAAAAATAATTTTCTTTTACTTTTGTAATCTACGTTTTATTTAGGATTTAATATTTTAAATTTCATATACATCATCCTACTTCAATAAAAATGGGTTATAAAATTCAGATGCTAAATTTATTATTCTCATTATAATATCTCCCTTTATAGATGCATAGAAATATATTATATGATTGATTGTTATTATGATTATACCTCAGTTTTTCTTTCATTATTTAATTTAACATGAGATTCTTTTTAATTCAATATTAACTTCTTCTTTTTCATCTTAAACACAAAGTCGTCACGGAAAATATTAAACAAAAATTGGATATACAAATAATTGATACTGCATGACGAAGGAGACACCGGCCGCTGAAAGATGTGGACGTGGGAATGTGTCGCACATTTGAATACTTTTAAGATATCCCTTGCCGCTAACAGTTCTTTGTCTTCCTCTTTTTAATTTGTTTTATAATATAAATACTATTATATTCTCCCTTCTTTCAACTCAAGACAACACCTTGCTTTTATCAATGAAGCCTGGAGAAAACTATCACCTACACCAGACACATCATATTTTGTTCTTCCACCGAGTCAAATTCACTCTCAAATTATATTTTAATATGCACACATCACAAATTTTTAATTTTTAGCAGACCTAATCTTGAGCTCATTTGTTAATTATATATGTTCTTAATAACCAAATATATTTTGTAAATATTTTCGTAAATGACCTTTTGTAATGTCTTTCTACTTTTAAATTGAGATGTTCAAAATTTTTGTATCATTTCATTTCAATAATTATTTTAAATATCGTAATGATAAACATAATTAATTTATTTTTATTGTTTATAATGTGTTTATGAATTTTTACCTGAATGGATCTGACCTGAATGAATAATTACTTTGATTAATTTATCTAATATTATGATTAATGTGTCTTAGCTGAATCTTTGATTTAATTACAATTAATTTTTTTTGTTATGTTTTTTTTGGATATAAGATAATGTTATTATGTAAATAATCTCGAGTAAGATAATGGTGATGATTTTCTGTAAAATATAATATATTATGTCAAAATTTTAATTTAAATTAAGGACTATGACAAACCTCTTTTTTACAAAATTAGCTTTTTAACATACAATAAAGCTTTTTCTTCTCTTTCCAAATCACATTAAAACTTTCTTTCATCCATTAAGACGTTCTCAAGTATACATTGTTAAAAGTTTGTCAACAAAAATTTGTTAAAAAATAATTTTTCTTAAATTAATTGTTCATGAAGTTTAATGAATTACGCCAGCTCGTTTTAACACATACAACCTTCTTTTCTAACATGGTACTTGTTATAATGTCGTTGTCATGTCTTGCATACTTCTTGAAAATATATTTGTTTAAATTTTTTGTCTGTGGAAAAAAAATGAAACATTGATTTAGTCAGCCATATTTGATAAAATTCAAGCTTAGAAAACTTCGTGAAGAGGACACAATTGTTTGCTTCTGCAATTTCGTGTTTGGAGAAAAGATTTTTCGATTGTGATTTGCGCACCGTGTAGATATTATCAAGCTACTCCAAAATATCATATTCATGAATGTCACTATTGAAGTTTCGTTTTTATAGAGACTCGTGTTTTTGTTTAATTGTTATTTTCTTAAATCAGAATAAGAATAATATTTACTTTCCATTTATATTATTATTTTTCATTTAATCTTAAATTAAATTTTGTGTATTTGTAATACTATAGAAATTGTTTTGGGGTAGGGACCAAGAACCTACTAAAAGAACCTTTTCGCTTCGCGTTGTCTTTCTCCTCTCCAGTAACTTCAGCAAAATCTACTCCTTAGCTTGATCGGTTGGGATGACGATCGGGGTACCTGTCTAAAGTACTCCGATGCTTAAGTCAGTAAAGACCGATCGGTTTATCAGAATATGTATTGCAATAAATGCGAAATTAAGATCCTCACCAACTTACCTTTGGGCCCTATTTATAGCTTTCGACATGGCCCTGTAATTAGGGTTTCTTAATCACGGCCCAATGACCCCTTAATGAAGATTATTGACTCGTTTAACCGATAATTATTGGCTTAAGTTATTTAACTGTGCGACCGATGGCCGCTTGGCTGGGTTGATAACGTTATGTTTTCAACAAGCTAACAATCTGTGTTTTACCGATCAACCGACAGGTGCTTAAGAAGGTCCGTCGCTGCTGTTTTACCGACTAACCGATGGGCCATCGAGGTTAGAGGGTCCATCGCGGTTGTTTTACCGATGAACCGATGGGCCATCGAAATTAGAGGGTCCATCGCTGTTGTTCTACCGATGAACCGATGGGCCCTCGAGGTTAGAAGGTCCATCGCTGTTGTTTTACCGATGAACCGATGGGTATGAATATGGTTAAGTCGTGACTTATATGTTCAACCGTTTGACCGATGGTCTGATACTTTATCCGTTTATCCGTTCGACCGATGGTCCTTTAGCGATGCCACGTGGCTGTTCGTTTAACCGTGAGACCGATCCGTTATCCGATTGACCGATGGAACATACAGTACAGAAATATTTATTAATTTGAGCTTATTTATTCCTTAATATTTTGTAGTGGACGGTGGGTGTGGACAAAGTGAGTTTTACCATTAATACTTATTTATTAATATAAATAAAATTCAAAAGTAAAAGTATCAAATTTAGCTTTGTGCAATCTTTGGTTACAATAACTTAAGTAGAACTGTAAGTAAAAATATATTGTTTTTATTTTGATGGCAAATATTGGTTTGTACACCTAAAGTCAAATGGTTCATTTATTTTATATCCTTGTGAACAGGGAAATGTATAAAGTAGCTATGAATGACAATTAATGGACACTGGACCAAAAGACTTATTCAATTATATTTTTAATAGGATTAACTTAAATTTTTATTTATTTATTTATTAGAAATTACACTTATAAAAATGAATATTTTAATTTAATTTAACTCTCTAAATAGATGACAACAGATCCAGTCAATACGGTAGTGTCCAGTCTAAAAATATCTCTCTTGTTATTTAGTTGGATATACCACAATATTTTTGAAGTTGAAATGTCTAAAATTACAAAATTACCAAAATTAAGCTTTGGAGTTGAAATGTCTAAAACTATCCCGATTTAATATACCACAATATTTTTCCATCTGTTTTCTAATAGTTATCTGTTTACATCTTTTATAAAAAAAAAAAAAAATATATATATATATATATATATATATATATATATATAATTAATTAACTATTTAATTAAATATATAATTAACAATATGAAATATAAATAATTTTAATATTAAACTTATTAAAAGTCATCAAAATATCTAGAAAATATATAATGACTGTCTTTTTCAAAAGTACTAGTATTGAGTTTAAGTTACTATAAATCCCATAGAAAACTTATAATAACAAGATAATTTGTACATTTTAATGATTCTACCAATTTTTTATCTACTTTAATCATAGGATTTTGTTTTTTATTTTTTTAATTTGACCAAGTATTTCATTAGAATATGAAATCTCATTACCCTCTTAACCTAATATTCAAACAAAAATATCATAATACATGTATTTTTATTTATCATAATAATATCGTTATGCTCTATATATAGTATTTGTATATATCACAATAATACCATTATTTTAAAGTCTTTTATAGGATAGTTTACGCTTCACTTAGTAAATTTAATTAATGAAATTGTTGAGTATTCTCCACTTGTGATTCTTTGGATGAAACCTAATTTGTTAGGTAAAATTAGGAAATTCATCAAGTGAATCACTATTAGTCTGACTAAAATTAATTAAAATTAAATCTTTTATTACGTAGATGAGATTCATTGAGTGAATGATGGTTACATACAAGACTAATTATGAAAACAAAGAAAATTGTGCAGAATCAATAAACAGGTGAGGTGAATTTGAATTTTTATTTTTAAAGTAAAAATTTATAACCTATCTTGTCTGATATTGAAATTTGTGTTTTATTTCTATCATGAGTTATTTGTGTTTGTATTCATATTTATTTGTCTTAATATTAATTAAATAATATTTGTATTTAGGTGATAAAATGGGTCAGTTGACCTATTTTAGTCTGATCCATTCTTAACCCTTTAAAAACAAAACAGGTCGAATTAGAGTAATTCGTTATTAACAAACGGATTATAAATTATAAGTTACCCTATCATAGGGCGTGTTGATAATTGGTATGCCACTTTTTCATTTTTTTTTAAGTTATTTATTATTTTATTTTATTTTTTAAAATTTGTTTACGTATATAAATTTCTAAGTTTTTAATTGATTCATTAATTTTTTTAATTGAATAAAATAAAATAATTATTAAATTTACATATTAAATTACTCTATTATAATTAATAATTAAAATTTAATTTGTAAGTGTTAAATGGTTTTAATTACAGTAGTATTATATATTTATACTTTTACACACAAAAAATATATTAAAAATTTAATCTTTTAACTTATTTTAATTTTTAATTTAAAAAAATAAAAAATAAAATGGACAAGCAAACTGGGGTGGACTAATCTACCTTCGGCTTGCCAATTTGGCTGACTGACTAAACAGATCAGACTAAAATAGATTGTCAGAACCAAAATTTCAACCTAACTTATCCCATTTTTGCATATTGGTACTAGCGGACAAAACTTACTTTGCTACCCCTAATTTGTATAAAAAGAAAGTTACAAAAAAAAATTATTAATAATTCAATTAAAATTGATTTTTTTTGATATTAAATATAAAAAAAATGTTTGCATAAGTCTTCAAATATAGTAAGAAATAAATTGTATAAAATAAAGGTTAATATAATTAAAGACTTAAAATTGAGTGTCATGTTGTCCTCAAATAATAAAACTAAAAAAAAAAATTATTGAAAGTATTGAAAACAAGTAAATGTGTCTCCTAAAAACGATTTAATTTGTCAAAAAATTACAATACATTTGCATAAAAGAAAAAAAATGTATAGTCAAACTCGTGGAAGAGAAGAAAAGAATGTTGAAAATTTTAATAAATTTTATGAGTATTTAACAAATTGAATTCTTGAGAGAGAATGTTTTTTTTTTTAACGAAATAAAAAAATTTCAAAGTAAACACAAACTAAGACAGAATGATCATAAAGAAAATATGTTTCTTATATTACTCATTAAACTAAATGTTTATACAATAGAACACTAAAAAATGAGAGTCGATTATTTTTATATAAAAATATTAAAAGTTAAATGAGAGTAATAAAAAAAATTGGATTTATCCTCTAAAAATTATTTGATTCAATAAAATTAAGTTATATATTTTGAAGTATGATACTTGAACAAAATCATATAAAGAATAAAAGAGAAGAAATGTGTTAGAAATTTGAAAGAAATTTGTGAATTTTGAACCACATAAAACAATTAAGAGGAGAATAAAATTGTTTGAAATGAGAAAAAGGCAAATAAAGATTTCTAAAAACTAAAAAGAAAAAAATTAATGAATATAATTTGTTTAGGATAGTCAATGAACTAAAAATATTCAAAGAAATATGAGGACAAAAACGACAGAATTCGTTAATAATCACCTCTATCATTATACATAGTTTAAAAGATTAAATATCCTCACATCTAATTATTGCATAAATTTTCTATTAAAATTAAAACAACGAGTTCAAATACCCTTACAAAAAAAAAAATTCTCTCTCATCTCTATATAATAACAAATTGTCCAAATTTAACCATTTCTTTAAAATTTTAGATATTCTTAAGACGACGATTTATATGCTTGTTAAGTATAAATAATTAAATAGTAGACCTAATAGTTGTACAAACATAAACAATGTTTATGTATATTTAAAATAATACACGATATGATAATATAAGCCTATAAAAAGACGATGTGATAATATAAAAAATGATATTAATTTTTAAATTACGTGAAATTTAAAAAATTAATCTAACTAACGATGAGTGAGTCCATAAATTTAAGTTTCTCGTTATATGGTAGTAAATATAATATAATATAATATTATATTATATTTATTATAGGTATGGGATATTATACGACAGAATCGGCATCTAAAGTCAATGAGGAGGCGAGTTTGTTGTTTTTATCGTATTATCCTTCAATGATATATCTTGTGGCATATATGTATATATGAGTGGTTTGGTTTCATTGTGCTTCTATTATTATTACATTACAAATCTGTTCTTGTTAGGAAAAGTAGAAACAGAGAGATGACTGGTCTTAACAATGGCGATGCTGCCTCCGTCAAAAAGCTCCCGTCGGTCAACTTCACCAAGCTTTTCATCAACGGAGACTTTGTGGACTCTGTCTCAGGTCAAGAAGCTTTTCATCTTCTTTCTAACACACTTTCCCTTCTTCTTCTGCCCCTTGTTTCTCTTATAAACTTCACTACCATCAATTTAGAGTATATGTATTGCATCCGAGTATTATAATATTGAATTAGATTTAATTTTTTTTTTCTTTACATAATATTAGAATTATAAATTAGACTTAACTATGTTTTTAGTTTTTCAAGTTTCAGTGAATTTTGGAATTAGTCTTTTTTCGAAACTTTATATCAATATAGTTTTTTATCCTTGAAAATGTGTGGATTTAATCTTTCTTATCAAATTTTGTTAAATTTATTTGACATTTTAAATGTATTTTACGATAATATTTGAGTTAACATTAGAGCGAAAGTGTATCAAACGATGTAAACAATTCAAATACTATTATGAAATACATTTGAAACGTTAAATAAACTTAACAAAATTTGATTAAAAACACTAAATTTAGACGTTTCTAAAAATGAATGACTAAATTAATCAAAAAACGTAAAGAAAAACTAATTCTAAATTTTAGTCAAACTTAAAGAATAAAAACATATTTAATTCTATAAATTAAAATCTTTCTTAATAAAAATTATTGTTTGTTAAATTTATTTTTTAATTTCACGTGATATGAGAGTTATCCGATCATATCAAACTATGTATTAATATTTAATTTTACATTCAAAATATATCATAAAAAATATAAAAAAATATATCGAAAGTCTCGAATCGATTAAAAGTAAAATCAATTTAATATATTTTTTTATGAAAATAAAGTATATCTTTTTACATGTCTCTCAATTTTTTATTTTTTTTTCTGTATTAATTGTTGGCAGGAAAGACGTTTGAGAGCATAGATCCAAGAAGCGGAGAAGTTATAGCTAGGATCAGCGAAGGAGATAGAGAAGACATAGACATTGCTGTTAAAGCAGCACGTCACGCCTTTGACTTTGGTCCTTGGCCTCGCATGTCTGGCGCTGTAAGCTTATTTATTTTTGCTTCCTCTTATTTTATTTACCCTTTAATTATCCATTTCAAAAGAAATTTGTTTCTTTAATTTATATTAAAATACCTTATAGATTTTTGTAAAAGAATAAAAAAGTATTTATAGTTACAAAAGTAAATGAAACTGATAAGTTTATCTATAGAGTCATGTCCGTAAATAATTGAATATGTATAAGTGATCATATTAGAAACCCGAGAAAATCTTTCAGATGAATATTGCTGTAATTCAAGAATGATGTCATGTTGTGATCATGAATATTTAATGCTCGGCCCATGTGATCCTTTAAAATTATAGAAGTGTGTAATTTTGTTGTCAGAGTAAATTAAATTTAATACCAAATTGCATTAAACTAAATTCATACACTTTTACATGAATATTTCTAACAAATTCCACTTAAATTTGTTAAATAAGGATTTATAATAATATCGAGTAACATAATACAAATACAAAATAATATAAGAGTAAACTTCAAAAAGGTAGTAATTTAACTTATAACAATACGATGACAAAGTAATAAAATTAATTTTAATTAGCCATTTGGATTGATTGAAAACAAAAACTTATTATACATCAATTATTTATCTCTAAATTATTATATATCTTTTTTTAAATTGGAGATTCTGTTTTTTACTTAAGACCTCTTAATTTTTTTTATATATAAATCATATTTACATCGGAAACACACTAAGAGCATTATTAGGAAGTAAGAGCTGTACAAAAAAAAATTTGCATGCTTGTTTAGCAAATTTTATTCAGTTTCTCTTTTATCTTTTTTTTTTTCTATTATTCTCATTTCCTTCTTTTTTTTTTAATAATATATAATATTTAATTTAAATTCACTTCAATCCAATTAAAATTGATTAAATTCTAATATTGATACTAAAAAAATCAAAAGAATTCAAATTTAATTTGTTGAGTTTTACATTAATAACTTCAAAAGTTATGCTGATGACATTCTTATTTAATTAATAGTAAAATATTGTTTTATATAATTAGTATAAGGTCATTAAACTGTTACATATTTCAAATGTAAAAGTTTTCATGTAATTTTGAGGTTTGTTGATGATAAAATCTGGTGTCCAGAGAGTTTACATAAGTAATATCAACGCGAATTAGTATCATAAGAACATTGATTAAGAAATACAATTTTTTAAACGAAAATCATAATGTATGATTAGATCGTAGTATAAAAATGTGATAGATTGAGTTATCTTAGAACTTAGTTAACCCTTTGACATAGTTTTCACATGAAAACTAACATAACATGAATTTACTACTCAGAAAAGAGCTAAAATATTGACGAAATGGGCGGAACTAATTGATGAACACGCAGAAGAACTTGCAACACTTGATGCCATTGATGCAGGGAAGTTGTATCACATGTGTAAGAATGTGGAAGTTCCAGCAACGGCAAACACTCTACGTTACTATGCAGGTGCTGCCGATAAGATTCATGGAGAGGTTTTGAAAATGTCTGGAGATTTCCATGCCTACACATTACTGGAACCAGTTGGTGTTGTGGGACACATAACTCCTTGGAATTTTCCCAACACCATGTTTTATATTAAGGTTGCTCCTTCTCTAGCTGCTGGTTGCACCATGGTCATCAAGCCTGCTGAGCAAACACCCCTCTCTGCTCTCTATAATGCTCATCTTTCTAAATTGGTATGTATGTCTCATTTTCAACAAATATCAAGCATGCTTGGCTCTTCACAATTCACTTTACCATAGGGTTGTTATTTATTGATACGAATCCTAGTGTGAGTCTAAGTTTCACATTGTCTAGAAATGAGAAAGTACAGTATTATATAAGAATAAAAACACATAAACATATTGTCTTTAAAGTTTTGGGTTAAAACCGGTGTTAATATCTTATGTAATTGGACTCAGATCTTATTGGTGTTGTATTTCCCTAGTGAAACCCGTCGACCTATCACAATTATTGACTCAATGGACGTTAGGCTAATACCACACCTTTTTTTTCTTTTGAAGGCTGGGATTCCAGATGGAGTGATCAATGTAGTGACAGGATTTGGCCCAACTGCTGGTGCTGCATTAAGCTCACACATGGATGTTGATAAGGTACTTTACATCTCAAACATTTGCAGTTATATAACGATCTTAATTAAAGAAGACTACTTGAATTATGTTTCTTAATCTGGTGGCACCTTCAGGTCAGTTTTACTGGTTCAACCCAAACGGGTCGTGAGATAATGCAGGCTGCAGCTAAGAGTAACTTGAAACAAGTTTCACTTGAATTAGGAGGCAAGTCACCCCTCATAATTTTTGATGATGCTGATGTTGAAAAAGCTGCTGAGCTTGCTTTAATCGGCATCCTATATAACAAGGTGAAAGTGATTTTTGGTATAATCCTTAGCGTCTGGTTATGTTATTGGAACACTAAATTTCATTCATTGTGATTACAGGGAGAAGTTTGTGTAGCAAGTTCTCGTGTATTCGTTCAAGAAGGAATCTATGATGAGTTTGAGAAAAAGTTGGTGGAGAAGGCAAAAGCTTGGGTCGTTGGAGATCCTTTTGATCCTAAAGTCCAACAAGGACCCCAGGTAAGAAAACTAGACAAGACACAACTAGTTGTAAGGTACAAAAACATAAATGATGTTCATCAATCAACTAACATTTTTGTATATGTTAGGTTGACAAGGAACAGTTTGAGAAGATTCTTTCATATATTGAGCATGGAAAGAGAGAAGGAGCAACCCTTTTAACCGGTGGTAAAACAGTGGGCAACAAGGGCTACTTCATTGAGCCAACAATTTTCTCTGATATAAAGGTGAATTCTAGTTATGAAAATGTCATCTTCAGCATAATTAGAGATAACTAACCATCATGTTTCCTTTTTGAAAATACTGTTTAGGAGGATATGCTTATAGCACAAGATGAAATCTTTGGTCCTGTGTTGGCGTTGAAGAAGTTTAAGTAAGTTTGCTTTGATGCTAATTTTTTCATGTTTATTATTAATTATGGTTGTTATTCTCATATTTATTATGTTAAATGTGAACAACAGGACCATTGATGAAGCAATTAAAAGTGCGAATAATACTAAGTATGGCTTAGCAGCAGGCATAGTGACCAAGAATTTGGATACAGCAAATACAGTTTCAAGGTCGATTCGTGCTGGTACTGTTTGGATCAATTGTTACTTTGCCTTTGGTGATGATGTTCCCTTTGGAGGGTACAAGATGAGTGGATTTGGAAAAGATCATGGATTAGAAGCCCTTCACAAATACTTGCAAGTTAAATCTGTTGTAACTCCTCTTTACAATTCTCCTTGGCTTTGAATTTATCTATCACATGGATCATTAATTTCACTTGTTCAACAATGTTATTGTCAGAAGTTGGCCTTTTCCTTCGTTTTGGTTGTTTTTAGATGGAAATTGTTTCCGAAACAATTGATGTGAAAGTCAATTTTATAAAGGATAAAATAGTTATTTTGAAAACTATAGGGGTGCACCAAGAAATTATGAGGGTGCAGGATGAAAAAAGCCTTTCTCATCTGGTGCAATTCATAATCAAACTTCCTTAATGTCAAAATGGTTTGTTAAAGTTGCTTCTAGAAGCTAATTAAACTGTTCATACCGAATAAAACTACATAAGAGGAGTTTCCCCACACACACTTGTCGGTAATACTCTCTTTTATTAGTTGGGAAGTTGTTACTAAAAAAGATAAAGGAGAAAAAAACTTCTAGCTTTTTCTCATTTCATATAAACCAAATAAATAATGGAAACCAATATATCTATATATGCCGATCAATTGATAATGCATTTCATATTACCCCACTTTTCGTCATTTTCTTTTTTTTTTTCAGAAAATATAATTTTTCCATTTAAATTTTAAGTGAGTAATGATGCTAGTTAGACGTAATTACACATACCTTATATTACATTATTGTTATATACGTAATTTAGTGTAATAAAAAATAGTTTTAAATTTCAATGATTGAACGTATTCCACTACGCTCCACCGACCTACAAATATAAAAACTTTTTCTATTGAAGTAAAAGTGGCAAAAAATCTTAAAAGCGCAATCCGAATCTATCAAAAATAATTAAAAAGTCGTCCAATAATTTTTGCAATGACTATAGCCTGAAAAACAACCATGCTTCTTCATAAATGATTTTTTTAAACCAATAATTTTCTTTAGAATAATTTTTTCTTCACATATTTAAAAAATAATTTAACGTAACGAAATAAATTTATAAAAATAGAACTCAAGGTTAAAATAAGTTTTACATAAAATAATAAGTTATGATAAAATTTGAATCTATAAAATTGTTGTATATTAAAATAATAGTCTGCTAAAATACATTATTTTACTTGATATTAAAATTAACTTAATTAATTTTTTTAAAATTATGATTAAAAAATAATTGATCATGTTTTCTGAATATATGGTTATGATGTATTTATTTTTCAATTTAAGTGTGTATTGTTTTATTTTTCGCACTTTCTTATTATTTTTTAGAGGACGTTTGACAAAATTTATTTTTTAATATGTAATAAACTTTTTTCTTTTCAAATTATATCAAATTTTTTTTCATTCATTAAGATTTAAGATGTTGTCATGTACATGGTGAAAAGTTTGTCGATAAAATTTCGTTAAAAAATCATTTTGCGTTATTAGACCACGACATCTTCATGAAAAGATATCGTGATTTTTGGCTTTTCCATTCCATATGTAGAATCAATCAGGGGTAAGAGACGCACTATGTTAATTATTTGCATTCTTTAAATGAACAGAAAATGAAGTGAGGTTAGGTTAGGGATGGCTACGGGTCGGGTCGGGTACGGATAGTATGATACCCGTACCCGACTCGCTGAAAAAAAATCCACCCGTTACTCGTTCGTTTACTCGGCGGGTATCCGCTTAAAAAGTACTTGTGGATATTTTTAAAACCCGCGGGTACCCATGGATATCCGATACCCGCAAATATTTAAAAAAATATGAATTTTATAAATTTTTAAATATAAAATTATAAAAATAAAATATAAATTAAATTAAATTATAATTATAATTATAATTATGATTAAATTTGACATAATAAAATATACTGTTACTTCTAATTTTAATTAAATTTAACTTAATAAAATATAAATTAAATATTAATTTTAATTTTTTGCGGGTAACGGATACCCGCGGGTACGGATAGTATGATACCCGTACCCGACTCGTTTATAACCGGGTATTAAAATACCCGTTACCCGCTACCCGCGGGTAATAAATACCCGCGGGTAATAACTATCCGTCACGGATTTTATCCGCGGATATCTGCGGGCATGGATATTTTTGCCATCCCTAGGTTAGGTGAAGAATGTTGCCTTTATATAGGCACAAAATCATAATCATAAATTCCACTGTAAAAGGAACCTCTCATACCAGACGCTTGCAAAGATGAGTGCTCCCTCTGACTCCAATCACACCCACAACAACTCCTTCCTCAAGATGCCCACCATCAAGTTTACTAAACTCTTCATCAATGGACATTTTCTTGATTCCATATCAGGTTCTTCAGTTTATTGTTTACTAAGTCTATTATTTCATCCACTATTAATCACTTTTTAATGTCTAATAACGCAAGAAGATGAGTCGGAGATATAAGACCAGTTTACCGAGTATATTAGTGAATACAAACCTGATCATGTGGGGTTAAATTATAGTTAAAGTCCACCGTTTTAACGATTAAAATTAGATTCATAAATAAAGGATAAGTCGTGTTTATTTCTAACACTGTAAATCACTATCATTATTAACAAAGTGGTTTGTGATTATTTAAATTTAAACAAAAAAAGGGAGGACATTTGAGACTATAGATCCGAGAACAGAAGAGGTAATTGCAAGAGTGAGTGAGGGAGACAGAGAAGACATTGATGTTGCAGTTGAAGCAGCACGTGAAGCGTTTGACCGAGGTCCATGGCCTCGCATGGCTGCCTCTGTACGTCATTCTTTTCCCTTCTATCACATGTGATTCTCTTCAACCATGTTAATTAATATTTGAATAATGATAATATGATAATATTTAGTGAGTTATTGATTAATATATAATTATATTTTTTTTATAAAAAAGTTCAATAACTTATACCGAATCACGTAAAGAAATAAAGAATTGAGAGTAAAAATATGGGAGTGTTTAATATTAACATTGATTCGGTAGAACAGGAGAGGGCAAAAATAATGATGAAATGGGCGGACCTAATTGACGAAAACATAGAAGAAGTTGCAGCATTAGATAGCGTGGATGGTGGAAAGTTGTACTTTTTCAACAAGTTTGCAGAAATTCCTTCAGCAGCGAATGCTCTACGTTACTATGCAGGAGCTGCTGATAAAATTCATGGGCAAGTACTAAAAGTGAACGGGAATTTCCATGCATATACACTGATGGAACCAATTGGTGTTGTGGGACACATAATTCCCTGGAATGCACCTAGTCACTCGTTTTTCATCAAGGTTAGCCCTTCCTTAGCTGCAGGCTGCACCATGGTCCTCAAGCCTGCTGAACAAACACCTCTCTCTGCTTTGTTCTATGCTCATCTTGCTAAGCTCGTACGTATCAACATACTTTCATTTCTCCGTCTATCAAAATTTGTGATTAGTCGAATAATACTCATTTAATTAGTCGGATGATACTCATTTTCGTCAGATATGTTCTATTGGTATCCACTAGTTTGCTTTTTGCGAATCAAAATAGATCAGTTCACATTGTCCATTTCCTGAACAGAACAAGTTTATTTTAGGTTTTATTCGGCACAAAATTAATCTAACTGTTTGTGTCTTTTGTGAAGGCTGGAATCCCAGATGGAGTGCTGAATGTAGTACCCGGATTTGGTTCAACTGCTGGTGCAGCAATAAGCTCGCACATGGGAATTGATGCGGTGATAATATATAAGCAACATGTCAAATATTTACATCTATCAATTTCGTAACTAATTTTACTGCTAATTAAATTTTGTGTTGTGTACCTTTAGGTCAGTTTTACTGGTTCAGTTGAAGTAGGGCGCGAAGTGATGCAAGCTGCAGCAAGGAGCAATTTAAAACCAGTTTCACTTGAATTAGGAGGCAAGTCTCCTCTCATTATTTTCGATGATGCTGATATAGACCAAGCAGTGGAGCTTGCACTCATTGGCATCATGTCTAACAAGGTCAGTTTTTCTTTTTTAGTTACAAAATTTTGATCCTTCTTATATAACTGAATAAGCCATGTTTCTCGGTTATGGTTTTCAGGGAGAAGTTTGTGTGGCTAGTTCTCGTGTGTATGTCCAGGAAGGGATCTATGATGAATTTGAAAAGAAGTTGGTGGAGAAGGCAAAAGCTTGGGTCGTTGGAGATCCTTTTGATCCAAAATCGCAGCAAGGGCCTCAAGTAATAAACATGCATTCAGTTTCTCTTTGTTCTCACTTTTCGATCCTACTTTTGGTGAAATTCATCTTAACTCGTTTTCTAGACTAACAAGAACCAACTGGAGAAAATACTTTCCTATATTGAGCACGGAAAGAGAGAGGGTGCAACCCTTTTGACCGGAGGTAACAGAGTGGGCAACAAAGGTTACTACATTGAACCCACAATTTTCTCCGATGTAAAGGTGATTTCTAAATTCTAATCCCACCAAAGTAAGTACCATTGTGTGTGGCTGTCTCAACTACTTAGTTTCATAACTAACAATTTTTGTCATAAAAAAACTTGTTTAGGAGGACATGGTTATAGCACAAGAGGAAATATTTGGCCCTGTATTGGCATTGATGAAATTTAAGTAAGTTGGAATTTAGTTATATGATGTTTTTTGATTTGTTGATGAGCATTGAATTTGAGCATGGCGTAAAAACAGGACAATAGAGGAAGCAATTAAAAGTGCGAACAATACGAAGTACGGTTTAGCAGCAGGCATTATAACAAACAGTTTGGATACATCAAACACAGTGTCAAGATCGATTCGTGCAGGCATTGTTTGGATCAACTGCTATTTCACTGTGGGAAGTGATGTTCCTTTTGGAGGGTACAAGATGAGTGGATTTGGAAGAGATTTGGGCTTGGAGGCCCTTCACAAATACTTGCAAATTAAATCTGTTGTTACACCTATTCACAATTCGCCTTGGCTTTGAATAATTTAACACCTTCCACTTAAATTAACCCCATATGTGTGTCTCTTTCTTTTTTCCAAATAAATTATGCTTTAATTTTATGTAATGCCATTTCGAAATAATTTGTTTCTTCTATTTTGAACTATTTATGAATGCTTCTTTCATTATCACATTCTTATTCTACTTTAATATCTTGTTTTTCCAAAATAATAAAATCACCATTTGACACTTTCATTGAAGTCAGAGTTTAATTATAATTTTATTTTGGATGAAATAAGTTAATTATCTGAAAAGGCTAAGACTGTTGGAAGAATTTACAAATTCAACAAAAAGTTTAGCTTTCATGATTATAATTGCTTTCACTTGTATTTTTGTTTTAGCAGGAGTTCGTAGCCATTGTTGATCATAGCAATTTATTTTATAAAATACACATTTATTTATTTTTAAGCTGTAACACCTGTTTAAAACTGAGTGAAAATAATGGAAGAATGCGAATAATTTTAAAATTTGAACACAGAAAGTAATCTATAAAAATATGAATTAAATTATTATTAAGAGTTTTTGCATTATATGGTGTTGTTTTAACTTTATTAAATACGTCAATGTTATTTCTTGCCATTGAGATGAAATATTCACAGATCCAAATCTGTAACGTGGCTACGGAAACACACTAAGAATCTTTTAAAGAAAATGTAGTTTCAATTTACTTTTTAATTAAAAACGATCAGATGTTTTTACATGAATCATAAAGTAACATTGATTAATCATAAGTATAGAAAATCTAATTTAAAAAAAAAAACGGATCCGTGATATTGATGGGCCTACCAGGCTACCCGATACTTGTGGGCCGAAAACATAAATGTTGTTATGGCAATTTCTTCATGTATCTGTATAACTTTCTTTCTACACCCTTATATGAAAAATTCTCATTCCATCACTTTTGGATTATTTTAAAATTTATTTATAACTTTTAAGTTGTATAATATATTTTTTAAAATAAAAAAATATTTTAGAATTATATGATTCAAAAAATAATAATAAACCTATAAAAATCAAGGAAGAAAGTTATAAGGGGTAGGATGAAACTACCTACTCTTATTAGATACCACAAATGGACTGTTTTTATTATGATAAAAGCGATTAACACAAATATTCTCTAATTTAATAGTTTTAAAATAAAATAAAAAAATACGCTAACATAATTTTAATGCCTTAATATTTTGTCTTTTTGTATAAACAGTGTATGAGTCTCATAATTTAAAGATAAAAATATCTCATGTTTTCTCTTTTTTAAATCCTTACCCCTAAATTATTTGAGTATCTTTTTTTCAATGAATCTTTAATTTATAAATTCTTTGTTATTGAATCCATAAAGTAAGACTCCATCGCTAAACTTTCAACTTAAAAAAAAAAATATTCTTAATCTCGGCTAAGAATTTAAAACTATACAAATTTATTTTAAAACTTTTTTAAATAGTAAAGTAACCTAAGTAAGAAAGAGTGATTATATTATCCACTTCCTAGTTGACAATTTGCTTATGAATTTCTATTGTATAATTTATTATTATGCCTTTGTTTCTTAAGTCGAGTTTTCAAACATTCTTAGTCTAGGAGTCTAGGAATGTTCAGCGCCCATTCTATGTCATTAACTTAATCTTTCTTTGTTTATTAGAGTTTGGTATTAAATGATAAATTCAACATCTCTTGAAAAATGAGTTCAATTTTATTATATGTAATGCAAATTCATATATAATATTAACAAATTTAAAATTATTGATGGATGCAATTCGTACCTCAAAAAACATTGTTAACAAAATTGCCGGTGAAATTAAATTAAGCTAAAATTGTCATAATTCGTAGTATTAACACCTTAATTTTATTTTATTTTTTTGCACTCATCATCCAAGGAAGTCCCAATCATAGGCAATCATTTGGTTACTTTTTATTTGACATTATTTCAGCTATCAAAAAGGTTGTCGAAGACCTGAGATCAGAAAACTAACCAAAGAAAAAGTGTTCTGCCAAACACGTATTAATATTTAAAAATAATTAACCATCGTCAATTATGTTTTCTACGTGTATCTTACAATACCTTTTTCCATGGGGTGTCTTTCCTTCGTTATGGGGGTTTACGCGTTTTTCGTGTTCTCTTTCTTTTCTTTTTCTTCATACAACTTGTAAGAGAAAATTCAACATTTTAATTATATTTTTTTAACTTTTATTTTAAAATACTGATAAATATATATTATTATGTCATCAAATTAAGTTGTAAAGCGGTTTTTATTCTTCTAAAGATGTCAAACTATTATTTTTTTTTATGGGTTTAAGGTTTTATAAAGTAGTGGTTCTCATGTTCAGTTGAACTTTAATTATTATTAATTGCGCTAAATTTGATGGTAGACTTAGTTGTATTATTAGGGTATATTCCGAAATCCTGAAATGGAGATGCATTGCATGTTACAAACACACTCCATCTCTAATAAACCAAAATGCCAACTTCATTTGGAGAAAGTGAAGTTGATGTGTTTTGATTGAATAATTTTAAGTCGTTGATGGTGTGTATTAAAACGCGTGTCTTTACCAACATTAATTCACAATGCTTTTCTTTCTTTTAAGCAACATAAATTTTATGTCTAAAATGGGAATTTTTGTGAGAGTTCATATTTTCTTTTATTGCTTTACCAAATCTACCATTTTCTTTTTCTTTTTAATGGATGGCCACGAACTTCTTTTCTCTTTTACAAAATTTTGAACTTCTAGAATAAGTTTTTGTGTGTATAAGGCTGATTATACAGTTCTCTCTCCTTTTTCTTTTTTCAAACAATATAAACTCGATTCTTTCTGAACACTTCTTCTCTCATATAATTAAGAAAAACTATATTTACCTTCTTAAAAGTATATTATATAACACTTATATTAAATTTTTTTAAATGAAATAAATAACACTCACATTCCATATGATTCTTATATAACATTTACATCTCTCGTACTTCTAATATAACATTTATTTGTAAAAAATAACTTCTTATGTATAAAAATTTAATTTTCATTTTTCATAATTTTTATTTATATATTAATCGATATAGAATATTTAAATAAAATAAGAAAAATGAATCTAAGTTTATTGAAAATATAAAAGAGATGAATATGTATGAATTTACTAAAAATTGAGAAATACAAATATACTGTCAATTCAAAAATTAGGAAATATATAAAATTTTGTTAAAAGGAAATATATATTTTGACAACAGCTATAACAAGTCATTTGAGAAATCAATATTTTTGTTTGTTGTGATATATGTGCTATGCTAAAAATATCAAAAATAATTAAATGATTAAATATGTATGTAGTCCCATGTTTGAATGTAAAAGTGAAATTATTTTTTTATCTCAAATTTTGATATATTTTAATTTTAAACTTTAAAAATAAACGGATATAATTTGTTTAAATCAATAACTTTTTTTTTACGTGTTAAACAAAATTCTAAATTGATATTTGAAATGGAACGTTTCAAAAATAGTAAACAATTCAAATATAAATCTAAAACATCGTTTAATACATTAAAAAAATGTAAAATAATTTAATTACAAGAATTGTACATGATACTTTTAAGAAATTAAGGATTAAACTACGTCAAAATTGAAGATTAAAACAAATTATTATTTTTATTAAAATTTAAAAACTAAAAGTATATTTATCCTTAAACGAAATACTATAAGAGATAAAATATATTATATAAGAGAAAAGAAATATAAGAGTAGATGCAAAATCACAAACTAGTTAATAACTAATATTGAAACTAAAATAATAACTATATTTTATTTAGTAAATATAGAGGCAATTTTTGTATTTCAGGGTCTCTTTGATCATAAAATTATAAAATAGGGTACGTTGATTTTTTTTTAAATTGGGTCGGGAGAGGATGACATTCAGGATGAAGTCGTCATTTTCCTACCAGTTTTGTTTTTGTTTATGTTTTTTTTTTAAGTAATGTCGTCGTTAGACATAATGACTTTGTTTAAATCGAGAAGTGAAGTCGTCCTCTAGTACGACGACTTCACTTTTCACTTTTTTTTTTCAAATCACTTTTAATTATTTTTAATTTTTCTTTTCAAAATTTTCACTTTTCATTATTTTTTTTTAAATATCTCACTTTTTTTTTCTGATTTAACAAGTTTTTCATTATTTTTCCTTCTTTCTCAAATGTTTTCGGTTTTCATTTTTTTTTTATTTTTCAGTTTTTAATTTTTTTAATTTTTTAGTTTCGTTATTCTTTTTAAAATTTTTCAGTTATTAATTTTTAAAAAGAAAAGCAAAAATATTGAAAAGTGAAGTTATTGATTTTTTAAAAAGAAAAGAAAAAAAAATTGAAAAAGTGAAGTCGTCATGTGTGAGGACGATTTCACTTTTTCCAAAGAAAAGACGTCATGTTAGATGACGACATTAACTTTAAAAAAAATAAAGAAATCGGTCGGTCGGGGGAAGACGACTTCACCTCCAATGTCGTCCTCCACCATGACGACTTGATTCATTTTCGAAAAAAAGAATAAAGAACTCATTTATATAAATTTGACTTCTAATAGACCCCAAAATAAATAAAAAAATCAAATATAGACATTCAATGATTTTAATTATACTTTTTTTAATTTAAAGTATTAAAAGATTACTGTATTATTGTAAAGATGATATTTCAAAAATAAGAATCAAATTAATATTGTTATTACTAAAAATAATGGGAAAGTAGATGTGTAGTTATAAACTAAAAAAGTAGGAGAATGGGTTAACATAATAAGTGCATTTTTTCCATAAAATGATGGTAAACAAACATGACATATAAGTAGGGTAACCTATAAAAGAAATAGCATAATTATGAGATGACGGTGGCTGGATTTTTCTCTTCTTGTTCCCCACATTTAAACGTAACTTTATCTCTCCCTAGGAGTTCAAAAAACTCCCGATCCTACCCATTTATTTTTCAAACAAATGTTTAAATATCATTTTTAAAAATACATTCCAGTTATAAACATACTTTCAATTCAAACAATACATAAATATCAACAAACAATGTATACCATAAAAATAAATTTTCAGTAATTAATTTACCTTTTAATAAATTGTACATTTTAAATTTGTTATTTAACGATTGTTATTTAAGATTATGATCATTACTTCATTGACTTGATTTTTTAAACTTGTGCGGAATAGAATGTTAATTTTATTTTTTTTTAACTCGTGTGCGCAGAGAGGCGACAATGGGAAAAAAAACTTTAATCATACCATCTAAAATTATATATGGTTAATAAATCACAAATCACTATTCTTTTACAATATAAATGAACGTACTTATTAAATAAAATGATTTTGGTTTTGGTGTATATATATAGTTATTAGACAAAATTAGCGTAGTTACAAGTTAGGAGGTGTTGACATTTAAGTATCACACCTTTTTAAAAACGACATATTTGGAGCATGTCTTAGATACATGTACAATACTCCTTAATTGTGTCACTATTAAAGAGTAATTTTTTTTAACTCAAACACCACTTTAAACATTTTAGACATTTTTTTAACACAACTTCAACAAAAATAAACATAATTAATACACGTGCTAAATACTTCCTACAAGTTATTCTAAGTGTTGAAATATATGTTATTGGAATTCTATCGTGGGAGTCATTATGAATTCTACACATCTTAATTCTCAGTTGAGATTTATTATCACGTTAATTATATATTGTTGTAGTGTTATCTCACATATTTTAAACTTTAATTATATCCTATTATTTTTGTTATATATCATATGTATTGTGTTTTTGAAACGAGAACTTGACAGATAATTTTCGTTAACATGAATTTTAGAAGGCTATTCAAAAGGCAAATTCAATGAAATAAAAATTTGAAATTTAAGTTTATTACCCATCCCATCCAATAAATTATGTTTTGGCATTAGAAAAAAGATTAGGCGGAATTAAATTTTGATATAAAATAGTGTAAAATATTTGAGTAAAGTTTATGGGGTGAGATCGGAAAAGGGTGGAACGGAGAAGCGCGTGGGTCCCAATACGACAGTTTGAGCGGGTGTCGTTTTGCGTGGCGCAGGGGACAGGTTTCTTCCGCCATCTTGAGTGGGTCCCAATCGGAAAGGCGAGAGTCCACAGTAGTGTGATGTGGACGCGCATCATGTTACGTTATGGATGCAGGAGAAACAAGAAAGTGGGATTCAATCTAAAGTGACACTGGAGAGGAGCATGAATGAACTGGTGAAGGACAAATTCACTCATGCTTCTCCTGTTAGCTTAGCTGTCATTAAATCTTCTCTTATTTCTCTATGTTGCTTATTATTCCATACAAGACAACTAACTATTAATAACCTATCTTTATGATATTATTAATTGGTATAAGAAACTATGATATTATTTTTAAATTAAAAAATTTTAAATAAAAAGTTTAAAGGTGGGTATTTTATTCATATACATGGTGCAGATAAAAGAAAATGTGAGGAGTAATGTGCAGGAAGGTTTGGAAGGAAGGTGGTGGAAAGTAATTAATGGTAATGAATTTATAGTGTTTGGCGGGGACGTAGAAGAGGAACTCTGTACAGACCCATTCGCTTTCTTATGCCACCCAATATCAACAACCATACATAAATTTCACAATTTAAATACTTCAATAAATAAATTCACTGGATTTAAGTTAATTACGTTTAAAAAACCACAGTTAACAAACAATACGTTAAAATATATGATAATTATTAATATTTTAAATGTTAACACCAGTATCACTGTCTGCACCGTGAACAGAGAGAATCAGGGCATCACTTAAAATATTGGTAGTATCAATTCAATATCGTGGCTGGCAGAATACGTGTCCATAGATTTAATACCGCACCACCAATAAACTCTTGTACATTTATCTGCGTTTTCAGGTATTAATAACGATAATATTATTATTATTTAAAATGAGAGTGTAAAATAGAACTCAATAATTAAAAAAAAAAAAAATAGAAACCAAAAAATAAAAAAAAAAAAAAAAACGGGGAAGAGAGAATCTAGTGTGGTTTGAGCTGTGGCATAGCTGTCCCTTGGATGAATTATTTTTCACACCTTCTCTGCTCATAAAAAACAGCCACTGAGTTCAAAAATCCCTGGAACAAAGAAACCCTTCTCTGCCACCCTCTTCCTCTCTTCTACCACTCCCTGCACTGCCTCATGTGAGATGAAGAAGAAACAAGCACACTCCTCTCATCTCACACTTCTCCTTCTCCTCGTTGCCGTTTTCCTGGGCACATGTGCCAATGCCTCCCCTGTCACGCTCACCCAATCGCGCCACCTTCTCTACTACAGAGACGAGTTCGGAGACAGAGGGGAGAATGTCACCGTTGACCCCTCCCTTGTTTTCGAAAATAACCGTCTCAGAAACGCTTACATAGCTCTGCAAGCTTGGAAGCAAGCCATTTTATCTGATCCCCGTAACCAGACAACCGACTGGGTAGGATCCGACGTTTGTAGCTACACCGGGGTATACTGTGCACCCGCGCTCGACGACCCCTCCGTCCGTACAGTCGCCGGCATTGATCTCAACCATGGCGACATTGCCGGCTATTTACCGGAGGAGCTCGGTTTGCTCGTAGATCTTTCACTCTTCCACATCAACTCCAACAGATTCTGCGGCACTGTGCCCCACACCTTCCAGAGGTTGCTACTCCTCTTCGAGCTGGATCTCAGTAACAACCGCTTTGCGGGGAGGTTCCCTGAGGTGGTTCTGCGCCTTCCTTCGCTCAAGTTCTTGGATCTTCGGTTCAACGAATTCGAAGGGGCTGTTCCCAGGGAACTGTTCGACAAAGATCTCGACGCCATTTTCATCAACGACAACCGTTTCGTCTTTGACCTTCCAGACAACTTCGGCAACTCCCCCGTCTCCGTCATCGTCCTCGCCAACAACAGATTCCACGGCTGCATTCCCCACAGCCTCGGCAACATGTCCAACCTCAACGAGATCATTCTCATGAACAACGCATTCCGATCCTGCTTGCCCTCCGAGATAGGCTTGTTGAAGAACCTCACGGTGTTCGACGTCAGCTTTAACCAACTTCTCGGCCCCTTACCAAGCGCCGTTGGAAATGCCGTCAGCTTGGAGCAGCTCAACGTGGCTCATAACTTACTCTCCGGTCAAATTCCTTCCAGTATATGTATGTTGCCTCACCTTCTCAACTTCACCTACTCCTTTAACTTCTTCACCGGCGAGCCTCCCGCCTGTCTCGCCTTGCCGGCGTTTGACGATAGGATCAACTGCTTGCCGGGGAGGCCCGTTCAGAGGCCTCCGGCGCAATGTCAGGCTTTCTTGTCTAAGCCTGTGGACTGTAACTCCTTTAACTGCAAGCCATTTGTTCCTTCACCTCCTTCCCCCACAACACCTGCAACTCCTTCACCACCATCTCCTGGGACACCTTCGCCACCATCATCTGGGACACCTTCACCTATAACTCCTTCACCACCATCTCCTGGGACACCTTCACCTATAACTCCTTCACCACCATCTCCTGGGACACCTTCACCAGTAACTCCTTCGCCTCCATCACCTGGGACACCCTCACCAGTAACTCCTTCGCCTCCATCTCCTGGGACATCTTCACCAGTAACTCCTTCGCCTCCATCACCTGGGACACCTTCACCTTTAACTCCATCACCACCATCTCCTGGAACACCCTCACCTGTAACTCCTTCGCCTCCATCACCTGGAACACCTTCACCCGTAACTCCTTCGCCGTTACCTTCACCTACAACACCTTCGCCTCCTTCACCTGCCGCACCTTCCCCATTACCTTCACCTACAACACCTTCGCCACTACCTACACCTCCTTCGGAACCACCGGTGGTGGGACATTCTCCACCACGGCCAGTGGCACCTTCTCCACTACCACCCATTCACACTCCTCCTTCTCCAGTGTATTTGCCACCACCACATTCTTCCCCTGCTCCACCTGGCTACTTTCCACAACCTCCTCCACCTTCGCAATTGCCGCCTCCGTCATACACTCCACCTTCTCCGGGGACACCTTTACCTACTCCAACGCCACCCAACGGTGTCCACTCTCCGCCGCCACCAAGTTCACCGTCACCACCGGCTCCTACATTCTCGACACCACCACCTTCACATAATTATGGCTCATCGCCACCTCCTCTACCTCATCCTTATCCTTATTTATCGCCCCCACCACCTCCTTCTCCTGTTCATGTTCCACCTCCACCACCTTGTACAGAACTTCTTCCACCCCCTCCCCAATCAACACCTTCTCCCACACCTTACCTCCCACCACCATCCCCATCCCATCCACCTTATCACCCAACACCATCCCCTTCTCACCCATCACCTTATCACCCGCCACCATCTCCTTCTCACACACCTTATCACCCGCCACCATCCCCTTCTCCCCCTCCAACTCCACCGGTTCAATACAGTTCGCCTCCGCCGCCGCCTCCTTGCGAAACTCCACCAGCAGTTTCTCCCCCGCCACCTGTTGTATACCAAAACCCACCACCTGCCCCTGTATATGAAGGGCCATTGCCACCCATCGTTGGACTCCCATACGCATCGCCTCCACCACCACCCTTTTATTGATTCTTTTGAGGACTTTTTCCCTCTTCGGGCAACAAGAGTCACGCTTTTTTTTTTTTATTATTGCGGCCGTTTCTTCTGTGGTGATACCCTCGAATGTCATGCGACTCTCGTCGCTTATGAAGGAAACTTCTTACGAGACAACCACAAGATCTAGCGAAACAGCTTTTTGTTCTTTATATTTATCGACAATAGAAACAGAGAAGAGGTTGCAGCAGAATGGGGTTTATAAGAAGAGGAGAAATTAATTCTCTCTCCTTATTGACTTGAATTATTATGAATGTTGCAGTTGAGAAATAAGAATGGCAGAGAAATTGTAGGTTGCAGAGCAAATGTAAGTATAGGGATGAATGGGAGAGCATAAGTTATGGCTGCAAATGCAGTAGCAGTTGCACTGTGTGCTGCCGCTGATGGTTACCAGTGTATCGTTATTGTCTCTATTATATCACACTACTTTTATTTATTTTTTTTATAAATTTTGTTTCTTTTGCTTGCTAACTGGTTGATATTATTTGTTAGCATTTCGAATTGAGTGGACTTTCTAAATTCGCTTTCTCTTATCAGTGTCTTAAATCTGTTGCGGTCATGAGATCATTGATTTGAATGTTTTTAGTTACGCTGTCAATATCAATCTGCATTAATGAATAATGATAATGATGCCATTAAGTTATGAAAAATTATGCTGCTTATAAGCAAACATCTTAATGATAGGTGCTTGATATAAAATTCCTTTTTCCTCCATGACCTTTTGTGCTTCTTTCTCTATCCACCACTGAGAGTGATAATCAGTCTAACATGTTAGCATGGTTCAAGAGCTTTCACTTTCAATTTCATCAGTGTTATACTTAGGAATGTATTAGGAATGTATGCGTGAGTTTAAGTCTCCCATTGGTTATAAATGAAAAAGTAGAGTATTATATAAAGATAAAGACCCTTAAATATATTATCTTAAGATTTTGGGTTGAGAATGATGTCAATGTCTCATGTAATTGAACTCAAGTCTCGTTGGTGTTCTATTTTCCCAACAAAACTCTCTTCTGTAAATCCTAACATGTTATAACTAGAGCATGATGTTCTTCTTTGCATGTAAAGTTCAATGGAACTTAATTTAGGGGGTGTAGGGAATGGGAGCATATTGTTCTTAAGGAATGGTCCCCAATCGCCCATGGAGGCCACCATCGGAGAGCACGGGTCCCAATTCAGATTACGGTGGTGGGACAAATAAATAGTGAATCCCAAGAACCATTTAAGAGCACTGACTAGGGTCAATGTATTTAATGAAAGAAATCCTTTCTTAAATTTGTTTGATTAGTGAATAGGAGTATTGTTAAGGGAACACCTTCCATGTGCAAACCTTCATGTTTCGAGATTTGAATTCAAATTTGCACACCCTCATCTTCAGCATTGGATCGTGAACATCAAAAACTGTAAGCTCAACAACCACCAAAAACTCTTTTTTTTCTCATCCAAGGCATTGGGGTCTCCAATGAAACCTTGTCGGTCATCAATAGTCCCTTTGTGTCTATTTCTTGAGTCAAAATAGTAAGTTACGAAAAAAAAAATGGTAAAGTTCACAAACATATATACATAACAGTAAAGTATATAGAATTAAAGTCATGCATGTGGCTTCGTATAAACGCTTGGAATGTGTATGAAATGGAAAACCCAAACTGGGATCAATGTTTGCTTCTTGCAAGCGAAGTTCATTCAGAGAACAAAATTAGCTCCCAGTTTCTACGGGAACCTTTTTCCTCTTTCCATCGTGCGTTGCAGTATATCTTTGTTCCTTTGTTTTTACTTGCAACAGAGACACGAAAATGAACAGAATAAAGCAACGTTTCCTTCAAACTAGGGAAAAGCAGAAGTGGAATCTACGAACATTGTTTGCAAATAAAAGAGAACAACGTGCTTCCTCTGTCGGTATCTGCGCTCTCTATGTATATCACTCAGGCAAATATTAAAAACCAGACCTATTACAATTTTGCATTAATTAACATTTACTGTCATCATTAATATATAGAAATTAAATTCATTCGCTTTTTTTTTTTACTGTGCCTCTCCAACAAGAAAGATTATTTATCCAAATATATTTCTTAAAGCACTGAAAAATTATTTAATCCAATAATTTGATCATAGATTTTATGGTTAGGTTAGAAGGTGATATGAGATCAATCATTGAGATTGGATTGACCGGAGCCCCTTTTAAGAGGACCCTGCATTATTATATTCAGTAATTAATGCATGTACCATATGATAGGTGAAACCGTGAACGCATTTAATAATCTGGAAATAGTGTGCATGCAGAGAGATGAGTAGTGTGGGTCATTTTCTGAATAACAAATATAGCATAGCAAGCAATATGAAAGTTCCATGCACCTTTCTGGCTTTAAACATTTTGATTGTTCCTTTGTGTTGGGATGGGGAAAACATGGAGGCATGGACCTTTCGCATACGCTTGCTAGGTACCCTTGGATTAGAGGAAATTTGGAAAAGATACAAGGGAAGCAGGGCATATCCCACCATCAAAGGGACTGTGACCTTTATTATGTGGGGTCCCTCCCTAGATAAATATTCACATGGCTTGTAAGGGCTTTAGACATGCAACATGCAATCGTGCTGGTCAAAACATTGATGTTCCAATTACCCTTACCTCTCCTACTTCTCTGTTAATTACTTCTGCTGATCACACATAACTACCGTTCAATTAACCCTCTACAACCAAACTAAAGGTTTTATAATTACTAGTTAGGTTTAAATATCAACTTTACTCCTGCATAATACATTTTAGTCTCTAAACTTTAAAAATGAATATTATATATATATATATATATAATCATCTTTGCGAAACATTTTGAAGTGCAATTCCTATCAAACGACAGATAGAATCTTTTACAAACGACTTAAATACGCGACAGGATATCATAAGTGATAGAGTGACCTTACTGCCACGATCTACTGATGATTCAGTCCTTGTCGCTTTGATCCGTCCATCCCCTTCATGTTCTTAAACAAAAAGTTTATCTAAATGTCTTTATTATCCTAACAAAAAAAATGTAAGTTTTTCGTTATAGAGGCTGACACTAATTTGTCACAGGCAAAAGACTATAGTATTGCCATTTACGATAGTTTAACCAACATGGTGCCAAGATTTGTAAAATAATATATATTATATATATATATATATATATATATATAATCCTTTTAACCCAATTATATTAAAATTTTTTATGTATCAAATGTGTTTTATATTAGCATTTGAATTGTTTATATACTGTTTGACATACAAAAGAACGCATTTGACATACAAAAGAACGCATGTGACATAAAAAAAACGCATTTGACATACAAAAAGAATTCAATATAATTGAATTAAAGTGATTATATCCATTTATTTATAAATTTAAAAATCAAAATATATCAAAATTTATAAATAAATTCTAATTTCTTTTTAAGGTCTAAAGTCATCCTTAAGTTTCTAGGAGTTACCATCCCTCTCATGAGTAATCACATTTTCAGGTAAAGTGGTACTTGTAATTGGGATTTCATGATTAAGTTGGAGATGAAACTTCGGATATTAATTGATTAAGGAATCAGTGTCGAATCATATATTGAGAAATGGAGATGGAGAATGTTTTTAAAAGTGGATTGGTAGTTGAATCAATCAAGAGATATAGTTTAAGATACAGTACAACTATTTAATGTGTGCATAATTATTTGGACTACTTGTATACCATAAATACCTTATTATATGATCCTCGCTGGATCCATACTAAATTTACCTAACATTTTTTAGTCCATTCTTTCTTTTCGAGCACTAAAGAAAGATAGAAAAAAATATAGAAAAGCTCATTTAATTCTTACCACATTGGCGCAAGTAATAAAAGAAAGATGAAAAATAGAAAAAGACGGCACATTCTCGAAAAGTGATTAATAAGTGTTTAACGATTATTAACCACAAAAATATGGATGCGTTTGATGATTATCCTTGTCACTACACCGTCATTGCTATTTCTATCCCATCATCCTGTCGTATTCTCGTCTTATTCTATGGATTTGAAAGAAGAAAAAAAAAAACACAGTGCTTGTGGGAAAAAAAAAATAGCAACTCTTCTTGGTCCACAATAAAAAAAAAAGCATTTTAAAGGCATGTCATTAATGGATCTTCCATTGGGTTGATGTCAAGCCCGTTACTTTTCATCCAAAATGACAAAGCTTTTACTTCCTGCACCCCGATAAATTCTTCATGCATCCCCACATTTTAGAATACATAAAATACTTTTCGGAACGAGTTTTGTATAACATTTTTGTTCGTTTCTCTCTCTTTTTCCTTCTCTGTAGCGTTTTCCCTCTCTTCTTCTTCTTCTTCCTCTAGAGTGATGACAATGATAGAAGTGATAATAACAGTGGTATCAGCAGCAATGGTGATGTAATGCAGTAATGAAAAATATTTTAATTTTTTATATTAGTATATGACGCAATTAGTAATTGTGGCGGTGCAGGAATCAACAAATACTGGATCTGAATCAAAATGGGCTTGATGGATAATAGGTGAGCCTGTTATGTCACAGTGGAGTGGCAATTTCACTCAGTAACTGAATATTTCTGATAAGTCTTATCCCTTTTAACACTTCCCTAATCATATTTCTACATGAAAACCTTTAACATAATTTATATATTACCATGTCTTACGACAGACACAATTTTATTAAAAAATCGTAAATAATAATAATAATAATAATCTATAACTATTAATAAAGAGAATTATTTTTCTTAATTACTTAGTAACCATTTTTTATGTACAGATTATTTTATCTTTATTGATATAAATTATTTTATTAATTGTTTTATTCTTTATTGTAACTGCTTTCATAAATTTAACATTTTTTATTTTAATAAAAATTAAAAATAATAATTTTTATTTTTTTATTATCACAAAATAAAAGTAATAAAGACATATATATTTGTAAGTGCATGTTTTTTTCACCTGTAATAATAATAACAATAACAAAGATAATGGTGATTTCTAATTAAATTATAGAGTAATATTATTTAAAAGTTTAAACCCCGTTTCATTTTATGCAACAGGTGATGTAGGGCTTCTAAATTGAGTATCGCACATTCCGTAGGTATACATTATTTAGAGTACATTATAACCATCTGCATAACGTGCATTTTATTAAAATAAAACTTCTTTTATTCAAAATTCGATTCATTAACTTTGAAACTTTTGTAATATTAGGAGCAAATGCAGCTTTATTTGATTTTTCGTCACACTTAGCAAAAACCTTAAACAAATTAAGTGGTATGATTACTTCCATGTTATTTGTAACTGCCAAGTGAACATTATTGAATATAATACACTCTTTTACGAAATGCAAAGTCTTCAAAATATAACTCTCTACAATTAGATTCTACGCACAAATATCCTCTAAAGTTTAATTGTGTTACATGATTGCTTCACCACCAATCATGCTTCAATATAATAAACTCTTTCACTAAATCGATTTTTTTAATGTTTATTCCATTATTTTATTAGATTGAACAAACTTTAGCAAAAACCAATATCTTACATTTGTTAGTTTTAGCTACAGCGCAGCTACATTTTTCGGCGACTTCCAATGATTATGCCATTTTGCCAGTAAAAAAGGGTTAAAGAACAGTAAACTTTTGACTTCAGTGCCTGCTTTTTTTGTTTTGCAAAGAAACATCTGAATGCAACGACAAATTCTTAGCGATTAATCGAAGAAGAGAAAAAGGTGTCTTGACATGTACCCTAGAACGAAGGCACATGCATTTGGCATGAAATGCCCAACCTTGTCTTCTATCTAAGGGTGAACTTCAAAACTCTGTGTTTCAACCTCAAAACATGAACAACTCTAAATCAAATGTAGGACTTACACTAGCTAAAGAAAATATTTTTACTTTTCTATTTACCGTAATTACAGGATTGAATATGTCTTACAAAGATATTCTCTGACTATAATTTATCATCACATTCAAATCAAATTGTTTAAGGTACTCATCTTCTTAAAGTAAAAAAAGTAAATGTGCTTGCAGAAAATACTCTAACGCACAAGTCAAGCCAAGTGTGTCACATAATATTAAATGCAAAATAGTGAAAACATAATTAATTTATCTTATGTCATGTGTTGTTTATATTTATGCACCTTTATGTGGATGGACCTAATCCATGTGACTTAACTACCTTGATTAACCTAGTATAACAATCTAATAATACGCTTCAGTCTTTGTCTTAACTTAACCTCAATTTGTCAATGTCAAATAAGTGATTGATATGGTGTCGCTATGTCAGGTGCACTAAGGTCAAGTACATCTCGATGCAGGTAGTCGAGATGTATTTGAACATTTGTAGTATATTAGTCCCCCAAACTTAATATGTGATGTTTAAGTGATTTCAAAACCGGTTATGTGTAAAGAAAAATTGTATTTCTTTTATTGATCTCAACTTATAAATATTTACATTTTTACTTGTGTTTTTTTAATTTTAAAGACTATTTAAGAAAATAGAACGTGTGTGTATATATATATATATATATATATATATATATGTTGAAATCATGTTGACACGTGATACAATTATGATGTGACATGTATAAGAAAAATTAAAAAAGTTAAAAAAAATATAAAAAAATCACATATTGATACATGACATTGATTTTAATATTGTTGGGTCAAACTAACACTAACAACAAAGACCAAATTGAGACAAGAAAGACGGGATGACCAATTTGACACTCCTTAACAAATACAAGGATTAAAAGAGTAATTTACTCTTAAATTTATAATAAATTGATTTGATAAGTAAGATATTTTATTTATTTAATATTTTTTAAATATTAAAATTAATCATATAAAATGAGAATATTAAAAAAACGCATAATTGAGTAGATTCTACTTTAAAATTTGAAGAATTTCTAATATATAATATATATATATATATATATATATATATATATATATATATATATATATATATTTGTCATTGTTATAATTTAAAATTAAATTCAAAAATATCGAAAAGATTAAAAATAATGAAAAAAATTGCATTTAGTAAAAATCATGTATCACACTTAAAGGAGAGGAAGACTAAGAACACCAGATAGGTGATAGATCTAGGTTTTCTGAAAAAAATCTAAAAAATATAGAATATTAATAACATATGAATTTAAATCGTATAAAATAATGAAATTATCTTCAGTTCAAAATCTTTAAATAATAAATTTATAAATTTTCAATTTTTATATATTTTTATTCGATATATAATTTAAACTTATACGTTAATTTCTAAAATCATAAAACAGAAGACACAACTCCAACAATAACACAAATAAAAAAAAAAAAAAAAAAAAAAATACTATCCAGATAAAAGACTAAAAAAAATCCAAACAAAAGACTACAGAACTAAAAACAACAAAACCACACACAAAAATTTAACAACATTTTTAAGAAAATATGAATTAAAGATATACTTACTAAAACAAGATAATGTAAACGTCAGAAATGTGAATGTTTTATTCTATTAAACGGGACATTTATATTGCCCTAATCCACGAAAACAATATTATCCTAATCTAAATAGATGTCTTTGTCAAAAAAAGATTTCCTTTTGACCACAGTCACCTGTCATAATCACAAAAGAAAAATTCCCATAACAGTAACGACGTGTGTAGATAATAATTGAGGAGTCTATATTTTATAAAATATGTTAACTAGAATGTTTATTTTAATGGTAAATTATAACTTTCTTTATTACTTAGGTTAATTTCGGACATGATTGAAGAATATTCAAGATATTTTATCAATATTTGTCTTGTTCTTATTTGATGGAAATAAAGGAACGTGAAAATACGAAAAAGGCAAAGCCAAAACATTCAGAAAACAAATAAATAAATGTATTGTTGGTTAAGTGGTTTGTCTTTTTATCTTCTTTCTTCTTTTGTTAGAAAGTGGTCTTCCCTTTTAAATTTATATCCATCTTTTTATGAAAGGGATGGGGAAAAAAAAAACACCCAAAACCCAAAAGAATTTAACATCTACTTGCTATAATCACACAAAATTGAAATTTTTCCTTCACATTTGGGTTTACATGGGTAATTAAAATAGTTGACTACATTGTGTAAACAGAGTTGTTTTGTTACATTTGTTAAATTTGTTAAATTCAAACAAATTCTTAAAATATGTTGAAGTGGGTATAAGAATTTAACTTGAGAGTGTTGTACATATGATTTTTTTTTTCCTCAGAATTGGTCTGACCTGTTGGTATATTATATAGGTATGACTCAAAAGATTTAGTATTTTTTTTTTAAATAACTATTTTTTTTTATTAAAAAAACTTATTTATTTATACTAATAACGTGTGACATAGTCTATGTCAATAATTTATATTTTTTTGTTTACAATTTTCTTCAGCTATATTATATAGGTATGACTCAAAGATTTAGTATTTGTTTTGAAATAACTTTTTATTTTATTTTATTTTTATTAAAAAAACTTATTTATCTATACCAATAACGTGTGATATAGTCTATTTCAATAATTTATATTTGTTCTTACAATTTTCTTCAGCTGTCTGTTTTTTAAATCTCACCTTTTAATCTTGTCTATTTTACTACTTTTTACTTTTACGTTCTTTAGCATAATATAATTTTGTACTTCTCTTTATTCTGTTCTTAAAACTAAAGATTTTATTTCCTTTTAATTACCGTTATTTTATAAAAAATACAATATCTGCTAATTATTTCCATCTTTATTATGTTCTTCTAATATTAAATAACAAACACAATAAAATTACGACGATTTAATTAGTAATATTGCAGCGATTTTTCATTTTTATTCCTACAACATAATTATTTTCAATTCTAAAGGATAAGTTAATGACAACTTTTACAAAATATTTTATGGATAACAGTCCGACCATATCTCGACCTGTCTTTATGTGAAAAGGCCGACTACATTCTGACATCAGGAAAAGGAAAGGAGACACGTGCGCAAGTCCAACAGACAAAGGAAAAGGGGCCAGCATGGTGCAGATGTTGGGTACATCTCGGCCCGTCGCCTGGCCCGATATATCCCGACTCAATAGTGACCAATTGGGTAAGGATGATATGTACAGACGAGCAGTGCGTAATCTTATCCAATAAGAAAATGAGTGATCCTTGACAAAGTACAGACGAGCAATCTCAGTTAATATGACATAATTGATCCTTGACAAGGTACAGAAGAACAATCTTAATCAATAAGGAAAGAGTTGATCCTTGACAAGGAAAGAGTTGATCAATCTCAGTCAATAAGGAAAAAGCTTAAGTGTGCAATTTTATTCAGAAAGGAAAGAGTTGATCATCGGATATGAATGACTCACAAATAATAATAATAGGTCTGCCAAATGAACGAAATGAACAATATAAATTAGGGTCTAGTGACTACAAAGAAATATGTTTTTGTCACTCTACTACATATGCCTCATATCAAATCACTATTTGACTTGAGTGTCGGAGTGCCTGCAGGTATCCCACCCTCGGAGTTCACGCAGCGAGCAGATCCAGGAAGAGTCCGGAGAGGAGTAGAAGAAAAATCGACACAGAGAGTTCTTGAAATCGTTTGATTTCATACTAAAATAGTACTGATCACGTACATTTTATAATTTTTATGCAATAATATTTCCCCTACTATGTACTATGAGCATATGTGTATATTGTTAAACATATAGTTATTAGTGAAATTACTTGTTGAAATAACTAACATGACAAAAGTATAAGTTATTATATACTTAAATATGATATTTTATGATATCATTCATATAGATTTTATCTTATTTCAATTTCTTTTGAAACATTTATAATTATAGCTTATTAATTGGGGTGAGTTTTTATTTTGAATCAATTATTTTACACAACTAAAAATATATTTTATATAGAGCACGTACATAATTTAACTACGCAATTTTCATTGATACGCTTAATCGTAAAAAAGCTAATAAAAGTTTTGAAAAAAAATGTTTTGCATATCACTTCAAATTTTAGGTCTCAAATTGAACGATTAATCAAACGTTAATATTAAATGTACAAATATCCAACAACTAGACATGCATTCTATTTAAATAAAAATTAAATATAGAAGAACTAAAAATTTAACCAAATTAAAATTGTGGTTGGATGATAAATAATAAAAACTTAAAAGCAATGTAGATTATTTATAATTTAAAAAAATTAATAAGAGATATTTTATTTTGTTAAGTTTAAAATTACCAAACTCCAATAAACCTAATTAACCTGTGAAGGAAAGGGAAGGCTTAACGGCGAACAGGAAAAGCAAAGCAAGGGCTCTGATCTTCTTCTCTCTGAGGTACTTATCTTCTTCCTTTCTTAGATATTCTAATTGATTCAGAAACAGTTTCGTTTCATTTCGCTGCTTCTTTTTTAGATTTTTCTGTTTCAATCTTGAGTCGATTACTTTCTCCCTTACTTCTCCTGCAATTGACATCTCTGAAATTTCATTTGTGATTTCAATTATTATGGATTGGGAACCATTTTTTTTCATATTGCTGTTAAAGGTAAAAATATAACAGATGTAATTTCAGAATTCATAATCTAACTCCTATATTTCTATACACTTTACACCTCCGATTTTATTATTTTATTTGGTTTTTCGTGTTATCAGAAACATGGCCGCACTGATAACAAATTCTAAAGAATTGCCTCTGCCTCGTTTGATCTGATGTTAACGTTCGTACATTCTTGACGAACTTCTGTCACTCAGTATCCATTGACACAGCAACAACTGTTATATATAAGGGTTAGTGTTGTATTTTTGACCATGAACAATTTTTTTTGTTTTTCTTATCCGTTTAAATAATGTGCAGTTACATCCTTTCGAAATCCAATAATTCCTTGGAGGCTCTTGGTAGAAAAGAAAACAAAGGTCGATCTAATCGTGATGGCAACCTATATGTCACCCGTTGATGGCTATAAATTTTTAGAAGATCTTAATAAAAATAATATTAATATTCCTGTTATATGTAAGTATTTGATCTCTTTATCAAAGAATTTCAACATTTGTCAATATACAGTCATGTCTGAGGATAAAAGTATGAGTTCTCGATCTAAGGCTTATAAATTGGGAGCAGTTGATTATTGGTTCAAACCTCTTACTGAGACTAAGGTAGAAGTCATGGAAGGTCGCAAAATGATGTATGCAGCCATGATGGAAAGGAGAAGAGAGGAAGCAGAATCCTGTTTCTCAATCAATAAACGGTTAAAAATGGACAACAACAATACTAACTAAATCCCTACAAGCTATTCACCATTTATGATTAGTTTATTTTTCATCACTATCGGTCGTTTTATGTGATGTCGACGGTTTTACTCAAATGTTATCATCAATCAACATAAACTTGATTTCTTTTCTTTTTCGTAACTTTAAACCATGTTGCTAAGTATTCTACGATTCGGATTTATTGAATTCTATTTATTTTTTATAAATTTATTGTTTTCTTCTTTCTAATGCCTATTTAGTTAATAATTTATTGAATTCTATTTATTTTTTATAAATTTATTGTTTTCTTCTTTCTAATAATGCCTATTGGTTCCCTGAAGATTCACCATGTTAACCTGCATTATTTTATAACGATCAATGAAATGAGATGAAAAATGTTCAGTAATACACAATGTACTTAGGAATACATTCAATATATAACTTGTTTTCGGGTGTAGGGACCAAACACCTACTATTAACACTCAAGTTACTCTTTAACCTTTTTTATATGCGCTCTCATTAATTAGCTCGTTAAATCCCTCGAATATTACTCCTCCACCACTGTTCGGTCCTTCAGGTGATCGGCGTACTTATCTAAAAGGCTCTCCGATGCCTTAAGTTAGTTAAGGCCGATCGGGAGATAATAGTAACTGCTATAATAAATGCGAATTAAAGATCCTCACCAACCTACCTCAGACTTCTATTTATAGTTTTCGGTATGGGCCTATAATTAAGATTTCTTAATCATGGTCCAATTGCTTTTTAAACTTGATTAATGACTTGTGTTATCTTAATTTAATTCTAACTTATTGATCCAGGTTTTGGCATGGTCACCCGACCGACGGTCGTACGGCCTGACGGGTGTCCTTACAGGTGAGAGTCTCCATGGAGACAAAATTCAATTGGAAATGAAGGCGGGGAGAATGTTTAACATGTCTAACAGGTAGTCGATTTAGCGTGCTTGGAGCTGAGACTCCGGAGAAATTGTTACATCAGCGTCCAAGATGAGGTCCACCTGTAGCAGGCGGCCTACGGCCGCTTGACCTTAGTCCACTTAACCGATTGGCCGATGAGTCCTACAGTACATAACTTTTTATGATCAAAGTGGAATAAGCATTTAAAGACGTTTACGTTTAAACAACACTATTTTGATCTGATCCTTAAAATCTAATATATTGAACCTATAAAATTAAATTTCAGCAATCAAAACATATTTTTTTCATAATTTAATTAATCAATTTATATTTGTTTATGCCAGGTGGAAACAGTAAATTAGAAATCGATGAATCGACAAATACCATTTTCAAATCATGTTGATGTGAATTTAACAGAAACAACCACAAAAATAACAAATCAATGTAATTTTTTTTAAAATATTAAAATCCGATTTAAAAAATATAAGAACTAAATTACATTAAATATATATATTATTTCTTCAAACAAAGAAAAACTTAAAGAAACAATCTCAACTACCGTTCAAACATGAATGGTGCCAACAATTATTTAAAGGTCGTGATTACTGAAAATCATGGTTCTAAGCATGAAACCATACTCTAACAATAAAAAATCTCCCCCCTACACCCACTTAATGCCTGGATATATATTTGTGACATGATTGTGAATTATGATCTTCAAACCACCAACCCCATTTCATCCCCTACGTTTGTGCTTTTTGTTTGTAATAATTGCACACCTATAAACTATAATTATATTTAAATAGTCACAATTAAAATGGTTCGATATTATTACTATTATTTTAAATTTATGTTTAAATTAAGTAAACATTTTGAACATATTTGTTTAAATTACAAGAAATGAAATGGAAGGGAGAGAGAATTTTTGTAGACTTGTTTTTGTTTGATTTGGCTTCCAGGAAGAGAGAGGCGTGGAAATATTGCTCATTCAATTAAACATTGATGGTTTTAGAGGGAGGGATGAAGATCATTTAAAATATTTTAAGTGTAATGACTACAACATTACTACTCATGTTTTTAAATTAAATTTATAAGACCATAAATATACATTTATATTTTAAAACTAATTCATCCTCCCCTTGAATCAAGGAAGAAAAATTATTACATCTTTCGGTCTCCATTAAAATCTCTTTGTTTCTTCTCAACATATAAGATTGTTTGATCCAAAGTTCTCATTTAATTTTTATAACGTTAAGCACACAACTATTATTAATTTTTTTTATTAATTAAATGTTTAAAAAAATTCACAATCTTAATTAGTTTAATGATTTTTTAATTTTATTATTCAAATTATTATTAATTATTACATATTTACTAATCACAATTACTACAATTAATGTTATTTGATAATTGATATTTATTATTAAATTATTTATAATAATCTAGTAATGTAATACTTGCCATTTTAAATACAATAAATTTATTAAATTACTTATGTACTAATTATAATTACAAATTAATAAAAATCAATATTTAAAGAATGATATTGAAAAGAAAAAAAAAGTTCAGCGTGAATTCGGCTGCATGCTCAACCCGAAAACAACAGGAAAATTTGTTTTCTTCTCTTTGTTATTAAGAAAAAAAAAATCTACATCAGTCTCATTTAATTTGTCTCTCTATTTAAATTAAAAATAAATAAATTTTCTACAAAATAAATTTGAATGAAGAATTGATATTTTTGACGAAAAATAAACAAATTTTATTATAGAAGGCTAGAGGCACTAGACCAAACAAAAACCTTATTTGAGTATATAGTATGCAGTTTTGTCAACTATCTATTCTCTATAAAGGGGTAAGAATACCACAATCGTCAATGCTACTCGATTCCATAAGGAAAATACTGCATCATGATTCAACGTGTCTTCAACTTCTCAATCTTATAATGTTAATGGAATGAAAACTAATAGATATTGTTTTTCAATATTTCGTAAATCGTAATTTTTTATTTTAAATTTTGTGTGTTCTCAATATACTTTGCATTCATTTATTTGTTTATTTTAATAAATTTTTTTCATATAATAATGAATGATTGATAAACTTCGTAATATTTATTTAAAAAAAACTACTATTAAAAGACAAAAAATTCACCTCATATTTATTTAACTTTAAACTAACTGAAGAAAGGAAACAGGTATTTAAGCCCTTGTGTAAATTTTTCTTGTTTATTTAAAATATTAAGCACTTTTTATATTCACTAAACTTTATAATTTACATTATTCTCGTTTTAAAATTATTTACTCAACCAATAGTCAACACACATAATATTATTTTGTTCATCTGATATACCGAACCTATTTCAAGATTGGGTTTCGAGAAATGCGTTTGGTGATGTAATATTAAATTATAAGTTTAGAAGAGTGAGTTAGAAATATATAGTAAAAAATAAAATGAATCCTTGAAAGGAACACCAACCTGTAATCCGTTGAAGAAGGAAAGAGAAGGCTTAACGGCGGGAAAAAAAGGTAAAAGCTGCGAAAAGCAAACAAAAACTACCAAACCAAAAGCAAACTCTCTCATCTCTTCTTTAAACAATTTTTAATTTAATAACCAAAAGAAGAACAACAAGAAAAGCAAACCAAACCAAAGCAAGCGCTCTATAATCCCTTTCTCATTTTTCGTTTTCTTCTTTAATTCTCTCTCAAAAGAGAGAAACCAGAAACTAAACCAGAAATAGCGAATGAAACCGAGATTCTACAACAAAGAGTGTTTCAGTGTTCGCTCTTAACTAGATCTGCGTCCTCTTCGTTCTTTCCTCTCAGGTAACTCGCATTTCTTCTTTTCTTTAATTCTTCGCTTTTGCATTAAACGATTCCGCTTTCTCAGTTCGAGTTGTAACTTGAAAGTCTTCAGTTACTTCTTTCAGGACGCGCGATAGTTTATTGTATTTGTATTCTAATGTGAATGTTGCCTCTCAAGAATAAGAAACACTGTTTCTCGCTCTGTTTTTGCTACTTTTTCTGGCTGTGTTTTTGCTAGATCACATTTATGTCATGATGTCCATTTTCTTCGATCTTATGTCTCTTCCCGTGTGGGATATGGGGAATGCTAATGCGTGATCGATGGTTTTGGTGTTTGTTAGTCGAGAAAATTAGGAACGAGATTGAGCAAAGTTTAGACGCTTACTTCGAGGTAAAGGAAAAAAAAGAATCACTGCAGTGCACTCAACTGCTTCAAATAATTGGAAGAAAAAAATTTCTAGCGCTGATAATTGAGGTTCCTTCCTTCTTCTTTTATTTTTATTTATTTTTTTATTTTTTATTTTTCATCCTGACATTTTTTAAAGATTTTAAATACTTACTGTGTTTTCTCAGAACTTCCAGTGTTTTTTTCTTTCTTTTTTTGGCGTGTTTTAATATGTATTTTTGTTTTTTTAGAGAATATTCTTATAATGCCGTTTTATGCGTTTCGACTTGTAAATTCACGGTTGATGTGTTTCTACGCAATAGCATCCTCTTCACGTTCATGATTTATGCAATTCCTTGTAATTATTGTAATTAAGAACTTGAAATTAAATCGGGCCATAAATTCAGTGTGGGAGCATGAGTACGATTTTCAGGGTGGAGAGAGTTATCACTACGGTTGTTCACTTTATTATTGATTATTGATAGCTAGAAAGAGGCGAGGAATTATAGTGAAAGACATTTGAGGTACGATTCGGAGTTAGAATTTATTTTACGAGGATCGGTTGGTAATTGTTGGCTGAAAAATGGAATGACAGGAAGGACAATTGAAATGAAATGACTATCACTGTTGACTACCAAAGAGAAAAAAACAAAACCATAAGTTAAATTTGACCCAGAAAGCTGCCCAAACCTCCCCGCAAGATTTAAGTTCTTCTATTATTTCATTTAAGGATTAGTTAAAATAGTAATGGAGCTACAATGACGAAGATGAGTCTTTTTCTGAAAAATAATGCAGTACAGGGAATGGAGTAGAAGATGATAAAGGAATGAGTCCCATTTCTTCTGTGTCCCATTCATGTTCTGCTTAGCAATTTTGTGTAGAAGAGATGGAAGCTGGGGAAAGCAACAGTGGTAACGAGAGGCGTATCATATCCAAGGATTCTTCGTGGTTCAGTCAATTCAGAAATGCATCCAACCCATGGATGGCAAGATATGCCTATGCGTTGATTTTTCTTCTGTCAAATCTTCTAGCATGGGCTGCCCGGGACTATGGTCGTGGTGCTTTAACAGAAATGAAGAGTAAGATTTCTTAAATCCTCAAACTGATCAATTTTTACATCCCACCGCCGTAACATTTAGTTTTCTAATGCTTCTTTCAGATCTAGCGCCTATGCTTAAAATTTCTATTTATTTTTTATAAATTGATTGTTTTCTTCTTTCTAATGCCTATTGGTTCCCTAAGATTCACTATATTAACCTTCAAATCTGACATATTGTCTGAATGCATACATTATTTTATAACGATCAATGAGATGAGATGAAAAAATATTCAGTAATGCACAATGTACTTTGGAATATATTCAATATACAACTTTTTATGATCAAAAAGTGGAATAAGCATTTAAAGCCGTTTACGTTTAAGCAATACTATTTTGATGTGATGCTTAAAATCTAATATATTGAACCTACAGGATTAAAAGGATGCAACGGTGGAAAAGACTGTTTGGATGCTGAAGGTGTTTTACGAGTGAGTTTAGGTTGCTTTGTATCCTTCCCAATTATACATATGAAAATTGTTGGTAAAGGCTTTGAGTAAGGTTTGTAGAAAGGAAATCAGTAATAATTTGATTAATCAATGATTTATGTTTGTTTATGGTAGGTGGAAAAAGTAAATTAGAAAATGATGAATCGACAAAGAGTTATGTCATAACTATGTAACTTTATCTTAGGCCAATGGAATAGTCCAATACTATTTAAAATGAACCTTAACCGAGTTCAGATATTTTTTATGATAATGTTTTTTTCAACTGCTCGCACGTCTAAACTGAACGATGTGAGAGATACATGGCACTCTGGATGGTGGTCAGTCAAGATTGCTCTCTGGGTCGTCATCACTATCATCCCATTTTTACTCCCTTCTGAATTTATACAAATTTACGGTTAGTAAGTTGTATTTGCATCAAGCCTCTTACAATTAATTCATTATCTGAAATATGAAAACGTAGTTATTATAAGCTTGTCATTCCTCTGATACAATTCTTTTGGCAGGGGAGGTGGCTCACTTTGGTGCAGGGTACATTTTTAACCTCTTACAAATAATTTAGTCTTGCCATTTTTCCTAAAGTCATCTATGAATATTCAAAATATTGCTGTATTCCTTTTTCAGGGTTTTCCTTCTTATCCAACTAATAAGCATTATCAGCTTCATTACATGGCTGAATGATTGCTGTGAGTCAGAAAAATTTGCAGCAAGATGGTAAGATTTTATCAGTTAAAGAACCAACAGAAACGCATGCATCCTGAACACGAACAATAGGCTTGAGAAAATTGTATCCGTTTAAGTTTTATTTAAGATAATATGAGGGATACGATTTAATATTTATGTGCTTAATCATGAACTATCATGCAGCCGAATTCATGTGATGTTGTTTGCGACGACTGCATATGTTGTCTGTTTGGTGGGGATCATTTTGATGTACATTTGGTATGCACCAAAGCCATCTTGCCTCCTCAACATTTTCTTCATTAGTTGGACCTTAGTACTTCTCCAACTTATGACAAGTGTGTCTCTGCACCCAAAAGTAAGATTTTCCGAGCTCAATTCTCTTCATCATGCAAGATATGATGTGGATTTTCTAACTATATCTGCAATAGGTTGATGCTGGCATTTTAACTCCAGGGCTTATGGGACTTTATGTTGTCTTCCTCTGTTGGTGCGCCATTAGAAGGCAAGCCTACCAATCTTTGCTTGATAATTTTGGATTAGTATCGATGGTGCTGTCCAAAGCATTTAGTCTCTATTGTTTAGTAGTGTTATCTACCAAAGAAGGCATGCAAGTAACACGATTCGTAAAATAAAACGTCTAATATCCAAGTCTTTTTTTAATTTTTATTCATTTAAGCTTATGTAATCCAGAAAATGATATTTTAACAAGTAAATTTTGACAATTTTCTCTTATAACTTAAGATATCATCTTCTAAGTGGCTTCCTATTTTTTTATTCTTTCATTTTATTATATTTTAAAACCACTTAAAAGGACATCATCTCAGGTTGTAAGAGAAAATTGTCAAAATTTAGTTGTTAAAATATCATTTTTCTATGCAATCCCTCTAACTTCCTGTTTTTATTTCTACTGGCTTTGAGCTTTAGCATATTTTTGAATGCAGTGAACCTGCAGGAGGAAGCTGCATCAGGAAGTCTGACTCTGCCACAAAAACAGACTGGCTAAGCATCATTGTAATATGTTTCTACTTCTATTATGTTTTTTGGAGAGTAATATATAACTATTCTTGCTTCATTGAAATTTGAAGAGTCAAATAAATTAGAATATCTCTTTAAATCTATAACCCCGATTACTTATTATGGGTTGGTTGACCTATGTCATTGTCCACAGAGCTTTGTTGTTGCAGTACTAGCAATCGTTATTGCGACATTTTCAACAGGCATAGACTCCAAATGCTTCCAGGTTAATTACAAACTTTTAGTTTACCTTGATTTTTTAACATTATGTTCTCAATGCATATCTGATAGATCCCTGCAGCTCAAGAAGGACAATACACCAGCAGCAGAGGATGATGTACCTTATGGCTATGGCTTCTTCCATTTTGTTTTTGCCACCGGAGCAATGTATTTTGCTATGCTATTGATTGGGTGGAATAGTCATCACTCTATGAGAAAGTATGGGTCTCCTCTTCTCCAGTAGTTGTTCCATATTATTTCACCTTGCATCATACATGTTATAGCAATTTCAAAAGATGTAATACCTTTATTGTTGTGCAGATGGACAATTGATGTGGGTTGGACCAGCACCTGGGTAAAAATAGTAAATGAATGGTTGGCAGTCTGCGTATACTGTAAGTAAGCTTCAAGATCTGAATTTATCTAAACATAATAGAAGTCTCAAACTCATAAACATTGTGTTATCAATAACTCTTTCGTATTATTCTCGAACAATTGATCCTCAATGAAAAATACTTGTGTCTTTTGACAGTGTGGATGCTGATAGCCCCAATCGTATGGAATATCAGACATATTGGTTCTACTTGAAAACGTCAGAAACAAACCATTATAGTTTTGATATTTTTTTTCTTCTAGAATTAAGATCTTCGGATAGTTCCATATCTCAGATGTACATGCAGTGGAGTCCTCCAGCTTTCAGATTGGAAAAAGAACCGCAATTCCAAAACCAAGGAAATTCTCTGGCAGAAACCATTCTTTTTGAGTGGGCATTATACAGAAGCAATGGATCTGCCACCAATGCACATATGCTGCTTTGATTTCTTCAATATATTCCAAGGTATGGGATTGAAATCACCACTCCCAATTTTCTGTTTCGCTTGGTGCACATCAATCAAAGCCTGACACGTGGATTAAAATTTTTAAATATTTTTTATTATTTTTTGTCTTACACCCTGTAACTGTAGCAGTTACTCTTCTACCTTAAGTAATATTCTTCGATTAATCAAACATATTTCCCTCACAATCAGTAATCAACTGACAATTTATTACTTCTTTCCAATATCATTAACAAATATGAAAAACCTACAATTTTGTTATTATGATGTAATAAAATTCGCTAAAAATTGAAGAAACAAATATTGGTAGTAGAAATTAAAAAGAAAAAAAATCAGTAGCCAAAAATTGACATGTAGGGAACTTCAAATACATTTTATCTAAAATTATTAATTTGACTGGGTAGATTAAGATTCAAATTTAAATTAAGTAATAATATTTTAAAGAAATAAAAAGTTGTCATTCATAAAAAAAACAATTTGGAAGGGCATATTAAGATTAAAATTTAAATTTAAATAAGCACTAATATTTTTAAGGAAAAAAATATAAAAAAAAAATTCAATGAAAATTTTAAGTAGAGCTTATATTAAAGTGTTTGTATTTGTGATTGGATTAGACCCGTGTAACAACATTAAAACACAATATTATAACCACAGATAAAAACAGAAATGGTGTTTTTGAACTCCTGTCACATTCCTATAATTTCGACCCGTTATACAAATCCTATAAAAAATAATCGATATATTCATATCATAATATCACATTTATTCAAAAATATATTCTAAATTAAATAATTTTTAATAATTCAAAATATATTTCTAAACTAAAAATTCTGAAACATGAATTCATAATTTAAAATATAGTTTGAATCTTGGATTTTGTCATCTATAATATAATTTTAGATTACAAAATACAAGACATAAAATTAAATACTGAAATCCAAAATCATATTTTATATTACATAATTTATAACTATTGTCTTAATTACCCAACTTAGAATCATATTTTAAGTTATTTACATAATTCAAATTGCGTAATTTAAAAATGTTCTTAATTACGTAATCTAAGATACAATTTTAAAAAGATTGTTCCAAACTACCTAATCTATCAAAACAACAATTATAAACTTCTAAAAACAACTAATCACTGTATTACTGAATGAACTATTATGGAACTTATTCCAAAACGCAACCAGAAGATTTTCGACATATTTAAAAAAAGTTTTATTTAATATGCAAAAGTATTGTAGTAAATGCATTGAAGAAAGTATAAGACTGGAAGAAGAAAATACCTATTCAAAAGGACCCAAAAGATGGTGTGTTGTCGATCCCACCCAATTGATTTTTCATGTTTCGGCTTGACGAGAGTTGAAAAATGTTATTTCCCATTCATTTTAAGTCACTTTTTATACATAGACCAATTCACTAAATAAGTGACCTTTATCAAGTATAAAATTTAAGATTATGTACTGCAGCGATAATGTAATACTTAAGCAACATAATGTAAAAGAAAAAAATCAACCACAATCACGTATAAAAAATTCAATAAACGGAGAGGAATAGAACTAAAATTTGAAAATTATTTAACAGGGAGATTGATTTCACGTACCTCAACGAATAGAACGACCTTACAAAAATTATGTGATTACAAAATAATACAAGAAAATATGAAAAATAATATTAGGAGCACCTTTATCTCCAGAGGCAGTCCTTGCCTTCATCATTCCTGTAACAAAAAACAAATTTACAAGGCCAAGTGCAAATATTTTAATTTGAACCACGGGCATGTGGCGACCGACCATAAATCTCTCCATGCGTTTCGTTTTGATCGACAAACGATAGAAACTTCAACTATATTTGTACAGGGTGCAACACATTGATGCATGACTAAAAAAGAGTGCAAGAAGACAAAAACTTGAGATCATCCGAAAGGGTTTCCTCCTGCCTGGAAGTTATTTGGGGTAACAGCAGCTGACAACCTACTACCACTCAGCTGCTGATCTGAATTTGAGAAGCCAAAAGCAGTTCCCTCAGCAGTAAAATTCCCAAATCCTTGATGCCTACATATTCAGTTATAAATCTTAAGTGGAAAGGAAAGTAATGGCACAGCCGATAAACTGTCTCTTGACTAGATTACTTCACAAATAACATTAAACTCAGTTCTCAGTATTCACACCAATACTTGTAGCAGCACACTCAAGACACCATAGCTAACTTAATTTTTCCAACATGGAACATTTTACGAATTATTTGACCCAAAAAATATTTCGAAGAGAAAAGAAATGACTACCGCACCCCATGCAAAACAGTAAATATTCAAAAGACTAAAGAACAATTAGTTACCTTTGCATTGGCATGTTAGAGGCCATTTGTTGTCCCATGTATGCCCCTGAGATTTTAACATGGTTAAGGTAAGGATACAGATAAAGAGCCAATTGCCCTGGGATAAAGTAGCTGATTGAGGAAATAGTAATAGAATTACCTGGTCCCATTGCGGGTGCAAGGGTTTGTGCTTGAGGAGGCGGCACTGATACATATGACGATGAGGGCGGATTCCAGGCAAGAGATGGATTACCCATGTTTGAAGAGTGCACTGTAGCTGAAGGTATCGGCAGAGCACCTTGCAGAGATGACATGGATGGAAACTGCAACCAAGGAACACCAGTCTTACAGCATCAACCCAAATGAGCAATTAATTGGTGACTTAGCGTAATAGAAAGTCAGCATATCAAATTTCAATTTTCCAGTATTTCCAAAGCCAGGTGATTAGAGAAAAATATAGTAAATGAATTCATGAGCACCTCAAATAGAGGCAGACTAAAGTAATGTAAAGATGAAAAAATACATTGAGTTAATAGCTCAACAATGGATAAATCCAACTCACGTTAAATATTAAAGGTTTATTACAATACTCTCGTATGTTCTACAGAAAATAGGATAAATAGTGTATACTGTATTACTAGGAATTTTCACTAGTATATCAATGAAAGTCACATACTGTTGGGGCTTGAACTGGAGTAGGTTCGTTATGGACATCAAATGGATTTTTTGATTTTGATGCTTGTGGAAAACTTGGAATGGGCTGTAACAGAAGGAAGAAATTTATGAGATATGATCATACCATAGTACTAGCCAGTACAAACAGTTTAAGGTAAAGTTGCAACTCGTAAATTGGATAGTAATAGTACCACCGCATTATTGTATGGAATTGAAATACCCATGCTAGGTGGTAGACCCATTTGCCAACCTGGGACTGGAGCAGGGAAGGATGAATATTTAACTGTGAATAGATCCTGCAGAAATCACGACTCCCCTAAGGTAAATAATATACACACAAAATAGTATGCATGGCATAGATGTGTAGATAACTAAGGAAAGAAATCACAATTATTAATTTGATCTATAGAAATCAATCAAAAATTCAAAATCATATAAATTCTATTTGGTGTAATTAGGATCTGATTTCATTTCATTCTGCTTTTAGATTAGATACCTTTATAGGAAAGAATCCTTCCTGATATTCAATGAGATTTTTCTCAGACATTTAGGCAGATCCTTCCTTATTTTTCAGGCCTAGATTAGTGTACAGAACTAAATTCCTCTTCCTATTTATTATTCCTCTTTGTATCAATTTCATTACTCACTTTTCCGCAAGATTCATGGAGTAAAATATGAAGTGAAGAATACCTCCGGAAGTTCACTTCTTCCACTTGGCTTCATGTCTACTGTAGACGATTGTAAAACAACACTGGATTTAGCTTCATTGGCAGACTTTGGGACAAGGTGCGACGCATGGGGCATTGATGTGTTTGGATGCCCTTGTACTGATGGTACCGAGGGTATAGTCCAGGGCTGCAAGAAGTTTCTCGAACAAGATGAACAAATACCACATCTGAATTAATAGACAGAATATTTGAGACAATTACACAATAAGACAAACCTGATTATTCAAAGCTCCACCGACTGGTGGTGTAGCTTGTTGAATAGAAGGCTGACTAGCAGCTGCGGCAAACAAAGGTTGCTGTTGCTGATACTGCAAACTAGACCACTGTCCAGCATTATTCAGAATTGATGCTGTCATCAATCCGGAAGATGTTACAGAAGCATCACTGGGTGGGAATGTTGAGAAGCTGCTAGCAAATGTACCTCCAACAGCAGTAGCAGATGATAGAGTTGATCCCGTCACAGGTCCTGCAGAGAAAAGAGGAGTCACTGAATAACAATTTTGTCATTAACCTCCTAGGAATAGGCATTGCAACATGAGGATCACCTTGGGCTTGGGAAACTTGAGAAGGTAAAGATACTGGTCCTGTCAATTGAGTAAGCATAGATTCAAGTGGATTAACGTTTGAAGGACCATGCGGTGTTTTTGCCTCAGGAGCAAAATCAAAAGATGCCCAATTGTTATTATTAGAATTAGCAGGCATCCCAAGTTCAGCCACAGCAGTCTGATGGGCTTGAGGAATTGCTGGAGCAGCAGATGGTTCAGGATCATCATCAAAATCAATAAGGCTCTTCAGAGTCTCAGGCTTAACTTCTACTGGGGTTCCATGGCTGGATGCTAAGCTACTGGAAGATGCAGTTCTCTGTAATTACAATAGTCAATTATGATAATATTTTTTCCATAGAAAACCAATTTTGGGACACTTACAAGGTAAAAGGGGGAGAGGACAGGGGGAGATCAGCCCAGAAGATTCATAGTAAAAGAAGTAAATACTGAACCACATCACATAAATTGATAAGAGAAACAATAAATGAATATGTTGATGTTCATGCTTATTGTCACTTCCATTTCTTTTGATGCTTACAGAACATTGTTCATTTTACAAGAAGATATTGATCTAAATCAAATTCAATTCCATCATTTTATTATATTTACCTACCTCATTAAAACCCTCTAAGGAACACCGTCTACTAACTATTTATTGTAAATGCCCCAATTAACTACCCTAACTCTAAACACCTATGGTTGAAGCAGATGGAACACCGTCAATAATACCTACCTGCGTGAGTGTTGAGCCGTTAGCAGCCAGACCCTTGTTTGTTTTGGGCGGTTCACTTATTCGAAGAGGTACTACATTTTCTCCCAAGATCTCTCTAACAGGTCGGACAATGGGTGGGCTGGAAGAACCTGAATCCTTGGTTCGATCAGGAGAATGGCCCTCCCACTTATGATTTCCATCGGATATTTTATTATCTTCATATTTCCGTCCATCTCCAAATCTTTCTTCTCGACGCCAATCATTGATTATAGGAGGACGACCAGGACTTATCTTGTAATCACCACCATATTGCCTATTTTCTTGATCATATCCCGGACTTCTTCCACCAGGACTAGACCTGTCACTGTAACGATCCTCGTAAGGAGGGCTTTTAGGTCCTCCTTGATACGTCTCTGTCCTCTTGTTTTCATAGGAATCATCCTTGTCACCCTGTATAACAATGTACTAGTTAAATCAATTAAGCAAAGATGCATACCCAACATGGCAGACTAGACTATCCAAACAACATGCGTCTGAATGTGTCAGATTCAAAAAAAGAAATTTTCAGCTCCGATATGGCTACAAAGCAGCACTGGACCAGTCATCATTATTACTAAAAACAGGTGCTACCTATCATAAACATCGCAGCAAATTTTAAAAGAGAGAGAGAAGATAGCTGCCTTTTTTTATCTATAATAAACATTCACGTTGTCCAATCCTCTAAAAATATAAGAACTTTAAAAAAGGGATTTATTTTTATTCAAACATCTCCTTTCGCTTTTGTTTTGTCAACTTGCAATTTTTATTTTGAAAACAGATACCAATTACAAATAAATTGTGTGTTTTTTTTCTATATTTTTGTGTTTTTGCTTGTTTCTTTATTCAAAAAAGGGATTTTTTTTTGTGCAATTCATTAGTTTAATAACCAAGTTCATAAATCTATGAACCCCTAAAAGAATATTCAATAATTTTTATCTTATTTTTAATCAAGAATTTCGTTGTTTTTGTCAGTGCTCTGGTTTTCAGTTCTCTGTGTTTATATATTGTTTCCTACTACTTCTAAAATTCTTATTGAACTTGAGTCATGTATCAATGTCTCATGGGTTAAAATTGAATTCGGGATAGACTATCCTGTATCTGCTTAAAATGGTAAATCCAAAGAAAAACTTTGGTACCTTGGCTCTTGGAGGTTTATCATTGGTCCTTTCACCACTGAATCTTCTATCCACATAAACATGCTTGATGAAATCCCGGAGCCTGTCAACATTGCTGGCACCAGAATGCAAGTCAGAATAATGCAGTCTGCAATTAACAAAAGAGCTAACAAGAACATGCTTACCTGCTATCAGGCAAAGAATGACGTTGTGGATCCCATTCTTTAAAATAGATTTCTTTTGCACGCTGCAAATATTAGATATAATGAAAAACAACCTAAGAAATCTGATCATGACAGGCTCAAGATATCTCGAGCAAGCTTCAGCGCACAAAAAGTTCATACCTGATTTCCACCTTCCTGAAGTGCACTAACTTCTAGTGCAGTAAATTTGGCCATTGAAATTGATTTTACCCGATGTGTAAATTCTCGGCTAGAAATTAAAACAAAAAGCAGTTGAGAAGAAAGGAAACTGAACCAACATTGTGCTACGGCAGAATATTTAAACAAATTACAATTTGTATCAATCTGCCAAACAAAAAACAGACTTTTGTAGGTGTATAATTTATGAACTACAATCCATCAAAAACAGCATTACAGCAACACACAAAGAGAACAAGAAAAATTAATCAAGTATATATACAGACATTCCAGCTTCATTGCTAGTGGGGTGTAGAAAAGATCACGAGGAAAACATATAGAAAGCCTGTAAACTAAAGGCACATGGAAAACTTGAGTCCATCAAAGAGTATCTATTAAACAATCCTCAAAGCCAAATCATTATGATATCATTGAAATCAGAAAGGTTGTAAGTACTTACTGTATTCCGCTACAGTTAATGCATACAAACGTCCAGAAATTTGTGCACACATATTGTGGTCCCTAACAATGGAGAAAGAAAAAAGGTATCAATGAAACCACCTTTTCTCAAACATTAACATCAAATTCAACAATTTTCAAGAAAGGTCCAGAAGAATGCAATCAGAACAACAATATAAAAGTTGATAGAGATAACTGTCTCATATATCAAGGTCTAAAAACGATAGCCCAACAAAAACATTCTATCTATCTTATAATCAGATTTATCACCATTTGAGATTCCTTTTTTGCTTAGAATCCAGAGATTATTGATAGGTACGCATACGCTATCATCCACGACAACTTTAATGGGTAACAGCCATGACCTTAGATAAAATCTGGTCGCATCTACTGTTTCCCCACAACATCTTTATAATAATTATAGACTCATTTTACAAAATCTTGTCTATAGTAAAAAATAATGAAGGCATACTGCAGAACAAGCTTGTAGATAATTTGGAAGTTTCTTGATTAATAATAAAAATCCAAAAATGAAAATATTATTACTGAATAAAGCCCCACTTCAAAAGATTACAATATCTAACTCTAATACAATTTTCAATAATTGCAGTACGACAGTCAAATGAAACACTACTTCATATTGTTGGCATGCCATACACATCATACAATTTGTGCCACCCACTCTAGCATTTTCAAATACAATAAGAAATTGTGTCATGCATGTATCTGCCAACGGTTGGTCAGCAAAAAGCAAAAAGTTTTTTGCTATCATGTTTTCTCCACCATAACTTAAGGTGTGCAATGTTACGCAGACAGTCAAATGAACCTACAACTCATTGCCCAAATGCATTTCCATTTTGTTTCCATTAACCAGCAATCTATTTAAAGTGTCTTTCCCGTGATAACAGAGTTCAGGTGAATCTAAAATCAATGACCTTGGGCCACTCGCCCAATTTCGCTCCGAAATTCTTAGGGGTTTGAAGAGTAAGACAAATCTTTACGTCACCATTGAATGTAGATCATATTAATGTCCCTCACCTTAACTATACTTTGAATGTTTTAAATTGCTGTAGTATACATTCCACGACACAAAGTAAGAAAATTCTAGCACAAAGATCACCTAACAATAACTCAATCCGGCAATAATTATCAAGAGAGCGAGGGAAAAAAATCTTACCAAACTGTTACAGTTAATACATCTCCGATTCGGCGTAAGTTTGAGAAGACCTCGAATTATTCGTTCATTTTTCTCATCTTCCTTCAGTCGACTAGCCATCTTCACTTCTGTTGCACACATCACAGCATATACAACATAAACATCAATCCCTCACGAAATAAACAAAATCCAACTAAACAAATTCAGATTGCTCCAAAAGCCACAAAGCAACAAACTAAAACACTTTTCATGCTTTCATCCAAAATCACGATCATCTGCGTTAGCTCCGCATAACGTCTACAAAGTTCCAGAAAAAAAAAAACGAAAACTATAATCTAGAACATTCCATTCCTTAGGCAACAATTTTCTCAGCAACAGAACGGCGAAGAGTGCACAGAGGACGCATAAACAAACGATAATGCAAAAACAGTAGATCTGATAGTAGAGGACTAGGCTAGAATAGCAAAGCGTTCAAGTGAGCAACCTTGTGAAGTGAAAACTGTTTGAAAACCCTAAAAGTTGAAGAAAGAGAAACGATGCGGAGAGAAAAAGTAAATGAATGAAATGAGAAGTAGTAACCTGATTTTGCAGCAGAAGAAGAATCAGTTACGAGTATTGAACTTCAGCACCTTACAGCGCTAAAAGGAGAAAGAGAGAGCGAGCGAGCAAGAGAGAGATCTTTCAGAATTGAGAAATCAGTTACAGGTTTGTACAGAGCTGAGAGAGATTTGCGAAACAGCATGAAAAGAGAAGAAGCCGAGAGAACAGAGAGGAAAAAGGAAGAATTGATCGGAAAAAAAGTTTGTTATATTTTTTAAAGTTTATTTTTTATTTTTTAAGACAGCCTCCAGCTGTGTGCGGAGGTTGAATTTATTTTACGGTTTGTTTTTAATTTGTTAGAACAGTCTTCAGCATGGTCATACTTGGCGACTCTAAATTCCTTTACATGCTTGACCATCACACTCCTCTCGTTTTACAAATACATATAATATGATTTTTATTTTATTTTTTAAAAAAAGAAAAGAACAAAAACAATGTGTCGTGGATTTAGGAGATTTTCTTTCAACGTCATGTGATACAAACGTTGTTTCGATTGAATACATAGAAATCCTTAATGTTGCTAAATGTGAGTAAAATTGATTTTAAAATTAAGTTATTTTATGCTTGGTATTTTAGTTATAAAGTTATGTTAGACGTCAAACCTAGTATATTTTTTTTATTTAGTGTAAAAATGGTTTAATTCATAATTTAGAAGCAATTTCTTAATAAGAAACTAGATATATGAATATTTATTTAAAAGTAGGTTAATTAGTATCTTTAACGTGAGTCTAAAGATTTTAACAACAAATTGAACAATTATTTTGTCTTGGTGTTTATGAACGAAAATAGGTGAAAATAATTTCAATGCATACAATATTTGTATGTAGTGAACACGTGAAAATGCAACAATTTGCGCTTTTTATAGGCAGGTGTAGATACACACTTAATCTCTTTATGAATGTAGTTAATAGTTATTTTCAAGATTGTAAATTAGTCCTTACATTTGAAAGAGATAGATTGTGGTGATTGATGATGGGAGTAGGTACTCGACTTTATGTGCGAATCCTTATTATTCACTTTTAAAGTATACAAAACATGGTGGTGTATAAATTCTCTTAAAAATAATAATTAAACAATGTAAGATTTTACCTTTTAAAATATGACACAAAACTTACACCATTAAATTGAGTAACACGCAATTGGACTAAAAAAAATTAACTCAGTTTAAGGAATGGCATAACTTAGAGACTGAGATGGGTAAAGAACATTGTTAACTATACATGTGTTAATGTAAAGGAGATAATCTAGAGCATGTCTTGAACAAATCTAAAAGAAATACTGGTAAGTTTCAATGGTGTAGAACCTATAAAAAAATAGTATATAGATAATGATTGTGGATTAAACAGAGTTATCAAAACAGATTCAATTAGTGAAATGGGTCTACTCAAGGAATCTAGAAGTAGATTATATTGAGATCTGAAATAGACAATCTAAACTAAAACTAAAAATAAAAATAAAATGTTTAAGTCGTTAAATTTGTCGCTCTCAGTAACTATCCATCTCCTTCTTCACATTCATATTTCTTCCTAATTGTGATTGAGAGGACTAGTCCAAGTCCTATAAAATTAACATTCTCTTGTACCTCTGAAAGTAAGATTTATTATAGTGCCTTCACAAATAAATTTAGACTGTCAATTATGGTATTTTTTTTTCTTTTCTATTCTATTGGTACAGATTCTTTTGTTGTTGAGAATAATGATGATATAAATATTTTACTATGTCATCTGAAATATTTGCTTATTCAAATATGAGTCTGAAAACAATAAAAGTATCTTTAAATATTAATGATAGGTTTGATAAATCTTTACAAAAATTTGTGTTTCATAATGGATTACTCATTTTATGTTTATTGGCGATGTAAAAAATATAAGACACTAATAATTCTATCTTAGATCTGGTGATAGAATTATTATTAACCAACATATATTCGAATTGTTAAAAACATATGTTTTACATTGTCTTTAAAAATTTTATAATTTTGTCCTTAAAAAATCTTTATGAAAGTAAATCACAATTTTATTTTTAAAAGATTCTTAGGAAAGTGAAAGGAAAAAATATATTTAAATCTTCTTATATATCCATTTTAATTTTCTAAACTATAGGGTTGCTTTTGTAATAAAAAATGCTTTTTAATCAAGGCTAATTTTAGTAGAAATTGATATAGAACTAAATTGAATCTTGAAAACAGTAGTTGGAAGGAAACGTGCATTGATCTAGGACTATTCGAATTTTCATGATTTGAGTGGATGACAGAAGTTGATCCGGTCTTCTCTTAATTTTAAAACAAATAGTAAAATCCGAACCGAATGAAGACATGATTCAAAAATTAAAATCCTCGAGTGAGTATGTTAAAAGCAAAGGACTAAAGAAATTATTATCAAGAAGCAAGTTAATAACTATCCTTATTGAACAAATTTTAGCTACAACTAGTTGTGATTAAAAATTTATTCTAGACGTCGTTTTGATAGCATTTCGTATAATTATTATACATAACGAATACAAGATTTATAATTAGAACTACAAAGTAATCATTGTTCATGAATTTAAAACACTCCTTCTGGCATTTTTTACAAGAAGAAAGTTAGATGTTTGACTTGATATTTGTTATAAGAACCAATGTAGAATCTCTCCTGCATTAATACGTTTTCCCTTGTCAGAAAAAAAAAAAACTTTTAATTCAGTAGTTTTTAATTTCAATCAATAATAAATGAAATACAACTTATATAACTAATTTTCTTAATCTTAATGTATTAGTTAGCTAGCCTTACTAAAAATATCACAATAATTATTATAAAAATCAAATAAAATTATCTGATGTGATCATTTGTAGTAGAATAACATTGTAAAAAATCTATATATTTTCAATTTGTTTTAATTAAAGGGACCTTTTTTTAACTATAGACGAATTTTATAAAAATCTATAAAATTTGACTTTTATTTCTAATAAATAAAAGTCAAATTTACGTATGAAACTGTAGGGATAATGTAAAACCTAAGCAGTATAATGTAAACGAAAAAATTAACAGCAACCACATAAGAATTTCAATAAACAGATAGGCTTAGAACTCATTTAACAAATTATTTAACAGGGAGATCTCGCGTACCTCAACGAATAGAACGACCTTACAAAAATTATGATACTACCAAATAATACAAGAAAATCTGAAAAATGATATTGCAAGCACTTCTATTTCCACAAAGGTGTGCTTGTATCTTTCCTATAACAATAAACAATGTACAAGGCCCGGTGCAAATTTTTTTTATCTAACCCACGGGCGAAAATGACTAACTTCAATATGCTCGAGTGTTTCCTTTTGACTGACAAACGACAGAAATTTCAACCATGTTTGTACAGGGTGCAACAAGTTCGTGCGTGGCCTAAAGAGTGCCAGCAGACAAAAACTTAAGATCATCCGAAAGGGTTTCCTCCTGCCAGAAAGGTGTTTGGGGTAACAGTTCCCTCAGTCGCCAACCTCCCAAATCCTTGATGCCTACATATTCAGTTATAAATCTTAAGGGTAACACCAATAAATTATCCCTTGCACATATTACTTCACAAGTAACAAATGAAACTCAATTCTCAGTAATCACTGCTAACACTTATAGCAGCCCAGTCAAGGAACAGGAGCCTATGAAACATGATGCTATGCTATAGTATGAGTGGCTATTTTTTGTATTCCAACACGGGACATTTTACGAATGATTAGACCAAAAGATTTTTCCATGAGAAAATAACTAACCAACGACAGCACACGCAAAAGGTAAATTTAAAAAGACTAGAGAATAATTAGTTACCTTGGCATTGGCATGTTAGTGACCATTTGTTGTCCCATGTATGCCCCTAAGATTTTAACATTGTTAAGGATACAGATAAAGGGCAAAATTGCCTTACATGGAGTAGCTGATTGCGGAAATAGTAATCGGATTACCTGGTCCCATTACGGGTGCAATAGTTTGTGCTTGAGGAGGCGGCACTAATGCATATGATGATGACGGATTCCAGGCAAGAGATGGATTACCCATATTTGAAGGGTGGATTTTAGCTGATGGCGTTACACTAGGCAGAGCACCTTGCAGAGATGACATGGAAGGAAACTGCAACCGAGGAACACCAACCAAAATGCATCACCCGCATGAGTAATTAATTATTGAATTGACTCAATGCAATACCAGAGAGAAAGAAAATAAAGACAAGACATTCATATGAGGCACCTCTAAGCGAGATGCAAACTTCAGATAGTAACGTAATTAATGTTAAAAAAACATTAGTTAATAACTCAATAGAGGACAAATCCAAACCACGTGAAGGACTCTAGAAGAGTCAATATACCAAATGAACAATGTTAAATATAATTGGTTTAATACAATATTCACATGTGACTTACACAAAATAGGACCAATAGAATATACTGTATCACTGTGAACATTAAGCACTAGTGTATCAATGAAAGTGACATACTGTTGGGACTTGAACTGGAGTAGGTTCGTTACTGGCGTCGAATGGATTTATTGACTTTGATGCTTGTGGAAAACTTGGCATGGGCTGTAACGATGGGAAGAGATTTATGAGATATGCGTCATACTATTGTACTAGCCAGGAGAAAAAGTTTAAAATTGACAGTTAATAAATTGAATTTTAACAATACCACTGCATTATTGTATTGAATTGGGATACCCATACTAGGTGGTAGACCGGTTTGCCAACCTGGGACTGGGGCAGGGAAGGATGGATATTTTACTGTGAATAGATCCTGCACAAATCACAACTATTTCACTAAGATAAACAGTAGATACACAAAATCAACTGCAGAATGTAGATGTTTCATGAAGCAAAAATATGAAGTGAAGAATACCTCTGGAAGCTCATTTCTTCCACTTGGTTTCATTTCAACTGCAGAAGGTTGTAAAACAACACTGGACATAGCCTCATTGGCAGGCTTTGGGACAAGGTGTGATGCATGGGGTATTGATGTGCTTGGATGCCCTTGTAGTGACGGTACAGATGGTACGGTCCAGGGCTGCAAGAAATTTCCCAGAAAGGGTAAACAAATACAACATCTGAATTGATAGACATAACATTTGAGACAATTATACAATAAGACGAACCTGATTATTCAAAGCTGCACCAACTGGTGGAGTGGCTTGTAGAATAGAAGGTTGACTTGCAGCAGCAGTGAACAAAGGTTGTTGTTGCTGATACTGCAAACTAGCCCACTGTCCTGCATTATTGAAAGTTGATGTCGCTGTCACTTCAAAAGATGTTACTGAAGCACTAGTAGGTGGGAATGTTGAGAAGCTGCTAGCAGTAAGAGTTGATCCCGTCAAAGGTCCTGCTAGGAAAAAAGAAGAATTGTAGACTGTTAACAATCTTGTCATTTACTTCCCGGGAATAGATGTTGCAACTGGGGATCACCTTGGGCTCGGGAAACCTGAGAAGGTAAAGATACTGGTACTGTCAATTGTGTCAGCACAGATTCAAGTGGATTTACGTTTGAAGGACCCTGAGGTGCATTTGCCTCAGGAGAAAAATCAAAAGAGGCCCAATTATTATCATTGGAATATGCAAGCATCCCAACTTCAGCAACAGTAGTTTGTTGGGCTTGAGTAATTGCTGGAGTAACAGCTGGTTCAGGATCATCATCAAAATCAATAAGGCTCTTAATAGTCTCAGGCTTAACTTCTGTCCGGGTTACATCGCTGGATGCTAAGCTACTGGAAGATGCAGTTCTCTGCAATTACAATAATCAATTATGATAATTTATTTTTGTAGAAAATCAATTTTGGCAAGCTTAAAAGGGGAGATCGTCCCATAAAATTCATAGTAAAAAAATGTAAATATTGAACCACATCACATGCATATATAATAAGAGAACAAAAAAAGAATATGTTCACGTTCATGCTTATTGTCACTTCCATGTTCTCTTGATGCTTACAGAGCATTGCTCATCTTTTTTTATAAAAAAAAAGAGAAAGATATTGACCTAAATCAAATTCCTTTCCATCCTCCTGCTATTTATTTACCTCACAACCCCTCTATCCCCTTCTACTAACTAACTATTATAACCATGCCAACAGTCCTAACTCCCAACACAAACCCTTGGAGCATACAAAGATCATCATTAGCAATAACTTTACCTGTGCAAATGTTGAGCCATTAGCAGCCTGTACACCGTTTGTTTTGGGTGGTTCACTAATTCGAAGAGGTACTACATTTTCTCCCAAGATTTCTCTAACAGGTCGGACCACAGGAGGGCTGGAAGAATCTGGATCCTTGGTATGATCAGGAGAATGGCTTTCCTTATGATTTCCATCAGATATTCTCTGATCATCATATTTTCGTCGATCGCCAAACCTTTCTTCTCGATGCCAGTCGTTTAGTATAGGAGGACGACCAGGACTTATCTTGTAATCAACATATTGCCTATTTTCTTGATCATATCCAGGACTTCTTCCACCAGGACTAGACCTATCACTGTAATGGTCCTCATATGGAGGGCTTTTCGGCCCACCCTGATACATCTCTGTCTTCTTGTTTTCATAGAAATCATCCTTGTCACCCTGTATAACAATGTACTAGTTAAATCAATTAAGTACAGACAGAACATGGAACACTAACAACATGGGTCCATATGTTTCTCATACAAAGAAATTTTCAGACCTAACAGGGCTTCAACACAGCAGTACGAGACCGTTTATCATTATTATTACAAAAGGGTGGAACCAATTTTAACCTTGTAAGCTAATTTAGAGAGAGAGAGAGAGAGAGAGAGAGAGAGAGAAGGTAGCAGCGATATTGTCAGATATTGAGCACCCAATTTAACTGACATACATGCGTATGTGTGTGAACATATATACTGTTTCCTACTACTTTTAAAATTTGGTGTTGAATTTATATCATTTATGTGTGTTTCTTATGGCAAATCGAACTCACAAGTCGTGATAAACTATTTTGTATCTACTTAAAATGATAAATCCAAAGAAAACAAATGCTTTAGCACCTTTACTCTTGGAGGTTTATCATTGGTCTTCTCACCGCTGAATCTTCTATCGATATAAACATGCTTGATGAAATGCCGGAGCCTATCAACATGGCTGGCACCAGAATGCAAATTAGAATAATGCAGTCTGCAATTACCACAAGAGCTAACAAGCAAATGTTTACCTGCTATCAGGAAAAGAATGACGTTGTGGGTCCCATTCTTTAAAATAAATTTCTTTTGCACGCTGCAAAAATTAGATATAATGGAAAACCACATAATAAATTGTAACATGAGAGACTCAAGATATCAAAAGCAAGTTTTATCACAAAAACACATTCACACCTGATTTCCACCTTCTTGAAGTGCACTAACTTCTTGTGCAGTAAATTTGGCCATTGAAATTGATTTCACCCGATGTGTAAATTCTCGGCTGGAAATTAAAACAAAAGGCATTTGTGAGGAAAGAAAACTGAACTAACATTGTCCTATCTCTTCTACGACAGAATATTTAAACAAATTACAGTTTGGATAAAACTGCCAATGAAAAATCATACTTTTGTAGGTGTACAATTTACAAAACTACTATCCATCAAAAACAACAATATTCAGAAAGAATAAGAAACAAACATTATGTATATACAGAGATTTCCAGCTTCATTGTCACTGGAGTAGAAGAAATATCAAGAGGAAAATATATAGAAAGTCAGTAAACTAGAGGCACATGGCAAAACCCAAGTCCATTGTGCAGACCAATACTAGTCATCAGTACTGTGGGTTTGCGAAGCACCTTAAAGAATATCTACTTAACAATCTTTAAAGACAACGCATTTTGACAACACTATAAGCAAAAAAGGTTGCAAGTACTTACTGTATTCCGCTACAGTTAGTGCATACAAACGTCCAGAAATTCGTGCACACATATTGTGGACCCTAACAACGGAGAAAGAAAAAGGGTTCAATGAAACCAACTTTTCTCAAATACTAACATCAAATTCAACGAGATAGGTTCAGAAAAATGCAAAAAAAAAAAAAAAAACTCAAAAAATTGGTAGAGATTACTGGCTCTTAATTAAAAATCTAAAAAGACAATTCAGATGCCCAACAAAAGCATCCTATCTTATATCCAAATTTATCCATTCATCTAAGGCTCCTTTGTTGCATGAAACCAGAGAATATAGATAGGTACTGCATACTGCTGTCATCCCAACAATTTTAATGGGCTACAACCATGATCGTAGAATGAAGGCATGCGGCAAAACAAGCTTATAAATTATTTGAAAGTTCCTAGATTAATAATTGAAAATCATAAAATGAAAGCAATATTACCCGAATAAAAGCTGACTTTAAACGATTAAAACATCTAACTCAACTGTTATTTTTAATAATTGACGGTAGAAAGTTAAGAGAAAGACTCCTTCGTATTATTGCCATTCCATACACCAGAATAATTTGGGACATCCACTACAGCATTTTTCAAATACAACTAGAAATTGCACGGCATGCATATATCTGCTAACTGTTGTCCAGCAAAAAGAAAAAATATTTTACTCCCATGATTTCTCCAACATATTGTCAAGTGTGCAATGATTTGCAAATAGTTAAACAAACCAACAATTCCTTACTGCAATGCATTCCTTCTGTCACACCATTTTGTTTCCATTAACTAGCAATCTATTTAAAATGACTTTCCCGCGATAACAAAGCCCATGTCAACCTAACATTAATGACCTTGGGCCACTCATCCAATTTCAAACGTACCAAAATTACACACAGACATCTTAGGTGTTTGAAGAGTAAGTCATTACTCACATTACATTGAAGGTAAAACATATCAATGTCCCTCACCTTGACTACAATTTCAATGTTTTAAACTGATGTTGTATACATTCAGTGGTGTACATAGTAGGAAAACTCGCTAGCACAAAGAGCACCTAACAATAACTCAATCCGTAATTTCAGAACAAGTTTAATTATCAAGAGAGGGAGGAAAAAAACCTACCAGACTGTTACAGTTAATACATCTTCGATTCGGCGTAAGTTTGAGAAGACCTCGAATTATTCGTTCATTTTTCTCATCTTCCTTCGCTCGACTAGCCATCTTCACTTCTGTTGCACACATCAGAGCATATACGACATAAACATCAATTACTCACGAAAATAAAAAAAATCCAATTAAGCAAACTCTGCTTGCTCCAAAGGCTACAAAGCAAAACAGACTAAAAACTTTTCATGTTTTCATCCAAAATGAAGATCATCCGCGTTAGCTCCGCATAACGCGGCTAGAATGTTCCAGAACTAAAACGAAAACAATAATCAAGAACATTCCGTTCCTTAGGCAACAATTTTCGCAGCAACGGAACGGCGAAGAGTGCAAAGACGACGCAAAAAGAAACGACAATGAGAAAACAGTAGATCTGGTAGTAGAGGACTAGGCTAGAATAGCAAAGCGTTCAAGTGAGCAACCTTGTGTAGTGAAAACTGTTTGAAAACCTGAACAGTTGAAGAAAGAGGAACGCTAACGAGAGAAAAAGGAAATGAGAAGTAGTAACCTGATTTTGCAGCAGAAGAAGAATCAGTTATGAGTCTTCAACTTCAGCACCTTACAGCGCTCAAAGGAGAAAGAGAGAGCGAGCGAGCAAGAGAGAGATCTTTCTGAATTAAGAAATCAGTTACAGGTTTGTACAGAGTCGGGGGAGATTAGCGTAACAGCATGAAAAGAGAAGAAAGGGAGAGGACAGAGAGGAAAGGAAGGATTGATCGAAAAAAAAAAAGTTTATTATATTTCGCAAATTTTTTTAGTACAGCCTCCAGCTGTATACGGAGGATGATTTTATTTTACGGTCTGATTCTAATTTATTAGAACAGTCTCCAGCTTTGGTCGTACATGAGGACTCCAAATTCTATATATAGCATTCTTGACTATTATATTACTCCTTTTTTTTTAAATAGAAAAAACACTAAAAAGGAAAATAAAATAATTAACACAAGTAATATAACACAACGAAAATATGTATAATTTTTTTTCTGGCCTCATCTACAACAAACATTTCATTTGATGGTAAAATTGATTTTGAAAATATGTATATTATGTGTGAATATTTTTGTGGGTGACTGAAAAGGTTCGAAATTATACGAATTATGTGTCTAATTCGTATACATACAGCTTGTGATATTCCTTGTCTAAATTCAACTAAAGTTTTGAAACTTCCTTCCAATCCTCGTCCAATAAGGGTTTCAGAAAGTTTTAGACCCATGTGTAGTTGATTTTGAAATTCAAGAGAAGGCGTACTCTGAAAAAATCAAATAGCTTGATTGTGAGTTCAACCTTTTAAAATTAGAAAGAAAAGTGTGTTTAGAAGATTTACTTTCTTTTGTGAAAAATATTTTGTTTTGACTTTGAATAAACAAAGTGATGGTGTGCCCAAATTGCTCCTATAGTTGCATCCCAGATTATTTTCTTTTCTGCCTAACAACATATTTTTTGATGGAGACTATTTTTCCCCGAAGATAATTTTACTCCAAACATTAGTTGAATCATAAGTATCGGAGTCTAAATATTTGACATTACTATATATTTAAAACTAACTGATACTTAAATTAAAAATAAATAATGCATAAGTTTATTTCTGCTTTTAATGATTTTATTCTCTGTTTGAAAACATAATTCCTTAATTTTTCTTGTCTGTTATTTCTTGTGAAGCCTCTACCTTCATTTATTTTTCAACTTAGAGATCAAGATAATTAAATGTTATTTTTAAGTAGTTAGGTGTGTCTTATTAAAAAAAATAATAGGAAATCTGGCTTTGGAACATGAAATTGTGCACCATGAGGTAAAGTTCAACCCATGGGTAAAATCTGATCTTAAAAATATCAACTTCTGGTATATCAATCTTTTTACCTCGCTAGCTCAAGACTGGTTGAAAGAATTAGGTTCATCACGAAAAAACTTCTAAATTTTACACAGTGAACAGTGACGTGGAAAGTAATATTTTACTGCTACTTTGACATGTAATAATGAAAGTTTAATTAATGGGATAATAACCACTTCGATACAAGGATGTAAATTTTGTATCACTTTAAAAAAAAGTGACAATTATAATCCAAATTTTGAAAAAGTGATTTAATTAGATCATTTGTAAATATAAATTATTAATGTTATTAATGGTGTGTCGGTCTATAGTTTTTTTACTTTTTAAATCTTTCTAAATTTTTAATATTTTTTTACAAAAAAAGAAAATATCGATCCAGTAAATGGTGTGAACGCGGCATTTTTAGTGTCATATGACAATGCAATTTCACGTGTTATTTTAATTTAGTCTTTATATATGTCTTATTGATTCAATTTAGTCCCTCGTATATGTCTTATTAATTCAAAACATATCATTTTATATTTAACATATCTTCTTATCACCATATGGATCATAAAACCATTAATTGATCACCCTAATTGACCTATCAACGAAACCACTTTTCTAATAAACCACATTACTTGACTAAGATGACAAAAATACTTGTGCATGCGGATATTTAAGAAAAAAAGTTCAAAGCGGATAGTTGATACCTACATATAACAGATATTTTAACAGTCATTCATGAACAGATTGAATACAAATATCATACCCATAGGTATCCGTTATAAAAAAAGAATCTATATTTTATTAATTAAAATTAAAGTTATATTTATATTTATATTTTATTGGATTAAATTAATTATTATTAAAAATTAAATTTATATTTATTTTATTTTCATTTAAATTTTATTATAAAAATTTATAAGCATGTCTGATGCAACCACTGAAATTATTACTTACCTAATGAACCCATTTCAATAACCATTTTTAGGGAATATCTCTTAAAAGTAAGAAGAAAAAAAAAGTAATTGAAAAGAAACTCAACGAAAAATCAAACAAAAAGAATCGCCGGATTCTTCCATTGTGTTTCCGGGACCATGTGTAATGTTCAATGCATAATATGCTTTCATTTCAGCTTTCTTTTCTCCAGCGATGAACAATAAAACTAAAGGAATTTTAATCAATAATACCATATCCCTCTTCGTCGCATACAAATATTCAAAACAATTATAAGCTTCTTTCCTGTCGTTTACTACAGTACCACTATGGCTGTCCGTACAAAACAACAACGCAACCATAACTTGCAAACTTTATTTAAGTTATAATTATGCAATATCTTTTACTTCATTTTTTAGTCCAAGGAATAGAAAATTATGCATCCTTTAGCATAATTAATTGAAATTCAAAAGATTGTCACATCTTTTCTTTATTATATTACTTATTACTATGAATTATTAATTTTTTGAAATAATTTTTATTATATATAATTAAATTATAACAAAAAACTGAAAAATATTAACACATAATATCAAATTCATTTATTTAAATACTAATTACTAATTTCGCTTACAAGAATTTAACTTAATGATTTTAATTAACTTTGGTAATTAAAACGTTGTTTATAAAATAATAACGCGTTCAAAAACTAATTTACTCTAAGTTAAGTTATTTCAGAAGAACCTTTTTCATTTTTTAACCCATTAAACTTCTCTAATTTCCAACAGTAGTGTATTCTCTAACAGTAGTATTTTTTTCAAAACTTCTTCTTTCTTTTAATTTTTTTTCTCTATAATGTCACTTCAATACTCTCAAAACAAATCAATAAATATAATGCTTTTTATCCAAATTACTTTACATTGAGTAAAAATAGTTAATCACACGTACAGCGTACAATTTATTGTTTTAAAATGCATTTCAAACTTAGTTTTTTTTTTTATCTTTTTCATTATTTAATAACTTATTACCAAATAATAATAAAATATTTAATTAACTTTTATTATTTAAAATCTACGTGATACGGAAATAATTTATAACAAGTAAAAAATATTAACAAATAATTTATTAAATTTACTTTTTTACATTATCTAATAAACTAAAATATTAAACAAAATAATTAACATCAAATAAATTTACATCAAAATATTTTGACGGTATGGGTATATGTACCACTACTCTACAGAGTACCCGATGAGAACAGAAAATTTCGAATTCTTTGAATGGCAGAAACACCGACACTAATCGAAAAACCCAGACTAATAAACCCTGAACCATTTTACAGACTTTTTTTTTCTTTTTCTTTTTTCTTTTTTCATTAGTTTTTACGGTTTGCCACAGGGGACGGAGTTTCAGCGCTGCGGTGCACTGTACGAAGGGTGGAAGCGAGCGATTACGATGAAGACGGGATTCCATCGGTGGAGTTCTGATGATCAAAGAAACGTAAGTGATGATTAATTGGACGGTCTTGATGAGCGCAAAGTAGGAGTTATCATTGATGAGCAACGAGGTTTTCGTGGCTCGGTCTCTTTCGAAGTTGCCTTGCCGCTTATACCAAGTAATTCTTTTCCACTTTCTTGTCCCGTTTTCTGGGTTAGAATTTTAAAAATCTTTTATGGTGTATTGTTTACCCGTTACTACAATTTTGGGTTTGTGAAGCGTTCATTCTCAAACACTGGTAGCTCTTCCTGAACAAAGGAGCTATCTTCTGCGCCTTTTAGTTTCTTTGCCCATGCTTTTTTCTCACTTGTTCTTCGCCATAGCAATCACAGAATTTATAGTTCCAAAGTGCCCATGATTCTCTATTTCTAATCCTTTTTACATTATTTTTGTCAGCTTGTATTGTTCTTTTCTTCTTCTGCAACCTATCAAATCAACTTATTCATATCTTGACGATGACAAAAGAATTCCTCTACCACCGCATTATTGTGTTGTTGAATAAAGTCAAATCATATTCACAATTCAGACTACTTTACCACTATCCAGTCAACAATTGACCTTACGTCCTGATAATCAAGGCGTGTGTTTGTTTTTCTTATTTCCCACTTCCCAGTGCCGTTCAACATGAATCCGTCACTCACTTAATATGGGTATCAGCGGAGATTAATGAAAAAACAAACACTAATATCATCAATTTTTATCTAAATCTTTGGCTGTGTTGACAATAAGTCTTTCTGAAAATACACTCTAATATTATGTCAAATACTTTGAGTAGTACAACCCTTTGTCTTGGGCCTTCAACCATATGCATTAACCACAACAATTACCAAATCAACCACTAACTACTACCGAAACATAATTAATGACCTCTATTACCAGACTTAATTAATATTAAGAATCACTCTTAACCTTTGCAATCGCCCAACTAATTATAACAAAACATTAAATACCACACTTGAAGCACTCAAAGCCTAAGTTGCTTGACCGACCTCCTCTCCGTTGACCTTTTCCGCACCAATTTTGTTGAAGATGGTTTCGAAGAATCGGTCAACACCACAAATTGCTTGAATGTCAGTTGAAAGCATTGAAAGAAGTGTGTTTGAAGGACAAGACAGCCTTATACATCTTGTACCAAGTTATGAATGAGTTCGACTTTGAAAAGATTGCAAAGCATTGAAAGAAGTGTGTTTGAAGGACAAGACAGCCTTATACATCTTGTACCAAGTTATGAATGAGTTCGACTTTGAAAAGATTGCAAGTGCAAAATCTTCAAGAGAAGCGTGAGACATTCTGGAAAAGGCATATAAGGGGAATGATCGTTTGAAGCAGGTTTGACTTCAAACTCTCAAGGGAGAGTTGGAGAGCATGAGGATGGAGGAGACTGAAGGAGTAGCCGAGTACATCTCTCAGATTAAAACAATGACAAACCAGCTCTGTAGAAACGGAGAAAAATTGCCAACTAGTCGAGTAGTGAAAAAAATCTTAAGGTCGTTAACTGACAACTTTAAGAATATAGTATGCTATTGAAGAGTCCAAGGACTTGTCAATGCTCTATGTTGAAGAACTTGCCAGGTCACTTGAGGTGCAAATTGGGTAAGTGTTTCAGTTGTGGTAAGGTTGGGCATTTCGCAAAAGATTGTCGATCTGAAAATAACAGAGAAGAGACAATCAATCTCATCGAAGAAGTTGAAGAAGCGATTTTGTTCATGGTGGGATGTAACGTGGGGGTAGAGCACAAGCAAGTGGAGAATTTGGTAAGAAGGTTGAGTATCACAAGAGAGTCAAGTAGCGTAGATAGGTCGATAAGACATGCACATAGCCCAGACAACTTGATGGGGTGCCTAGATAACTTATAAAGCTTGGTAGAGAGTGTGGAGATCTCAAATAGCCCGAAAAGGGACATGGAGAGCTCAATGGAGCAAATGAACATTTCAGAGAGTTCAGTGAGATGTCTAAATAGCTCAGCATGGAGTGTTGATAGCTTGGAGTTTGAAGAAGAGCTTGTTATTCAAAGGTTAGAGATTGCAAAAAGAGACTTGCAACATGGAATCAAAATGGAGGTTAGCGGCAATGCAATTTTGCAAGCAAACTTAGAGAGAAAGAAGCAAGTTTTGCATAAAAGGCGCTTGGAACTTGAAACATTGCAAGAACACTTATGTGTTTGAGCGGAACAATACATGGGAGCACGACCTATTGATAAAAACTCGGGTAAGAACAGGTCAGTTACTGAGATAGCAAAGAATCCAATAAGTAACAAGTCAACCACAATGAAAGTGAGTTACAGTCAGCTACAGAGAAGAATCAGACTATTAATGAAAGGAGCAAGCACGGTGTGGAGTGCACGTGGCAAAGCTTGGAAGAAGGATGAAAGACAAAAGAAACATTTAAGTTTACAGGGAGATTTTGTTAGGTAACTTAAATACGGTTAGTTGTATTTAATGTTTTGTTATAATTAGTTAGGGGATTGCAAAGGTTTGGAGTGATTCTTAGTATTAATTAAGTCTAGCAATAGAGGTTTTAAAAAATGTTTTGATAGCAGTTAGTAGTTGAGTTGGTAGTGGTTGAATTGGTAATAGTTGTGTTTAATGCATGTGATTGAAGGGCTATGTTGGTTCTTCTTTTAATGTAACCTTATGGTGTTGTTATGATCATGCTTCTAGCATGGCACCGACGGATATGTTCCTCAGTCTCAACTATGTTCTAGAAATTGTGGGAAGGTATGTCTCCAAAACTTTTGTTTCAGTTTCTTTTGTGATCTAATTATCTGTTTTTTTACCCTGTAGATGTATTTTTGACTTGTTGCACTTGGAATGTAATTTTTCCTCCGATAAATTGGAATTTGAGCAAGTATATGACAAAGTAACCAGTGTCAGCAGGTAAACTATTGGGCATGCCTTATTAATTAAACTAACCTCTAGAAATTATATTAATTTGTATACTAGAAGAACATTAGCATTAGGCCGTGAGGGATTACGAGATGAAAGATTCGTGAAGTTTGGGGGAAAAATAAGCTCGGAAGCTAATGAAATATTTCATTGAGAACATAGAGTGTATTTGAATAAACATCTTAATCAACCATTTATCTAACAAGCTTTTATTTCATGATAGATTATTTCAAAAAATTTACCATGAAACTGAAGTAATAAGTTTAAAAGATATTATTTCTGGGAATTCTACCAAGAAACTTGCTATAATATAAGCTAAAAGCATCATAATATAAATGTTTACTTGACTATATATACAAGATGAGCGAGCAATGTAAATTTATATTACAAATTTAAAAATCACATTCAAAATTCAACACTGTTTCAATGCAGCTAAAGAAGCCAATATCTATGAAACATGAACACATCTCCTATTTGAAGTGTCACGGACACTTTTTTACATTTGACTGAGAACACCAACACTTGCTAGACCCTTCTTATTAAGTGTTTAACTAAGATAATTGCTTATCAATTAGATGACTGAACCGACATCTTGTATAACTAAGACACTTGAGCTGATATACTTTCACAAGTCCTCCTCCTAATACTACTAATACTAGTGTCATCAACTAATTTCTCTAATTTTAGAATAGTCAACTAAAAATATAATGGACAACATTAAAAAATAAGGCCTCTCATTTTTTAGACTTGTTATCATAGAAAAATTATTTTAAGTTAGTTTAAGAATTTGAATAAGAACTAATTTAAACAAAGATTTTTATTTTCTTTTGTTAAAATAGTCATTCACAATTGGATGACTAGACTGTAATGGTTATCAGTAGTTTAGTGATTTACTGTAGCTGTTGACAGGAGCTAAACAGAAACTCTAAGATGGTTGAGCTTGGTGGGGGAGTATCGTTAGCAAATAGCAACCCTCCAAATGGATTGAACATAGAGGGTAGGACCTGAACCATTTGTTACTGACAGTGAAGTTAACGAGTCAGTTTCTGTTACTATTTGGTGACTGATAATTAGTGCGAATATCTTGAACTGAAATTATTAGAGAGAAGGAAAGGGGTAGAATAACATTGTATAAAGGAGAGGGAGGAACATAGTAAGACAGATTGTCAGAAGTTAGTAGTGAGGCCAGGGTTCTCTCTAATCCTTGGAACTGACACAGTTTTCTTCTGTAATTTTCATCCTATTTCTAGGACCTGTTATTACCAATCTGATTTACCCCGAGATAAAGTTTCTTTCTGATAAACGGAGAATGGTATATTGATTGACCATTCTATTTAAACATATAATCAAGTAATAATTTTCTTTAATTCATCTGTTATTCATTGATATGATTATAATACAACTTCCAATCAGTTCTATTGGTTATCAGATATAATTTTTCCATACTTAATATTCGCTTCTAAACGGACTAATGATTAATGTTTGGTGGTTGAAATGTGTTTATAATGCAGTACAATTTTTGGCCCCCATTTCATGCAGTACTCTCTGAAGGATGATTATTTGTACAAAATCTGAAAGATACAAATGTTGTGTGGAAACAAACAAGCTATATTTAACGTATGTTGCTGGTACTTCAGAAACTTTTCCGCCTTTTTCGGTAAAATGATCTTCGTTATTTTTTGTGGTTCGTTGTAGATGCAGGGTAAAACTTCAAGCAGTAATAATTCCGTTTCACTCTGTCAATTTTTTTGGTATTTGATAAAGGGGACATTGATGCAAGGATACTTTAACTTAGGCCACGTATTTGTATTGATACTTATTAATGAAGTATTTAATTTATAAATTTGTAGTGCATTACAAGAAAATATTTGACTAATGACTAATTTTAATGACAAAAAATAATTAGTCAGTGTATAGTGACTAATTTAGGTATCAACTTATAAATTACAAATTATTGACAACTAAAATAGTTTTAAAAAGTTATAATTGGTATAATTAAAATAGTTTTTATTATGAATTGGGTTCTAGATTAGTCACTAACATTAGTTACCAAGGTGTTGACTATCAAAATAATAAATTTCTAAATTGGTTAATAACATTAGTTATCAAGATTTTGATTAACAAAATAATTTATCTCTAAATTGGTTTGTAATTAGGAAATTAGTCTTTAACATATTTCTGGTTATTAAAATGGATCATTATTTATAAGTTTTTTTTTTATAGTAGTACTTTTATAATGATAATAATTAATATTTTTATGTTGACAACTTTAATATATATACTTTTATTTTGGATTCAGACAATAACAATTAGATATTTATTATGTTTTTAAGAATTATTATATACTTTTCGATATTCATATATCATGTATCGTATTTTATTATTTTTAAAATAAATATATATCATGTATCGTATTTTATTATTTTTAAAATAAATATATTGATGTATTAAAAACGTGTTATATTTAATACTCGTATCGTATTTTTACATCATAGAGAAATACCGATGTTTTTAAGATTTTTCTTTTGTTTAGTCCATAATAGTTATCTTTAATGAAAAGCTATTCATTTGAAGGAAAATGATGAATAATCACCCGTTTGTTTTAATGGTTTTATTGAACATAACTTTGAAGAATAAAGTATAAAGTATATCTTGAATCACTTCAGTCATTTGTGAAGTTACATGTTTAGTATGCATGAAAAATAAATTAAATCACTTTTACTAATGAACATCACCACACCGTTAAATTAAATGAAAAAGCTTACCCCCTTAATCTCTTACGATAAATTCTGTACTTACTGCAATACTTTGGACGCTAGTTGTTTATGGTACGTCGGGTGTTTTTTTTTTTTTTTTCATTTTTAATGC
>Ga0214543_1000251_pt1 | contig 83189 bp, 31 predicted proteins | sample CNSS2metaG_FD_160094 | JGI IMG/M metagenome (GOLD analysis project Ga0214543, IMG submission 160094) | Root nodule microbial communities from cowpea collected in UCLA plant growth center, Los Angeles, California, USA - CNSS2 | ecosystem: Host-associated > Plants > Roots > Nodule | place: USA... | reverse complement strand
ATATAATCTGGTTAAATAACATTGGACAAACATGATGACCATGTCTCAAAACAATTTTTCTAGTAACCTTGTTTAGATTTAATAAAAAAAAAAAAGTATTACTTTCTTGGTGTAGATTGATAGGAGTACTGAAAACAATAATGAGTTGATATACTAAATGCAAAGAATTTAGTGATTAAAGATCAATATTAGATGAGAATTATAAGAGAAAAAACAAGTTAATTGGATCTATTTACCAATTTGTATGGCTAAGAGGTTGACACTGACAAGGTGTAAAATGTAAGACATGAAACATGAGGCTAGGAAAAAAAAGATAGTTTCAACCTCTGAGTTATCTCTTTCTTTTGGAAACTCTTCTTCTTGTACTCTATGCACGAGGAATCATGATCAATCCAATAAAAGTTGACCTAGTTGATAAAGATTGAACTCCCAATGCACCAATTTATGTTTTGTTACATGTTAATCTAAATGTAAGTTTAAGTTACACATTTGATATAAACGAAGAAGTTGAGCACTTTATAAGATAGATGACTCATAGATTCATTGTTCTAAGATTTTGGATCTAAAATTAATATTAATCTCTTATGTGAGTTAGACTCGTGTCTAATTAGTATTAAGCCTCTCCGTTGAATTCTCTCTAGAAAGACTGAATTAGTAAACACTTTTTATTAATTTTACAAAAGTTACATTACAAGAAAATATCTCATTAGTTATCAATTTTAGTAATCAAATGTTGTTAGTTATTATAGTGACCAATTTACAAAATAAAAAATGATTGGTTACTAAAATGGTCACTATTATGAATGAAAATTATAATTTGTCTATAAATGGTTTATAAAATTTAGCTATCATGATTTTGGCTACCAAAAGAAATTAGTCACTAAAAATTAGCTATCGAGATTTTGGCTACCAAAATTAGTTAGTTTTTAAATTAATTTTTAATTAATTAGTAACTAATTATAATTTTTTATTGATAACATTGACTATTTTAGTAACTAATAATTTTTAATTTTGTAAATTGATATCTAAATTTATCACTATAGTGACTAACAACTTTTGGTTGCTAATAGAATATTTGTAGTGTTAATTCATAAGAAAAAAAATCTGTGTATAAAAGATCATCAAATTTTGTGAGAAGACATGATGAACCATATGTCTTCAAAGACATTCCGATTAAAGCTTGCAAATACTATTGTTAAATTAAACATTCTTGTAATTTTTCACAAAAGTACTTAACAAAATACTTTTTTTAATTATAACATGTTTCCCCTCATTTTAACTTTATGTCTTTTTGCACTTTTTAACTTTTATATCCCCTCCCTCCCTAATTTATGCCATTGCTAAGTTTGGCCAAAGAATTCACTTATAAAAAGGACTACCACTTCATGCTTCCTTTACTTTAGAACAAAAATGTGTAACTGCTTTATTGATGTTCCCAGTAACACTCAACCAAATTCAGATGTTTGGGAAACTTTTTTTTCTTTGATTTTATAAAAAAGAGAAAAAATTGGTTTTCAAAGTAAGCTATGTATCCAAAGCTTTTAGTTAAAATTTAGTAAGAAAACATTTTGTCTATAAAAGCAAGTTGCTTTCATGCATATAAAAATGAATAGGTTAAAATTTGTGTAGGAACTTCATAGAAGATGTTTGGATTAGGGTTTTGGACCACAATGAGGTAGAGATGATGGTGTAGGAATGTGACACCAAAAAAGGTACCCAAAAGACAAAGCCTACCAAGTCTAACCTCTTTCATTCACTCATTCTTTCATCATTTCATTGTTCTATCCGAACCAGACAAATTGTCCAGAACACCACTTCACCTGCTACCTCCATAACCAGTCACTACTCAACAACTCTCTTTTTTTTTTTTTCAATACACAAACAAACATGGTTCAAATCCTCTCATCACCACCACAATGCATGTTATATATATATCTCACAATCTTTGTTTAATTTATGTAATGCAAAATTGAAAAATTGTCTTTGTTTTAAACTTTGACAGAGTTTAGTTCCAACATTTAAAAAATGAATAGACATAGTTTTTCATGACCGAACTGAATTAAAATATGAATAATGAAATTTTGACAATTTTATGTTACAATTGAAATAACATCTTCTAAGTGATTTTGAAATATAAAGAAATGAGAAAATAGAAAAATCGGAAGTCACTTAATCATAAAAAAAAGGATGTTAAAAATTGAATTGTTAAAAAAACATTTTTCTTAAATTATTTATTTCAGATAACGTTTGAGACTGTTATTTAAATTTGTTCAACTCGTTTGATACATTTTAACTTAAATGTCAGTGTAAAATACATTTAACATATAATAAAATATTGACAACTAACATTTATTGATAAAAAGATATTTATTTTTAAAATTTAATAACTAAAACGTGTCAAAGTTTAAAATATGAATGGATTTCGATTTGGATCGAAGAGGGAAGACTACTACGAATATATTTAACCTATAACTACGTAGAATATGAATATTTGCAATGGTTGTGTTTGTTGTAGTGTAAGCAAAGGTTCAATAAATGGAGTATTTTAACTTTGCAACCTCTTTCATAATTCATATTGAAAAAGACCACAGAAATACAAATAAAGAAGGGTAGATGCCTCTAATACAAAGCCATAATTATGACTATGTGCTCTTTCTTTTTCATCCCTTTTCACTTTTTTTTTCTTTCTTTTCTATAAAAGAAAAAAACTTGTGCAACTGCTTTTTGTATTAATGCCTCACTGGCATGTTGATTAAGAAAACAGTATCCATTTGCACTCTTCAAAATTGTTTATGCAGATAATAAACTTTTTTTTATCATCATCCTCTCTCTGCATTCTCACACTTTTCGAGTTTAATTTTGAAATGCTAAATCAATTCTGGTGCTGTTAATATATATTTTCTTAAGAAAAAACAAAGAGAATTCACGTGCAAACATTTAATCTTTTCTTTAAACACTTTTCTTATTGTGTTTCATTTAAAATAACATGGCACCCTTAATCATGATATGCTTCACCTTCAATATTCTAATCAATATTAGGTGACCTCCATGTCTTCAAACTATTGGTTCAAGAATATTTTTGGTGAATGAAAAATTATGCTTTGTAATAAAAATATTTAGGTTTAATTAGTCGGATAATACTCACTTTTATTTAGATGTGTCAATTTGGTACCTTTTTTAAAAATGTATCAATCTAATCCAAACTTTTGAAAAAGTGTTTTAATAAGTTCATTTCAAACAAAAAATACTAAAGCCGTTAACTTAATTCATGACTTTTACCACACATCTTGATATAAATATCAATACTTAATTTTGTAAGTCATTTTAAATATCAATATTATTAACGGTATTAATAATTTTTTTTTTGCTGAAAATGACATAATTGAGGTATCTTTTCAAAAGTTGATATTCAATTGAACTTTTTTAAAAACGAGTACCACACATATCTAAATAAAAATGGGTATCATCTAACTAATTAAATAAAATATTTACTAATTTTACAATTAATTAATTATTTTAAACTGAGTTGACTCCAAACATGCCCTTCATTGCATTAATTATCATAAACATTGATGTTAAACATATATTAAATTACCAATTACAAATCCATTTCATCATAAACCTCATTTTAACCCTTTTAAACAAAACTAATAAAAAAGAGAAAAGCATGTGTTGTAGGTTTCCATGATAGGGGTTAGAGGTTCATGTGCTCAACAGAAGAGGCAATCAATCACACCCTAAACTATCTTTCCATTTATTGGGAAAATTTGCCCAAATATATTTGATTGAGTTAATATTTTTTTTAAAAAAAAATCATATATACACACATATTTGTGTTTTGAATTTATGTGTTATTATTTTTATTTTGAATAGATGTTTTGAATTGACAGTGATATAACTGAAATTACCTTCAATATTATTAGATAGAAATTAAAGTGCAAGTTATAATCATTTTCAGAAATTCAACTCGTTTCTGAATGTTATAGTCTTAGACCCTGAACTAGTTAAGTTTACATATATAGAACTATCTCTTTCTATGTACGTTTCAAATCTTGTTAATAATTAACACATGCATGTGAAGAAAATCGTGTCAAAATTAGAAAGAAAAAATGAAAAATAGTGTGAGTAATGAATTTTGATATTTATTTTATGGTTAGAAAATACTGAGACTTTTATTGATATTTAATTAATCTTAATCTAAAATTTATATTCAAATCATAATCTAAACCTCAAACTTTAGTTAAAAGAGTTAAATATTCCAAATAAAGAAATGATTTTTATTTATCAAACAAAACTTATGGTAAAATTTACAAATGACACTTTTTTTTTGTGTGTGTCTCTCTATATATATATATATTATTTATCTATGCAACTAAAAAACATTTATGTGAAAGTTTTTAATTCCTAGAAAAATGGTACAAAGAAAATTTAAGGTGGTAAGTGAATTTTGAATTAGAAAGAGCATCCAAAACCAAAATCCAACCATCCAAATGAGAACATTATTTATATGTTTAGGTAACATTCATAATTTACGAGCACTCACTCTGGTATGTTGCTGACGTGGCAAATTTTGATTGGACTGTTACCTGACGAGACTTAAACTTGACTATATCGGACCCAATGCCCTTACCCTCTCTCCCTCTCTTTCTCTCTCTACCCCTTCTTTCTCTCTCTACCTTCCCAAGCACACTCAGACACCAGAAGTAGGTGAAAAGCAAGGAACCCTTCTCTTAAGAATTTTCACATTACCGCACAACCACTGTTGCTTCCTCTTCCCACCTAATCTCCCCAGAAAGTGCGAGAAAATCGCCGAGAAAGTGACGGAAAATTGAGTCCCGGAAGGGGAGAGTTTTGCCCCTTTTGTGGTTCATGTGGGGATAGAATCAAGATGGAAATTTTTAACCCTAGGAGCTGAAAGGTTAGGACTTTTCTGTCAGATCTCAGAGATTTTGGTGGGTTTGCTGTTGGGGTTGGAACTCACTGGGGGATCTCTCTGATGGGTTGACTCAACAGGGAACTGTGATTGGTTTTGTGGGGGGTTTTCAAATGTTGGGAGATTGACGACTTAGTTTGATTTTCTTTTTGGGGTTGATGGGGTGTTTGGGGTTTTGAAGTTAGTGGCAATGCTGGTTGTTCGGTGATACTGCGTTTGTGTGGAAATGTCTGCTTCTTTAGCGGCTTTTGAGCGTCCGAGACCTGGTGCTTCTAATACGGTATGCTTTGCTTTGGAGGGGCTGAGATTATTTTGAATTTTTGTTGCAAATTTTGGTTTTGAGTCCAATGCAGACTTTAGGGAATGAAAAAATGAGTTTCAGATAAAGGTCCTGATTTGTTGACTGAACTGGGACACATTTGGTTTGGCCCTTGTTTGTGTTAGTTTCCTTGGCAATGTTGAAGATGGAAGTGGAATTTGGCCTTGGTGGTTTCTTTTTCTTTTAGAGTATTGAGTTTGATGAGGGAATGTGTGCAGAGTGTATTTTTTCTTGGTCCCAGTTAAAATCAGGACTTTGATTTTATAGCAGGGACTTTTACGTTACTTTAATTTAAATTTGCTCAATATAATTGGTTTTCTTTTCCTTTCGTTTGAATTTTTGTTTGTGTTTATAATTTTGTGGCAACGAAAGGGACTTATGTGGGCAATGTGATTGATAATTGCTGACATTTTGGAGGCTAAGATTATTACCTCAGATTTCATATATATATATATATATATATTTGTTTATTCTTTTGTTAAACTAAAGAAGGGGTTTAACAGTCTGGAGGATGATAATATACACGTAATAGATTGACGGGTGAGAAAAATGTAAATAAAAAATATTGAGCATTTTAGGCCATTAATTAGAACTGATTGACTCACCTGTTTGCTGAACTACATTGTCAAGATGAAGAAATAGCAGTGAAACAATATATTGTAGTTGACAAATCTGAAGAAGCTATGTTTTCTTATTCTATACTAATACTAATATATAAATGGGATACTACTAATTTCTTTAACTGTTTTCATTGTACAGATTTTTTGTACAATTTTACCCTTACTCAACATTTTGGTAAATGTGTGCTTCTATATATGCTGTTATTATTTTTATTTTGGTTAGTGTGATTTTAGTGGGTAAGAAAAGGTGGACACACAAGCACTAATGCTCCTGTGTTTCCGCTGGTTAACTACAATTTTGATATTCCCTGTCCATAAATATGATGATGTTAGTATTTACCCAAGTATTGAGTAGGATTTGGTGGTGGGGTGTTATGTGTTTTGGTCAAACTTATTTTATTTCAGTTAAGTTAGTCAGAACATACCTTGTGGTTTCTAACTGATGTTTCTATTCAGCAGGTTTTTAAGAGTGGGCCACTTTTCATATCTTCAAAAGGTTGGTAATCTTTGTCTCCCCGCATTTTACATTTCTTGTTGTTTATTTTCTTATTTTCTCGACAGTATACTTAGATTTTTAGCTAGCTTCTTGTAAGAACTAAGGAAAATCAGAAATAAAACTGATTGAACTTGTAGAACTTCGAGGCTCTGCACCTGCAAATGTACATTGGCCTCAATCCTCACACAAAGTGACCGTATATCCCTCCCTCAAAACACCCCTTATAATTTTTAGGAAAAATAACTTTACCAAGCATCTCACATTACCAACTGTACTCACTAAAGAACTGACAGATAGGTAACTACTAACCTAATGTTTTGAACTACAAACTACTAATGCGACGTATCTGACACATCTGTTCTCCATGGTTTTGCATTTGTTATATCTGAATAAATCAATGATACAGGAATTTATCAGTGTTATCCCATTTTGATATTCTGTAGGAATAGGTTGGAAGTCTTGGAAGAAGCGGTGGTTTATACTCACACGCACGTCATTGGTTTTCTTCAAAAATGATCCTGTCAGTATCTCTTAAATCTTTCTCATTCTTCTTTTGGTATCTTTTGTGTTCTTTTTTGCTGTTGTTTTGTGTGATTCAACTCTCAATTAAGAAGATATGGTTGCAGATCATGACAAAAAGTAATATAGTGATTTATTAAGCTTTCTTGGCACTAATGGGCATTTTTGTGGATATACTTTGTGCTGATTTGATTTTTTTGTAAAATGGCATTATATTTACTGTACAATTCTTATAGGGGAATGGAGAGTAAGATATGGCTTAGACAACACAGGATTGGATAATACTAGAAAAGTCTTTACCTATTAGTGCTGATTTCTTTTACTCAAATATATCAGAGTTACTTCTGTTGTCATTATTTATAATTGTCTTTACTTTGATTGGTCGTGCAGAGTGCCCTTCCACAGAGAGGGGGTGAAGTAAACCTGACATTGGGGGGTATAGACTTAAACAATTCAGGGAGGTACGTTTGACACATTGATGATTTGTACTTGTCAATTTTGATGTTCATTCTGTATAAAAATTGTGAATTTTATTTTCCAGTGTTGTCGTTAGAGAAGACAAAAAGCTTCTTACAGTATTATTTCCGGATGGAAGGGATGGGCGAGCATTCACCCTTAAGGTGTTTTATTTATTATATTTTTAAGAAAATGAGAATAAAATTCACTTGTACAACTTCTAAATGCATTATTAATTGTCGGGCCATATAAACCCGGATTGTTTTTTTCAAATATCAGGCTGAGACATCAGAAGACCTGTTTGAATGGAAGACAGCGCTTGAACAAGCCCTTGCACAGGCACCAAGTGCTGCCCTTGTTATGGGACACAATGGGATTTTTCGGAGTGATGCTAGTGATTCTATTGAAGGGTCTTTCCATCAATGTATGTGCTCATTATTTGTTAAATGTTGTTTATTTGTTTTATGTTTATTAGCTTATTAGTTATATGTCAATTCTGCTGTTGCTTCTGTATGATTATGCTTGTTTCTTTTATATTTAATTTTTCAAGATTTTATTTATAGGATTGTACCGATTTATGTCATCCATGTTATTTTTTTTTATCTTATTGGAAAAAATATGCCCTCATTTTCACCATATTTTTTGTGGTGTTTCCAGGGAGGGACAAACGCCCAATTAAGTCTCTGGTTGTTGGAAGACCAATTCTGCTAGCTCTAGAAGATATTGATGGAGGCCCATCTTTCCTTGAGAAGGCTCTTCGGTTTCTAGAGAAGTATGGTAAGTTATGGTCTTCTATTACATATGTAATACATCTGAATTTCATTTCACATTTTGTCCTCTCATGCGTCTGACTGTGTAATGGAAAAGAAAAATGCTGAATGCATGAAACATGTTCTATCTTATTCTTCAGTGAAGAGTTCTACTGATTTTTCCATTTTTAATTTGCAGGAACTAAAGTTGAAGGAATACTGCGGCAGTCTGCAGATGTTGAGGAAGTAGATAGGAGAGTTCAAGAATATGAACAAGGTAGGCACAATATTCTTAAAACCCTGGCATTCTGTGCATTTGAAGATGGTGTGTCGTTGGTACAGATAGCATTATAATAAAGTTAATTGGGCTTCATCGAAGCAGCTAGGAGAGAAAAAAATTGGAGGAAAGGAAATCTAACTTTCATATATCCCAATTATCCAAAGTGAGAAAATGCATTAACCAAGTATAGTGTACCTCTTTGAGTTATGTTGTTCTGCAGTAGTTTTCCTTGCCATCCAATTTAAAAGCTATAACTTAGTAAGTATGGAGTCATTTTTAGTATCAGTTGCCCTTGATATTGGACTGATATGATGACTATTTTCTTGGTTTAACCCTTCTGGTGAGAGACAGTTAATGGCTTCAGGCTTAAACACTTGGACTAATATATGGATTTATGTTCTGATGGATGCCACTTATGAATGCCCTTTTTTTAATTGATATTTCCAGGCAAGACTGAATTTGGTGCTGAGGAGGATGCCCATGTTGTTGGTGACTGTGTTAAGGTATTTATTCTAGGTTTTTTGAATAATTCATTACATATTTGAAAAGAAAAGCAAATGACCTATATGTGGAGCATGCATACTAGATCACGGATTAGAAAATCCTCAATCTAATATTAAATACAAACATTAGGAAAGGTGAGGCTATCTAACCCACATATCATTCAACTGTGGGAAATAAAAATTATGGACCTCATTATGCAGAGGAAGTTTTAAGAATTCCATACACTTCTCCCCTGTTAAATTTACCGTCTAGAAGTAGAAAGAAGTTTACACATAGGAGTAAGATAAGTGTAGAAGAGTGTAAAACAAAACATTTAAAGTAAAATTGACAATTACATTACTGATAAGTGTAGAAGAGTGCAGTCCCTCTGCATGTCTACTGAGTAAAACCAGGAAAGAGACTGTATGCTGAACAGGGAAGAAAAGACATAAAAATGAGTTCAATTTTGATAAGATTTCTATTACCAGACTGTAATGTTCTTACAACCAGTCTTCGAACAACCAAACTCTACTTACATAATGGATATCATAATAGGAGTGTCGAGAATCAGGAATAAATATTATATATTTGAGATATTGTGATTTGACAGGATTTGATTTCCAGTTTACAGGAATCTGATCTAATAATGTATAGTTAGTAAAATTACTCCTTATAGTGCGTAGTGGTAGTGCTATTCAGACATAGGTTTTAGCATCACTTGTCTCTGATTTTTATTGTTTGACGGCTATTAAAGGGCACACTAACAAGAACTGCTAGAGGACCAATCTATAGGGCTGTTGTGTGCTTCTAACTAAAAGAAACTGCATCAGCAATTAGTAAACCAAATATGCCTGAATGACATGAGCGGAGGTAGTGTATTAAAATTCATTATTGTGATGCCTTAGCTGTCAGTCATTTTTATAAAAAAAACACTCCCTTTTATCAACTCATTGTGTATTAGATACTAGTATGTAAAATTAATTAATACAGGAACTTCCACTCTTTTCATAGTTTCCCAGTGCTTATAATTAAGACCTAAAGGTCATAAAATCAATCATGCATTCTTTCATCAGCCTAAGAAATTAATAATAGAAGCCTGATTTGGAAGCAACTGTAATTTTGGTGCAATCAATCTAATTAATATAGATCCTGTGTTTTTATAATGTTCTGTTGGAATGTTGGATTGTGCATTTTATTTAATGACAGTCCACTGGGTGTATTTACAGCATGTTCTGAGGGAGCTTCCCTCCTCTCCGGTTCCTGCCTCATGCTGCACTGCTTTGTTGGAGGCTTATAGTAAGTTGTTGAGCTCTATGTTTATTTTCCTTATAACCATATGCTTCTGACAAAATGATGCATATTTCTCCATATATTCTTTGCCTTTTTTTTTCTTGATTTTATTTTATATATTTTTTTATTAATTGGATTTTAATAAAGAATCTTATATTCAGATAATCTAGATTTTGTTATAAATGATAATTATTGAGCGACTGGACTTATTTTCAATGTCATTTAGAGGTAAATAACTTAGCAAGAACTATTCTCACTGATACTTTGAATATTTTATATGTTCCTGCATAATTTCCTTTTATAGGTGAACGAAATTACATTATCCTCTGCTGCTTTTTTCATATGGAATATATTTGAACTTTGAAAATATATTGATTTAAGAAGACAATTGTCACTGTTAAAGATTTTCTGTGAAATAGAGATGTGCATGTAGATGAAATCTTGTAGTGCAATTTCTGTAGTGTTTTATTTCATTCATGTTAGATAGATGATTTTTTACTGTGAAATCACCATAAAATGAGCAAAAGTTCCCTCCCTTGGAGTAGTTTTTTTTGCTATAATGGTTTTGGTAAAATAATGAAGACCAAATGAATGTTTGGTGCAGTTACTATTTACAGAACTCCAATTTGAATCTTACCCGTTTTTCCCTTTATAACTTTACACGCATCATGTATGGGATAAGCTAAACTGCGTAGGTTCTTCTGTCTAATGGTTTTGCTATTTTCCTTCATGAATATCGTTCAGTTATTTTGTTTCTTTTCGTGGGTTCTTTGGATACAATCTATGCTTAAGTTAATTGTTACTGTTTTCATTTTGCAAGAAATTGATCGTAAGGAAGCTAGGATTAATGCAATGAGATGTGCTATATTGGAGACTTTTCCTGAGCCAAATCGCAGATTGTTGCAAAGGTGGTCTCTTGCTCTCTCTTTCTCTCTCTCTCTTTTTCCTCTTAACTGGCAACTGTACAGTCTACTCACGCTCACACCCACATACTCTTTCCTTCATTCACTCTATGTCATCCTCGTATTAGTATGCAATGGAATGGTTAATGTAGAATAATTAAAAACATACACTTAAAAATGTTAACTGGGTTTTCTTGATCACAATTTCGTGTGTATGTTAGAATCTGTTTGTTTTGGTATATTTTGTTATTCAGGTTTTTGCGGCCTTAGCAAAAAGCCTCTAGATACAATAAAATTAAGTTTTCAAAACTTTTGTTTCACTATCTTTATCCGACAAACTAAAAACAAGCTCACCTCAGTTTTTGTGAATTTTTTGTTATCTATGATAATATTTGGTATTGAAGAATACCCTGTTACAGTTATTATGTCCATATGCAGTAGCTAATGGCTATGTTGCACTAACAAAAACAAATACCTTAACTTTTTAACCATAATTTAATTGTCATCTCTACCATTGCAGAATTCTGAAGATGATGCACACAATTGGTTCTCATTCTCAAGAGAATAGGATGACTCAATCTGCTGTTGCTGCTTGCATGGCACCCTTGCTTTTACGACCTCTGCTAGCTGGAGAGTGTGAACTGGAGGATGAATTTGATGTCAGTGGTGATAGTTCAGCGCAGCTTCTTGCTGCCGCCAATGCTGCTAATAATGCACAAGCCATTATTACCACTTTGTTGGAGGAGTATGAGAATATATTTGATGTGAGAATCTCTAAATCAGCATGTACTTTTTTGGTTAATTGTTTCCTGGTTTGTGTATGCTTCCAATTAGGAACAGTAACTTCTAGTTGCATATATGTTTTATTTAACTTCGAGGTATCTTAATTACTTGTGGGCTCAGCTTTTTTTTTTTTTTTTTTTTTCTTATATGAGCTTCTTTTGTCTGTATCAAACATGCAAAACTTATTATAAGGTTTTCTGTGGGACTGGTCGATCAAGTTAACTCTATAAATTTTTGATCTTTTGATTTTATGCTCAGCTAAAATGGTTTGACCTCTTGTAGTATAAGTTATTCCTATAGTGTAGCTAAAATTAAATGTCTGAAAATGTTTATTTTCATTCCATGTTTGAGCAATGCAACCTAATTTTTGTTGGCTGTTTCAGGAAGAAAATATACAGAGATGTTCCATGTCAGCAGATTCTCGGGTTGAAAACAGTGGGAGTGAAGATTCAACTGATGATGATAATATAGATGTGAAAGAAAATGGTTACCATGATGCAGAGAATGAAGTTGATCAGGAGACAGATGAAGATGCTGATCGTGTTCAGAGTGGAAAATTGAGTGAAAGTAGTGGTTATGCTGGCAGTGATCTTTATGATTACAAGGTTATTTCCTCTGTTCTTCTGGTCCTGTCATTTGTGGCTGATTTTTTAATCAAACCTGAAATAAAATACAATTTGCTACATATATCTACCTGAGTAAGAAAACCTGTAGAGACTTTGTGTCGTTGTTAACCTAACAGATTCATTAGCCTCGTGTAACAGTTAGATCGTTGAAGTTTGTGGTGAAGTGTCATTCACACCCTTGTTCAGCCATCTGTTTTTGTAAGAGGGGAAGGACAGCTTTTCCTTCACTTTAGCATAAATTTGATTCTGTGCCATACTGTTTGAGTTGAAGATTAATCTACCATGAGTTTGTTCTTATATTTTTTTCCAATGTTACTCTTTATAGTAGACTTGGATGGGAATGGGATTTCACCACAAATATTTACAAGCCAGTGGGTGAGTCAATAAATATGTTGGGCCTGGCATCTTTGGATTTAGTTGTTACATTTTTGTACATGCAAGGGAATTAAATCTTTTCATGATATAGCCATGTAGGAGAAATCTATTTAATAAACCTAAAACATCTAAGGTATGTTGGTAATTTACTATGTTTAGCCATAGTCAGTCCCAAGATTGAGTGGATAAAAATTGGTTGTGTTCGGTTGATAAAACTTGTTGAAACCCCAAACGTCAATCCACTCAATAGGATATCCTTACTACTTAAGTTATTTCCTAAAAGTAATGTTTTGTATGACTCAAGTACACTTTTAAATTAGCTAGAGTCACTACATTGACCCTCGAAAGTGGTGTTAAAATGAGTGAAGGTAAGTCTTTGGTGTTGGTGGGCACCATGATTTGGAAAAAGATTAACAATACACTAGTTATGTGGCTAAAATGAAGGAAATCTTTGTTATTGCAAAATATCTGCCAAACTCGGTGAGAATTTTTATCATATAATACAATTTGCTATACTTTATGGTATTGAAGGTTAGGTTATAATGGCACTAGAGAAATCGGTGGAAATAACATAAATGAGTACGTTAAGATTAATTTTGTGTTCAGGTCCACAAAAGAAGATATGAAATGGAATAATTGTATAGTTTAAGATATCAGTGTGATTCTTCAAGAAAAATGACAGATGATTGGTCGAGGTGGTTTGGCCATAGACAACGAAATTCATTGAATGCCACTGTTGCGGGGAGTAGATGCCCTGTTTTGGTGAATAATATCCAAGAATTTGGTTTTAAACCGCGTTCATTGGCATTGTGTGATCCATGTAACTAACTTCACCAAGTGAGATAAAGCTACTTGTGTTGCTGCTGTTTATGTGGAAATTTTATCAGGCTAGGGATAGAGACTTTATGTTGAATAATCATCTTCTGTGATTAACAATGTTGTTTTCTTCTCCCCCTATCCTCTTAAATTCTTCTTTGTGATCCTGCAGGCATTTGGAGGTGATGACTCTGATGTTGGATCATCCAGTAGTAACCATAATAAGACGGAAAATGGTAATCTGAATGCTGTTCCAGATACCCCACCGACTGAGGACCAAAACAAGCAAAGAAAGGGCAGTGAAAACCCAGTTGATGATAATGATCCTTCAAATTTGTTGCCTTCCACTGAATCTTATCGATCTATGGGTGAGATTTTATCTTCTATGGACCCTGGCAACCATTTACCCATTCCCGTGGTTGAGTCAGGATCTGGGAAGCAAACTGGTAAAGCAAGTAGTGCTAGTTTCAGTTCTAAGAGGTCAACATTCTGGGGAAGGAGCAATGTGAGTTTTTATTTTTTGACCATTTACTCCCTAACAAATTTGTCAGAGATCTAAGTGATTATATAGTGAGTTTATTACAGGAATCACAATTACACTAAACCATTTGTAGGATAATGAGACATTTATTTGACAGAAAATATACTTGCAGTAACCTGGCGATTAAAATGTGCAGACTTAATATGTTAGCAGTGGATGTACTTAAATTTTGTTATGAGGGGAAAATTTTTCTTCCCAGATATTTTAGTTTTTTTTTTTTACATGGCATCTGATAATTTGTTCTGATATAAGCAGCCAAGGAAGACACCATCAGTGGAGTCAGTTGATTCTTCTGGAGAAGAGGAGTAAGATACTAGATTTGTACTTTTCTTTTTTTCCATTGTATAGTGTGTTCTCTAGCGTTATGTTTCTTGTTAGAATTTGGAGTTATTCTTTGATCCCTTTTCATGGATGTTTTGGAAATGGCGGGTTGGCATTTTCATCAGCTTTAACAGCCTTGTTTTGATGGCTCCTTGTGTCATGTGATTTCTATTTTATTCCTTGAAAGCAAATGACTGTAATAGTTTTGATGTCTGTAGGCTTGCTATTCAGAGGCTAGAGATTGCAAAAAGTGATTTGCAACACAGAATTGCAAAGGAGGTAGATTTCTTGTGCTTACTTATTTTATGCCAAAGGATATAATGAGAATTTTTCTAACGGAATTGGTCCTGTTTTCATTTTAGGCTAGAGGCAATGCAATTTTACAAGCAAGCTTAGAGAGAAGGAAACAGGCTTTGCATGAGCGGCGCTTGGCACTTGAGCAAGATGTACTTACTGTTCATATATCTCCATTATGAATTGGGACAGTTTAAATTTGATTTGCTACTTTTCCCTGTGCTTTGCTGCTTATTTTTAATGTGGCGTGATTTCTAGACGTTTTTGGGTTTGGTATTCTTTAAATAATTTGCTCTGCTTTTTTCTCTAAAGATATTGAACCCTCTCGAATTAAAATTGTGAAATTATTCTTTCAAAATCCAAAAGTGGTTCTAATGAATTTTTATTGTGTATTACTACAACCAATGCAAGATATTGGTTGCTAGTAATGGAACCACTTTACAATGATTTATGATACGGATAAAATACATTCCACACAACTGCTGTATATAATTTAAGGTGTTATATACTGGAAGAGTTTTCTTTATTGGGATATTTTTTCTTTTGAACTCTACAAGGAGTTTCTAAAGCTCCTTTGGAGATGTATTTCAATTGATTGAAGCTCAGGATTTATAATTGCTATGGCAAAAAGTTATACATGTCTCACTTTTATTCGTAATCCATTTGAAAAAAAAATGACACAACGGCAGTGAAAGAAACACAAAATAGGTAAAGATATTAAAAAACTGATCAGTAAAAAAAATTTGGAAGACTCCATTCCCCGTTGAACAATAATACATTAAAACTCTTGGTTCTGGCCAGAGTTGCAGTACAATAAAGATAATTCATGGGTATATTTCTGTCATATTTTGTATTTTTTTATTTATTTTGGACCCTTAATAAGTTGCAACTGGTTTTTTAATCTACAGGTTTCAAGATTGCAAGAACAGTTACAAGCTGAGAGGGATCTTAGAGCTGCATTGGAAGTAGGTTTGAGTATGTCTTCAGGACAGCTTTCCAATTCACGTGGCATGGATTCCAAGGTGCTTTTGTGTTCTTGTAACCTTTTTTCCTTTTTGGTATCTTTCTCAGTAACCTCTACTAAATATGCAAATATACAGACAAAGGCTGAACTGGAAGAGATCGCACTTGCAGAAGCCGACGTGGCTAGGTTGAAGCAGAAGGTTGCAGAACTCCATCATCAACTTAATCAACAACGGCAGCATCACTATGGTTCACTTACTGATGTGGGTGATCGATACCAACATGCCCAAAATCATTCTCAACAGTGAGTATGCAGACCCATGTTATTTCTAACACCAAGAGGAAGAATCTACTACATAGGAAATTTAATTACAAAAGCTTTTGATGTTCTTCAAAATTCAAAATTGGTGCAGTTCCACATGATTTTGATTGCAAATTTAATTTAAATGTAATGGCATGTATACCAACTTCAAAAGACCACCACTTGAGTTCATACTCAGTATTGGATTTAAAAAATTTCTCAAAACATGCCGATGAAATGTTGTAATCTATTATCTTCTTGGTTTCCTTGTAAGGATTCTTTGTGTAATTGTATCCTTTGCTGCACTTCTTTCATTCTTTTATGTGATCCGCCTTTTAATTGAAATCCATGTGAACTTAATATTTCTTTCTTTTGTAGCTATTTATTTTTCTTATTTTTTTCACTCGTGCAGGAGATTTCTTCAGCAAGATTTTGATTCAACCCTGGCCTTCTGTAATCATGAAAGGAAACAAAGAACTGAGGTATGTTTTATGCAGTCGATTTCACAATCAAAATTTAAACGAAAAACAGCCAGGAAGGAGGTTGAATCTTCTCTATGTCCCTAATCTAACCTTTTCAACTCCTTCCTTTTAGTATTTAAGTAATTACTTTAGTTGATGCTTGATACATGATTACCAAAGTTAGTTCCATAAATTGCCCCATTAATGAAGAAAAAACATTTCTTGTTATTTTCCTTTCCTTTTTGTACTCATTATTACCATGGAAATGGTATTTGAAGGCTCTATAAATTGGGAATTCAGTGTATTAGAATCTGAAATTCTCCTGATCCAAAGTTCTGTCCCTGGCTAAAGCACGTCTTTCTCTAATTTCACACCCTGTCTAGTTTCATTGTTCAGAGCACTCAAACAACAGTAAAATTTGCCTTATTATTTTTGCAGGAGAATTTGATGGGCACTGATTGGAGAAATATCAAAGGACAAGTATTGGCTTCTGGTAATGGTAGTAGGCAACCTTCTCGAAAGCAATTTGTAGAGTCAAGCCCTAGTGATTCAAAAAGCACCGAGGCATCGACAAGCATATCTGTCGATGATCTCGGTGCCGTCGACTCTGCCTCAGTGCCCTCCACCTCAAGGGCAGCAGAGGTAAGCATTCAGATCTCAGTGTCATCGACTCTACCTTGGTACCTGACTAACAACTAACATTTGTCGATAAAAAGAAAGAAAGATAAAGAAATGTCATCATCATTCCATTACTTTTGCCATATTGAGTGTCATGAGTACTTTAATCTTAATTCAACTTCATAAAATCATCTGTAAGATGAGATTTACACGCACTTATATACTATGGTTTCAGGTGGGTGAATATGCAAGACATCCATCTGTAGCATCTTCAACGTTAGTAGAGTTAACTACTCGTCTCGATTTTTTCAAGGAACGGCGGTCCCAGCTGATGGAACAACTCCATAACCTTGATTTGAATTATGGTTCTACAACTTCCCAAGACTTTGTCTATAAACCGTCATCACCATCATGGAGTTGACTGGCCAAATAGGTGCTTCATAAAATCTGTGGAAGAATTTTGGCTGACATGTTGTATATCCTTTCAGTCTTTGACTTGCTGCATATATTTGTATCCCTTATGGTCTGTGCACTGCTTCATTCTCTTGGCTCCTTCTTAATTTTTTCTTCTTCTTTTGGTAGTGAAGTTCATTGGAGTTGAAATGAAAGGCTTTCCCTTTTAATAACATTTGAGTTCTTTTGTTTCTTTAGGGTGGGGGTGGAATTTGGTGTAATTATATTATATGTCAATAGATGGGGAATTTTGTCGTTGAACAAACAACCTAAGTGAGGAAATTTTAATTACTGTTTTGGCAAATTCTTTGTACATAGGAACATACAATTGCCAGTTTGTTACCTATGTGGAATGATTGTTGTGTATCTACAAAGTTGTTTGTGGTCAACACTCAGATTCTATTCTGCTTTTCTTAAAATCATCTAAAGAAGAGTTTGTATCAACAATGGATTTTCTCGTGTCAGTCTGAGTTTTTTTCTCGAATCACAAGATACAATTTTCCTCTCAACCTTGTTTTCTTATTTATAGTTAGCATGATTTGTTTCTTTAAATAATTCTCCACTTATTGTACAAACTAACCACTATGCCGTGTTACCTATCAGTGAAACCATTTGTTTATTATTTTGATTTTAATTAAACACATTTTTAAATTGATTATTATGTATATAAATTGACTATATTACTTAAATTCATCGAGTTATAATCTACCAAATTATAAAATAAAGTTTTGTTTTAATTGGTTCTTGTGTAACTTTTCTATTTATAGTGTAGCAATCTCAAGTCTAAGGTCTAATATCTAACACTACATGCCAAGCCCGCAAGGTTGGTAGGTTTAAAACAAGTGTGAACTTGCAAATTTATTAGGCTTAATTAAACTTTCAATATCTTGTAAATTTCATTATTATGTACTAAAAAAAATTATATTCTTTAGTTGAGTATTTCTCGGTTCAATTCTTTGGTTAGTATATGAGTAGTTTCTTATTTTGTGTTTACTTGTCTTCATAATGGTTAATGTAAAATGACAGGTATTTTTATTACTTTAATTAAAAAGTATGTTGTATATTGAAGATTGTCATGTTCTCTTGTGAATTTTATATTATTACTTATAGATAAAGAGATCCAACATGTTTTCAGTTAAAACAATAAAAATTATGTTTATTTATGTCTTAGTAATATCATTTTTGTATTAATTATAAAATTAACATTTTTTTTTGGTCACGCACATAAAAGTATAAGATAACAACTATCACCTTGTTCGTGAAAACAATAAAATAATAGAAAACATAATTGAAAAATATAAAAATAAAGTTATCAATATACAAACAAATATTAAATACTCAATTAAATATTTTCAAATTTTGAGATGACTTAAAATTTAATTAAAGTAATTAATTATTATTACATAAAAAGAGTTTGTTTTTCATAGGTCCTTATAATTTTTAAGTGTATTTAATATTTAATTTAATACGCTTAAGATTTTCAACAATTCCTCATTCTTATTTCAACTAATAAAATCATAAATAAAATTAATTAAACTATTTTGCAACTTTAACTCAACTCAAATATAAATATCATATTTCACTTAAAATAAAATAAAAATATCCCTATCTTCCCTTCAAAGCCTAATCTCACATTATACTAAATCCTTCAAATTTTTTTTACTCTTTAACTTTCAAAATGATTGCATATCCCAGATCCAGCAAGAATATTAAAAAGGGCAATAAGATATAGAGGATTTTAAATAGAAAAAAACAATGTACAAATTTTGTTAAAAAAGATTAAATACAAAAATTACTTCAAAATAGAATTGAAACTTACTAAAAGTGCAACTAAACCTAAAAAAGAAATGTTATTTGTGCAATAAGGTATAAAACAATTTATTAATCTAAAGGAGAAACGAAATGTAATAAATGACATAGAAGAAATGATAAACACAAAATATTATATAAAATGTGAGTTGTTACATAAATAACACAACTCACCCTGAAGGAAAAAGAAGAAAGAAAAACACCAATTCTAAAGAAACAAAATATCCCATGGTAGGCAAAGGTGCAATATTTAGAGTAAATTACATTGCAGACTTCCACCGAATCTATCTCACATTAGAAACCTAAAATCTGGAAAAAAGAAAAAAAAATAGGGAAGAAAGAAAAGAGTTCTATATTGCTGCAATGACATTATATTCCTTTTATGAGTGTGAACAAAAGGCAAAAGGATGATACTTGGCGTGGAAACCTCCAAATGTTTCTGATTGGAATCGTAAAGTAGATGGAGCTGATCACCACTCCCCATATCAATTGATTTCCCACCAAGTAATACAATCAATATGAGCCAAACAAGCAGTAAAGTGAAAACCTTTTCCCTTTGCAATTTTCCTTTCCATTGAATGAGTATCATGATGAAATGATAATCATTTTCTACCATCAAAAAGCGAACTCAATTCAGTTAGATATCCATACTAGAGAATTTTCTTTACATTGACTTACAAATGCACCTGCTAGCAGTTACATTATGTTTCCATAGATTCCTGTCTTACACGGGCACTCGCTTGCCTCTATAGCGATCAAACAGCTGCAAATGCACAGAAAATTAGCAGGATCAATTTGAAAATTTCAGCATATAAAAGCAAAGGGCTTCAATATCTAGAAAGTTTGGCACTTCATATTATCAATTAATACGTTCTCAACCATGACCTTATCTCTACCTAATTCTGATATACTTTCCACACATATCATAAATGACAAAGAAATAATAGCGACAGACATTAAGTTAAAAACAATTTTAGTATAAACGATAATGTTAATTATATTTCTTAACCTGGGTGTTATCCTTCTAATGGGATCGATAGAAAGAAACAGAAGAAGCATCACTCAACAATTTCTAGACAGATATATAGAACTAACAATTGATGTCAGATTGTTCATTATGTAGTCAGTTTTGCTCTTTATATCAACATTCACACTAATTGATGGAAAACAAGATTGATCAATCAATCAATCAACCAAAGTGACTAAAACTTTCTTGATAACTTTCATGAACACTAGCTATTGACATGTATATAACCCAGGCCGGTGAATGAGTAAATACTTTTGTGAAGACTTAAGATGACAGGCAAATTCATCACAAAAACATACCGATCGAATATATGGTTGTTCAACCAACCAACCAAGAACAGGAATCTTCTGTAAGAAAACGGCCAGTGTAGGCCAGAATCCACTGCGCAGCACAATTCATAATTAGCTTTAAGCATGTAAAATACTCAAACATAATAGAATTCTTTTAAATTTGCACTAAACCTGAATAGTATGATGAATCCGTAGGACTCAACAATCATGCCCAAAATAGGCCACCCGATTATGAGAATAAAGAACCCGACACCAAAAGAGATTGTCCCCTTGAAGAAGAGTAAAACGTGAGTGGGGAAAATTTACTAGGAAGGAAGCACGAGGCACCGAGTGAAAAGACTGATAAAATGTAAGAAGTTAACCTTGAAATTACTTCGTTTCATGAAAAATTGCATAGTGGACTTCAGCCCAATGGTTAGGGACACTCCAGAAACAAACAGGATCTGATTTGAGCATCAATACAGATAACAAGGCCTCAAAAAATATGTAATTAAGCAAAATCAAATAAGAAGCAACTTCTTAAACAAGTAATTTGTATATGAATCGTACGTTTCCCATGGCTAGCAATCCCTTGTCAAAGAAGAAGATAACCCCAAGGAATGAGAAAAATATACCAAAGCCAGTTAACCCTAATCCAACCTCTGTATCATGTGCCAATCACATACATTAAATATAGTAAGATAATAAAACTGCAAATAAGTTAAACAATAGGACAGTAGTAGATATCAAATATGTAATACAGAAAAATAATTAATGCACAGTTTCATCAAATGAATACTTATGCCAGTCACCGTGATACAACACCATAAAGACACTAATATATTTATTGAAAACTGTATAATGTTATTGTTAACGAAAACTAATAACATAATCCTAAAGATGTCTTCTTGTCCAAGAACCAGAAGAGAACCTGTATGATGTATTGGAATACCATTATTAACAGTGTTAAACACAATGCCATTATTGGTCAATCTCAATTAGCTTCAATTGGTGATGCCATTACTTTGAAATAACCAATTATAAGAAGAATAATATTTCAATAAAATTAGAAGCACAGTTGTGACTACTACTTTTCCACAATATTTCATTCTTATACATAAACATTAAAGATGCTAGATCACTTCAAAATCAGTAGGATATCATTATTCTTGATAAAAGAATGAAAATATCATATTCCACTTACTCTTTCGATCATTCATCTCAAAAGAAACCATTTTACCAACAACTCAGAAGATCAAGCACCTTGCCTTCGCTGAAACACACAATAAATAACCAAACTCTGTTAATAAATGAGTGTGAAATGTGAATCATATTCTCCATGGACAGATTTATTTAAAGAGCATACTACAGCACCACCACCATAGAAAATATTAAATCCAAAAAATGATGCTAGGACGACCAACTGCTAAAAGTTCAACACAGTTCAACTCTCATTGAACAAAACACATAAATTATAATATAAAGCTCAAGTTACCCAGCCACTAAAATATCAAATTTTTCAAAGGAAATAGATCACAAATATAAGGCTTCCTATGTCCATAGAAAAAGTACAGGCAACAATACAAGGAACAAAAGTTTAAGGTAGCAAGGAAACCCAATGTGTTCAGTAATATAAGTATAACTGTATAAGAGAAGGGAAACTACAATGACCCCATGAATTAGAAGACGTGCATTTAATTTAAAACCGTACAACCACAAATTCTAGTCATTCTGAAACTGAAAGGCCACATCCGTAAATCAACTTCAACAATGCATACCACTATATTCTTCTCTGATCCATAAACTAGAGTAGTTGAGTTTTTCCAATTTAGGAAAGAAATAAAAACCAAACATAAAATTTTGTTTGCATACATACTGAGTATGATCAAAGCTGGCAATACCAATCCAGGCTCAAAAGTTGAAAGTTATTCCCTTTACTCACATCACTCCTTAATCCACCCCAACAGGAGTTATATAATCAAAACTCATGACCTAGAAATTAGAATTGAAGTCTCGACAAAAACTAATACACTACTAAGCACTAAATTTATCAAACCATTTCAAAACACATATGATGTTCGCTAAGAGCGTCGGATAACGTATGGTTAAAAACACAGATTTTAAAAGAAAAACAAAAAATGGAATACACAAACACGTAAAAAACAAACGATTAGAAAGCTAAAATTACCAAACGCGAAATGATTTGTAGAAATACGTCAAATAGTCATTTTTTGTTGTACAGGAATATTTACTATCGTTTTCAAATTTCAAATCAATAAAATAAATTTCAGTAGAATAACAACTGAGAACACTGGCAGTAACCAGAGGCCAGGGATTGCAGTGCAATCGATCATTCTCCTCCACGGTAGTTAAGCACTTTAACAATGTTGATATTTCAAATATAACACACTGATGAAAATGTAGTTACGTAGTCCATGCTAATTGCTACGAAAGCAGGTGAAGGAAATCCTTCGAAATTGAATGCAAAATTGGAGCGAGAGATTTCGAGAAAACAAATGGAATTCGAAAAACGCGATTATCGAAAAGTTAAAGCCAAGTGAAGAGAACAGAAGCTGTGGGATCTCACATCTTTGGTTTCAGTAACGGAAAGAAATCGATCCAGAAGCATAAAGAGTAAACGTTAAGATGCAGGCAGAGCGAGAGACAGTGAGGTTACCGGCGACGGAACCTTGGCGTCGACGGAAATAGGAGGAAATGACCGCCGGAAGTGGTGGCAGTGTTGAACCAGAAAGATTCTCAAAATGCAAAATTTAAAATAGTTGAGAAAAAAAAAATTGAAATCCAACCATAGCAGTTCTAACCATGTATGGGTTTTAAAACGAAAGTTTCTTCATGCACCTACGTGCCTTTTTTCCCATTTTGTATTTTTTAGATAGATTACTATTTGCACTCCCTCTGATTTCCATGAACTATTTGCACCTCCTCGTTGGTTGACCTTGATCCTTTGAATCTTTCAAACACACCCCTCATTCTTCGTCCTAAAGTATATGATTCCATTCCACAGTGTATTTGGTTTGACAATTGTTGTTTCTCAATGTTGATAAGTGAATTAGTTGTTTTTGAGACATAAATTATTAGGTTAAGGAAATTATCACCAAAACCTATGCTTCCAAGTGTGTGAATGACAAGATCTATACGTAAAGAATCAGGAATTGATAACAAAATATTTTTTAAAAATAAAGAAATATAACATTTCAGTTATTTGATTTCTTTGTTATTGTCATTTTTTTGTGTGTAGCAAATTAATCATCAAAATTTTTTAAATTGTTTTTAATACTCTTAATCTATTATTAATTTTCAAAACAAAAAATTATTATAATATCAAACAAGTCAAAAAATAAAAAAAAATAAAACCATAGAATATACTAAACCATACATTACTTGTAATATATTTTACATTATCTTATAATAAATTTTCTTCTATTTTTTCATTATTAATTTTTTAAATTAATTAAAAAATAAATATAAAAATTAGTTGAGTATTCAATTCGTGATAAAAAAGTTTGATATGGATTTAATAGAAAGAACTTACGAAATTTTAAAAGTCATACAATTATAACATGAAATATTATGAATCATATAATTATAATATAAATATTAATACGGAGAGTTTGATGTAAATTTAATTAGAAAAACTTACGAAAATTTTAAGAGCCATGTCATTATAATATTAAATGTTAAAAATCATATAATTATGTATGAAATATTATGTGTGTTGAAAATTTGTAAGAATTGTGAAATTAAGAGATACTATATATGATAGATATAATTACATTATGAAATATTAAACGTGATATCATTATTATATGAAATATTACGAATCATATTAATATAATATGAAATATTATGAATACTTATAATTTTTAAAAATTACGAAAATTACGAAAATAAGAAAGATATGAAATATATGATAATATAATATATATATATATATATATATATATATAAATTTACAATATAAAATATTTATAATATCTAAATTAATTTATTAATTCTAAAATAATAACTAATTTATAAAATTAAAAAATATTTTTAATAACATAAATATTTTTTAAAAACTAGTTTAAATAAAAAAATATTTAATACACGTTTGTTCACTTTTTTATGCTAACAAAAAAACTATTATTATTATAATTATAAAATTAAATTAAATATGTTTTATATTTTTTTATAATTTATATTTATTTATTTTGCAAATACTTTTATAATTGAAAAGTGCTTAAATTTAAAAAATAATTAAATAAAAAGAATGATTTAGGTCAAATATACGGTTGCAAAATTAATAAAATAATAATTTAATTTTAAGAAGTTTTTATTCAAAATATAAAATTAAAAGATAAACAAGCGGTTATATTTTAGATAAACGGTGTTAATTTAAATTGAAAAAATTCAGAGATTTCGAAGAGAAAAGAATCGTGAAGAATCAGTAGCGGGTGAGGTCAAAGTTGTTGTGATTGGTCTAAACGGCGTTAGAGAATCACCAGACCAGTGCATGGGAAAGAAAAACTAAAACCCAGAAGAAATAAAAGAGTTACTCGTTATCCCTTTAGGACCCTCCAACACAACAACCACTTCAACCACGCCTCTCTCTCTTTCTCTCTCCTCTTCTCACGCACACAACACAAGTACCAAACACCAACACTTTCCTTCTGATCGATTATTCGATCCTCTTCCACAGGTGACTTCTTTTACAGTTTTCAATTCTTTAGTTATGTTTTCGAACTTTTCTCTTTCGTTTCCTCTTTTCTCATTCCGGTTTATCGATTATTGATATTAGCCTATTCACTCTCAAGTATGTATCATTGTTGAATTGAATTTCATGGATCTGGTTTTGTTTCTCACTGCTAGCATGAGTGTTGTGCATTTCACATTTTGTATGTTTGTTAATATTTCACCTTCCTATAACTGATTTTGTGCATGTACACTGATAGTAGAAGCTATAAGTAAACCTGATTTCCCAATTCATGTTTGTTGTTTCCGTTTTCGAGTGTGTTCTGTGGTCAACCTAATTTGGTGTCTGGAATTTGTGTTTGAAGTACAGCTTTCACTGAGTTGGGGTAAATTGAATCAGGCTTTGTTTTGGAAATATCATCACTCGTTGTTAATGGTTATAGCTGTTGACGACTGAAATTGGTATTAATTTTGTTTGATTGAACCCTAGCTAATGGTTATAGCTGTTGACGACTGAAATTGGTATTAATTTTGTTTGATTGAACCCTAGCGTTGAATTTCACTTTCAATGGGTACTTTTTTATAGTGTGGAGACCATAGTTATTTTTGTTGATCATCAGTGGTTCTTGCAACTTTTTTCTTTCTTTTTCTCTGTTACACCCGTTTCTTTGAACTGAGTTATTCATTTGATTTTTTATCTGTAGGTTTTATGTAGCTTGGGCTTTGTCAATATAGTAGAGATGGATAAAGTGTCTGTTCCTTCATCATGGGATCGTGCCCATCGCCTTTATGAGAAGGTACTTGTTTCTCTCTCTGTTTCTCTCATTCATTCACCCGGTAGACCATGTCAGTGTGTCACATGTAATCACTGAACAAGGAATCATCTGTGTAGATCTCTCAAAATTTGCAAATGTAAAGGAATCTGATCTTAATTAATTTAACTGCACTATCTTCATCTTCGTATAATGTATCTGCACATAGAAGTTACAGTTGTGGAAAGACGTGTCCACTGTTGATTGAGCTATTTAGATGTTATAGGTTTGGGATTCATTAATTGATGTTATTCTCCTTCCTCTAATGGAAAGATAACCCCACTTTGCAAGGTTGGTTTGATATCTTTAGGTTTGAATTTGTTTTGGAATTAATGATAGACCTTGTTATTAGTACTGTATAGTGTATATTACACAGCCAAGAACTGTTGCTTAGTGTTTTGGCTCTTTTATTTAAGCTGGGCTTTTGCAATTGGCATCCAGTATCACACTGGTTAGTAAGCACTTGTCGGGTTCTTGAAGGTTAAGTAACTGAATAAAATTAAGAACTCAACATGGAAAACCATGTAGAGTGCAGAACCAGAGATTATTTTTCTTACCAAGGCTTACTTTTTTTTTCTTGGATATGGTATGAGTCCAAAGCTATTTTTTAAAATTTCAATGTTTTCTCACTTAGAACCTTGAATTGGAGAATAAGCGAAGGAGATCAGCTCAGGCACAGGTTCCATCAGATCCAAATGCTTGGCAGCAGATACGTGAGAATTATGAAGCAATAATTCTCGAGGATCATGCCTTCTCGGAGAAGCATAACATTGAGTATGCTCTATGGCAATTGCACTATAAGCGGATTGAGGAATTGAGGGCATACTTTAATGCTGCTCATACTTCTGTAAGCTCAAAATCATCTCCTGGAGGGAAAGGTTCTGTTCGACCTGACCGGATAACTAAAATAAGGCTGCAATTTAAGACTTTTCTTTCAGAAGCAACTGGATTTTACCATGATCTTATTATGAATATTAGAGCTAAGTATGGACTTCCACTTGGTTACTTTGAGGACTCAGAAAATAAAATTGTAATGGAAAAGGATGAAAAGAAATCTTCTCAGATGAAGAAAGGTTTAATATCCTGTCACCGTTGTTTGATATACTTGGGTGATCTCGCTCGCTACAAAGGCTTATATGGTGGAAGCGACTCAAAAAAGCGTGAATATGCGGCAGCTTCTAGTTACTATCTACAAGCTGCAACTATTTGGCCTTCAAGTGGAAATCCCTATCATCAGGTTTTTGGCATTCCTGTCTCTGCTGCGTATTGGTTTTTTGTTGAATCATGATTCATAGCTATTGTATTCCATTTTGACATGTCTATTATTTTCAGCTTGCCTTGTTGGCTTCATATAATGAGGATGAGCTGACTACTGTTTATTGTTATTTTCGGAGTTTGGCTGTGGATAGTCCATTTTCAACTGCCAGGGATAATTTGATACTTGCATTTGAGAAGGTAATATGAATATGGGGTTGGTTTCGAAATTCTTGGATTCTTTCGTCTAGAAGTCTCAATTTTTTGAGACGTAAATTGTTCATTGATCTTGATGTGTTAAAGTTTGGTGTGTTTTTGTTTACTTTCAAACTGAAGTACAATAATGATGTTTCATGTTCTGTCTTTTCTACTACTTATACTGCTTGGTATTCAGAGCTGAATGCATTGAAAGTACAAGTTGTAAATTTCACTAGGGATGAGCAAAATACTAGTACTGAGCAACACAAATGAAGAACTGAATTAAACTATAAAAGTGGTTTGACTTCACTGAACTACATAACTATTCAAGCGACTTGCACTGAACCGTGTCACGGTTAAGATTGACCGAACTTAACAAATATACTCTGACCTGCTTGAACTACCCTAATAGTTTGAACTGTTTTGAGCATACATCTTATTTTTAAGCATATGTTTCAATTTCAGGAGTTACAGTTCAGTTTGAATAATTCAGTTTAAGTGTTGTTTAGTTTTTAAGAACTAAACTAAAAGTCAGTTCGGTTTCTTTAGTTACTGTTCTTTCAGGGCTAGTTTAGTTCAGTTCATTTTTTTGTAGCCCTAAATTCACATTGGTTTTCAAGTTGTTCGAGCATACATGAATAGAAAACTGCTACACAGCATACCTTTTCACATAAAGGAGTTCTGTTTATTTGCCATGATTGGTGAAGAATTAGCTCGAGCTTGATCATCTATTTATTTTCATACTTTGGGAGTGCTGTTGGCATTCTAACTATCTGTTTTACAATATAGAATCGCCAAAGTTACTCTAAGCTGTCTGGTGATGTTAAAGCACATGCAATCACTGGAATAGGAAAAGGGGAAGCGAAACTTGTGACCCGGGATACGGGTGTGGAAACCTGTTCTACAAAGGAGGGAGCATCCAATATACGGGAAACTTACAAATCTTTCTGCACATGCCTTGTCCGTCTTAATGGAATCTTATTCACGCGAACAAGGTACATATTATTAATGCATTCAGTCTACCTCACCATTCTGTGCACAATAAATTGTGAAAAATTATACTGACTTTTCTCTTTTTCTCATGTCATGATAGCCTTGAGACCTTCGCTGAAGTTCTATCTCGTGTAAGTGCTGGCCTGCATGAACTTCTATCATCAGGACAAGATGAAGAGCTGAAATTTGGCATAGATACTCTTGTGAACAAACTGGTCATTGTCAGAATTGTTTCCATGATCATATTTACAGTTCATAATGTGAAAAAGGAATCTGAAGGTCAAACGTATGCAGAAATTCTACAGCGTGCTGCTCTACTTCAGAATGCATTCACTGCAGCTTTCGAATTGATGAGTTTAGTAGTAGAGAAATGTATGCAGCTGCAGGATCCTCTTTCCAGTTATCTCTTACCAGGCATTTTGGTTTTTGTTGAGTGGTTGGCATGTTATCCAGATATTGCTGCTGGCAAGGACGAAGATAATGCGACAACTATTAGATCAAAATTTTGGAATCATTGTCTATCCTTCTTGAACAAGTTGCTTTCACTTTTGCCTATGTCAGAAGATGATGGAGAGGAAACTTGCTTTAATAACATGAGCTGGTATAAAGAAGGGGAAACGGAAAATCGGCTTGCTTTGTGGGAGGATTTTGAGTTAAGAGGATTTGTTCCACTTCTACCTGCACAAACCATCTTGGATTTTTCAAGGAAGAATTCCCTTGGAAGTGACAATGAAAAGGAAAGAAAAGCTCGGATTCAAAGGATTTTAGCTGCAGGAAAGGCTTTAGCAAACGTTATTAGAGTTGATCAGAAAATGATATATTTTGACTCAAAGGGAAAGAAATTTGTTGTTGGTGTTCAGCCTCAAATCTCAGATGATTTTGTTATTTCCTCCCTTTCAGACACACCTAGTGCAGACTACCATCATTATATTGAAGGAGAGGACGATGATGAGGTTATTGTTTTCAATCCTATAGTACCTGAGAAACAAGCTGATATGGTGGTTGCCTCATCATGGGCACCCCATGAAGGCTTAAAATCAGTTCCAACAGCTTCTGTAGGGGATATGAAATTTAATGAAAATTCTACTTCTAACCCTCTCAATGATCCGAATCATCAAAATTCTTTACCTGCTTCTGTCAATGCTATGGTTCCTCAACGACTACTACCAGTTCAACCACATTCTTTGAGGTGGTTAGAGGAGGAAATATCTCTTGCTAACAGTTTGAAAGGTCTTAGATTTTTGGAGAATGGGCACATGATGAAACCTGACCTACCATTTAAAGAAGTTGTGCCAATCTCTGACCGTCCTGCACTTGCAGTTCCTACCCAGCTATCTGTAAGAGCTGGTGCTAGTATGCTTTATGCTCATGATCTCTCAAAAGCTGGAGACTTTGGAAATTCATTCAAAGTTGATGCCAATGCGTCTGCTGAAACACTTACTGACAACTCTGTTGTGAGAACGCCATCCACCATGCAAGCTGGTTTTAAAAAATCTCCTATCAGTCGACCTTCTAGGCACCTTGGACCTCCTCCTGGATTCAGTCATGTTCCTCTTAAACATGGTATTGAACCCACTGGTCCAGATTCAATTGGTGGAAATTCAATTATGGATGATTACAGTTGGTTGGATGGATATCAGTTGCCTGTGTCAACCAAAGGTTTAGGTCCAAATGGTCCTCTCAGTTACTCTCAGTCAAATTCCCATCAAGTTGGTAACAATGGCTGGCATGATCATCGGACACTTGAGCTTTTAAAAGCACACCAAAATCAGCAGTTGCAGCCACAGGTTCTCACAAATGGAAATCAGCATCTTACTCCTCTGCCTGAGCAATTCCAAGGACAATCAATTTGGACAGGTCAACACTTCGTGTGATGTCGCTCCTCTGTGTGAGAATATTGGTGGTAAGCTTCACATTTGTTTTTTATTGCTAGGGTTTATTTATAACCAACCCCAAAACTTGGAAACCAGCTAAACAAAAAAAAAGAACTTAATTGAAAAAATGACTTCTTTTTTTTATTAGAATGGGTTAGATTTTGTAAACCGATTCAGTTCAAACCTTATACAGCTTATGCATATGTTTACTGTTTAAAATAAAGAAAACTTACTCATTTCAAACTGAAACGGATTGAATTTAAGTTTTAAATCAAGTCAATTGGATGATAAATCAAGAAAACCTAAGTCATTGGATTGGATGTCTTTTCTCTTTTAAAATCCGATATGTGAAGATCTATATTTATTTTGTTTGAAGGGTGTCTTTTTGTTTAATCATTTGGTTTGCTAACATCAATAGGTCCTTGAAGGATTATTAAATGTGCTGCATCCCTTTGCTACCCCGTCAAACTCCAGCGCTACTTCGTTGTCGTTGAATGTTGGAGTTTATCTGGCCTAGACATTTTGCGGGAGGTTGCTACTACAAAAGGTGGGTACCAACTTACTCTTTTGTGGTTACATAAAGATGGCCTAAACACAAATTGAAATTTGGATAATGTGTATGAAACATAAACCCTTCCTCTGATTTTTTCAAATTCCCATCTTATGTGTCTAGTTGTCTTGCTTCTGATTTAGCTTAGCCTCTATTACTATCTTCGTAAACTGTGTTGGGAATTTTAGGTATCAAGGCTGTATCTTCTTAACTGCTGATTGGCCATTTTGTGTTAACTGCGGAATCTACTCTGGCATAATTTGCTTGTAAATTATTGTAGAATTTGCTGAGCTCTAAAGTCCGGGTGGATGAAGATAAACATGCATCTTTAGGGTGGATAGAGGGTGATAAATAAAGTACAGTCATCTTGGAGCTTGTGTGTATCGTCTGGGATTTGGTGGTATGCTACTATGGTTTGTTCACTTCTCTGCACCTGAAAGAATTGATACTATCTAGCTGCCGGTGATACATGATTCTACCCGTTTTTGTTTCTAACTCGTCAAAGCTTCAGACTAGTTGGATATGAAGCGCTCCTCTAAGCTGGATAATGGGATATGAATATGATAATGACATTGTGAAGCATGCTTGAGTAAGTACAAGTGTTTAGTGGTTGCATCTTTGTTAAGGCTTTTATGTTTTTTCATAACCAGTGATGTACGATTTACTTTCTCCCTTTTACCTAGTCGGGGTTTTCTCGAACTTATAAATAAATAATCCCTTTTGGATTTTGGATTATGGATCGTGGATTGTGGATATCTTGATCCATTATTACCTGAAGTAAAAGTTCCATTGTCTCTTTTTATTTCCTGTTGCTGTGTTCACTTGCTTGTTCTTCAGAAGTAGCTTGGAGCATTTAGAAGTGGATTATGGATCATGGATGTCTCTCTTTTTTTTCTTCGGTTGTGGATCTTTTTTTGTAAAATTATTTTAAAGTCCCAAAGTTTAAAATAAGAGTTAATTGATTGTTAGAATTTAATTTTTTAGCTTAAAATATTAGAAAAGGAAGAGTTGAAATACTTGAGAAAAAGTGGGGAAGCCGGAAGTCAAATTTTTTTCAAAGCTTTTCTATGTTTGGCTCAAATTTTCTCTTCCAATTTGAAAAATGTAGGGCAAGTTTGAAACAATTTATGAAGCGATAACAAGAACTTTACATCTTCGGACGATATTGTAATTTTAATGTTTTTTCCATGCACTAACATATTTTAGGTGGTGCATTATTCATTGGTCAGTATTTGAAAAATAAAAAATTACAATGAATTCTTTTTATTACACAATGTTGGTGTCAATTTATTTAAAATTAAAAAAATCACAAGTGAGATTTATTAATGAAAACTTGATCTGATGGAAGAAGTGATCTTGGTGAGTAGGACGTAAGGGACTTAATCTTGCAAAACCATATACGCACCTAGATTGTAATTTATATCAGTTTCAATATTAGGAAGTTGTCACATTATATAACAACTAGTTTCAATAAATAATTAAAAAATATTTAAACTTGAAATTTGATATTATTTCAAACATGTAAAGAAATAAATATTTAGTAAAGCTACAAAAGAATGATAAAAAAATGTCATGAATATAAATGAGCAGTTTATCCTAATTAAATTTAAATATATTTATTCAATACAAGTAAATATAATAATTAAAGTGGGAATAACAAAAATTAAGATCACATTAAGTGAAAAAAAAATTATGTTTATTATAATGTTATTTTTTTAAAAAAATATGATTTAAGGACGTGGTTTCTGAAGCTTAACTTATCTATATAAAATATATGCATTTTGTTACATAAAGAAAGCATATTAACAAATTTATTTGTCTCTACTATTTTGATTGTGTTATTTTGCGTACTATTTAGAAAGAATCCCATTATCGCTGGTATTGATTTTGTATATATAATATGATGACATAGAACAATCCCAAGAATATAATTTTTTGGAAGTGGTAATTATGCATTATGCTTCACATAATTTGTAAAATTCATATATAAAATTAGATTAAAACCTTTATTGTAATAAAACATCGTTATATGATAACATTTTACAGTACTAAATTTTGCATAAAAAAAATATTAAAAAATGGCATTCAATACCAATTAATATCGTACGTATTACATCACATAAAATAAACAATGCAAACAAAAACACACACACACAAGAGGAGGCAAAACAATAGTTTCATGTCTCAAAAAAAGGAATAAAAACAGAAGAAATAAGATGTAATTCCTCCATTGGTTGCACTGTGACAACATTCAGTTGGCAAAATTACAACAGTGCAATAGATTGCAAATGTCTCGTATACGTTTGAATGCAAAAAAGAATTAACTAGCTGTTGGTAAAAAAATAAAAAAAAAAACTATATTTTCAGAGAAAACACAACATCATTTGTATTCATCACCATTCCTATTTGCTTAAACTAATCTATTTTGACAAGTATTTCTAGTCCTCATCACCATTTTTCTTCTTTCCATCAACTTCTGTTTACTGAATCCCATTCAGGTAAGTTTGCAGTAGCTTCATTCACCATTTTTACAAGCCGCACCTGAAAATCATTCTTGCAGTAAGTAACTATTAAATCACACTATGAAGAAGCTTCACTTAAAACACCACTAGTATCAAGGTTTAGCAGAGACTGTAAAATGAAATCACACTCAGAACTCCACCAAACACGTTAACAACCACAAATTCAAACCACAGAACCACACACACACACACATATATAGTGTGTGATTTTTCATTTTAAATAACAAAGTAGGATCTTATGGCATTTATGGTCCCTGAGTAACAGATTTTCATCCCAAGTGGAATCTCAAATTTAACATTTTTCCCTGCTTTTTTCAGGTGATGTTACCTATTTCAAATCATCAAGATCAAGAAAGAGCATAACAATTTACACTGAATGAAAAATAGCAACTTTCCAACATCAGCTCTTCACCAAGATGGCTATGATTAACAATTTCAAAGCAAAACACCCAGAAATTTTGAAACATGACTTACCACACTTTCAGGAACTCCTGGAGGTGGTAAGGGGAGGTTTTTCGGCGGAGGACCCATAAGATAAGATCTCTTGTCAAATCGCCATTCTCCAACCTTCCCATATGTCAGTTCCCCCTGGATGAAGAAACAAGGAGTGAGTAACTTACACATAGAACAATTAAGCATGCAAGACTAAAATTTTTCACATGGAAAAGGAATACTAACCATAGAAATATAGTTTATCTACCTTATTTTCACATCATAATACTCTGAAGTTAGGAGAAAAGAACTCACCTTTAAATTATAGTCACATCCATATGTATAATGGATGATGAATCTATCCTCAACCTTTAAGTCCCATGGTGGCTGAAACATTCCAACAATTCATGTCATGAACTTTTATATATGACTACCTCAAGTAAACAAATACAACACAACACACGCAATTCAAACCTGCAGCATAAAGTCTTTTCGCAGATTATGCTTTACACCATGCAATGCAGATGCCACTGCATAAGCATACCTTCACTCAGCAGAGAATCAAAGGAGCACAATGTTAGGGAAGGGTCCAGGAAAATTTATAAAATGAAAAGAATATAAGTAAATGATAACAAAATGAAAATAAATAAACACCATAAATCTTGAATTAGACTAGTATTACTCACATTTCAAGCACCCATCCAAAAGCTTTATCAGTCTCTGGATCGTCTTTCATTCTCAGTGAAACATTTACCCATGTGGGAGCTATATCCTCCATCAAAGACTGGTGATGAAAAAAAAAAAACTCAATGCCTTAAATGAAAGAATATGTTGCTTATGGGAAAATCAAGAAAATCTGATATTAGTTATGACAGTAACCATAACAGCTATAAGGGTAACAGAGTAACAAACAACTAATAACAATAACCATAACAGCACTGTATGCAAGCTATTAATTCAGACTTCACCTTCTTAATGATCACAGGAGAATTTCCAATTGGATCAATGTTAGTGACAGGACCCATTTCCTCAGGATAGAATTTCCTGAGTACTTTTTCATTTTGAGCTGGTTTTATGTAGAAAAACGGAAATGCGGCGGGTTGGGATCCATAAGCCAAATTAGGCAAGGGATTTACAAATATGTGGTCAGGTTCTGCCATCAGAATATATCTGCACCAATCATAAAATGCACTGCTACTTAGATTTCATTATTGGAGAGCAAAGAAATTGTAGAAAACCATAACTGTGACACTTACTCTTCTTGAATATCTGCTTTCTCTAGCCACTGAACGAAAGCCCATGGTCTATTTAGGACAATATAACCCTGCACCAAACATAAAAGGATGTAAATTTTTTATGACAGCATGAATTGATCGGAAAACCATAGAAAGATCACAATAATGGCTTTCATGATACAGTTGATAATTATCAATGGCTTGTAACTAGTGAGTTTAGAAACTAATCTAAGCTAAGAGAGTTCCTCAGCTGAAAAACATCAATAAATACTACCAGTACACATTGGCAATTTGGAATAATCACACAGTAAGATGCACAGTAAAGTGAGAAAAATACTCTTTAGCTCTAACATAACCTTGCTTAAAAAAATTAGTCACCAAGGAAGAGAGAGAGGAAGAAACTAAAATCACTAAGTTATTGTCTGTTTTATTCAAGGATGGAAACAAATTATTTCAGAAAAAAGGGAGGCAAAATAACTGCAACAGTTACTAGCAAACCTCATTTCTATTTCCCTTTTTTTCTCCATGTGCAAAAGCCTTCACTATTTGACAGGAACAATTCAATATGCAAGGAAAATGACATGTAGAGCCCACCAAGGTACATACAATGACATGTGGTTACAAAAAATATACACTCTTCTTTAAATGCACATTAAAAAATTACATATTTATCTTCCAACATTTCATTATGGACACGTGATTAGACCATAAATTTTCAAAAAAAATAGCAGCATATTATGATATTATATTTCTGCACTTCAGCTTCTGTTGCCCCCACTAAACAATTTTTTTCTTTTTTTTGCATCAGAACTTGAATAGTAGCAGAGCAACATACTTAGATATATATGCAGTTGAGTGTCGATCACCATCAGCAATCATGAGATTAATTTAGTCACAAGAACAAGAAAATGGAAATGGCTTTTCAAATCCAAAAACTAGAAACAATCATTATTACTACTACAATATAAGGCAAATTAAAGCCAGAAATAATCAGGTCTATAACAGTACAAGAAATATACAAGATATTCAACCAAAACCATGACACGATCCAATTTCACTCTAAACATATCTCATTGCAGTTTTATCAAATTCAGTCCCTTTAAAAACATAAACTCTTCTATGTATGATCAGGAGAACATTCAACAAGGTACCGAATAACGACCATTCTCTGAATTCTTTTAGACAGCTTATTTCACAATTAAATAGCAACAAATTAAAACATATTACTTTAGCCAGACTACCATCTCCTTTTTTCCACCTATTGCTCCCCTCACCCCAAAGTTGTAAAAGGAATAGGCTTATTCATTATGTCATGATTAGTAAATTTGGTATTAGGTCAGAAATTCACCAAAAAGAGACAAGTTTAGGTGAGCCAAAAAAACATACAATTCTACTGGGGAAACAGAAAAATATTTACCCTGTCCAAGCCCTCAGGAAGTGGATCAACTACAAAAGTAGGAATCTCATCCATTAACTGGTCTGGCCTACCAGAATGCAGTATCCGGGTGAACTTCCCCATTTCTGATCCATGCAAATCCTTCACTTTCTTATACCAATAGTACATAATCCGGCATTGCCATTGATTGTAAGCAGAATCGGTTGCAGTAAGGGCAACATGAAACTTTTCATTGGACCTCATCAATTTTCTATTCGAATGTTCCAACCCATCGGCCTTATGCTCCAAGATCATAGCTACCAAATTGTAAGTGGCAAAGAAAAACAAAAGCACCATAAGCAGAAAGAGCAGTGACTTGACCCGTCCGATGCTTTTCCTCATTTTCAAAATCTTGTCCAATTCCAATACGAATTTCCGAAATCCCCAGAAACAAACTCTTACAGATTAAATTAAAATTTAAAACTCACTGACACCACTGCGGTTCTTCAAAATTACAGCTATAATGCATAACTATAGTCAATAGAGATAAACACAATCCTTCAGTCATTTGCTCCACAAGAAAAATCTGCATCAAAACATAAAGTGGTTAATATGCCATGTAACTAAAATCCAATGCAATTTGAAACAAACCAAACCCAATAAAAAAAAATAAAAAAAAACTGCTACATAAACCCCAGGAACCTAAACCCAAAAAAGGGGACAAACGCATGGTAGAACGTGAACAATGACTCACGTCAACAGATCTGAACTTGCAATATATTCAGAGCATCCCAATGGGGGAAAATCCAACCTTGGATGAGAAAAGACGCAAAAGATTGAAACTTTGGAATAGAAAAGAGAAGGGTGGGAAATGTGTTAAAGGAAGGAAAGGAAGACAGTGGTGGGGTGAGGAAAAGGGATTTCTGGGGGGTTGACTTTTCAACGAGTGGTGCAACTAGGCAGCTCTAGAAAACGCGGAAATTTGAAGGTTGAAGAGACCGAGATGGTGAATCTAAGTGTGTATCATACGTCTGACTCCAAAATTGAAATCAAAATGAAAGTGAAAGAGATGAATGTGGTGAGAAAGCAGTGCAAAACACAACACTCAACACAAACATGAAAAAGAAAAAGAAGGAAAGTGAAGAAAGTTTAAGAAAGTCTGGTCATTGGGAAGGAATGGACGCAAATCCCGGTCAGACACATACCCATTTTGTCTCCATCTCAATGAATATTCAAAACCAGAACCACTCTGTCTTTATTCTATGTTACTATGTTGTTACTTTTTTTTTTTCTTTCGTTTTTTATTATTACAAAATGTTGTTTTTCTTTTGGTCATAATATTATTCACTTGAAAAAAAAATAGCAATTTAATTCGCACATTTAAGAGTATATCATGTTATGCATGATAGTTTATAGGACTTTCCTTATTGGAATAGGTTGATATAGAATGATCTTTAAAATTTTAGATTTCAAATAAGATATTAATTTTAAATAAATCTGCAATTATTTATATCATTAATAATTATTTTTTAAAATTTAAATAATTATTTATAATAAAAAATTATTTAAACAATAAAATAAATATATAATCAAATGTTAAAAGTTATTCTATAAAATTAATTAAAAAATATTGTATAATGTAATAATAATATTTTTTATTTAAATAATTATTCTAGTGATAGATCTCTTGTTTTAATAAGAAATAAAATGGACATCTGTTTTTACTAGTGAATAAAATGTTGTATATAAATATATATTAATAATAGTAAATAATAGGTTGATTAAAATGTGAGTCTATGGATTTTTTTCCATTAAAATAAAAATTAAGAAAATTATCTTCAAAATAATGTATCACAGCAGAATTAAAAAAAGTCAACGTTACATTGTGGTTTCATTGTATATTTAATGCCATTAAAACGATATTAAAGTGTTTGCATAGTATTTTTATTTCTTATGTGGTACAAGTATCCACGTTTTAATTTTTATATTTGTATAATTAACCTTAATATGACCATTTTCTTATATGGTAATCCTTATTGAAATAATTTGAATAGAATCAAATTTTATTTTATTTTTTTTACTCAATCTAATTAAACTGTGTTAGTTTTCTTATTTAGTAACCTAACACAGTGGGTGATTATGTTTCGGAAAAGTGAGTGAGTGTTTTTTGAGAAAATCTTTTCGAAGGTGGTTTAATGCGTTATGAAAAATAAAATCCGAAATGATAGGTGCAAGAATAAATTTGATGGATGCATGAAGTAACAGCCTCTATTGAAATGTTTGGTGAAGTGACCCAATAACACATTAAAACCGTGCCAAATCATACCTTTACGACTCTCAATTGTGGGCCACTTTGCAACCACACATGTCCGAAGTAAGGCCCAAAGTAACTATTTTGGATTCCAAAAAAATGAAATTTCTTTTTGCACCCAAATGATTTCCTCATGCATCTTTACATGGTGTAAAAGACCCGAGCATCCTTATTATATTATATCTTTCCACATCGTCCTTTCGATGTGTCTTTTTGCCGTTGTTTCATCGATGGTGTTTTTTTTTTTTTTTCTTTCCATTTATTAGCGTATACATAGGTGTTATTGTGTCTGTCGCATTCTTTAAATATAAATGATAATATCTTAGTAGGTAATAATAGTGTAATGTTATTAAGTTAATATATAAAATAAATTTATATTTATTAAAAATAAAGTGAAATGTTAAAAATAAAGTGAAATGAATAGAAAAATTAATTCTTGATGAATAAAAAAATAAAAAAAGATAAATTGATTTATAGAAAATAGGTAAAAATAACCATTAATTTTAAAAAATTAATAAATAATTATATTGTAAAGGGTAAAATTGGTATTATGAAATGTGGACACAAAAGAGAGAATCATCTTTATATATTACTAGCCTACACATAGACGCTGGTAATATATAAATAATAGTATGTTAGAGTGAAATGTTATTAAGTTAATATATAAAGTAAATTTATATTTATTAAAAATAAAGTGAAATGAATAGAGAAATTAATTGTTGATGAATAAGAAAAAAAAAGATAAATAGTTTTATAGACAACAAGTAAAAATAACTATTAATTTTTAAAATTTAATAAATAATTATATAATAAAGAGTATAATTGATATTATGAAATGTGGACACAAAAACAAAATCTCTTTATATATTGTTATAGATTATAGATATATAATTTATATGTTACTCTTACTCTTAGAAAATTTATCATGTCCTCTTGTAATGGAAGTCTTCATAATCTTGATATTGACTTTTGAATTCTGTAATTAGAAAGTAATTTTGAGATTATGTAGTTGGATAGTGATTTTTATTTTATTTTACAATACTAATATTTTTTGTCAAAAACAAAAAATTATATTGGATAATCATGAAAATATTTCTAAACTACATCAGAAAACCTTCTTTATGAAAAAAAAAATTCTGAATTATATACAGAAAGTGAATTTTTTACGATAGTTACAGAACTATCATAAAAAAAAATGTAAACTTTCTACATCTGTATCTATAATAGTTTAGAAATCAACATAAAAAATCTATTTTAAGTGTCATAAAAAGGGACTGTTATATTAAATTAAAATGTACAACTATCATGTATATTTATTTCTCGATTTAACCATAAATTAAAACTTACATATTCAAACCATGCTTATCAACTTTACCTACAATGTTTTAGTTCAATTAGTTTAAATTCTTTAACTTGTGCAAACCATAACATTCAGTACTAATTACTAAACATATTTATTTACACAAACAACCTCCAATCAAAGCTAAAAATTCATTCGAGTTTAATAATATAGAGAATTTTGATATGAGAATTATCTTTTAAATATCAATACTAAAACTTGCCAAAAATCAACCAAAATTTTTAATATCTAATCTCACAATCCTTCCTCGGTTAATATCAAATTAAAAAATCACCATATTCCTCCTTAAAGTTTTATTTTATAAAAACAATAAATTAACTTTCCTTTTACTCAACAAGAGTATTTATTCCAAGAGTTTACTGTATATAATTTTTTTATCAACAAAGAATAAATTTAATTAAAAAGAGCACTTGAGGCATATTTTAATCTTTATACAAAAAACATTGTTATATACATTAATGTTCTAGTGTAGCATTTTAGCTCCACCAAAATAAAAGATTCCACTTAAAACAAAACTATAAGAATCACCATTGTAATTCACCAACAAAGAGTAAAAGCGATATGTATGTCTCCCTAAGTATATGTCTGGCATATTCCTGCGTGATCAGCACAAGTCCAAAATCTTTTGCTTCATACCATTAGCAGCATTCCAATTTTAAAGACTCCATCGTTTCGAGTAGCTCCTTAATTTAGCTGTAACAGTCCCTCATTTACACTGCTTTACATTCTTCCGATGCAATAAACATATCAGTCACATCTTCATCTCATCCCATGTGTATTCCGAATAACAGTTTGGTATATAGTTTATTGTATGTGGTACTAAAAGAGTTGATGGATGATTTAAAGGGAAAAGGCAATAAAGAAAATGGAATGGTGAAAATGATAGACATCCCACGTGTAGAAAGCATAAAGAGTGAATGCAGAATGGATGGATAATAATGCAGTAAAATAAAAAGGAAGATTTAGAATATAGAATGGATAATGTTAGAAGGATATTTTGGCAGTGTTGTGGTTTGTTGAAGAATAAATGGGGATGAAGACAAAAGCAGTGGTGTCCCCTCTCATTTATTTTTAGCAATTGTGATGAACTACAATAACTACAATATCAAAACCATCGTACATCAATTATTCTGCATTTATGGGATCCTCCCAACACTCTGGGATTATCTTTCTGCCTCCATATGCCATGTACCATAATTTAATACACTTCAAATTCAACTAAGATTCAATTTTCTGATCATAGTATTCAAATATATTGTAATGAAATTTCATGACTTATCATAAGTCTGAAGATTTAGACAAGGAAAATATGGGTGAAAAATTATAGAAGAAATGATTTCTTGTATTGAAAATATTCTTAAAGAGGAGTTTTAGATAAGTGTGTCTCATTGATACCATAAAATAGGTATAAGAACTTAAGATATTTGTGGTTGGGAATTTTTATGTTCGAGGAAAAATACATCAATGTGTGAAATTCACCCTTAAGTGTTGGAAATCCCAACACTACAAGAAAATTATTAAATAGTAATCAATTTTAGTGACAAAAAATAATTTAGAGACTAATTTTCTAATTAAAGACTAATTTAAAGACTAAATCATTTGGAAGTCAAAACCTAGGTAATTGGTGTTAGTGACCGATTTAGAAATCAATTCATAATATGAACTAATTTTGTTACTAATTTAGAAACCAATTATAATTTTTTGAAATTATTTTAATTATCAATAATTTTTAGTTTATAAATTGGTCACTGATGACTAATTATTTTTTATCACTAAAATTGGTTATTATTCAAGAATTTTCTTATAATGAAATATAAGTCTAAGTCTTACAATATATAAAAATGAAAAAGTTTGACCCATAAACTTATTAATCATGTTAATTCCTTGTATGAATTGAAGTAGCTCTTCTAAATTCTTTTTTCAAAAACTTATTGATTAATACTTAATTTTGTGAATGTACACTCAAAAATCAACTAAAATATAATCATTTTACATTATATGAAAAAAAGGAGAAACCATCACCTACTTATATATCTTATATATTCAATTAATACAACATACATGTAATTTATTAAAAATTTTGTATAGGTTGATTTAATGTGTATAAATAAAAAAGTTAATATAAATATTTTTTGTGGATACAAACCATATCTTAGAACTTATTGTTTTATCAATTATTGGATCACTATTGAATCAATTATTCATATTTATTCCCTCATTCAAGATATATATGACTCAATGTATATTAAAAATTTCACATCAATTAAAAATAAAAATAATTTACAATATATAAATAAATACAAATATTATCTTATAAATTAATTTTATAAGATTGATTTAAGAGTAATGTACACTTCTAAGTTTACTTTTATATCCTTATGCACAATATCCATTGTATTTCAATAGTTGTGCAGGATGTCAGATGGGTATTGCATATTTTCTTTAACTTATTTTCTTCGGAAGTATTTTTTTTCTACCAAGCGGAGGAAAATTACTTTAAATGCGATTTTTGTAGTCCTTATGTAAATGAAAAATAACCATCATAAATAATAGCTCGTGATTAAATAATAATGAAACTTTTTAAACTATTAGCATATTTTAATTACATTCTTTTCTAACCCATGAAACAAAATATATTTTACAATGCTTAGAATCTTAAAATACAGTTTTAAATAATTCTACATGTACGAACTGGCCGAAGAGTGTCGACCATATCATGAGTTTGATTTCTGTGGATAGATTTTTATCAACAAGGCATCTAAAAAGTAGTAATATTTGACCTAAACATAAGAAAGTTTTATGAAAGGCACGTGCTTTGAATTTAATTTAATCTAAAAAATATTTATTTGATCGATTTTAAAGGAAGAGATTGAAAAAAGAAAGTGTTTGTGCCAATTATTTTTGTTGCACATGTATGCATTAGATTTGGTTAGTTGAACTATATATATATAGATTTTAGACCCACACCACAAAGATAATAGATTTTTAAGATGAGGCTCTTTTATTGCCACGCGTCCAACCTTTTCACTTCAATCTTCCACCGTATCCAACACCACGCGCGCGCGTCACTGCACCTTCTTTGTCTTCTTCTCTTGCCCTAATTGCACACGTAAAAATAATGGAGAACAATAGATTTTGTTTTTGCACCTTCTTTTCCCCAACACCATCATCATCGACCACTGGTTTCTTACTATACACAACGTGTTTTTGCATGTGCCACTGCTTCCACAACAATCGTGTTTCGCAAACTCTCTCCATTTTGCAACCCAACAACGTTGCTGCTGTCTCTTCATTGATCCCTTGTTTTCACCATGTTACAAGGAGCAATGTTTTTCTTTTTATTCTATTATTTTGAATTTACAAAATTCAACTTGCCAAACAAAATACAAACTCCAACACCATGATGATGATGCTTCGAGTGTGCCAACCACTCAGGATGGTAAATGAAAGGGAAAAAGAATAGAAATTTCTTGACATTTTTTTTATATTGTTGCTAAAAATAAGTGTGAAGGACGATTTTCTTTTTCTTGTTCTTTAATTTTGTAAACAAAAAGTAATAATCATTGACACAATAATAACCTAAATAAAAAAAAAAGTCATATGTACTAACAAACTATTGTGGTATATAAAGTGAATGATCATAACGTAAAATCCAATTATAATCGTAGATAATTAAAATTTAATTAATTAATGAACAAATTATTAATCAATTATAATTTTTTATTATAATAATGATTATTTTAACAATTAATAATTTTTAATTTTGTAAATTTAAATTTAAATTGGTTATTACTGTAAATAGCTATTTTTTTTTTCTAAAATTAGTTTCTAAATGAAGATTTTCTTGTAATGTTTGTAATGTGTGGGCTCATCATTATTTTGCTATTACATCATTGATGAGCTGACGTAGCATTTTTTCCATCACCACTGTCACAAGAGCTCTGACTTCACTCCTCCTCCTTCTCTTCTTCTTCACACTCATCTCCACTTGATTTATAAAAAAAAATCATTCGACTTGACGAAAATTTTTTCCACTCATTTTACTACAAAATTTACTCATGAAAAAATTTGTTGAAAAAAATAATTATAAATTACAAATAAATTTTACCGATGAATTCTAAGACATTATTATTGAAGAATTTTATTGATTAATTTTACACAAATTGATAAAACTCAGTTAACAATTTATCGTTATTTTATTAACAAAGTTTATCGATAGACAAATATGTCAGTAATAAAAATTTTAAAATAAATGAAACTTATAGATGAATATATACGTCATATGTAAATTTACTAAGAAATATTACTAATTGATTCATTACTTATAGATATTTTTATCAATAATTTAAAATTCTAAAATTTATTGATAAATTTAACCTAATTGTCAAATTTATTTTCATCAATAAAAATTCATCGCTAATTAAAAAAAATCTTAAATGATATATATATATATATATATATATATATATATAAAGAAAATAAAAAAAATCATTAAAATAGTTAAATATAATAAATGTTTACTCGACTATCTATTACAGTCGACAATCTCTAGGAAAGAGTACTGTCACCTTCTATCATACCCTTCCATCACATCCATCCATTACACCTTATTATCAAATACTCTAACATTTTAACTTAGTTCTTTAATAGATTGTCCGCTACACATAATTTAGAGTTAATTTTTTTCAATTTTTTTTTTAATTTATTATGTGTTGTTCTTCTTCAAGAAAAAATCTTACACTTTTTTTTTAAACCGTCTGTTGTAAACCATATTTAAAATGTAATTTATGCGTGATTTGGCTTTTTAGAAACTTACTTAAAAGCCCTTATGCACACCGAAGGCACCTAGACGCAGTACCATGAGTTTCCTTTTTTCTTTCGATCACATATATCTTGATAAAGGCCCTTAGCTTTTTATGTTTTCACTCTTTAGTTTAAGACGTCATAGTCGTTCTTTCACATTTAAGTATTCTGATATATATAATTGGAGATGATCTCGATTATTATATAATACAACAACTCTAAATAAATAATAAATAATAATAATAATAAAGAAATAAGTATATTGGAATAAATTAATGAATTAAAAATAAATAAACTTAACTTTATTTTTTCATTTATTTTCAACTAAATAACTTGTTTTGTCTATTTATATTCTTCTTTTCGTTTTTTTATCATTTTTTCCGAGGATTAGAGATTTTGATATGGTGATCATCGAATTATCATTAATTATAAGACTACTAGCTTATTCACTCTGGTAATCTGAAAACATTTTCCTGAACAACGTTGTTTTTTTCATCTTTCAGATTTCCATTTCTAAATTCAGACTTTTGGAATATTTATACAAAAGAAAAACCCATTACAGGATCATAAGATCCCCACAAAATATGCAATTATTATTCTTGGACAAACTACTGATTAATGTCTTTCATTAAGAATACACCACATGTCATCGATGTCCTATCTTGATTTTGATACTTTAACGAATTTCATTTTCTAATTTTCCTTTTTTCAATTTTTTTTTTTTGACTCTTTCCTTAAACATAACATCTGAGAAAATCTCCGTTCAACTTTTCCTATGCCATCCATTTTTCTGATGTGTTTTTCTAAATGAAAGCTTAACTTAAGAGTTCATGACTGAAAAGCTTTTGCTCGAATTCAAAAACATTACATTAAAACCTGACTAATTTTTCATACACAATAAATTTTATAATTTAATCAATTGATATAAAATTCTAACAAAACTATTGCATGAAAATAAAGAGTTCTTTTAAACTAATTTTAATAAATTTTACAAGAAACTTTTTCAAACGTATAAAACATTACATAGCAAGAGTTTCATGAAATGCTAGTTGACACACAATCATTGAATGAGGCAAATTAATGGCTATACTAATTATGTATATATGGTAAATAGAAATATAAAAATTGAATTATGCATATGTTTTAATGATAATTACACTCCTTTTGATCATTTGAACAAAATTGAATGTTTTCATTCCTCGTACAAACTATAAACACGTACGTACGGAAGGTTCATACATATGCATGCATGTATAAGTTGGATACTTGGTCTTCTACACTTCATAATATATTATCGTACCCTGCATCGATTTTTTTCCTACTAATAGTATTACTAGGTAGCTTGTGGCCCATTTTTTCCATAGCTTATATAACCATGGCCACACTTGGGTATTAAATGAATCAAAATAATTGATTCAACATATTTTTTATAATATTACAATAAAAATACTACATAAAAATTATAGTGTTATACTATATAATCTGACAAATAAATAAATTAAATATGTAAATTATCGTTAACAATAGTAAATAATTATAATATTAAATTTATGAAAAAATGATAAAAATAATAATAAAAGATTGTTAATAAATTATGAGTCAATCCACTTTTAACTTATGTTAAAATCGTTTTATCTAATTCAATTTTAATCCATAATGAATAAGATTGATTCACAAATTTGATATCACTTTAACCTATCAAGACACACTAGACTTGTGTTAAATCTTGAGGATGATGTGAATTTATACTTTTTAGGATCATTAGAATATATTTTTATGCTCAAAATGAATGTTTTTAGGCCATGTGTTCTTAAAACTAGTAAAGATAGTTATTATGAATAATAATAATAATAATAATAATAATAATAATAATAATAATAATTTATTAAAACAATAATATATTTGTATTACTAGTTAGGGGATAAAATTAACGATATCCAATAGAGACAGGATTTTTAATTGAAATTAATAACTAAGTAAGTTTTAATTTTAGAGAGAGTAATGGAAAAATTAGAAGCCTTATACTCCTTAGTTATCATTACGCTGCATCTACAAATAAAAAAGTACGTATAAATATTAATACTAAATATGTGTTTAGGCTTAAGTAATGACTTAAATCTCTTCATGATTCGACCGAAATATGAGTGGAATTATTTATATAAAGCTAAATCTGGATTTTTCAAAGGGTAATAAGAGAGCAAAGCCATGTTAATTTTCGTAATTGACGTAATAATAGATTTATCTTATTTAATTATGTAAAAGTAAATTACAAACTAAAATGTGTATAAAATTTATATTAAGAGATTTACAAGTCGAAACACATGCGTTAATTTTTTTAATATAATTAAACAATAAATTGTTTTTTATTAAAAATAATTATAAAAAAATTATAAATTTTATTATTAAATAAATTTTTATCGTAAATAGTTTTTAAAATTTTAAAAAATAGTTTTTAAAATGATAAAATATTTATTTTATAATATACAATAGTTAAATTTATATTAACGGTTATTATAAAAGGTAAAAATATAAATGTAATTATTTTAGTTTAAAATAACAGTTACTTAAAAGGTGAAATGTACATAAAAAAATAATCATCTTTATATATAGTAATAAATGTTATTATACATTTTACCTCCCATGTAAATATAACAACTTCTTTATTGGGACTGTGTTTTTCCTACCCAAGTGACCCCTTTTTTTCTTTGAATCTTGGATAGAAATTTGGAAACAAGATAATTCTTACCATTGTCTTTCTTTGAAGTACTCATTGATGACCATTAAAAGAACAAGCAACAAAATCGTTGTAGCACAAAGTAAGAAACCTGAAATCATAAATAGAACTGTAAACAGAATCATAATAAAGAACAGAGTGCTCGAAACTACAAACAAAATGACGAACAAAAATAACGAATCGAGATCATAAACAAAAACAATGAATAAGGCCATACCAGGAACACCACAAAATCAGGAAGAAGAACTATGAAACTAGGAAATCTTGAAGAAAGACAAAAAAAAAGTCATGCTTTAAAAGAAAAGTTGAAGCAAGTTTGTGTGGTTGTATTTTATATAATTTTATTATATAAAATTATTATTCCCTATTATTGTGGATTAACATTAATTAATAAATTATATTATTTGTAAATATCAATTATATTGCACAATTGTTATTAATTTATAAATAATATATATTGGGTTTCTGATGAATGATCTGTGATGGGTTGGATTGTTCAATGAACGGTCTGTGATGAACTTAAGTATTCAGAAACTTGTTGAGAGGTCTCTGGTCTCTGCTAGTGAGGATATAAAATTGATATCCTATTAGTTAATTTTTATGAGACGACGTAACAACACATTTGAACGATACGTTATAAGATAACCTCCTACCAGAAAAGAGAGCAGTATCGTCTCACACTATGAAGACAATTTTTTTATCTTTCGTTGATTCTATTTGGAAAATCAGGTATCACTTTTCATCTATATTGTGTTCCTAATTATTGATCAGGTATGTATTCTACTACTGTATTAGGAATTGCTTTTAATATTTGAGAATGATTTATTATATTGATGGTTTGATAGACACCTTTTTAGAAAAGTAATTTTCTAAAAAGTACTTTCTATCGAAGTTATGTGGAAAAAAAAAAAGTAAGTCCTAACTATACTGAGGTAAGTTAGAATGTAAACATAACTTAAATATATGGCAAAAAATTTTAAAATCCAATCTCATAATTGAAATTAACCACTACACTTTTGAACCAAGATTCCTTCTTTGGAATATATACCTTATTCAAAACATCTTTCCTATAATTTTGATTACTCACTCGCATTTACCCGAACCCTAATTATTTGTGCCTTAGAGTGTTCATATAAATACATTTCCATCGTTGTTCACCAAGGGATCCACTCCCTCATTGCACGATGCATTTCTTCCATGTACCCAACATGTAGGGTTTTGGCAACTTCTAATAATTTACAATACAAATTCAAGTTTGTCCAACCTTTAATTGCCACAATTCAACAATCGTCACTAATCAAAATAGGTTCAATTCTTACAAATAATAAATTACTTTACTTAGGTTTTCTCGATTCATCCTATGTTGAATATAAAATTAAAACAAAAAAAGTGTCTTTAAGTGATAACATAAATTGTACATATGCAAGTTCAATTATACAAATGAGAGCACAAATCATGTGAAGAAACATATAATAGAAGCTTGTAGATGAAGAATCGCATTGATTAAACATTAGAACAAAGTTGTTTAAATTATCTCTTAGAAAAGAAGATTTAAGAAAAAGCTAAAAAATTGAAGAAGCACGTCGGGTAACATGGAACCATGAAGGCGTAGACATTGGCACTTCGCAAGTTGTCTTTCTTGCAAAACTAGTTTGCTTTTGTTTTTCTCTCCTTCGTACAAACCCCAAAGAAGAAGAGAAAGAAGAAAGTTTCAAAAACCACGAAACACAAAAGCGCGTGAGTCTAGTTCTCTGTCGAAACCAAACCAAACCAAACATCCCCATAAAATCCCAAACACATTCATATTCATATCCATTCTCATATTTTCTCACACTCTCTCTCTCTCTCTCTCTTTTCTCTCACTTCCGAGTAGCCATGTCCCGTCATCGACGCCAACCCTCCCAAGCCCTTCCGCCGGAAATTTTCGCCGGCGACGACATCACGAAGCCCTTTGACTTCACACACGCCGTCGCCGAGCAAGCCGGAGCGGCCGCGGCCGCCACCGCCGCCGCTTCTCTTTCCCAAGCCTCACGCATTTCGACCCACCAAGAGATCAAAGATTCCCCTCACGCCGCCGTTTCTCCGACCAAGAATAAGCCGGCGGCGCCGCCCAAGTCGGCTTGAACCGCCCAAGTCGGCTTGAACCGCCGTGTGCATCATGAGGCTGCTCCTGCTGCATTTTATGTCTGTCACTTTTTTTTTTTTCTTTTTCTTTGTTTTTTGGTTTGAAATAATTGTTAAGATGTCAGCGGAGAAAAAGCTCAAGGCAATGTAACATGGTCTTCTTCTTCTTCTTTAAACTTTTTGTTAGAACTTGGAATATGAGGTTTTGTTATGAATCTTGATGTGCCTGTTTCTCTTGGAAGGTTCTTTGAAGAATATTTCGGATTTAGAAATAGGTTTTATATATACTCATCTCCCGAGGTTTATCCTTATCTTTCTTTATACATTCTTTTAATAGCTATATTTAATTATGATTAAAATTCATTAAAAATTATAACTATGATTCTCACTAAAAAATATCTGGAGTAAATTATTTTAGAAGGAGCAGCAATTCTCTCTATAAAATAAAATACATGTGTGAAAGCTAGAGGTTCGGATCTGGAGCTTTTCTTATTATTATTTTTTAATTCCTCCCTACTAATCCACACTTCATATATTGTAACTCTCTTCAGAATATACATAAAAATTGTTTTATTATTTTGTAAATCAAAGTATTTTTTAGATAATTTCATCACTCACTCACATCGCTTTTGGGTATAATTTTATGTTGTAATAAGATCTGTGTTGAGTGTTGAAGCTGGATGTACTATGCACATATCTCTTTAAGTTGTTAATTTTCAGGTATAATTTTTATTGAGAAAATTAGTAACAGATGAAGCCTGGGCCCTAAAAAATATAATGTTAAATTATATGTATATATTTTAGTAAAATATTGCACCATTATAATTAGTGATGATGAGTGTGTTTGTTTATTTTTGCACCACAGCACAATACATGATGGACTAGGTTGTGGAAAAGAATTCTACAAATCTTGGTCCCAAAATAAATAAAACTTTAAATAGAATAAATTGTTTCTTAATATGGTAATCTTATTGGATAATACAAATTCACAGTAGATATATAAAAGTGAATGTAAAACTAACTTAACAAGTTATTTTTTTTTAAATTAACTTAAACTTAAAGGTCTACTTTTAATAGCACTAAAGAAGCCAATAAAAAAATCAGTTTAAAAATGTTTTTTTAATTTAACTAAAAAATTATTAAAATTGATTGATTTTTAAAGAATAAAAAGTGAACCAATCCAAGTTGTTTGTTTTAATTTAATTCGCTTTTGTAAACAACTTATTTGAGACCAGAGTTAAAAGTTCTAATTAAAATCAAGTTAAAGAGACTTTGATTAAAATCAATTTCAAAATATGAAAACCAAGTTAATGAAATAGTGTTCGAAGATCATATTAATTACTCACATATTATAGTTTAATTTTTTTTATAAGTTAAAATTAACTTATATATAAATAAAAAAATATGTACAAGAATTTAAAATTTATATTTTCAATTAAGTCTTTAACTTTATTAAGAATAATAAAAAAATATGTTGCTTTTGTGTCACACCATGACTAAATATACATAAGATACATCAAGAACATATGTATTACGTCATTAGATTCTTAACAACGTCTTTTTCAAGTGGAAGTGATTATATTACAATGCTTAAAACATGGATGCAATAACAAAAACTTAGAAAAGTGGGACAAAATGCACGGTTAACTATATTATAAGTTAAAGTTAATGTAATTGATAATAATGGAATTAGAATGAAAGAAACATTTGAATATAAAATTTTAATGTTTTAATCATATTCATTCAACAAAACATATTATACTTAGTTACATTATATGATAAATTATATATTATCAACAAAAGTATCGTATTTAATTTTACAAAATAAATTAAGTTACTTTAATATATTTTTATCTTATATGTACATTATCTATAGGGGTTAAATATGTTTTTGATTCCCTAATTTTCAGTGAAAATTGTAATTAGTCCCTCTAAAAAACTTTGGCCAAATTTAGTGCTCCAACTTTACAAATGTTTGGATTTAGTTCTTTTAACAAAATTTTGTTAAGTTTATTTCACATCTCGAATATGTTTCTAAGACAGTTTCTTAACTAACATTGAAGCAGAGATGTGTCAAGCGGGTTAAACAACTCAAATATTCTCATACAACATGTTTAAAATGTTAATAAACTTTAAAAAAAATTGTTAAAAAGACTCAATCCATACATTTTTAAAGTTAGAAAACTAAATTAGACCAAAGTTTTAAAAAAGAACTAATTTCAATTTTCAGTAAAAATTAAGGGAAAAAACATATTTAATTCTTATCTATATTCTTATACTATTACATAAAGAAAATTATCTCTTTTGATGTACACTTTTACGGTTTCCGTATTTATCCTTTAAAGTGACCATTTCTTTTTTAATTTGACCGTTTTATTTCCTAAAATTTAAATATTTTTTAAAACTAAAATAACTATTATAATAAAATACAATAAAATATAAAAATTATTTAAACTTACTTGTATACAAATAATAATAATTTTTGTTGCAAAAAGAAAAAATCACACATATACATGTGTTTTGACTAATTACATGTTAAGGTAATTAAAGTAGAGATATAATGTACAGTAGCCAATTATTTATTTAATAAAATATATTTAGTATCAAATTTCGAAATGTTAATTTACTTAACTAAAAATTATATTTAATAATATATAATAAATTGAGTATTATGAATATAACTATGGTTTTAATAAATGTGTTTATTTGATAATCTAACTCATCCATCAATTCTAATTAGATTGGCTGGAGTTCATTTATGATTAAATAATTCTTTTTGACACAATCGAAACTACTGCACTCTTACTCAAGTTGAATGATGAACATCGGTGGAACTTAAACGTGACATATTCCTCCCAAATTTTTAAATTTTAAATTTTATATATTTTAAAATTATATTTATATATTTATATATTATTTATTAAGTTTTGGAAAGTTTTACACCATTTTATTTATATATACATTATTTATTTATATATTTTTATTGTCTAAAAAATAGAATAAAAATCAATTTGATAGACATTGGTTAATTAAAGACATTAGAGTTTCGACTCGCCATAAAATTATTTCTCAGTAAGTCATCAAGAAAGTATGAAAGTAGAAAAAAAGATAAAGAGATAAATCGGAAAATAGAGAGATTAAAGAATACATTATCACAATATTTCTCATAAATCATGAATCAAGATTAGTATTTTATTATGATTTACATATCTTAAATTTATGATTGTGCTATTACAATGTTTGACCAAAATTAAGTTTTCTCCGGATTAGTATGAATCCTAATTATGATATTAGGGATTCTTTCTTTTATGAAATTGACATGAACCCTAATTATACTTTTATCCACATTAGTATAATCCTAAATTATGAAATTTAGGAATTTTGTATTTTCTGTTGTATATGATAAAATTTGTAAAATTTTATGAATATATATTGGGCTGCATTACGAATTCCGCTGCAAATAATAAATTAGTTGATAGCCTTAAATTGTAATAAAAATTAGAATATCCATGTTGTGTGAATTCATTAAATTAGAAATATAATAAATTAAAATGCATATAATTGTATGAAAAGGGTTTAAGGAAAGGAAATGAAGAATTTTTTTTGGTACTCCTAAATTTTTTTGTCTAAGTTTGTGATGATGAGTATAGATGATCCAGATCTAATCTAATGCTCACTCTTATACTTATATTATAAACAATTGGATTACATTTTTTTTTTTCATGTCTTGAATTAATTTGGAGAGACTTGGTATGACTTCACTTATATACTTACATTGAAGCATTGAATTAATTTATGTAAAGAATGTGGTTTTTTAGTTAGATAATTAAAAATCACAACTTTTATACAAAAAGAGAAAAGAATATTATTAAACATTTTTGTCATGTATATTGTAGTTAAAAGTATTTGATAGTGATAAAATTGCGTGATAGAGATGTTTTATCGTCAAATTTTAATATTTCAATCACATTCATCAATTAAAAATATTATATATAAAAATGAATCGATAACTTTAAAAATAGTGAAAAAAAAATCTTAAATCTTTATACCTTTTACACAATACATTAAATATTATTAATGTTTCAATTTCAAGTTCATTTAGACAACAATGTTAAAATCAATCACATTATGTGAATGTTGTTTCTTTTGGAGTCACTAATTTGTGTCACAATTTTGTTATACAAAGATATTTCAAAGAATTGATGAAATGATGCATATTTAAATTATATTTGACTCAACTCTTAAACAATGTAGAACTATTATATGATAAAAGATGATTGATATTAATGAGATCGAATGGAATAGATCTTCTATTCTAAAATTTCAACATCTAAATCACATTTATTGAATTACAAAATTATAATTGATTATATATAATAAATTGAATATTATTAACAAAAGTATTCTGATATATATATATATATATATATATATATATATATATATATATATATATATATATATTATTTTTGGTGCTTTCATATTTTTTAATATAATTTTCGTATATAAAAATATTATAGTTTAACCATACATATTTAATGTTTCAACTATTTTTATCCTGAGTACAATTATCAAGTTTGTGTAGAGTGAGAGGGCTTTGTCCTCTATCTTTTTTTGACATACATATAAGTTTTTCCTTTTTAATTTAGTAATTTTTGTATTTTTTGCTTTCCAAAATTTGTGTACAATTATTTTGGCACTTAAACACATTTTCTGAATATCCATGTATATTAAATAAGACAATAATATACATGTTCCTTCATTTTATGTACTCCTATTAAAATTTATATAACTTTTGTTGTGTCTTTATACGTGTCTCAAATGTTGATCAATATTTTGAGTCTTCAAAAATATTTTTTTCATTAAATATTAAGGTGATACTTAAAATAAGTATAAGAAATATTGTTGGCGTTACAAATATTTATTAGTCTCACCCATCTGATTTAAAAAAAATTTATCAGAAAGAACTTTTAAAAATATTGAAAATAGTCATGTTAAATCATGTGCGTTATACGTTAAGACGATTATAAATATTAATTATTGTCATTAATCTAATTTAATAAATATTAATGGAGAACTCCTAAAAATATTTTTTAAAATATGTACGTTATAGGTTAAGATAACGATGAAACTAAGAAATGATTTATTGTAAATTTTTTTATTTCAATCATATCTTTTATATATATTACTTTGTATATATCACTTATACTCACTGTCATTATTATTATTACCATCATTATTACTGTATTCTTATTAATACTATCACTTTTATTGTGTTATCTTTATTGTACACATATAATTAAGGTTAATAGAAACATCCCATTATATATGTTATAATAAAGATAACAATGAAAGTAATAATATTAATAAGAATACAGTAATAATGATGGTAATAATAATGACAGTGAGTATTAGTGATATATACAAAGTAATATATATATATATTCCTCAAAACACTATTTTAAATTTTTTAATTCACCAAAATTGTTTAAAACTTTTAACTTCATAAAAGTTTTCTATCAAACTCACCCAACTATCATAACCTTCATCTCTATTTTTACCATCTTTCTTATAATCTCTCTATTTCTATTTTGTCATTATCATTATTATTTTTATTATTGTCATCATATTTATTATCATCATTGTATAATTACACCATAACATATTAATATTTGGTTTATCATGACACAAACCTAACGTATTAAATAAATATATATATATATATATATATATATATATATATATATATATATATATATATATATATATATATATTAATACTCATTACTTTTTGTGCTTTCACATTTATTTACCTGATTTTTGTATAAAAAATATCATAGTTTAACAATACATATGTAATATTTCAACTAATTTGATCTTGATTACAATTATCAAGTTTGTAGAGTGAGAGGGCTTTGGTCCCCTAACTTTTTTTCACATGCATATAAATTAGTATGTTTAATTACTCTTTTGATCGCTATTTTTTTTTTAAAATGTCAAGTTGGTCATCTAATTTTTTTATTTTCAATTTGGTTTCGATTTTTAAAAAATTGATGCAATGTGATCCTTTTTACTAAATTTCTTGTAAAGGACAAAGGATTTTTACATTAAGATTGAAGTTGTTAATAATGATGATTTGTTTTATTGATGTTATTAACATAATCATAATATAAATTTTGATTAAAAAAATCATTGATTCATTTCAAGATATTTAACGAAAATGATAAAATTGCACCAATTTTTTTAAAATCAAGACCAAATTAAAACTTAAAAAAAAAACTAAAGGAACAACTTGACATGTTTGGACAAAATCAAGAATCAAAAGAGTAATTAAACCAAATTAATATATATATATATATATATATATATATATATATATAAATTTTTTTAAATTATATATTTTTTTCCTTTCCAAAATATGTGCATTTATTTTGACACTTAAAAATATTTTCTGAATATATATTACGTTAAATAAGACACAAATATATATGCTCCTTCATTTTATATACACCAATTAAAATGTATATAACTTTTGTTATCTCTTTATATGTATGTGTCTCAAGTGTTGATCAATATTTTAGGTCTCCAAGAATAATTTTTCATTAAATATTAAGGTGATACTTAAAATAAGTATGAGAAATATTGTTTGGCGTTACAGATATTGATTTGTGTCACCCATCTAATTCTAAAAACAAAATTAATAGAGAAAACTTTTAAAAGTAGTGAAAATAATGATGTTAAATCATGTGCGTTATACGTTAAGACGGTTACATATTAATTATTGTCATTAATCTACTTTAATAAATATTAATGGAGAACTTCTAAAAATATTTGTTAAATCATGTACATGATAGGTTCAGATAACGATGGAACTAAGAAATGTTTATTGTAAAAATTATATTTACTAGTCACTTCCATTAATATTGATGTTGTTACTAGTTCATATGTATTGCTTATACTCACTTTCTCATCATTGTTATAAAAACATTACAACATTGTCATGGTCATTGTTACCATTATTATTAGTATATTGTTACTAGCATTATCACTTTCATTGTTATCTTTATTGTAGCAATTATAATTGGAATGTCTCTTGTAACCTTAATTTCTCTTCTTTTACCATCGTTGTTGTCAATGCCACTTTTATTGTCATAACAAGTGGTAGGTCTTGTATGCGACAAAATGTAGTCGTGTATTTTATAAACTATTATCTCTAATTTTTTTAAGTATATATATATATATATATATATATATATATATATATATATATATATATATATATATATATATATATATATATATTTCCCAAAACTCTATTTTAAATTCACTAAAATTATTTAAAAATTTTAACTTCATAAAAGTTTTTTATCAAAATCACCCAACTATCATATTCATATTGTTCATTACTACTTTTACCATTATTCTTATAACTCTCTTCGTAGTTTTTTATTTTATTTCATGAGTATCATTATTATTTTCATTATAATCCTCATATCTCATATTTATTATCATTATTGTTGTTATATATTTACCACCACAACAATATTGATATTTGGTTATCATGTTACAAACCTAATATATATATATATATATATATATATATATATATATATATATATATATATATATTGTGTTTTTTTTATATTTTTTTCCTGATTTTTGTATATTATGGTGCTATATTATATCCTATTATAGCCAAAGGAATGTTAAATATTAAGTATAACAGACACTCAAAATTATTTGATACTAAATTGAAATTTTGAAGTAGAAAACTCTTATTTAACCCATTAACTAATGAATTAAAATTTTATCAAAAATCCAAAACTTAAAAGTAATAATATATTCCAATCATCATTTTCAATACAAACTACTCCTTTCATTAACATCCTCGTGTTACTTAAACTCTAACGATTAGTTGAATAATAACTTTCATAACTTCAAGAGTATTAAAATCACTGTTATTTCGTAACGATAACCACTACAATATTTACCACCCAGTACCTTCAGACAAAAAGCAAATATTTCTTAAACTTCAAGACTTTTAACTAATTAAGATTTAAGAGATTATATATCAATGTATTGCCGAAATTTTAGGGAAAACACAAGAGGAAAAAAAAACGGTGTGTAAAATTTGATTCAAGAACAAGACAGACAAAAAAATCATACGCAGAACATAACAGAAAAGTAAAGTGGTTAAAGAAAACCAGAAACAGTACCCTGAGTTAAGAACTCCATAACGTTAATCTCATGCAAAATTAAGAACTATGCGATTAAACACAAAAGAAAAATATTATTATTATTATTACTGTTGCCTAAAGGCACATGGGTACATAATAAGAAACAAGAAACAAACATTATTGATTATTCATGACACACAAAGTTGCATATGAAGCTTTGTGATCTAAACCTAGTTATCATCTCCTGGGTTGGTTGGGTTGTTTCCATGAAGCTTGCTAAAATCTGTAGGAGAAGAGACTGAACCTCCACAGAAGAATCCATTATGAAGATAAACTGTGTTGCCGTCGTTGTTGTCGTTGTCGTCGGTGATGACATCAGTGATATCGGTGGTCACTGCGGTGATGGTGGTGGTGGCGGTGGCGGTGGCGGTGGCATTAGGGTCATTACTCAGAATTGAAGGTTCAACATTTGGAGCAGTGGAATCAGACACCCTTCCATGGTACTCATAGTACTCATGCTCCTTAAAGAGAGTAGCAGTGACCGGCACAGGATGTGCAGCGACAAGTGTGTTTCCGACAAGGCCACCATAGATTTCAGGAGCGTGTTCCACGGAGAATTGAACGTTGAAGAAGGAAAAAGGAACGTTCTTTGGTGGTGTGGGTGAGAGACATTTGGTGTAAACACCTGAGAGGAAAAACATGTGCAAGTTTCCTCGGAAAGAAGACTCACTGGAAGGGCACAAAGGGTTGGTTATGGAAACTTCAGATATAGAACCTGAAGCATGATGCACCAAGATGCTCACATCTTGGTCGCGAGCATAGTCAAGGATGGTACTCACGATGTCCTCGCCAGCAGGAACAATCATGATTATGGGTTTCGGATATTCCGAGTCATCATCATCAGTGAATGGTAAAGGGAAATCCATGGTTGGATTATTAGACTCGTTCTCTGAGTTCAGGGAACTCCCTTCAGAACTTTTAGCAGTTTCAACCATGGGAGCTTCTGGTTGTGGTTCTGGTGTTGGATTTGTTTGTTCATTTGGTTCTTTGGGACTAGGAATGTTTGTTGTCTCAGAAGGGTTAGGTGATGGTGGAAAAACGAAGGATTCACCATTGTTCTCCATGGTTATGACTGAGCTATATCAGAGAGAGAGAGAGAGAGAGAGAGAAAGAAAGAGTAAGAGTTCAGAGATACAAATGTGAGGATTTGGTGTTGTTATTTATAGAACAGTTTTGAAGATTGAGTGAATAGGGTCTACGTAGGGATTTAATTTAAATGTACATCTATCTAATTTTTTTTTCAAAGCATTTATTGTAAATAAATAGGATGAGTAAATAAGTGAAGGTTTGATTTATTTGAAAATTTTTGAACAATAAATACAGTGACGTTTTATATTGTTTTTAAGGATTCAAATTTGGCAATGAGTTGTTTTGTGTAATGTCATGATTTGTTAGTATCACTTGTAATGTATCTTAATATTTTCATTTTATTTATTTATTTGTGTTTTTTTTTTGCCTTTATTTTATTATTTGTTTTTAGAGATGATAAAATAAGTCATTGCATTTCATTTTAATAGATAAAAAGAAGTATTGACATATTTTATAGAAATGATAAAATATGTTAGTTTAATTCTTTTTAACATTATTAAAAATTCTCATATTACTCCTTATAAATTTGTTAAAAAAATTTGCAAGAAAAAAACTTTTTTCTTCTATTTTTTCTAAGAATTTTAATTGGCAGGTAATTTTTTTGTGGGTAATTATTTCCTACAAAATTATAAAATTTGCAAGTATTTCCTACAAAATTTATTGCAAAAAATGTTTTATACAAAATATTTTGCAAAAAAATTAGCAACAATTTCCTACAATTTTTTTATAACAAAATTTATAAGTATTTTCTATAAAAAATTTCAAAACAAAATTGGTAAGAAATATGAATTTTTTTAATAGTGTAATAAAAATAAATAAATATAAATAGACCGTTGATTTATCCATTAGTTTACTTTATATATATAATTAATGTATATGGGCAAATATTATTTTTGAAGTGAAATAATTAGTTAGTTTGTTCCGTTTCAATAATAAAAGTGAGTATTGGTTTGTCCCCTAGTTTACTTTTTTATTTTGGATATGTGTGTGTATGATTTATTCAAGAAATATGATGATCCCTTCATGTAGAATATTTAGTACTTTTTGGTTATTCTTAATTTTGCCAATCTTATAAATTTTCTTGGACTTGTAAGTCCTTTTCCAAGGATTAAGTTTATCGGCAAATCCTTATTATCTTAATTTAACGAATTTTGGTCTTGCTTTATTTTTGCTAATATTTATTAGATTACTCTTCATATTTGTTTTCCGATTATTATGATGTAATGATTTTATATTTAAAAATACTTCGATCTATTTATTGATACTTGTATGATATTATTCTAAATTAGTCTTGAGCAATAATAAGATTTGTTCATGGTAAGACTTGTTCGTAACGTGTAAATATTTTATAATTTAAATTATAATTATCAGGTATACAGAATAGTTTCACATCATTTAGGACTCGAGATTAAACATAATTTAAATATTTTTTTTCTTTCTTCATTCTCTAATGTGCCTTTTAAGAATAAAATGATAATGGACATGGTGGACCTTGGTGATGACCGGGGAGTCCTCCCCCAAAGTTTTTTTTTTATTTTGATTTTTACATATAATTATATATTTTTAAAGTTATATTTATATGTTTATTTATTATTATATTATTTATATTATAAAAAATTATAATAAAAAATAAAATAAAGGTAATTTATAAAGACCTTTGTTAATAAAGGAGACGAAGGTTCTATGTCTAGTTATAAGGTAAACCATATAAAAAAAGGTGAGAGAAAAGAAAAAGATAAAAAAATAGATTAAGAAACAGATATTAAAGAACAAAGATATTAAGAAATGCATTCTCAGAGTATATCTAACAAAAAGATTGAATAACACATCCTCACATAATCTCTTCTAAATTAAGTTTTTTTCAAATTAATATGCATACTAATTACGATTTTAGGAATTCTTTTATGAAATCAGTATAAACCTTAATTATATTTTTACCCAAATTAGTATAATCTTAAATTTTGAAATTTAGGGATTTTTGTGTTTATTTTATGGTTATTTTATGATATGATAGTGCATAATAGTTATATTTTTTTCATTCTACTACCATGTGTGATTGGTTTGAATAGAGAAAACAAAGAGTTTTTTTTAATTAAAAAAGTTATATATAAAAAATATAATTTGGCACTCATGGATTTTTTTGTTTAAGTTTCGGTATTGGTAACGAAGTTTCACTCTCCAAAATAGACAATATATTAGAAATGCGATGATTGATCCTAACGATGTTATTGAAGTGAGTGTCAAAATATTAATAATGAGTGGACTTGTTTTGTCGTGTTGCATATTAAGTCTTTTTGTTAGTAAAACTCTTAACCGTTATTAGAGTTAACATGGACAATTAAATATTATGGAGTACATTTCTCGCTCTTATTTGATTCTTTAATTGATTATTATCTGTAATTGAATGTTATTGTATTACATTTCTCACTCATGTCTGGCTTTTAACTACTCTTAGTTGTAAAAGTCAATTCAAATGAGAGTTATAAAGACATGTAATTGTGTTGTAAATGATTCTTCTAACTCATTCTCGTAAAAAAAACAATTCCATGTCAACTAAAATCAATGAAATGATAAAATAAGTAAATAAATTAGTCAGACAGACACACAATAGAAATCTTTTAATTTAGCAAAAGTTTAGCATGATGGATAAACCAACAATACCTACCAAATAAAATTGAAACTCTCTTCATTAACCTATGTAGCTAATAGTCAATGATCTAAACAAAATCTTTGATCTCAATATACCATCACAAAATCATCCTTACTACTTCTCCTCTACCACCATTACCAACATAGACTCAAATAACCTCAATTCTCTACCATTACCACCCACCACACTATACATACAATCTTATTTCTAACAAATATACAATTAGAGATGGTAAATGAATTCGTCCTCACACGTATCGTTTAAATTGGTTTTGATTTTGACAAAAAAATATTTGTATTATTATATGTATGTATAATATTTAAATTGGATACAGAGACAAAAATGTGTATGTACATATCCAAGTATTTAATTACTAAAACATCTTTAATTTCTCAAGTAATCTATAACAAACTTATATTAATTTTATTTGTTTTACTTTTGTAACTTATTTGTAAGAACCAATTGGTTTTTTTACTCTTTTCTATAATTATTTAACCTTTATCAATTTGTTATTTTATACTTTTATTTTATATTTATACAATTATAATCTTTTTCTTGATATTTGACGTTGGATTATGGGTATGATTAGTATATCCATTTCTTGATGAAAATGAGAATGAGACAAAAATATACTACTTATTAGATATTAAACCAAAAAAAAAATGAATTTTTATTTCATAAATGATAATATTGAAATGGTCAACCCATACTCTTTCATCGATTGTCATCCCTACACACTTTTTGATAACTTAAAAAAAAAGGTAAAAAAGTGCTTTATAACAAAAAATAAATATATATATATATATATATATATATATATATATATATATTTTTTTTTATAATTGTCTATCATGTTTCCAAATCCATAGAAGAGGTGAAAAAACAAATAATAATGTGAATTTTTAGTTTATATTAATGATTCTTTGAAAATATTTTAAAAGTAATTAAGATGTGAAACCGTCAATTATATGCATTTAAGTTTTATTACAACATATCTTAGGGATAACATAGAGATATGCGCTAGTCATATTTTATGGGTAAGAGATATGATATATACTAAATGAATATCTTTAATGAATACCCTCATATGGTGGGTATGAAAATTTACTTATTTGCTTCTTGAGTTTGAGTATTATGATATTTAGGAATGACAAATAAACTCGCCCCTGTGGTATTGTTCGAATCTGTCCTCGTTTTGATGAAAAATCTTTGCATTGACTATGTATGGATATGAATATGAGGAATTCCTGACTCTTTTAATTGGGTATGGGATGTACATATCCGCCTCATTCCCATCCTCATGTGTGCCATAATACTCGTATACTCGTCCACACCATATCCTCATTGGCATTTCCCAATACATTTTTTCATCTTATCATAACCTTTATACAGTTATGTTGAAATGATATATGTCAATTAAATATCTTTATGCCTCGTATTTTAATATTTATACTCTTTTTTAATATTTTTATATATTATATTTTTTCCTTTCACATGAGAATGTTCAACTTTCTCAATTCAAGTGCTTAATAGCATAAACCTTTCACTTACTAACAAATATAAAAAAATTATCTGTTTTACTCTATTATTATTAATATTTGTTTCATTTGAAAAACTTTTTTTTTCCTAAAACAATTTTTATTATTTTTCAACCATTGACTTTGCTTGATATCTGAAATTTTTCCATCTTATCATACCTTTAACTATACATTTTTTTCTTTGATGTTATTCTATTTAATAGTCTCTCAAATTGTTTCTAACACACACATTTAATAATTTTTTAATATTTTTATTTGTTGTTTATTTTATTATGTAGAATGCTATTTTGATATATTTTGTATAATTATTTTTTATTTTCTAAACTCATTATCAATCATACTGTAACTTTATCACTATAATTGTATAAATAAATGTTATTTACTACAAAAATTTAATGTAAGGGCCATGATTTTTTTTATCATCATACAAAATATATTGAAGTTCAAAAGATATACACGATATGTTAAAATTTTATTATTATTAGTTTAATATTTGTTCTTTGTATGATTTTGATAGAGTGATGTATTCTAACTTTTATTAGTGTATAAAAAAGATATTTAATGGAATTTAAAAAATTGAAGTTAACAAATATTTAAAGTATATTTTAAATTGAATATTTGTTTTCCTTTTATATATATTTTGAAATACTTTTAAATTTTATCAGGTTCCATTAGTGTTTCCAAATTTAATAAATATTTTGGTTCTCATGAAATTTTATTTGATATTTTAATTTTAATGGTAAACAATTACAATTTATTTCTAAATATTTGATATCGAAGAAACAACTATCCTCTTAATATTGAATATTTGATAATATTATGATTCATTTACTGTAATTTTTGTATTATTTTACAAAAATTAATTAATTAATATTAAAATAGTAAGAAAATTGGTACGAATATGAGTATGAGAATATATCTGTTACCCGGTGGGGAGGAAGATGGGATAAAAGTTTGATACCCGTTAGATTTAGGTATGAAAATAAAGAGAAATTTTTTTATATAAGAATAAGTATGGGATAACGAAACTTGTATTCGCCGTTCTATTGTCATTCCTAATGCTATTTAACCCACAATTATCCCATCATCCACTAAGAATTATTAATGAATTTTATTTGAATATTTTAAAAAAAAATTAAGTGATGAATTATTAAACAAAAAAGTTTTTAAATTTTATATTTTGGTATATCTCATTTAAATTTACTTTTTAAGAGACCAAATTTATTTGTATTAATAATTTCTGTACAATTTAATTTGTACTGCACTTTAAATTAATCTTTTTTGTTTAGGTTTATATTTTAAAAATTGTTTTTAAATAAATATTTAAACCCCAACTATTTTTTTAGACTAAACAAATAACATATAGACATTAGCTAATGGATTATATAAATGTGATCTTAACCAACCGATACAAGGGATTAATATAATTTTTAATTCAAAATCTAAGATATTGAAATTATAATTTTTTTCTTATGTAGTGTTTATCTTTATTAATTTTATTTAATGTAAAACTTAAATTCATAATTAAATTATTTAATGAAATTATTTTCAACACTTACCGTACTCTATCCAAGATATTATCATCTCTAATCTAGGACGAGTGAAAAAAAAAGTTACCATCACATTTATGTTGATATAGAATTCTGTGAACAATGTCGCTATTAAATGAATAATTGAAAACTTTTCAAAAATCATTTGGATGAAAATATAATTAAAAAACCTATTAAATAAACCTAAACTTTTAAAAAACAAATTGTTTATTCCTTTTTCTTGTCATTAAATTATTTCTTATTTATTATTTTCTGTTTAGTTACTTAAAAATAAAATAATATTAAATTAATAATAAAATGAAAAGAGTAACATCTTGGATGACTTATTCCCATCATCCCACGTGTATGTCAATTACTTAAACTCCATTTCTTCCTCCAACCAAACCCTCTTCCCATGTCCAAACCGAAACCCTTTAGAAGTAAAATCATTTATAAAAAAAAAACAAAAAAAAAACATTATTAAAATAATCCAAAAGTTAAAAAAAAAAAAAATCAACTAGTTTTTAGTTGTAACTAAACAACTATAAGGTAACTTTGTTAAATACAAATAAAAAACTGTTTTTGGAACTCGTGATTTTAACTTTTATTCTCTAAAAAAATTGGTAAAAAATATATATATTTAGTATTAGTAATCAACAACCGTTTTCAAAACTTTTTAATTCCAAATTTAATTTGTATTTAAAACGATTATTTTTCATTTATAAATTTAAAGTTCAAGATATAACTTAATCAGAGACGAAATCAAGTATTAATTTGGTGAAAACATCAAGTTGGTATTCAAATTGGTTTTAAAACACATCAAATTTAATTATTTCTAATATAATATTTTTCAGTAAAATTCAGATAGATCCTCTTGACAAACTGATTTTTCCAAGTTTAAGACTGCTTTTTGAAAAAACCAGCGTATAGTTAAAAGAATGTTTTTTAAAAACTGGATTTACAATTGGGTCACAACCTGAAGCCCATTATAGGTTTAAAATCAATACAGAAACCAAATTAATTTGGGGATTTCTTCGTACACCTCTGAGATTTCTTTTGTAATCCCAAATATTTTTCAAATTCCAAAAATGTCTTTTGATCATTTGACCAAGTAAAGTAAATTTCACCCTAAATTTGTTTTCGGATGTGGACTTTCCATAAAAAATACTTTCCTATGTCGACATATGATGAAGATTTTAAACTTTCGAATGTAAAAAAACATGTATATTTATATATAATCAGAAGTTAATTTTCAGTATATTAATATATACCAACAGTAGACATCTGATAATTTATATATATAAATATATATTACTTTAAAATATATATTAAAAATATTAAAAATTGTAAAATATATAAATTTTAAAATAAATTACTTAAAAAAATAAATAAAAAACAAATTTGGAAGTGAAATCTGCTTTACTCTAGTCAAATAGTCAAAAGACATTTTTGGAATTGAAAAAATGTTTGGGGTGCATAAGAAATCTTGAAGGTGGAGGAAGAAATCCCCATTCATTTTTGTAAGTGGTTTTGAGAAAATCCTTAGTATTATTTTTTTAAATATGGACAAGGATTGTTAATCCAATCCAATCATAAAAGTAGTGACACTTTATGGTTTAATATTTTTTAAAATTGGTGCTTTGGTTCACTTGATATTGGTACACTTTGGGTTATTCCATAGAAACCTCAGAATTCCTTTAAATTCAGAATTAAAAAAAATAGAAGAAAACTATTCTTAAATTAAATTATTACCAATTAAAAAAACATTTTCGTTGAGAGGATTTTTCAAATGTATTAAAAAAAATAAAAAAAAGGTATATAATAAGTATGAAGATGAGAAATTTCTGATGAAATAAAAGCATAACTGTGACAGTATTGTCCCATTCAATCGATGAGAAAGTGAGATATTTAGTTCTGAATCGATTATCACGATGGCTAGGTTATCAATATTTCAAAACAAACCATTGAAAAATGGTTAACAATAAAGCAACCAATTCATAGTCAACATCAACAACGTAGTATGGACCAGGTCCGAGGCCAATCAATTCAATTTGTTTGCTGGATCAAACAAATTTGGGGGTGTCCCTTTTTTTGTCCTAAGCACACAAAAATAGATTGTTTATTCCTTAAGCAACACTATTAACCAAAATAGTGTATGATTGATGATGTGCCTAATTTGATTATGGTTACTTACCTAAACCTCATTAACTATTTTTCACATCAATCTAGTTAGTTGCAGTTACGTTGACAATTGTGAACCATTTTGCGATTTTGATTGTGGCAATAAGCAATAACAAAACCAATATGGATGTGGATTATATTAGATTTCCTTGTCTCATCTCATGAAGTGTGTTTCTTGCACCGTTCTCACTATCACCTCCATATTGTGTTGACAAAATTGGTGAATCTACCCCACCGTGCACCAGAATTACAATAATTAACAAAATTTGGTTAAGATTTCTTAGACTTCATCATGACACTATTTTTCAATCAAAAACTTATATCACACTAGAATGGTGAAAGGAGCTTTTCACTTTGCTATATATAGTATGTATGTATACAATATATAATGGGTTAAATATGTTTTTGTCCCTCAGGTTTCAGTGAAATTTGAAATTAGTTTCTCTTCAAAAATTTTGACCAATTTAGTTTTTCATCTTCAGAAATGTATGAATTTAATCCTTCTAACCAAATTTTATTAAGTTTATTTCACATTTCAAACATGTTTTATGGTAATATTTGAGTTAACATTGAAGCGAAAATGTGTCAAACTGTATAAACAATTCAAATATTATCATGAAATGCGTTTAAAACTTCAGATAAACTTAACAAAATTTGGTTAGAAGAACTAAATTCACGCATTTCTAAAAATGAAAGACTAAATTGGTCAAAAATTCTGAAGAGGAGAAACTAATTCCAAATTTCACTGAAACTTGAGGGACCAAAAACATATTGAACCCATATATAATTCAACGTAAACTTTACCTAACAAATTAGTTTGTAAAGTCGAGTTAGGTTTAAAGTTCACTTTTTAAGATAGTATCAAAGACATCTGAAGTTTATCCTAGTAAGATTTGTTGTTTGTTGGACCTATCATGCTATCCGTTATCTGATCGGTCGTTAACACCTAGTCTCGTGCTAAAGATTTATATGATTCGGTGTAGGATATGTTAAAGACAAATTTACAATATATATATATATATATATATATATATATATATATATATATATATATATATATTTTTTGACAAAAGTTGTCTTGATTACGGTATGAAAACTTGCATACTGATGAAGGTGTTTTTGAGGTTACACAGGTATGAGTTAATCAATGAACAAGATATTTAAAACAGAAGATTATTGTGATCACCTAAAGTGGAGGTCAAACAAACCAGGACTAAAACTAAAATCTTTAACAAATATCACTGATCAAATTGAGGTAAGGTAGGTACCTGATGTTACGATAACTAATTTCTCACAATCTCATTCTTGCTACTTTCAGCACTAAGAGGTGATTAGAAGAATGCTCGACTACCATAAAACACACGAGATCCATCTTTTTTCTTCTTGTCAGTTTCTAACTTGCTGTTTTCATGATTCTGAATCACATCACCATCGCCATGATCAACTTTCTCAGGCTTGTCAAGGTCCATCGGGAGCTTCATTTTGGCCAAGGACTCAGTGAACTGCTGCGTGCTTCTCATATACATGTCCACTATCTGTTTCTGCATAGCAGCTTGCTCAGCCTCAAGATTGATGTTCCCTAAAGGAGCTGAAAAAACTTGACCAAACTTTGAAGCTTCTGTTGTGTTCTTGCTACTGATTTTGCTTTCCTTGTCTTTGCTTGTCGAAAAGGTTGCATCTTTTTCATCTGGGGCCTCACCTTCTTTCTTAGAAGTTGGTGTATCAGGACAAGCACCACCACAGTTTTGAGTAGCTTCCACGGTCACAGAATTCAAGTGGTTCTTTTTCTCAACTGAATCTGCTGAGTTTCTGTCATCACTCAAGGTTGTGATGGTGGAGCCTAGGAAGCATGAGTTCTGAATGCTCTCGTTTGGAGAAAGGGACCCTACATGATTCTCATCTGGTGGACTCATACTCATCTCGTGATCATCAAGTTGAGGAGATGCACCAAGGTGGAGAAATGGTAGTGATCTTCCATTGTTGGACCTTGAAGTAGCTGCAAGATTGAAGTACTCAGACACCATTTTCTGGTTCTCCTTCACAACACTGATGTCAGGAAATTCAATTCTTGCATACTCAACTGGGTCCAACATAACTTCTGAGATCTTTCTATCAAGAAAAATAACTTCTGATGATATGGATGAAGTCTTTGCTGATTCAGGTATCAAATTCACTGAGGAATTGAGCGCCAAAGAAGGGTCTAACGACAGTGTCAATTGAACAGTTCCAGCAGGAGAGTGGAAAAGATCAGTGGAGGAAAGACTGTAATCTTCAGTTACCTTTCCTTTGCCAAGAACTTGTGAAATTGGGACCAAAGCAAATCCCAGTAACTGGTCTTCCATGTGAATCCTTGCCCTGCTAAACATCCAAATTTCACATTTCAGAACAGCGTCTATTTGGGTGATGTTCATCCTCATGTTTTCATTGAATGTTGGGTTTTTGCCACCTCCATTGATGATTCTGGTGGAGAGGGTCTCATCAGGGTTGTATGTTAGAGAGAACTTAGCATACACATCTTGGTTGTCATAGATGCATATGTTATGAATATTTCTTGCATGATGGACAAAGATATCAAGAATCCCTGAGAATTCATCTTCTTCATCATCAGCATGTGTCCCAGTGTTCAAATTTGGACTGTATCTGAAGCTGCTATTCTGACAATTCTGATTGAATGAATCCATTCCAACCCTCTTATGCCTTGGAGCTTCTCTTCCAAAAAGTTTCCAAAATCAGGAAACACAAGAGAAAAAGAGTAGGTGCAGATATTTGGATCATCAATGATCACCTTTCAGATACATAAAAAACAAATAAGTGGAAGAAAGTAGGCAAAAAGATGAAGTTTTTAAAGGATTAAACAGCAGCAGCAGAAGAAGAGGGTTTTCTTTACTCACCTAGAAGAATGAATGGTAAGAGAAAGGTAGATAAGAATGTTGTTGTAGTTGAAGACATTTGTGAAATGAGTCCATGGATTAAGGAAGAAGCATGGATAAAGAGAGAAACTTGGAGGTGAATGAAGTGGGTTGCTTTATTGAATGGAAGTGGGGTTTAAAGAAATTGTGGTAGTAGGTGAAAAAATTGAAGGATGAAGGCATGGAAATGAACAGAGAAGAGTGTTATGATGTACATGTTTGTTTGGATGCCACTTTTCTTTTGGTGTTTGCTTTGCTTGACAATGCAGCTTCCATATATCTCTAGTGCACAACTTCCTCCACTCACACTAATGCTGTTGCAGGACCCACTTCCCACCATCTTCATTATCACTCACTTCATGCTACCCTCACCATTCAGACAACATAAATTACCCTGTCTCTCATAATCAAATAACACAACACAAATCTTGTCTGTGTTTTCTTCTCTCATTTTAGACAACTCATAGAGTTTAAATACATAAATAGTGTTGGTCAACTTGGTATTCATACAAATAAATAAAGAGTTGATTTTGGAATTATCACCATAATTTATTTTTCAACTTTGTGTGGATTCTGATATCTTTGACTTCAAGTCAAGAACTAAAGATGGAGGTTGAAGTAGTTGAAGATAAGAATGAAGTGTTTTAAATTGAGATTCTTGGTTAAAAAGTTTTTCATGTCCTAACTCTGATAAGGAAGCTTTCTCCACACCAAACTTTTTGTAACAGAGGGAGTTGTTGGAAAATCCATTTCACTTTGTTAATTTGAATGATGATTAAGCAAAAAAGTTAATGTTGGAAGTCCTGAAGATGTGGCATATATGTGCAATGGAGGTAACATCAGAAATCATAACCTTTCACTGTTTCTTTTTTCTTTACTACTCGTAGCCATTGGTAATGACCTTCACCATAGAAGAGAAAGAGAGAAACACTAGAATTAGTGGGAAAAAGAAAACTTCACATCACTGTCAAATTGTTCATACCCCATGCATGCATAGCATGATGAAACGTGATGACATAGACTTCCCCATAATTTATTAATTAATTGGGTTTTTTCATTCCCCAGTGGAACACAACTGTTATCATTTTATTCCTTCCTAACAACAACATCAATGTAAGACTTTTTGTCCTCTTAAGTAGCTGTATATAATGATTTATTTTAAAGGGTTATATGCGTTTTTTTTTCTTCGGTAAATATTCAAATTAGTCTATATTTTAAACTTTTGATCCAATTTAATCCCTCAATTTTATAAATATATGGATTTAGTTTTCTAACTATTAAATTTAATAGACACTTCAAATATATTTTATGATAGTTTCTTAGCTAATATTGAAGTATAAATGTATTAAATGGGGTAAACAACTCAAATACTATCATGAGATGTGTTTGAAATGTTAAATAAACTTAACAAAATTTGGTTAGAAGGACTAAATTCATATATTTCTAAAGTTTGGAGACTAAATTGAGTCAAAATTTCAGAGAGAAACTAATTTCAATTTTCACTAAGAGTTAAAGACAAAAAACATATTTAACCCTATTTTAAATTATGTGTAGTAAAATCTATTAAATATCATTATTTAAAAATAAATAAAAATTTAGATATATGTTTATATAAGGATCGATTGAAATTGAAATCATGAACACCATTGTCGTGCACTACTTGAGAGTTTTTCTCATAATGTCTGGTCAAAATTGCAATCAATTTGTTTTGCCAAAATATTGCAATAATTTATTAGGTTAAGTAGTGTCATGTGTGGCTAGCATTTCCATAAATTGTGAGCTAGAACCTAGAAGAACTTTCCACTAAGTTAAAAGTCATAAAAAGTCAAATATCTTTTGACTTTATTACTAATGTTAGATGAAATTAAATTAAAGGTGCCTTGTAGGATGAATGTGAACATTAGGTAAAGAATATTTGAAAAATGTAGTATACTATTATTATTGGGATAATTTTGCAGAGTTGCAATAAGAAGTTTTGTTGAGAATGGTAAAGTTCAAATAAATAACTTAGAAAAGTGTGATGTCATGTTGATTATTGTTAGGACCATTGCTACTGAGTCGTCAATTCTACTTAGTTGTATTGAAAGCATTCATTTTAAATAATATATCGTTTTGATGTATTATTCATTAATCACTTCAAATAATTAAAAAAAAAAAGATATCAATCTTTTACATGAATTTTGTGCAATTTTTATTAAGTAGAGAATAAATATAACTTATATTCTATGTAAAATACTTAAATTATTAAATAGTAGTTTTTTAGCATTTCTTTTTTCATAATTTAATCAGTGGAAAGTCTCTTCATCTATTTTCGAGGATAAAATTGGCTTCAATTATTTTCTTTTGGAAAACTAAGTTGATGAAATTGAGAGAAATATATCTACCGTGAACTCGACTTGAAAAAAAGAGAAACTAAAATCGATAATGAATATTCATTTAGTACTTAATTATAATATTACAAATATATAAATAAATATTTTTTTCATAGTACTTAATTTCTTTACAAATACATAAATAAATTCTTATATTTTTCCAAGGAAGTGGTTTGTGTTTATAAAAAAAATTATGTATGGTTAAATAAGTTTGTAGTAATTCTAAAATTGCCTGGTAATAAAATTAGTATTTAAAAAATTGGTATTTTTTATATTAATATTATATATGTTGTGTGTATATATAAGGAGAAAATTTAGTTCTGATAATTATTATGTTACTTTTGAATTAATCTTATTTATATGTTGATTTTGTTGATTTTGTGAATGCCATATAGTAATGTGTCTACACACATATTAACATTTGGTTGGTAATAAATTAGTATTTTTTGAAAAAAAAAAACTAGTGTTTTTAATATTGATTATATACATATATATATATATATATATATATATATATATATATATATATATATATATATATAAGGAGTTAATTTAGTTCTGATAATTATTATTATTATGTTACTTTTGAATCATTCGTATTGTTAAGTTAATTTTGTGAACGTCATATAACAATGTATCTACAAATATATTAATATGTTCCTATGTCAACATTACTAATTAATTAAGGAGTAATATAATTACTCTCGAAATCAAATTGACATGTTTATTAAATATAGGATTTAAAAATATTGAAAAAGAAATTAAAGGTGTTAATTTCAATTTGTACCAATTTTAAAGATTCCAGCAACTTATTTAACTTTTTTATATATGATATGATAGTATTTTCTTTATTAATTAATATTTTATAAAAAAATATTAACATGCTAAATTATAAAAAAAACAAAATTTATTGACGTCATATAATTATTGATAAATGAATATAAAAAACTACATTTTAGAAAGGTAATAACGCAATATTTATACAAATATATTGTGACATCTTTAGAAAACAAAAATTAAACATATAAGATAATCCATCTTTGTAAAATATATAATATTTTTTTTATATAACTTAAATATATGCAAATTATTCATAACTACAAATATTTAAAAGATAAAATAAGTTAAAATAAAACTTTTATTTTAGTTTAAATATTTTCTTTACAGTTGTACTTATATATGCCCGTGTATATAACTTAGTCATTACTGGTCACACGACAACAACAATATAAAGATAAGTAATTGAAAATAAAATTTCAATATAGAATAATTATATAAAAAATAATTATTTTAACAATTTGTAAACTTCAATCTAGTTAGTTGCAATTAAAGTGATTATATCTTTATGATGATGTACTAACAGGTTTATCTTGTCCATAATGAGACCACATGGGAACTCTCATTCTCATTCTGGCCAAACTTTTCAAAATTGACTCAAAAATAAAAAGACAAAGAAGAATTTATTTAAATAAAAGAAAAACTAATCAGACAAAAAAGACATATTATTCATAATATTAAAGAAAAATCAAAGTTTTAAATGAAGATATGATAGTTTTTACGAAATCAAATTTGAATATTTACTTTTCATATCCATAAGTTTTATGTTTTAATAAAAAAAAATATGCAGAATTAAGTTACCTATTATCTATTTTACTCTTTTGAGATTTTTTTTTTCAAAAAATAATTAGTTCATAATAAAAATTGAAATAAGGATATAATTAGGAAAAAACAGTTATATTACATTAAATTTTTTAAAATGAGAGATAAAAATGAATCAATTTTCATTACATTTAATTGTTATGTAAGAACAAAGTAATACATTTAATAAATTTTACATTAAATTATTTGACATGTTATCACATTTCATAATTTCAATTTTATTTTTTATAATATTGTTAATCAACTTCATAATAGTGATAAGTGTTATTGTAACAATGAGTTTTTACTATTTTGATTTCACTATTATAAAAAATAAATTAAGTCAATTCACTATAATTATAATGCAATAAATATATAAAATTGTAAAAAAAAAAAAACATTGGTAAGTAAGCTAACTCACTAATTCATCAATCCGTGGTGATCAGACCAGGTTGCAAAATTTATGGCTCACCATAAATTAAGTCGGGTTGAGCTGACCATTTTTTAACTCAACCCATGGTTAGCCAACCCGTGTAAATCGAATCTACTCATTTTGATACTCCTCTAAATACACGATTTATGCACCATTTAAGGTTATTTCTTAAATTTATCTACACAATATTAAATATGACATTTATTACATTTATGTATTATATATATATATATATATATATATATATATATATATATATATATATTTTATTGCTATTACTGTTACAATTCAATTAATTAACATACAAAATATTAAATATCATGTTTAGAGTGAAATGTAATCCAACTTTCGTGCCAAATAATTATAATATTTTTAACACATGAAAAAGATTAGTGTATTTTAATGTTTATTATATATATATATATATATATATATATATATATATATATATATATATATAAATATAAATAATTTTATAATAATCAAGTTTTTTTTAGTGTGTGTTCTGAGCTAGTTTTGTTGTGATGGTAATTTTAGTTGATTATGACATCCAGTTAGATTTGTCTGAGACATTGATAAAATTATAATTTGTTTGTTTTTATCTAAAAAATGAGTGGAATGCCTTGATAGATTGGTTAAGAGTGGTTTATCATAACTTACTCTATAAAATTATGTAGACTAGCTTGACGAGCATTTGGCTCGTTGAGCGAAAACGCAGAATCTGCATTAAAGGGAACTCCAACACCTTTACTCGTTCGGCTAACCATAACTCGTTAGACGAGCTTGCCAAAAGTAGTGCAAAGAGTTATGTTCGTTGGGCGAATAAAAGAGTGGCTGACCGAAAATGAATATATCAAAAACCTATGAGTGATGTATTTGCTTGACTCACTAAACAAGAGGATTTACACTTGGTGAATTTTCAAAGAATTTAGCCTAGCATTATCTCATTGTGGGTGAACATGCACTTCGGTGAGCAGGGAATTTAATGTGAAAACATAGAGCATCAGTGATATAATCTTGTTGGACGAGTGATATAGTCATCAAGTGAGTTTTATCTTACTGGAGCGAGAATATTAATTATGAATGTGTAATACGGTCTTTAGCTTGTGTTGTATACTGTGAGTATAGTGATTCCTAGGGTGGATACTACTATGTGGTGATGTGTGAAGTGTAATAACGATACAATCCGTAATGAGATTATATATTTAGTTGAACTCACATAGAGAAATATATTTAGTTGTGAGAGTCATACTCTTTGCTCAGGATGTGGTCCGACCATGATATAACTATAACTTTTAAGAGGCAAGAGTAAGTGGGTGATAACATGTGTATGATTTCAGATTTTACTCCACATATTTGTCCTTTAGAGGTGACGTCAAATGTCTAATTGTGTGTAAATTAGTCAGAGGGCTTTGTTTGTGTGATACACTTTAGACATTTGATTTATTTGAGTATAACATTTGAATCATGAAAGGTTGAATGATTCTTATGGATTGATGTTAACTTTATAAGTAGTATGAGTTAAATTTATTCTAGCTTAATGTTTGGTTGTTATAATATCCACATGCTATGATTGTGTATATAATTATGTTTTGTAATATATCCATCTTAAATTTCTTGAAAGACTATTTTAATTAATCTATAATATTAAGTATTGTATATGATATAATTGTACTATCTATGAACCGTGTGCTTAATACTATTTTTATGTTTTTAATTTACCATGGTACTTTTAGAAATATGACTTAGCACTATTCTACTCATCAAAGACATGATATTAGCGTTTCTATGGTAACACATGTCAGCTTTCACCAATTTACAAATTGACATATTATTACTTTTTTAGTATCATATATTATTATTTTAACACTTTTACCATCAGTTTAATATATCGAAATATTTATAATCATAAAAAAAAGAGTAATTTGAGAGCATTTGAAATAAAAAGATAAAATTAAAATATTAATCAAAATAGTAAAAACTAAATAGTTATTACACCAAAAACAGTAGGTTAAGAAAGCAGGTTGTATGTTACCCAACTACAAAACCCAGTGAAAGAAAATTAATACTAGACAGTGTCACTTCAAAAATTTCAATCTACATTTTCATAAATTTTTATATTTTAAATTATATAATTTAAAATATAAACCTTATATGTCAAAATGTATAATTTGAAATATATTTCATATTTTTATTTTATAATATACAATTTAAAATACAAAAAAAGTGTTATATTTTAAACTGCATACTGAAAAATACAAAATTGATGGGTGCATATAAAATTTACGGTGGTGCTGAAAGAAATTACTTCGAGACTAATAAAACAATGGCCCAGATAATCGACCTACAGCAAAAGTCCAGTAACTGTCAGGTATAGTTACGGCCCTTCTTTTATTTTGATATAAGGGCCATGTTAAAACTTGTGAGTGGCCCATTTATAGGTAAAGCCGAACTAAATTATATTCTTGTTATTCGATAAAAAAAATATTAAAATATTAAAAATTTCATAATTTATTTTTTCGAAAAATTTTAAAGACGATTAATAATTATTTCTAAAAAATCCCTAACGAAAAAACACGATCAAAATCTGTATCGAAAGAACTAAAATATAATAATCCTTGTAAATGTTTGGATATATATAACGAACATAAGCAGCTCCAAGACCACTAATTAATTGTGATTCTGTGATGATTAAATTTAATTCATTTATTTTTGAAATGTTAACTCTACGCTTCATAATCCTTAAATTTTTCAAAACTATTTTCTTTTTTATCTTTAATATAGCGTCCTAGTATAATTAACTTTTCGAAACGAAATCAGATAGCTAAGAATAGAAATATACATGTGAAAAGATAATTACAACAATATGTAATAAAGATTATATCTTTAACTATATAAGTAAAATTTAAATTTTATATTATAGAAAATGAGATATAACATACACGAGGGTTATGTGATATGAAAAAAAAAATTAAATAGGTTTACCTTCTTAAATTACTATAAAAAAATTATGTTTCGTCTGTAAATTGAATATAAAGTATTTTGTTTCATCTCTTTATGAATGAGAAACAATTAGTTATTGTTTCTACATTAGAGAATTGATTCAGCTAGAATCAATTATTTTTAACAAAACACATTCTTAGTACATGTAATTAGAATTAGTATAAATAACATTTTTTAAGATTTTTACTTATTTGTTGTGAATTAAAATGAGGATCAACGAGGAAAGAGAGTTATTTGAAAAATTGAAAAAGGTTAGACCTAAAAGGAAAGAATTTGGAATTTTGTAGAAGATGAGTAGGAGAGTGAAGCAACTTTAATGGTGTGCAATTAATTAGAAGGTGAATCACTAAACTAACATGACAAAAAGAAACTTTTAGAGTGATTCTAATGAAACCATGAAAATTGATTTAAAAGTGTGATTAGCACTTATTGGTGCACATTCCAACCAAAACTTTTATTTTGATTCTCAACGATTGATTTATAAAGCAATTCTCAAGATGCTCAAAGACTAAAAAAACTATTTGAAATATCTTCTTATTGTATTCTATAAACTAAAGTTTTCATCAACCCACAAAACCAACCACTTTAGAATAATGTTCCATAAACCAATAACAATAATGTGCATTTAGAATGTCTCTATATAAATAATTCTTACTAGTTTCATCCAACTAACATATTAACAATTCAGAGTTTTTCGCAATCCACTTTTTCCCAATTTTGACGGCAAAAAAGTTTATTCCTTTCCAAATTTTTCTTAGTCGTTTTCCATCCATAGAAGTCACACCGAAAATATAAATTAGTTCTTAATTATTCCTTTGGTACTGTGAGAGCTGTTTCTGGGAACAAGTAATTAATTGATATTATATAATCATAATAATAAAAATGAATTACAATAAAACAATAAATTAAAAAACTTGTTTTTAAGTATAAACATTCAAATTAAAAAAAATAAAATATGTTATGAAACTCAAATGTAAATTTAAATAAGGATATATAATTATACGAAATGAATATAAATATTTAAATTGTATATTTGATAATTTGTTTTTTTTTTTCCTTTTAGTTTTGAGATGTTTTATGGAGAGGGTGTAAAGAAGGAGGCATCCAATGAGTGGGTTGATTGGAATGTGTGGTTTAGAAACCAAAATGGAAACGACATCCCAAAAGAATGAACTCCACTCATTAACCTAAAAAAACAAAATTCCTTCAGCAATGTCGATACAACGTAGAATCACTTTTGGAGACACTTTATAATGAGCATAAAACGAGTTCAGGTGGACATTATTTTTGTCTCAAATTTTTCTTAGTTCAATTAAACGAATATAAAAATAATTTTGATTCTATATATAAAAGCTAATTAATTTGGAGGACAGAAAAAAAAAGGAGGATTGAAGGAAGAAGATGATCAAATTTTGATATGTAATATATTCAAACAATGTTAACATCAATTCAATAGATGACTAATTAACTATATTATTGACAACCAATAATCTTTGAGTAAATTCTAATTTATCGATGAATGTTTTTAACATATTTCATATTTAAATTTAATGACGATACTTTTGTTGATATGAAATGAGTATAAAATTTGTTGGAAAAATCCGTCGATAACTTACCATCACAGTTATCGACAATGGAATTTTTGTCAATAAAGGTGACATGGAGGCTTGTCGATAATGCGCCCTGGTGAGGTGCGCCAATGACGATGATCGACACTAATGGTGATGGTAGTGGCCTAACTTATAGTAAGAGGTGTGAAAAAAGGAAGCAGGAAGAGGAAGAGAAATAAGAGGATGATGATGAAACCCAAATGATGAAATAACCTGGACTAATGGTGTTGGCGCACTTGTCGGTCAATGGCGAGGAGGGAAAAAAAATAAGTGAAGAGGATGGACAAAAAGAAAATCTTATTATGTATTTTAGTAAATATTATCGACGGCTATTTACAACAAATTTGAGATTATCTATTCTTGTCGATAAATGTTTTAGTAAACTTTATCCAAAATCCACGGACAAATTTTTGTCCTATCATTATTTCGTGAATAAAAGTGATTTATATATATATATATATATATATATATATATATATATATATATATATATATATATATATTATGTCTAAACTTCTTTATTTTCTCTTGGAAAAGACGAACCAATGTTTAACAAATATGAATTTAACTATCACGTCTAAGTACATGAAGTCAAAATTTTAATGCTCTTAGGTTAGATGCCGTGTCCAAAATGATTTCATGCTATGAGTTTTAGCTTAAGGTTGGGTATAGGTAGTTGTAATATTTCATTAACATGCATCTTTAATCTTTAAACAAAACCTTAATTATATCAAAAGTGAGGGTGGTGGGCACTTAACAATTGACTTCAACATCAACTACTTAAACTTTTGATTAAATCATATTCTTATAAAACACAATATGAAGTTAGTTATAGTCCCCACAACTTTTGTTTTTTTTTTTAACTTCACATTTGTGACGATTTTAACTCTCTTCAATATCTTATTCTGTTTTTTTTTTGTTATCACTTTGCAACAAATTTGTGTTCATTATTTTGTTTCATTCTCACATTTAATTAAAAGTATGAATCTGGTTTCACAAAATTCATTTTTAATATAAAGATAATATTTTTAAAATTTGATAGCAACAAGACATGTCAAGTTATATTTTAGAAATTAAATTTGTTTAAATCTTATAAAAATAATAAAGTACCAGGATAAACTTAATATATTAGTCCTCTTATCTTGTAAGTCCTTTCATCCACAAAGTTCATACGAGTCAAAGTTTCAATATTTATTATTAGCAGAAAGACTCGTAGATGTGTCTATCTATTAGTATTTTTATTTTTATTGTGTATGAGGTTGAATTTAATATTTTGTAGAAAGGTTTTTTACTTATATGATGATAGTGACTATTTATTTAACTCTATTGATTTAATTTATGGTTTACAAGGGTCAAAGAAGAAAAAGTGGATAAAATGAGAAAAAGTGGCTGGTTTCCTAAAATAATAATTAAAGTGAAATAGTTTAACAAAATGTGTGATGGTAGATTAATAATGCCAAAAGAAATAGAGGAAAAAAGAAGACAGTTTCGGATAAGATAAACAGGGAGAATCATGTAATTAATTGTGTTAATAATTTTGTTTAAGAAGAATAAAATTTAGTATAAGGTCATGTTACTTCATCCTAGAAAAGGTTTTTTATCAACAAATCATAAATATTTTATTTAAGAAAGTTAAAATATTACTTAATTTAAAATTGTAAGATAAAAGATATGTAGATCTTCCTTTTTTATATATTGTTTTTCCAATTCATTTCTATTTAACATGTAATTAAATTTTCATTTACATCTCTAATAAAAAAATTTAAATTTTAAATATTATTATAAAACTAAGAAAAATAAATAAAAAGAGTATTATCTGGTGTATGCTTAAAAAAGAATAAGATATTTTTGTTGCAGTAATATAATATACATTAAGATTCTGCTTTAACAAAAACAAATATTTTTTCGCATATTCTATAAATTGTTTTTGAAACCCTAATACTTTCAATCATGCGACAAAACACACTTACATAGTGACCTCTATCATTCTACTTTCCGCAACAAAATTAATTTACGTTTTTTTTTTCCGACCCTACCACTTTCATTAATAAATAATTATTTGATGTTCTCACACAGTACAATAACTTTTTTGGAATTTTTTATTTTTTATTTTTCAATACTATTTTTTTTTTTGGGCATGTTTATATAATTTCACGTGAAAGTTAGTTTGTCTCCCATTAACAGTGGTGAAGAACTTTAGTTATTTATATTATGATTATCATTGCTCTATATATTCTTTTGTTCTTTGTTCGTAGTTGTTTTGTTTTCGTACGAAATGGCATATGAACCTTGGAATTAGGATATGACAGTTTTTAGGTGAAAATTATGTTTTGTGCAGGTTTTGTTGTCCTTCACACCATTAATGGAGGTCATGCTCATGCACCCATGTGTGATAGAACTTGTCTATTTACAGAAAAAAATTGCATTGGAATTCATGCATTTTCCGATTTCATTTCAAACCATGTTTTCAATCATGAGGACACTCTGCAAACTTTTGCTTAGGAAATCAAAGAAATTTTGTTCATAATACAATGCATCAACAAAATCTTCTCAGCAAGTTGCAGACTTTTCTTTCAGTGGTCATGAAAACTACAACTTTCTTTTACTTTAACTGTTTAAAGCGTATTTGTTATCATGTGAATAATTTTGTATGAACATTATTCATGCAATAAAAAAAAGACTAATTTAATTCATTAATATTAACCTTTTAATTTTCTGTGTATAAATACGATAAACTAACCAATATTAATAGATAATTTTCTTTTAGGTATGAATTCAAAGTCGGCTAGTTCATGCTTTGGAAAAACCATCCATTAAAAGAAAGACCTGCATTTAAAAGTATTTCAAGCAAAATAATTGTTTATTTGAACAGTAGATAACACAAGTTAAAAATAAATAAATAAATCTTATTTTCAAATGTCTCCAATGAAAATTATTATAACTGAATCGCAGACTAAAAATGATTTAGAATGTTAGAGAATATAATCATTCTACATTAATCTATCACACTCAAATTATTAAAGAAAAACAAGTATACAATAACGACCATTAAATCAAAAATATGTGTACAATATAACAAAAATTCAAAAAACTATGTAAATACTTAAGAGAAGGAAGATGACATGACAAATAATATTTTTTTTGAAGTACTTGTGAAAATTAAATAAAGTAAAGATTCTCCATTACATTAAAATAACTTGAAAGTTTAACTACAAAACAAAATCCCATTTGTTTGTAATATATGACATAGTTCTAACCTCAACAATTATTGTACTAATAATCCGATTTCAACGAATAGCAATCAGAATTTAGTACATCCAAAGATTACAAAATAAAAAATAAAAACGATAAATTTTGTATAATAGGAATTTAAAATAAATCAAAGTTAAATTTTACGATATATTAAATTTTAAATTAAACTTAATCACGATTAAGTTAACCACAATGGTATGTTAAGATAAGGAACAACAAGAATTCAAGTTCAAAACAGAATCATATACAATGAAATCATCAGAAAAAAACTAATAATAAACAAGAGACTTTTAGCAAAATCCATAACATAGAAATGCAATAACCTAAAACAAACAGAATAACAATTATGGTGAATAATGAAATTTCCCCCCTAAAATGACCTAATTAATTCAAAAAGATAAAAGAAAAAAATGGTGTGTCCATGCAAGAATAAGATGAAACAAATGAGGCTCACTTTGGTATGTAGATGGTGTCAACAAAACACTGCAACATTAAAAAATGAGCACACATGATAAGTATACAATTCAATCATCCACCAAATAAGTTACTTAATTTATTCACCTAAAAAATTCCCAGTTTCTTACACAATAAAAATCATCTTGTACAGTGGCCACACTGATAAAAAAAAACCACTGAGACTGAAGAATATGATTGCAGCAATTTACACACTGCAAAACCCAAGAGAAGGTAAAAATAAGTGAAAAGAATATGCAACAGAAATCACCTTACACAAACAATCATTTTCCTAGAAATCACAAGACTGTGTCTTTGGAAA